>JAEEGI010014567.1_pt1 | contig 16514 bp, 7 predicted proteins | sample 8958751 | NCBI WGS metagenome assembly JAEEGI01 (sample SAMN16246545, study PRJNA631951) | gut metagenome | biome: gut microbiome; feature: rumen; material: KS-attached | host: Bos | place: Iran: Karaj | collected 2018-10
TGCTGATATTGGTGTAATAATTCCGCATAAGAAGTTTACTACTCTGTTAACGGCTGCTGCCGCTGCGTTTACACTCTTGCCGCCTTCTGCGTGATATCCGAATCCACTGTAAACCTGGCCTGTGTATGGTCTTTCAACATCATCGGTAATAAGTGTTACAAGGAATTTCTCGCCTTCACCTCTGCCTTTGATTGTCAGATAACCATCAACTATTTCGAAGGTTGCCTTGAAGTTTTCATCAGTATTTGTGAACTGCTCTGCCTTAAGTCCCATGTTGTATGTTCCAACAAGTGTTCCTTTAGCAAGTGCCTGGCCGGTCATATTAACCTTTGAAAGCTGGTACAGATCGTTATCAGCTTTAGCTGTGTAACCTGTTACCTCCTTCTCTTTTCCGTCGTAGGTCTCTTCCTTGGTATTACCTGTTACAGTAATTACTACTTCCAGAGGAGTTATTGTAACGAATCCATCTTTTTCAATTACGAATGTAACATCTTTGAAGTTAGTATCTGTGTTTTCGAATAATCCGGCAGCCAGGTTCATTGGAGTTGTTCCAACGTCTGTTCGCTGAGCTATGGCTTGTCCCTTGTAGATCACACTGTCTACATTGTAAAGCTCCTTATCAGCTTTTGCTTCATATCCTTCTACAGTCTGTGCACTTCCGTTATATACGTAAGTGTTGTTATTTCCTGTGATCGTTACTGTTACTGCTATTGGATTTATAGTAATGTATCCGTCTGTTACTACAAAGGTTACTTTCTCAAAGTTCTCACTTATGTTAGTGAAATCTTCTTCTGTAAGTCCCATGTATTCAGTTCCTGCATCAATCCTTGTTACACTGTCATTTCCTTTGAAAGTGAAATCTTTTTCTGTGTAAAGAGGATCGCTTGATGTAAATGTATATCCGGTTACTTCATGCTCAGTTCCGTCATAGTCAAAGGTGCCATGGTTACCTGTAACTGTTACTACAACCTCTCCAGCAGGAACAATCGTGATATAACCATCAACAATCTCAAACTCTACAGTTTCAAAGTTTTTAGTATTCAGGTTAACAAACATCTCTGGTTTAAGTTCCATATATGTTGTGCCGGCTTCAGTTCTTTTAGCAACTGCTGTTCCGTCAAATCTAAAGTCGCTTCTCTTGTAGAGTGGAGTGCTGTATGTGATACTCTCAAATCCGCTTACTTCATGCTCTGCTCCGTCGAAAGGCACTGCATCGTGATTACCGGTGATGGTCACTGTTGCTGTGATAGGAGTGATTTTAAGCCATCCATCATTTACTACAAATTCTACATTTGTAAAGTTTTTACTTGTATTTGAGAACTGATCTATTGCAAGTCCCATCTGGTAAGTATCAGCATCTGTTCCGGTTGCCTTGTCAGTTCCTTTAAATTCTATGCTGTCCTGTGTATAAAGAGCGTTGTTACTTGCAAATGTGTATCCTGTTACCTCATGTCCACTTCCGTCATAAGGCTTTGTTAATGTGTTACCTGTAATTGTAACCGTTACCTTATCTGTTACAGGAGTGATCTCCATCTCTCCGTCAGTTACTTCAAATGTTACATCGAAGTTTGTATTTGTGTTAGTGAACTGATCTATGGCAAGTCCCATGACAGTTGTTCCAACTTCAGTTCTGGTTGCTGTTGCATCTCCGCTAAATGTAAAGTCATTTGCTGTGTAAAGAGGATTGCTGATTGACTTTACATCATATCCTGTTACTTTGTGTGCTTCGCCATCGTAAACCTCAGAACCCTTGTGGCCTTCAATTGTAACTGTTACGCTTATAGGATTGATTGTTATCTCACCATCAGTTACATTAAATGTTACATTCTCGAAGTTTGCATTTGTATTGGTGAACTGATCTATGGCAAGTCCCATGACAGTTGTTCCAACTTCAGTTCTCTTTGCTGTTGCATCTCCGCTGAATGTGAAGTCATTTGCAGTGTACAGAGAATTACTGGTTGCCACATCATATCCCGTTACGCTCTGCTCTTGTCCGTTGTAGTCATAAGAGTCTTTATGTCCTGTGATGGTCACTGTTACACTTACAGGATTGATGGTTACAGATCCATCAGTTACATTAAAGGTTACTGTTTTGAAGTTACTGTTTGTATTCTCGAACTGTTCAGTTGCAAGTCCCATATTAGTTGTTCCTGCATCAGTCCTTGCTGCTGTATCAGAACCTTTAAATGTGAAGTCAGATTCTTTGTAAAGAGGGTTGCTTATCGCTACTTCGTAGCCTGTTACGCTATGCTCTTCACCATCATAATCATAAGATTCTTTGTTACCTGTAATAGTAACCGTTACACTGATTGGATTAACCGTTACATAACCATCTGTTACATTAAAGGTTACTTTTTTGAAGTTACTGTTTGTATTCTCGAACTGTTCAGCTGCAAGTCCCATATTAGTTGTTCCTGCATCAGTCCTTGCTGCTGTATCAGAACCTTTAAATGTAAAGTCATTTACTGTATATAGGTCGCTACTTATATCAAAATCATATCCTTCCGCTGTATGCTCAGTTCCATCGTAATCTGCAACGTTCTTGTGACCTGTGATTGTTACAACAACTTCATCAACCGGTGTAATCGTCTGATATCCATCAGTTACTATAAAGGTTACATTTCCAAAGTTACTATTTGCATTTTTGAACTGATCTTCTGTAAGTCCCATGTATGTTGTGCCTTCATCAGTTCTTTTTGCCTCAGCTGTTCCCGAGAATGTGAAATCATCTTCTGTATAAAGAGGACTACTGCTTTCCACATCATAGCCGGTAACTACATGCTCAGTGCCATCAAACTCATCAACACTATAGTGACCTGTGATAGTTACTGTAACATCCTTTGGAGTAATTGCCTGATAACCATCAATTACTGTGAACGATACCGTGTAGTTAGCACTTTCAGCTGAGAACTGTGATGCATCAAGTCCCATATAGTTTGTGCCAACTTCTTTTTGTGTTGCGCTTGCTTCACCGCTAAAAGATATGCTGTTTACATCAAATGCCTGGTTATCTGCTACTGCTGTGTAACCTGTTACTGTATGCTCTTCTCCGTCATAAGGAACTGTATTGTTATTACCTGTAATTGTTACCGATACAGCTATAGGATCAATCTTTAACCATCCATCTGTTACTACATATGATACCTTATCAAAAGAAGTATTGGTTGTAGTAAAGCTGTCTCGTGTTAATCCCATATTGTATGTATTTACATCAGTTCCTTTTGCATATGCTGCTACACCTTCTTTTAGTTTTACGTCAGAAGGAGTAAATCCGCTTCCACTGTATGGCTGACCGCCAACCATATAGGATATGTCAGTTACTTCAAATCCACTGACTTCATATTCAGTACCGCTATAATTCTCAGTCTTGGTATTTCCTTTAATTGTTACTACTACTTCAATTTCAGGTTTCCATACTGCATAAAGTATGTTTGCAGAAGAATTGCCCGGATTGTCCTCATTGTCAGCAATTATGTACTCTGCGCCAAATCCTATGCTTACTACCTGAGCATTGGCCTGTGTCTGATCTGTGTTCCATCCAAGAAGCTTATATCCTTCTCTTGTAAAGTGTGCGACAGCCTCATCATATGTCCAAGCTGTAACTGCTTCATTTACGTGAAGAGGATGATTGTCATCTCCTGTTGTGGAAATTGTAACCGCACTGCCATTTCCACCATTTGGATGATATGTAAAGCTTGTTCTGAGTTCCTCTTCAGATAAACCTGTATCAACATATTTTGCTCTAAGTTTCACATAATTGCCAGCAGCATCTGTTGCTATAAGCGTATCCTCTATCACGAAACTACTATTTGGATAAAGGAGCTTAGTAGCATTTCCGTTCTTATCAAGAAGTTCCCAACCTATGAAAGTCTTCTTAGGAGGATTTGTCTTTGGAGGCGCTGCTACAACTACAGTTGAATCTCCTGCATACTGATAACTATCAGGTTCATCAGATATAAGGGTTCCGCCGTTTGCATCGTATTTGATCTTAACTGTACCTGTCTTTCTCCACTTAGCATAGAGATTAACATCACTGGTAACATGTCCGTAGTCATAGGGCTGATCCGTTTCTTTATCAAACCATCCTACGAGATCATAGCCCGCTCTATTAAAGTTATTCATTATAGCGTTTTTATCAATTATTGCGCCATAATATGGTCTAAACTCTGTAGCCTGATCATTTAATACCTGAACCTGTGAATATCCACCGGTTGTGTTGTAATTCTTATCGCCATCAACGTTAAGGTCAAGCTTAGCAGTAAAACGCTGTTTTACCCATACTACATATAATATTATGTCATCACTTGCAGGCATTTTAGTTGTCCAGTCTACTTCCTGATTTCCCTGAGGATCTGCAAAAATACCTACTCCGCCGCCAGATCCAGCCTTTGCCATATAGCCTTCAGGTGCAGAAAGTGCGTCGGCTGCGGCAACAACGCTTTCCTTCGCATTTCCAATAGGTGCTTCATATAAAAGTGTATATTTTGGTTCAAGGTATGTTGCTGAAACATCAACCGGATCGCCTGTCACAGGATCAATACCGTAAATTGTATGTGCGAGAGTGAACTTATAGCTTTTTCTCATATAGCGAATGTATAGATTTCTGCTGTATCCGGTCGATTGTCCTGCGCTTGTATTGGTCCAGCTTACTCCGTTTGTTGAATATTGGACTACTTCAAATCCGGTATATTTATTTGTAAAATTAAATGTGGCATTTCCGCCAGATGATGGCGTTTCATTTGCTACAATTGTATAATTACCATCCAAGTCCTGTTTAATATGCTGAATCACATAATTACCTGATGTATCCTCATTGCTATAATAAGTAATAGTATATCCTGTATACCCTGTCGGTGGAATGAAAGCATCCAGGAATGTGGTATGTGTTCCGTTAATACTATCTCTATGCCACACTCTCTCTGCCGGCCACGTATACCCATTTGAAGCAAGTGTTGATCCGAAAAGTCCTTTCATCTCAGATATAGCCGGATAATCAACCCAATTACCACCACTTCTTATTTTAAAATGCAATGTAACTACTTCTCTGTCGTAATAAATATTTACAACAGTTGTTCCTTTAGCAACAATTGTATTCCCGTCTTCACTGTTCTTATTTACTACTTCCCAGGTCGGTGTTTGCTTAAATCCTGTATAGCTCTTACTAAGATCATTTCCAAGCATCCTGGCGGTTATAGTATCACCCGCGTTATAGTTTGATATAACTCTGCTGTCTTCATAATCATATGTCTTGCCCTCAGAAATAGGACTGTCAACTTTCTGCTTCCATATGATCACTGTAAAACTTGCCTTGCCCGGAGTCCACTTTGCATAAAGTGTGATATTTTCTGTTATTGTTGTATTCCAGTCAAACAGATTTGTGCATGCAGCTTCTTTGTACCATCCACCGAATACATACCCGCTTCTTGTAGGAGCAGTAGGCTGAGTTGCCTTATAATTAGTTTCCTCGGTTACATAAATAGGTGATGTGAAAGAAGCACCGCCACCTGTTCCGCCGTCATTCTCGTTAAAGTTAATCCAGTATGCACTGATTATCTCCGCATTAAGGATACTATTCTTTGGTTTGGAAATATCAATCTGTGTTCCATAGGCGAATACTTCACCTTCAGAATTCTTCCAGCCCTTAAAGGCCTGTTCAGCATGTTCAGGTGTAACTAAAACATTAAGTGTTACATATGCACTTCCATCATTCTCTGCTTCTTTCTCAAGAGTCTGTTCAACTACTCCGCCAATACCTCTAAGAGTAGAGTAATAGGTTGTAATTATTTTGGCTTTAACTGTAATTGTCTCTGTTACAGATACTTCTGTTTCGTCAAAAGAAACTTCACCGTCTTCTGTAAACCACCCTTTAAATACCTGATCCTTCGTAATATTCGGAATTCCCGGATTATTAAGGATCTCACCGTCTTTTACTCTCTGCTCAGATACAACATCCCAGTTCTCAGTTTCAATGTTGTAAACCTTGAAAACATATGTTGCAACAGCCTTTTCATTGCCGGTTTCAACACCCGCAAGAACATAAACAGAGAAAGAATCAGCATCAAATTCTGCACCGTCGGAACTTGCTGGTGCGATTTCTTCTGCATTTCCTTCATCATCCTTATGAACTACGCTAAATGACTCGCCTTCAAGTTCCTTAGAAAGTGAAATTGATACTCGTACTGACTTTGAATCTGCGGGCTCGATTTCATTTCCATCTTCGTCATAAAATGAAATATCAACACCCTTTGCAGACTTTGCATTTTCTCCTAGAGCATCTTTAGCTGCATCAAGCGCTTCTGCATCAGATATAGCTCTTACTTTCATCGTGGTTCCTTTAGGGAACACACCTTCATCTGCGCTTACAAAAACATCCATGCCACCGGCACTTCCTGTAAAATCCTTGGCCGGCATATCATCTTTTTTCTCTTCTTTTACTATCTTTTCAAATACTGCTGTAAAGCTGGTGTCTTCCTCAATATTTTCAGGAACTATAGTGTTATCTGTTGTAACTATAGCGCCGTCACTATCTTTCCATCCCTTGAACTCATACTCTTCACTGTCAGCTGTTGCTGTTGATCCTTCAAACTTTGCTTCCTCATCATTAAGATCAACTGTCTCTTCATCTCTTGAGATACTTCCGCCTTCAGTAACATAGTATTTTACAGTTACAAGGTTCTCTTCTTTTTCTTCCTCTTCTTCCTCTACTGAAGCAAGCGAAGATGCTGCAACTGCTGCTTCTTCAGGAATAGGTTCCCAAAGAGAAGAGCTTTCTGTAGCCGCAGCTGTGGTTTCAGTTGCTGCAGGAACTTCTTCTTTTTTCTCCTCTTTTGGTTCTTCCTTCGGTTCTTCCGTAGCTATCTCTGCAGTAGCTTCTGCTACTTCTTCATTCTCAGCGATAGGATCTGTAGTTTCAGGCTCATTGCTTTGTTCTTCACTCTGCTCTTCACTCTGTTCCTGAGCATCGTCGCCTGATTCTTCATTTCCATCTTCATGAGATTCTTCTTCAGAGTTGTCTTCTTCAGAACCTTCTTCTTCGGAATCATCTTCACCTGAAGACTCTTCCTGTTCCTCTACGGATTCTTCAGCTTCTTCTCCTTCAGCATAAACTCTGGCACTTGCAAAATCACTGTTAAAAGTGGTTGTCACAAGTGCGAATGCTAAAAGAATAGTTAAAAATCGGTTCCATTTTCTCAACATAAGCATTTCCTCCCTCATAAAGATTTGCTTTTGTGTTTGGGCGTTTGTTGCCGGTTAATAGTTTTCGTTTTTGGTTTGTTTTTGGTTACTAAATTTTGGGTTCGTTTTCTTGACTTTACTTTCCAGACACTTCTTTGACCTGTAATTCAGATACAGCCTTGATTGCATCATCTATGAGCCTTAGCAGTTCCAGTGCGCTTCTGAAATGCTGCATCTTGTTTTCATCGGCCCAGATGACTCTGCCCTGCCAAGTGCCGTTCTGACAGTTAGAGATCTTAACAATGAATGTTTGTTTATCATGTCTTTGTTCCATAGGCATCTCCTCTCCTGTACGAGTTTAGAGTCTATCTCTAAAGATATGATTTTCTCTGATAGTCTTATTGTAAAAAAACGTCAATCATTTCCCCCATCATAAAGGGAATGATTGACGTCGTTTTCCGCTTAACATTTGATTAAAATTATAAAGAAATCTTAAAGAAGTTAGAAAAAGCCCATAAAATGGACTTTTGTATAATCGATTAACCACTCGTTAACCAAGGGCTTTATTTTTTGTTTATAAATTTGTGTATTCACTGCTCCCCAACGTATTCAAAGCTCATACCATCATCATGTGATACATACAGTCCTGACGGGTGTTTGCCAAGTTCTTCACTGTAATAATCCCCTGACCATGGGCTCTGACCTGCAAGCATATATAAACTGCCTTCTTCAAGCCAGATCTTTTCCGGTATTACAAAAGGATTGTAAATTGTTCCATCTGAAAGTTTGACCTTTGCAGAGGGATAATTTATCTGAGTAAAAGACTTACCTCCGTCTTCAGTTCTGTAAAGAAGCGCATCATCACCGCCGTTATAAGACAGGCAGGAAAATCCAAGGTTCGAATCATCGATGAATGCTATCCATTCTGCCTGACCACCGCAGCCATTATACGGATCGCGATTGACCATAACAGGAGTCTTTTCTCCCTTTTGGTAAGCAACCAGCGAGTAATAGCTGCTGCCACCTGCCCTGTCCACAAGAAGCATGCCGTAAGTCACTCCATCTTTTGTCGTATAGGAGCACTCAGGCTCAACAGACGGGAAAAATTCATCGCTTCCATCATCTACAAACTCAAGCATTCCATAGGCTTTATGCTTGGGATAATCTGCTGACGTCAGCTTTTTATCCACAAAATCATATATAGCTTCGTACAAAGGATCATGATCATATCCACCACTTAAATAGGGTGATGGATCGAAAGAATCAGAAATGGATGGCATAGCAAAAACAATTTCTTTGTATAACCAGGGCGCGTCCTCATAGGGAACTTTTTCAAGGCAAGACTCAAGCCACTGACAGATATTCTCGCAAAACCAGGTCAGATCCTGCATCCCATTTTCATCGATGATTGGAACCTGAACTCTTCCTATACTGTTCTCAGTACATGCTTTTTCTTCCCAGTAAAGTCCTCTCTGAAACCTTTCAGGAAAAGTATCTTCTGTGACTGCAATGAAATCATTTAAGTACTGGTACTCTTTTTTCATCTGCTCAGAGAGCTCACCAGAGCTTTCTTCGGGAGAAGTTCCAATTTCTACTCCAGTATTATCTTTAAATCCATTAACATACGAATAGAATATTCCTTCTGCTACAGAGTCCGCTGAATTTCCGATATCGTGTTCAAGCCTTCTGTAAAAAAAGCTACTCTTTGACCATACAGAATAGTCTGATCCTCCATAGCCATCTTCAATTTTTATCAGGTACAGGTTGCTTTTTTGAAGCACCACATTTCCATAGTTGTAATCAAAGACCAGATTTAACCAACTTCCAGCCAAAAAAATAATTGCAAGACATGTGACCCCAAGGCTAACGCACCGCAGAATGGTCTTCCCGGGATTTGCTACATCTTTTAATACTTTGATCCAAATGATAGCGCAGATGATAATGAGCATAATCTGCCATATGACAACCAGCCACATTCCTGCATCATTGCACCATCTATGAAGTTTCCTAATATCGGTCTCTCCCTGCTTTAATACCATAAAAAGAATCGTCAGTACACATAGGATTCCTAGCATCACTGACGATATTATTATCCACTTTTTCCCCTTACTCATAACACTTTTCTCCCCATGGATTATTCCCTTAAAAGCTTAATCCTATCAGAGCTATTCTGCAAGGAAAGCTGTTATGAGATTTTCTTTATATACCAAGTATAGCCTGCGAAAATAAGCTCTTGCTCCTCATCTTTAAAAATCGGATATAAAGTATCCTTCATCCATCTTCTGACCTGCAATTCAACCATATCACCACTTTCAATTTTGGCATTAACATTGGACTGTATCATCATGAAGTCTATAAAGTCATCCACACAAAAAGAATGAATAAGTTCATAATTGATCTGCTTATACATTTTTAATCCGTTTATTAAATCTGCATCAGTCCAAATATTCTCTTTACGCGGCGGCTTAGGAAATCGTTTCAAATACTCGTCTTGATACCACCTTGTATATTCAGGAACATTTTTCATTTTATCTGTAATCCAGAAATCATAAATTATAATAAAACACTCATCCTTGGTCACTTCGATAAGGTTTTCCATAAATTTCTTTTCATCAACCCAATTGACCATTCCTGCGGCTGATACAACATCATACTTTTCATCAGGTGTCAAAGTATCTTCTGCCCCCGCAGTATAAAAACTATATGCTTCGTCTGATCCATATAATTCATTGCAGACCTCTACCATTGATTCTGCGATATCTGTACCTGTCACATGTCTACATATAGTCTTAAGCGCTTTAGTTGACAGCCCTGCACCACAGCCAACATCAAGTCCATTACTGAATATATAATCTTCGGGCAGATTGCAATCTTTTCTAAACCTATCAATTACGCCTTTGTGTAACCAAGGTCTTTTTGCATACCCTTCTGCTATTCTATGCGAATCAAATGATTTATTATTCATACTTCCCCCAGTAGAATAGTTATAGCTCTTAAGTACGTTCCTCCAAAATCAGAGTCCTGCCAAGAATTGCCATTTGTTCCCCATGCGTCAGCGTATCGCTGATTCAGTTCATTATATGTCACGTTATGAAACTCCTTATAAACTGTACCTGAATCGCCTTTTTCTGTTTTTGAATAATTGACGTTGATTATTCCATTATCTCTCCTAAAAATCTCGTCTATCTGAAATCCCGCATTTCTTATCTCTGCCGCAAGATCAAAACCACATGCCGTATTAAGCTCGTTTTCAGATATATCTTTTCCAGCATACTCTTTGAAATCACCTAAATTCTCGTCATAAAAGAAATAGTAGTTTTTCCAAGTATGACCAGTATATAAAGCTTCCTCTTCCTTTCCTTCTTCATAATCCACACCGGAATCATATGCACTCACTGACACACAATAGTCAGTGACATAATCCGGCTTAAAGAAATAACCCAAGCCTGAGATATCCGATTCTTTCCACTCGCCATTATCCATCATGAACAGATACGAAACCGTGCTGGTTGCGTATGCTTCTTCAAGCTCAATCACCACTGAATTACCAACAGGATACATGTCTATTACTTTATCGCCATGCACAAAGAAACTACCGCACTCTTTTATCTTCACACATCTATCGCTGTCTACATACCAAACTTCTCCTGCACATGTTGCATATTCATCCGGAGCATCCCCTAAATATACAAAAGCCTCCAAGACTCCATCACTGTCAAAATCATAGACAACAGAGTACCTGGCATCACTAATATCAGCTCCTGCTTCTGCGACAGCTTTTTCTATAAGGCTTTCTCCATCATTTTGGGGAACCGATAACCAAACTCTGTAATCAAAAGAATCCCAGTCTCCGCCAACGTTTCTGATATCCCTGATTTGAAAAGACAAAACATATTCACCCGGCACAAGCATTCCCAATTTACTTGTCCAATCAATCTGGATTTCCCCTGATGAGTCTTTTTCAATAGTAAATGTCTGACCTTCCATGCCAAAATAATCTGTATACCCCCATTCGTCATCATCTTCAGAATGAACAATCAGATTAAAAGAATAATCCGCAGTAATCTCTCCAGTAACATATCCGCCGCTCTGAGAGTATCGCAGAGTACATCCAAACGGAGTTATATCTTCCACTGTAAAGGTTAAGCCTAAACCTCCCATGTCCTCCAGTGTTCCGTGTGACATCCATTGAAGATTCTGCTGATAATCTTGATAGGTAAGTACAAGATGCTTTCCATCATCTCCAAAGCTATAATGAGCGTATTCATCTCTGTCTGCATAATGTATTACCAGATTATCGCCATCATTTACTTCATAAGAAAACTCTTCTACATCTCCTGCATTTGCGCCAAGACGTCTTCCACTATATCCTTCAGTAAACTCATAATAGTAATTTGTCCTACCATAATCAGCCGCCTGCCATATGCCTGAGTGTACTGGCATCTGAGCAACAAATTCATCTTCTGGAACCTGGTCAGTTGAAATTAATACCTCAGAAGATTTTTCTGAAGAAGCTGCTACTGAATTCTGTTCTGTTTCTTTTGCATTGGAATAAGAGCATGCAGACATAATAAGCATGCCGATAAGAATTGCCGAGGCCACCCTACTTCTCATATCAGTCACTGTTCAGATTCCATTTCCCCAAATTGAATCTGATATCTCCTTTTTTCATACCCTTATATTGTAATAGCTTCCAATCATGATGGTCAATAAAAAAGAGCTCCAAACACAAGGCTTGAAGTTCTTTATAAATGCAGTGATCATGCGATCTGTTAAACCAGCATTGAGCCGCTCTCCGTGTTTTTCCGGTATATAAACAAAACTTCCTTATCGCAAATAAGAGAATACGCATTGGCAGACTTACAAAGCAGCTCTTTTATTTATTCATCTGACTTTATTCGTACATTGTTGTAATTCCAGGAAGTAGTCGAAATCCTTTTTCTAGCCATTTTTTACTCCAACAAAAAAATTCCAGATCATATGGTTCATCCCTATTATCAACATGCTTACAAACATCAAGATTCTGATACCAGGGCAGTGATACCTCATCATTTCTGTAATATGGAATCAGTCTTATTTCATCATCTATAATTCGTTCTTTCAGCTTCCTTTTTCCTTAATACTCTCCAGATACTTCTTATGCTTCTCATTTGTTGGAAATAATATATACTTTTTTTCAACATAAAACCAACTCTAAAGTCCATCACGCCCTATTATCCCCATAGAAAAAGCAGTACACAATTCAAATATGAATCATGCTCAAAACGTTTTCGGTAACAAACAAAATTGCTATAATACTAATCAGTGCTATAAGGGAGGAGTATTAAGATGCATTGTAAAGAAATCATAGAGAAAACACTGAGAATTGACAGCTATGATGCTATATTTGAATTTGATAGACTTTGCTTTCCCACAGATTATTGGAATGAGTCCGATTGGAAAGACTTATTGAAAGATGATCGTGCAACATATTATTGCCTCATGGATGGTTCCAAAATCATTGGTAGCATATTTACCTATAACTGGGCTGGTAGCGGCAAGCATAATTATCTTAAAATAATGAATGTAGCGGTGCACCCTGACTATAGACGAATGGGACTTGGCCATAAACTCATGGACTATGCTTATAAGGAATACAAAGAATCAGGTTTAGATAAAATCTGTGCAGAGACACGCGCAAGTAATACCGCAATGCAGGGCCTTTTTGAAAAATGCGGATATCAGATAAACAAGATTGAAGAAGGGTATTATACTAACCCCAATGAAGCAGGTTTTAAGTATGTATTAGAACAGAGTAATTTCTGATAGTCTCATGCTTTCCGTAGATAGCACTAATGATTTTTAGAGAAAAACTGGCACCAATTGGCTTTATAAATCTAAAAAAAAATGGCTTCCTGCCAAAAGCGATTGTAGCTGGAGCTACTATATTGATAAAAATCACCAAGGAAAAGGATATGGACATGCTGTGGCGGAATTAGCAGTCCTCATTCTTAAAGCAGCGGAGCCCGATATGATGATCAAACTGGCTACAGAAGCAAGCAAGCAACAAGAAAGCTCAGGCGTTATATTCCTCATTAGGATTCAAATAGCTTCCAGAAATGGATGAAGATGATCTTGTATTTGGACTATAATTGAGTAGGGGAGATTTCCTCTCCCCTCTCACACCACCGTACGTGCCGTTCGGCATACGGCGGTTCAACATAACTTCAAAGCGTGGCGCTCATTGTAATAATCAAGACAGCTAATAAGCCCCGCTTTCGCTAACACTTCCTTAGAGATTGCTCTGACAACGCATGTTTTCGTAGTAACCCAATAATAGCGGTCTCCACAGTATGATGTCAGCCTCGCAAGGTCTTTATTGACCCCGAGTTTCTGCAACCCCCATTGTCGCTTCTTCGGCACTTTCCACTGTTTCCAGATAATGACTCTGAGCCTTGTCCTCAAATGAGCATCAATTTCTGTCATTGCCGTTTTCATGGAGCTAAGGGCATAGTAGTTAATCCACCCTCTTGTCACTTGGTTGATATTCGCAATCTTACCTGTGATTGTTCCGGGCATTTTCCTACAGGTCAGTTCTTTAAGTCTGTTTTTGAATTTCCTCACAGAATCCTGATGTGGTCTGCATTTCCATTCTTTCGCCTTACTGTCCTTGTAAAAGCCAAACCCAAGATATTTCAGTTTCTGCGGTCTCGTGATGTGGGTCTTGGTCATGTTAACCTTTAGCCCCAGTTTTCTCTGTATCCAGTCCGTCACCGTCCGCATGACTCGCTTTGCGCTCGCTTCGCTTTTGACTGCAATAACGCAATCATCAGCGTATCTCGTGAATCGTAGTCCTCTTGCTTCAAGCTCCTTGTCCAATTCATTCAGCATGATGTTTGACAAAAGCGGTGACAGATTCCCACCCTGAGGCGTGCCGAGCCTTGTCTCCTCGTAACCTTGCGGTGTCATGACTCCTGCTTTCAGGTATTTGCGGATAAGGGATTCCGTATCGCCGTCATTGATGATGGTATGGACAAGACTCATCAGCTTATCCTGCGGTACGTTGTCAAAGAATTTCTCCAAGTCTATGTCCACTATCCATTCATAGCCCTCGTTCAGATATATCAATAGTTGCCTGATAGCCATTTCACAGCTTCTGTTCGGTCTGAAGCCGTAGCTCCATTCCGAGAATAACGGCTCACACATCGGGCTTATTACCTGCACGATACCTTGTTGAATTACCCTGTCCATTACGGTCGGAATACCGAGTTTCCTCACTCCACCGTTTGGCTTTGGTATTTCTACCCTCCTGGCTGGTTGGGGTTTGTACTCCCTGTGCCTGATTTGCTCCCTGATACTTATCCAGTTCTCTTTGATGTAGTCTCCGAGTTCCTCAACCGTCACATCGTCTACTCCGCCTGCCCCTTTATTGGCACAGACCCTCTTGTAGGCGGCGTTCATGTTGTCCTTGGACAGTATCTTTTCCAACAGTTCCGACATTGCCTTGTGTGCTCTCTCCTTTCCGTTCCCATGGATTCGCCCTATGTTATGCAGTACCTGCTCATTTACGTTTCGCCCTTCCTGCTGTCAGGTATTCCATGGGGCATACATTTGATTACACGGTTATATTGTTCAGCCCTTTGGCATAGCCCATTTCAGAGTCATGCCTACTACGGCTTCTGCTGACTTCTCACAGTTCGTTATTATTACGGCTAATGAGACCGTCTGTGAGACCTCACGGGGTGAGTCTCCAAACCTTTCCTCGTTTACCCGTCCGATTTACGCACCATGGTTACGGTTGCCTTTGGGACTTTGCTGTCAAATGTCAGCTTATCCGCATGGTGCGCCTTATATCGGCCGTCACGGCAATAGATACCGCGACTTCCTGTCCGTCAGGCCACGATTTCGCTATCCCTTCTTCTCGCCTGTTCCTCACGGTTCAAACCTTGGGAGTCGCTATCGGGTTCGTTGGCAACTACGCCCCTTGGGACTTTCACCCAAGGTTCGGGACATGCCCGTCACACTGAAAAAGCGGCAGAGCAACTCTAAACTCTACCGCTGATGTTCAATAAATACATCGAATATTTACGCCCAATACTCCTTTACTTTTGTTTCCGCCGCCGCTGAAGAAAGGCCAAATTTAGCAATGATATAATCAGCAACCTCTGTAATACTCCTGCCAACTTCCTTCAATGTATTAACCGTAGCCTTAATCTCCGATTCCTTTTCTCTACTGGCAACGTATCTATCCAATACTTCCTGTTCATCATATAAAGCGATCATGATATCAATCACCTCCTTCGACCTTGACTCCAAATAATCCCTCAAAACATTACGATCCTTGCAGATCTTTATGGTCTCCTCTATGGCTTTTCGCGTCCTGCCGTGTATCTTAACCTGCTCGTTCAGCACCTGAGTAAACACAATATACTGAGTGATAATATCACCGGATTCACCGGATGTTAAAACCTTAACCTTAGCATCAACAGCAACATCTTTTCCGGCAAAGAACTCATCCTTGAGGGATATCTGCTTCGGAACGCTCTTCTTATCACCGGTATATATGACATACAGTTCCGGTTCAGGGATTTCTACTTTTACTGACCTGTAAAGATCCACTCCGTTTTCAGTAAAATACTGATCCAATGTTTCCATCAGATACATCAATGTGCGGATCAGGATATTTACCGACCATGTCGACTGTGCTTCAACAAGAACAAGCAATCTATTCCCCACTCGGAAACCAAGATCATTATACTGATTGTTCGTAAGCACGTTATTTATCGTGACATCAAAAATATCCTGTTCGGTTGTCACTGTATCCTCGGGATGTAGCGCTCTGTACAGCTGTATCAGATAATGTGTATTTCCAAACAGATCTGTAAATACGCTATCCTTTGCGGTATGCTTCACATACGATGCACCGGCATCACCTGTGGCCTGCTCCACCTTTTGATTTTGTTCCAATCCTGACCACCTCTTTCCTTCATACCTTCAAACACACTTTTATTTGCCTTCATCATAACAAAAACACAGCCTGTTTTCAAGGAAAAAACCGTTATCAAAAACAGGATTCCAAATGATCAGATTGATGGATTTCTGTCTATCATGGGCATTTCTCTTTGACGTTCGTTTTCATTTTCCAGCATTCTCGTCAGATCCTTTTTATTATGGATCAGCACCTCGATCGCAGCAAGCTTTTGCACCATCTGGGAATAAGGCTTCTGAGTCTCTTTATATTTTGATTGAAGTTCCGCCAATTCCCTTCTCCATGCCTTGGGTGTGATCTTCCTATCAGCCTCAACGATCGTCTCCTTTATCCTTCGTCGATAGTATTCATAGCTGTACAGCTCCGTCCT
>JAEEGI010014569.1_pt1 | contig 16508 bp, 7 predicted proteins | sample 8958751 | NCBI WGS metagenome assembly JAEEGI01 (sample SAMN16246545, study PRJNA631951) | gut metagenome | biome: gut microbiome; feature: rumen; material: KS-attached | host: Bos | place: Iran: Karaj | collected 2018-10
TTTATTATTATTATTATTCTTATTATTATTATTACTATTTTTACTCTTTTTCATATTGTCAATTGTATTTTTTTTCTTTTCATTCTCTACATTAATTTTCCTTATTTCCAAATCTTTATTATAAAAAAACTTAGTAAAAACTTTTTGATATTCTCCTTCAAGTATAATTTCCTCATATCTCATTTTAGTTTCTTCTCCAGTTCTATCAACACTTTCACAATATCTTTTATCAAAATTATCTTTTTTTTCAGGTACAAAAGGACTAGGTAAAGTTTTATTAACTAAATCATCCCAAGGATAATATTTAAACCAAGGATGTTCTTTTAATTCAAAAATTCCTTTATAGCCTAATCTATTTTCAGGCCTTCTGATAAGTAATTTATTAATAAAATCAGCACTTTCACTAGACCATCCTTTAGATAAATCTTCTAATTTAATTTTAGCTTGTTTGGCTAAAATTTGTTCTTTTATTTCTTTTCTATTTCTTCCAATATAAGGTCTAATTCCTTTCATAAATTCATATCCAATAACACCAATAGCAAAGAAATCAACAGGGAAAGAATGATTACCACTATTCATAACTTCAGGTGACATATAACCAGGAGTTCCTGAAGTTTCACTTGAATTATCAGGTAAATTTTCTTTAGCTATACCAAAATCGGTTAATCTAACATAACCATTATTATCTAAAACTAAATTTTCTGGTTTTATATCTCTATGAATAACATTATTTGAATGAATATATTGTAAAGCTAATATTATTCCTCCTATAAAAAATCTTGTTTGTTCCTCTGAAAATTTTCTATGTCTACTTATATGATATCTTAAATCTCCTCCGCTTAATAAATCCATTACTAAATATAATGTATCTTTATCTTGAAATGCATAATGCATATTTACTATAAATGGATTATGAAGTTTTGATAGAAATTCTCTTTCACTATTTATTGATTTTTCACTTTTTTTATCTATTATTTTTAATTTTGACATTTGCTTTAATGCATATGTTTCTTTTGTTTTTTTATATTGTACTTTCCATACTTTACCAAAACCACCTTTTCCTATTATATAACAAAAGGTAAAATTGCTTTTTGATATTTGGTTTAATGGACTTTGAGTTGAAGGTGATGATGGTATTTTTGAATTTTCTATGTTGTTAAAAATATTTTCCATTTTTTTAATTTTTTTTATTTTTTTGAGATTTAATTAGAAATTTTTTAGAGGAAAATAATTTTTTTAATATTAATTGTATTATTGATATTATAATTTGTTTTTACTTATTTTTTCATTATTTGTGATTATTATTTTTGAATTTTTTATTGGCTTTATTATTTATCTGAAACAATATTGGTGTGTTACAATTGATATTTCTTAATTTTGAATTAATTTTAAATCATATTTTTAAATTGTAAATTTTTATTTTCATTACAAAAAATACATTTTAATAAAATTTTATTATTTAATTTAAACAAATCAAAATGAATTTGAAAAATGTAAAAAAAGTTAAACCAACATCTAATAATATTTCAGTGATAAGGACAGTAACACCTCTTTCTCATTTTATACAAAATAAAAATAAAATTAATTTTACTTCAAATAATTCAAATAATGAATTGTCAGCAATTTCAAATACTAATTTAAATATAACTTTCTTTGATATAAATCAAAGTAATAAAAAAGCAAAAAAAAATAAATATTCAAGTTCAGTCTCACCTCAAATAGAAAGAAACAATAATATACAAAATAAATGTTACGATATATTAAAAAGTAGATCAATATCAAAGAAAAAAATAGATAAATATTGTCAAATGTTATCAAATTATTCAAAAACAAAAATAGAAAAAAAATCTAAATCAATTTCAAAAGGAAAAAAATCTTCAAAAAATAAAACAAATAATATATGTAATGTAAATAAAAAAATTCCTTTATTAAATAATAATAATAAAACAAATATAAAAAGATTTCCTGTAAATGCTTCCAAAGAATCAATTAATACTAATTATACAGTTACATCAATTCATTCTAATAATTTAACTGAAAATGAAAAAATGACTTTATGTAAAATTCAAAATATGTTATTTAATTTAATTTCTAATTCTCAAAATCCAAAAGAAATATTAAAAGAATTTGAATTAATTAATCAAAGAACTTTATCTTATTCAAGTAAATATTGTAATACTGAAGAGAATGTTAATAATAAATTTAATCAAATAAATTTAAAATTTAAAGAAATAGAAAATGAAAATAAAGAATTAAAAAATTTATTAAAAGAAAAAGTTTCTGATTTTGAAGATGTAAAAATTAGTATTAAAAATGTTCAAAAAGAAATTAATTTAATGAAAAAAAATAATAAACAAGAAGAAAAAACAAAAAAAATGAATAATAATAATAATAAAAATTTATCTATGAAAAATGTGAATATAAATTTACAAACAATTCAAAAAGTAAATGGAATAGAAGATTTAAAATCTGAAAAAAGCAAAAATTCAAATAATGATACTATTATACATTCTTTTAAAGATGATAATAATGAAAATAAATTTAATTTTAATGGGTTAGATTCTTATTCGAAAAATTTTAATGATGTTTTTTTGTCCAATTATAATGAATTTTCTGCTTCTTGGAGAAACGATGCTGATAAAATAATGGAAAGAAGAAATGAAAAATAAAAAATTTAATCCTTGTTTAAAAAATAATTTTGCTTTCTCTTTATTTATAATTACATTATAAAATATAAATGATATTCTTTTATTTTCACATTTTTTTATAATTTATAATTTTAAAGAATTATCAAAAGAAATAAATAATCATGGAATATAATAAATTTTCAAAATTATTTCCATATTATTTAATTATTACATTTCATTTTCATATCCTCCTATTCCAAATATATTTTTTTTATCTATCTTTCTGATACTTTACAGTATACAATTTTTAAAGTCAAAAATTTTTTTTTTAAATAATATTATTTTTTAAATAATAATTAGATAATATCTTCCCTACTATTTAAAATGTCATTATTTTCTGATCAACTTACAGATATTTCATTTAATAATTGATCAGCTTCATTATAACCTCTTTTAATAATATTTTTTTTTATATATTTATTTAACCCACAAAAGTTAAGTTCTATAATTTCTAAATATATTAAACTTGAGATTAATGAAATAATATTAAGGATAAAAGAAAGTATATCGAATTTTTGATCAATTAATGAAAAAAGGAAAAATGGGAAATTATAAGATATTAATGTATAAATAGGCTCTATTATTAAAATTTTAAAATATAAAAAATGTAATAATAAATAACCAAAAAACTTTAAAATTAAAATATATATATAATTTTCATTGTGAATTGTGAAAGTTTCTTTAAAAATAAGTTTTTTTATTATCGTAAAGCAAATTTGAACAAATCCAATTAAACTTCCTAAGAGATAAATATTAATATAATATTTTGAATTTACAAAATTTAATAATAATCTAGAAAAAGCATATGAATAATTTATAATAATTAGAAAAATTAATGTTAATAATGGTTTATATATTGATGAAAAACTATAAATGAATATAATTAAGAATAAAATTACATTTATAGATGTAGCAACTAAATAATGATTATAAAATTTTGGTTTAAAAAAAATTAGATCAACTAAAAGAATTATTAAGTTTTCTGAATACTGTAAAATATTATTTGGTAATTGTTTTATAAACAAATTTAAAGTTGAATAAAATATTTCAAATATAATAGATATTAAAATTATTGAAAATATTATTTTCATTTTCCTTTTTTCTTCTTTCTCATTAGATTTTATGAATTTTTTGTTTTTTGTTGTTCTTCTTAATTTTAAATTTGAAGATTCTGCTTTTTTAATAGTATTATTTTCATAAAGGTAAAAGATAAACATTAAAAATTTAGAAGATTTATCAATATATTCTTTTAAATTTGAGTCTTTAATGTTTAAAAATTCAATATCATAAAAAACAATAAAACAAATTGGAATAAAATATAAAATATACAATAATTCTTTCTTCAGAGATATATTAATAAACATTTTTATTTATAAACAATTTAATATTTTAAAAACTTTTATTTTACTATTTAAATAACTAACCTTAAATCCTTTAATTAATTATATTTATATTAATTAAAAAAAGTAATGCTTTATTAACATTCATGTCTTTGAATTTTTAAAAAGATATTATATATCATTGATTCTTTAAATAGTTTGGAATATAATTAACAAATTATAAAAAAACTGGAAAAATATGAGAATAATGAAGATATAAAAATACTTTATTGATGGAGTTTATGTTTTTAAAAAAATTATATAAATTTGAAAATAAAATTATACAAAAAAGATGAAAAAATTTGAATGAAAATAATAATATAAATTATTATAAAGATGAAAAGTAGTCAATAATAAAATTATCTTATGAAGATAAGTACTTAAGAACTTTTATTACATTACCTCAAAAAAGAAAAGATATTTCATAATTAGATAATATGAAAAAAGAAAGTTATAATTAACATAATATTAATATTAATAAATAAGTTAGAATTAATAAAGATGTATAATTATATTTAATTTAAATTAGAATATAAAAGAGAATTAAATAAAAATTTCAAATCAAATGAAATTAACAATTTTTTGATTTATAATTTTAAAATTGATTGTTAATAAAACTTTTATTAAAAACGAAGGAAAAAATCAAAAGGAGTCAGAATTATTGATGGTGGATTTAATTTTATGAAAAAATATCTATAATATTTTCATTAGAGTTTTAATGAAATCTAATTTGCTTTTTTTTATATATTTATAATATATATTATGGTTTTTTATTTATTTGTTTTTTTCAAAAAATTCTGAATTAATTAATAATTATCTGAGAGTTAGGAAATTTTTTAAATTTAAAAACCAATCAAATATCGATTAAAAATATATCATATTAAACAATTTTTATTGTTAAAATCATAAATTTATTAAATCATTTTAATAAATCAATAATTAATTATATTAATTATGTTTTATCAAATAAAAAAAAATAAAAAAAATTTTATATTTAAAAATGCAAAACGAAAACACACTTATTTCCAAAGAATCACCATCTTTAAATGATGAAAGGATAAATTCAAAAGAAAATCCTGAAAATAAAATCCAAATAGAAACTCCATTAGATTTATATAAAATACCAATAAGCGTATTGAAAAATTCCAAAATATATAATTTTGAAGGAAAATTATATGAAAAAATATATAATGAAGCATTAGAAATGGAAAAAGAAATAGTATCAAAAAAGCCTCCTTTAGAAAAACCAAAAAAATTAGAAACTCCAAATTTCAATCAACCTGAATTTAATAATCCAAATTATAATCCTCAAATGTATAATATTCAATTTAATACTCCTCAAAATTATGGTAATAATAATTTAATAAATCGTGAAATTAGAATTAATAAAATAATTTTTGAAATGAAATACCAAACTCAAATGGGACAAGAAGTTGGTGTTATTGGGTCTTTAGATGATTTAGGTAAATGGAATCAAGGAAAAGTGTTAAAGTTAAATTGGAAAAATGGAAATGTTTGGAATAAGGAAATTTCGTATGTTAATGGAACTGATTTTGAATTTAAATTTATTTTAATTAATCATGGAAAAGTTCAAAAATGGGAAGACGGAAATAATAGACCTTTTATTTATAATAATATTCACTTAAATTTAAAAAGTAGAAATCCACAAAATGGGATTATTAAAATTTGGAATTTAAATAATCAAACTTTGGAATTTGATACTAGAAGTTTGGTTTTAAAAATTACTTGTGATTGGAATAAAAAATAAATGTCAAAAGAAAAAATGAAAGTTTAACATAAGATATTTAATTTTATAATTATATTAAAATATTTTCTTTATATTTTTAAAAATTAAATGAATGAGAAAAAAGAAGATTTTGAGAATTTTTCTCATTATTTTTCAAATATTGTCAAAATATAATTTCTTTACAAATAATAGAAAAAACATCTATAAATGATAAAGATTAAAATAAAAAAAAATAACAAATAACAAATTCAAACAATGAAAATTCATAATCAATAATTGTTCAATTAAAGGAAAATTCTCTCATTCAAAATAATATTAATAAAAAAATTATAAATAAAGTCAATATTAAATGTTAAGAAATTGATTCTCAAGAATTTAAAGTTAATATTAAAAATCTTTATAGTTTAATTCAAAATAAAAATAATAAAGAAATGATAAGTTTAAATTCAATAAATGGAAAATCAAAGGGAAATAAAGTAAAATTCCATGAATTTTTTTTAAATAATAATAAAAAAAATAAAGCAGCATATAATCATTTAAATAATGGGATAAGTACAACAAAATATAATTTTCTAACTTTTATTCCAAAAAGTTTATTAATTCAATTTGCAAGATTACCAAATGTATATTTTTTATCAACTGCAATTATTCAATCAATTCCTTTAATAAGTCCTTTAACTTCAGTAACTGCAATAGTTCCATTATTATTTGTTTTAATGGTTAGTATGATAAGAGATTTAATAGAAGATTTATCAAGATTAACTTATGATAGATTAAATAATAATGAAGAAGTTATTGTTTTTAGAGATGGTAGATTTATAAAAAATACTAGTTCTTCACTTAATGTTGGTGAATTAATCTTAGTTTTAGAAAATCAACAAATTCCAGCTGATATGTTTATTGTTGATAGTAGTTTAAATGAAGGAATGTCTTATGTTGAAACTTCATCTTTGGATGGAGAAAAAAATTTAAAACCTAAAATTGCCAATAATGGTTTATCTGGATTTTTTAAAAATAATTTAAAAACTCCTGAGGAAAAAGTACAAAACTGTAAAAATTTTTTTAATATGTTTATTGAAGGCTTTTGTCAATGTGATTCACCTAATTCTGATTTACATAAATTAGATGGAAGAATTAATATAAGTATTAAAATTAAAAAAAAAAATAATAATGATATTAATAATAATAATAATAATAATAATATTACTGAAATTAATGATTGTAAATTTCCTATTACACAAAGGCAAATGTTATTGAAAGGAAGTGTTTTAAAAAATACAAGTTGGATTGTTGGGTTTGTGATTTATACTGGAATGAATAATAAAATAATATTAAATTCAAAAATGCCAAGAACTAAAATGTCTATTATAGAAAAGAAAATGAATAAATATTTAATTGGTATATTTTTAATATTAATGATATTATGTGGAATAAGTTCTTTTATTCATCATGAAAAATATAAGGAACATAAATTTTTTTATCAAAAATATATTTTATTAGAACGCACAATAAATATGGAAAGTTTTATTACATTTTTTACATATTTTCTTTTATTAAATACTTTAATTCCAATTAGTTTAATAATAACAATGGAAATAGTAAAAATTGGACAAGGAATTTTTATATCATGGGATGTTGATATGTATTCAAAGAAAAGAAGAAAATTCGCCAAAGCAAAATCTGTTTCAATAAATGAGGAATTAGGAAATGTAAATTATATATTTAGTGATAAAACAGGAACTTTAACATCAAATAAAATGGAATTTAAATATTGTGTAATATATGGTAAATGTTATGAATATGATAGAACATTAAAAGAATCATATAAACCAATAAAAGAAAATAATTATATAAATGATGAATTTCAAACAAGAAAAATAAAAAAGAATTTTCCAATAATAAAAATCCCAAGAAATTATTTTGGAAATTTAATAAAGAAAAATATAAGTCCAAATGTATCAGTAGAAATGAATAATTTAAATAATTCATCATATATTTGTGTTGATAAAGAAATTCAAATAATAAATGAATTTTGGACAGCAATATCAATAGCACATGAATGTGTTTGTATTAAAGTAGCAGAATATTCTGGCGTTAGTCCAGATGATGTTGAATTAGTTAAAACTTGTTATGAGCAAGGATTTGCTTTTTTACAATCTTCTAATGATTTAAGAGAAATAAGAATTGGAGATACAATTCAAAGTTTTCGAGTTTTAAATATATTAAATTTTTCATCTGAAAGAAAGAGAATGAGTATTATAATCAGAAATAAAAATAATGTTATTAAATTATATTCAAAAGGAGCTGATTGTGAAATAAGTAAAAGAATGAGTAAAAATTCCAAAAATGATATTTATTCTAATTTTACTTTAAAATGTGTAGATAAATTATCATGTAAAGGTTATCGTTCATTAATGATAGCATATAAAATTATTGAGGAGGATGAATATATAAAATGGAATGATAAATTAAAATCATGTGAAATGAATTTAGCAAAAAAAGCTAAATTAGTTGAAGAATGTTATGATGAAATTGAACAAAATTTAGAATTAATTGGTGCTACAATGGTAGAAGATAAATTACAAGATAAAGTTCCTGAAACAATAAAAGATTTAAGAATGGCAGGAATTAAAATATGGGTTTTAACTGGAGATAAAGTTGATACTGCTGAAAATATTGCTTTAAGTTGTAATTTAATATCAAAATATCAAAAAATTTTCCGTATTTTTTTTCATCATAAACATAATGAAAAAAATAATATTAATCCAATAATTACTAATTTTTTTAAAGAATTTACTGTTTTTGAAAATGATTTTAAGAAAAAAACATATAATGGAAATAATGATTGTAATTTAAATATATCAAATGATAAAAATGAAAATCTTAACAATGAAAATTCAAATAGTGAAAGTAAAAATAATCAAGTTAACAATATAAATGATGGAAGTGGATTAAATATTCTAAGTAAAAATATAAGTAGTATAGGAATTAATCTAAGTTGTTGTAATTGTACATTATTCAATTTAAATAAGAAAATAAATAATAAAGCAGAAAAAAATACGGGTGATAAAACATATGTAGAATCATTTAAACAATTTCCATTTTCAATAATAATAGAAGCTCCAATATTATCATTAATATTTAATGATGAAGTTCAAACAAATAAATTTTTAAATATAGCAATAAATGCAAGTACAGTAATATGTTGTAGAGTATCTCCACTTCAAAAAAGTATAGTAGTAAAACAATTAAAAAAATATGATAAAAAAGCAATAACTTTAGCAATAGGAGATGGAGGAAATGATGTTTCAATGATAATGGAAGCTCATTTAGGAATTGGATTGTATGGAGAAGAAGGAATGAGAGCAGTACAAGCAAGTGATTTCGCAATAGGAGAATTTAAATTTTTAAGAAAATTACTTTTTTTTCATGGAAGAAATAATAATAATAGAATTAGTAAAATGATTATATATTTTTTTTATAAAAATTGTGTTTTTTCTCTTATACAATTTGTTTATGCTTTTTTCTGTATGGGTTCTGGTCAAACTATTATTGATGATTGGTTTATTACTTGTTATAATTTAGTTTTTACTGCTTTACCTCTGGGAGTTCAAGCTATTACTGATTTTGATGTTTTGGAAAGTGATTCTGAAATTGTTAAAAAATTTATGCCTTTTTTATATAGAGAAAGTAGAGAAATTTATCCTCTTTTTTCATTAAGCAAATTCTCTTTTAATATTATTAAAGGTTTTATTCTTTCTTTTTTAATGTTTTATTTAGTTGGATTTTCTGATGCTGGAAGAATTATTAATAATAGAGGTGATTATGGTACTTTATGGTATATGTCACTTAAAATTTATACTAATATGATTTTTTCTGTTAATTTTACTCTTCTATTAAGTATGAAATATATTAGCTTTATATTTCCTTTAATTATGATTACTTCATCTTTTTTATTATATTTTATTTTTTTAATAGCTGTTCAATATATTAGTATTTTTAATTCTTGGGCTGTTGTTTTGCCTTCGATAACAACTGCACAATTTTATTTTGCAGGTTTTTTAGTTGTTTCAATTAGTTTTTTATCTGATTATATGATTGAATCTATTTCATTAAATTTTGGAAAAGATATTTCTAGTAATTTAAAAAGAAATAATTATGGAATTGATGGTTCTTTAAGTAATATGGATTCTTTAGTTGATAAAAGAAATATGGCTTCAAAAATTTTTCAACCTAATCCTAATTTAGGAAATAAGGTTCTTAGTAAAATAAGTGATTTTTCTTTAAGTAAAACTGATAATTATATTGAAGAAAGTAAAAATCAAAGCCCAATTATCCATAAACATACTGCAAATCTTGATGATAAAGAAAAAAATTTTATCAATAAAAGGTTTTCACAAGCTACTGCTTTTTATAATATATTTAAAGAAGATAATATTATTATTGATAATAAGAAAGATGTTATTAATAATAATAAAAAAAAGAGAAATTCATTCTTAAATGTTAAAGGAATTGAAAAAAAATTTCATTTTTCTAACCTTCAGAGTGATTCTTAATTATTTTATGAAAAATAATAGTTTTATTCTAAGAATATTAATTGTATATTAGGTTTAATGAAATTTATATATGAAAATGATTTCAAATTTAATTTCTAAATAACAGTTGATAAAAAGTAGTTTTATATTTATCTAATATATTTTTTTTAAATGTATAAATTAATAATTAAAAAATACTCATACATTTTTTGTTCTGAATGAATTAAAAGTTAAATAAATATTTCATTATTTAATCAAAATAATAACCAAACAAAAACAAAACAAAAAAATATAAAAAAATTAAATAAAACCATCTAATAACTGTCCCAATCAGGATATAAATAATTAGGATAAACAGAAACACCACTAAAAAATTTACTCTCATTTCTAATTTCAAAAATTCCATTAATGACACTATCAAATTTATTATAATCATATTCTTCAATTCCAATACCAATAACAGTATAAGCTCCATCATTAATATAATCATCACTTTTTTCAATAACTTTTTCAACAGTTCCTCCAGCTCCATCATAAATCATAGGAAAAATAAAATCAAATCTATTTTTGTTAACTAAATCATATCCTCTTCCATTTTTTAATATACCTTCTTTAACATTGCTAGGATACCACCAAGCAACTGCTCCTGAAAAAGTTATATTAGGTTTTTTTTCATTTATTGCTTTTCTAGAATTTTCAATAACTTTTAACCATTTATCAAATATATCATTTTTTCCTTCATTTGAAAGAGAAGACCAATTTCCTATTCCATGTGGCTCACAATCAATATGAATGCCTTTAATTGTTAAATTTTCTTTATTAATATAATCTAATATTGATGATATTTCATTATATGCTGTTATTGGATTGTTAATATATACTGTGTCTTCAAGACACATTATATGAACTGATATATTATTTTCATTAAAAGATTTTATATTATCTTTTAAAAGCTTTTTTGATTCTTCTGTTTTTACATTTGAAGATAATAATACATAATTCCAATTATGACTTTTTGCAAATTTAGCATTTTTTTCTGAAGTTTTGTTTCTTACTCTATAAAACCAACCTCCTAAACAATTTTTAGAAGGATTATCTTTTGAATCATAACATATAGATGGAATAAATTCTTTTTCTTGATGTTCATTTGGAGGGCTTGAATTTCTATTAAATATTATTATTATTATTATTATAATTATAAATGCTAATATTAATCCAATTGTTACATATAATTTCTTTTTATCAGAAAAAAGGGAATTTATTTTATTTCTTAGCCATTTGTTCATTTAGTTGAAATTTATATTATTCTTAAATTTTGAGAAAATTAAATTATTTATTTTAAATCTATTTCTAATGTATTATAGAATATAATTGATTTTTTGGTTTTTATAATTAGTGTCAAATTCACAAAAGATTTGATTTAGAAATAAATATTTTAATCAATTTTCCGATTAATCAGATAAAAATTATTTGTTTATCCAATAAAGTTTACATATATTATAGTTTTATTAAGTTTTAGAAATAAAAGTTTTTATATTTAAAAACTACATTTTTTTAATTTAATAAATATTAATTTATTTTTTAATAGATTAATATAATATAAAGTAAAACAATAATGTATTATTTTAACTATTTGATTATTTTAAAAAATATATAAACTAATTATTATAGGAATTAATTTTTCCTTTGTTTAATCTTGAAGTAATTAAAGGTTTATGAGTTGTAAAAGTTTTACTATTTAGAAAAAAATTATTATTTTCAATAGGGTTTTTATTCCTATTTTTCTTTAAATACAATTGGGTATAATTAGAACCAATAGTATCGTTAATATGATTATTAATAAAATTATTAGAATTTTTATTAAAATTTTGTTGATTGTTGATTATTTTATATGTTTTATTTTTTGGTTCATAAACAGTTTTAACATTAGTTGAAATTGAAGAAGATAAAATATTTTTTTTATTATTATCAATAGAACTACTTTTAAAAAGCATATTATCTTTTTTTATATTTCTAGATTTTTTATTGTTGAAATATTTATTTAAACTTATCTTTTCCTTTGAAATTTTCTCTTCAATTCCTTTTTTATTTTTTTCCTTTTTTAGATTATTTTTTTTCATAAAACCTGAAAAATCACCAAATAATTGTGGTTTAATAATAGAAATATTTGAATTAGATATTCCTTTAATTTTTTTTTTAGATTTACTTATACTTTTACTTTTAGAATTGCTTGAATTATGATTAATACTATTTACCATATTATTTTTTTTAACAATCATACTATATTCTCTTGCTCTTTGTGTTTTACTTTGAATATATGAAACACAATTTTTATCTTTGGAATTATTTTTATTTTCATTATTTAATTTTCTTATTGAATTTTCTTTATCAGATAAATCTATTCTTTTATTTTTTTGAATATTACTTATTTTTTTATTGTTGTTTCTTATTTGTTTATTTGAATTATTTTCTAAATTTAAAGACACATTTCTCTTTTTTTTTGTCATAATTGGGTTATATTTTATTATTATATTTTGAGAATTATTTTTATTTGATTTTTTAATATATTGATTTTTAATATTCTTTGAAATTGAAGATTGATTCTTTAAATGAATTGAATTTTCCTTTGAATGACTATAATCACTTTTTTTCTCAGTATCATTTTTTTCATATATTAAATTATCAAGATTTAAATTTTTATTTTTATAAATAGATAAATTCATTTTTAGATGTTTACTTAAAATAAATTTACTCAAAGGTAATTGAGTAAAATTTTCTCTAAAAGTTAAATTACTAAAAGTAGATTCATTTCCGGTTTTACTTTGAATAAGATTAGAGGTTTTATTTCTTGTTTTATTAAGCTAACAATAATTAAAAAAATTTACTTGATTTAAAGGTTGAATTAATAATTGTTCTTTATATAAATTTTCTAATTTATTATATAAATCAATATATTTAAAATGAGCTCCACCTTCATAAAAATGAAGTTTACTTGGATTACCATAATAAATTCCTTTATATTCATTCATTTACTTTTTTACTCTTAAATTTAAATAATAAATAATTAATTTAAATTAAAAATATTTTTCAAAAAATAAAAAGTTATAATTAAAATTATATATTATTTAATTATTTTATTTTTTCTTTTTTCCTTTAGAATCATCAATTTTTGCTTCTTCTTCATTATTTTCATTTTTAATTACACCTCCAGTTTCTTTCAGAAATTGCTCTAAACTATCTTTTAAATCTTTAACAGTATCTTTCCATTTTTGATTATATTCTAACTCTTGTAATCTTTCAGAATTATATTTATTTATATATTCATTAATATCTTTATTAAATTGCTCGCAATGTTGTTTATAATAATCATTTCTAAACAAAAACAAATTTTTATTATTTTGTAATTTAATTCCTACCATACTTTTAGACCAATTATCTTTCTTATATTCATCTTCCAAAGTTTTGATTTTTTCTTCAGAATTTTCAACAATATTTTTAACAGTCTCAGTAAATAAACTATAATAATTAATTTTTCCATCTTTGAAATTAATACCTTTATAAACTTTTTTAAATGTTCTTTTAGAATCTAAATCAAAAGAAGAAGCATCTAAATTTCCTCCTTTATTTCCTCCTTTCTTTCCTGCATCTTGTCCACTTTGTCCCATTTCTTCTATTGCTGCTTTTAATTTTAATAGTTCATTATAATTTTCTCTTTTTTTAAAATATTCTTCATCACCAAGAGATATAAATTCTTCTTCAAAAATAAAATTATCGAATAATGTTAATAAACATGCAAAGTTATTTAATAATCTTATTGTAAATGATTTTGAATTTTCTTCTTCATTTACTATTAAATTATATTGAGTTTCATTCACTTTTTTTATAAAATCTTCATTTCTTTTCATTTCTGTATTATCCATTTCATTTAATTTATCTAAATAATATGGATTTGCTAAATAAGGACCTAAAATTGCAGATAATTCTTTTTTTGTTTTTTCACTTGTTCTTTTAGAAGATAAAAATTCTCCAGTTAATTTTTTAATTTCATTATTATTCATTAATGAAGAATAACCAAAAATAAATTTAATAATGCATTCTGGAATATTAAGCGAAAATTTATATAAATTTTGGCAAAAAGTTCTTAAATCTTTAACACATCTTAATCTCATTAATTCCATTTCTTTTTTAACTCCATCTAAAAAAGGTATTAAACTATCAACAATTTTTTCAGTAGGATTTAAATATTTAGCAAAATTACCAACATAAAGTTTAGCACATTCAGTTTTAACTTTATCATCAATAGTACCAATTTCATTATTATAATTAGGTTCTCCTCCACTTTGTCCTCCTTTTTTTTTAGGATCATTTGAAGTTTGAGGATTACCTTCTAATAATATTTTACCTAACATTCCTAAAGATAGTAATTCTTCATTTTTTAATTTTTCATCTAAATCAATATCTTCTTTTTCTGTTATTTCATGACTTTCAATATTTTCTCTCATTATTACTCTTGATAATTGATATGTATCTAATACATTTTGTTTAAATGCTTCTATATATTTACCATAATTCCATACACAAGTATTTATTTTTTGTAATTGTTTTCTTATGTTTAAAGGTAATTCATTTTTATTTAATGCTTCGTTTAATTTATCTAAATCTTTTATATCATTAAATGAATTTATCATATTCACTAAATCTTTATATAAAGAATTAAGACCTTCTTGAGCTAAATTACATTTAATTTTAATATTAATAATAATATCATTAACAAGTCTTTTTGGTGCTCCGAATTTTTTTCCTATTCCTTCTTTTGCCATTATATTTTCATTTGCTAAATTATATTTATCTTCAATATCTTTCATAAACTTATCACAATCATCTCTTATTTGTTTTAATTTTTCTTCATTTTCTTTCTTTCTGTTTTCCATTGAAGTTTTTATTGTTTCATCATATAATTTATTTAATTCATTTGTAGTAAATTCAATTTCTCTATCTGAATATGTACCTCCCTTTGAAAAAGGAAATAAAGATGAAATGAAATTTTTATTTAAATTCATTAAAGCATTTGGATTATTTTCAGAATATTTTTTTAATAAATTTTCATTTTCATTTAAATCTGCAATAAAATCATAATATGAAGTTTTGAATTTTTTAAATTTATCTTCTAAACCTTTTGAACTTTCTTCTTCTTCAATTCCTTTAGATAATTTTTCATATTCTTCTTTTAATTTATTAAACTTATTATCTAAATCTTCTAAAACTTTCTTATTATCTTCATTATCTTTATCATTCTTTTGAATAATATCTTCTTTGTGTTTATTTAATTTAGCCTCATGTTTTTCAAGTTCAGATAACCTTTTATCATATTCTTCAACTTCAATTTTTCCTTTTCTTGGAGCTAAAGATTTTAATCTAATATCTAAATCATTTAATTGTTCTTCTCTTCTTTCATCATCATCGATTTTAGCTTCTTCAACATTATTATTCTGTTTATTTACTATTTTTTCTTGTAACATTTCAAATAAGTCATTTAAACCTTTTGTTATATTTTCTTCATTAAAATCATTTTCTTCACTTAATAATTTTTCATTATCAGCATTTAAAGGAGAATTAAATATTTTATTTGTATCAGCATTATAAACATCAAATTCATTTAAATAATCTATTTCATTTTCTTCTTCTGGATTATCTTTTTTTTCTTCTTTTTTAACTTCTTTTTTCTTTCCTTTATTTTCTAATAATTCTTTTTCTTCAGCTTCTCTTTCTTCTTTTTCTTTTTGTATTCTTTCTAATTCTTCTGGACTTTTAGGTTTTAATTCAAATATATCATCATCTCTATTATAAATTACATTTCTTAAATGATGTCTAACTAATTCATCTATTTTAAAATCAATTAAATAATCATGATTTAATTTAGATTTAAATTCTAATATTTCTCTTGGAGGAATTAAATTTTCTGGTACCTCACCTTTTTTTAATTGTTTCTTTTCTTTTTTTGCAGGAGCTTTTGCTTTTTTTCCAGTTTTTTCTGCTTCTTTTTCTTCTTCTTCTAATTTCTTTCTTTCTTCTTCTTCTTCTTCAGCTTCTTTTTTTCTTGATAAAAATTCACTTTCTTTATTTCTTCTTTGTTCAATTTCATATTTATTATCTGGAGGAT
>JAEEGI010014570.1_pt1 | contig 16507 bp, 13 predicted proteins | sample 8958751 | NCBI WGS metagenome assembly JAEEGI01 (sample SAMN16246545, study PRJNA631951) | gut metagenome | biome: gut microbiome; feature: rumen; material: KS-attached | host: Bos | place: Iran: Karaj | collected 2018-10
AGCATCGGCGATGAAGTCCTTGCGAGTGCGATTGCTCTGCACGATAGCAGTCATCATCTCCTGCGGGACATCCTGGTAATTGGCAAGAAGCTGCTTGGTGTCCTTGGGCAGGCAATAGCCTCCGTAGCCAAATGATGGGTTATTGTAATGTGTGCCAATGCGTGGATCAAGGCCGACACCATTGATGATGGATGCGGTATCGAGGCCTTTGACTTCGGCGTAGGTGTCAAGTTCGTTGAAATAGCTGACACGCAGGGCGAGGTAGGTGTTGGAGAAAAGTTTAACGGCTTCGGCCTCTTTCATACCCATAAAGAGGGTGGGGATATCTTCCTTCAAGGCGCCTTCGACAAGAAGGTCGGCAAACGTGTGGGCAAATTCTTCAGCCTGAGGATTGCCAATAGCAGTGATGGCGGCGTTCTCCTCGGTAAAGTTCTTCTCGTCGATATGGATGAGCTTGGGGAAGCCAACGATGATGCGCGAAGGATAGAGGTTGTCATAGAGAGCCTTCGACTCGCGCAGGAATTCAGGCGAGAAAAGGAGATTGAACTTCTTGCCTTTCAGTTCAGGCTTGTAGAGGAACTGGAGAGCGTACTTGACGTAGAGTGAACGAGTGTAACCGACGGGGATGGTACTCTTGATAACCATGACGGCGTCGGGGTTGTTGGCTATAACGAGGTCGATAACTTCTTCGACATGGGACGTGTCGAAATAATTCTTGACAGGATCGTAGTTGGTTGGTGCTGCGATGACCACAAAGTCGGCCTGACGATATGCGGCAGGACCGTCGAGGGTGGCAGTAAGGTCCCCTCCATTGCCTTCCTTGCGGAGGGCAGGCAGAACTTCGCCGAGATATTTTTCGATGTATTCGTCCTGGATGGGGCTGATGCCGCGATTGATCTTGTCCACCTTTTCGGGAATGACATCAACGGCAATCACCTCGTGGTTCTGTGCTAACAAGGTGGCGATGGAGAGGCCAACATAGCCTGTACCTGCCACAGCAATCTTTATGTCTTTGAATTCTCGCATAATTACATCAAAATATCCTCTTCAGCCAAAGGTCGATAAGGTCCTTCCTTCTCTTCAAAGGTAACTGAGGGTTCCAGGACCTCCAATGAATGCTAGGTGTACTTCGGAATATTGACTCCATAAAACCCATTCTTCGGATCAAGACCGTACTGAGATTAGTTTACAGTTAAAAGTGGAGAGCGGAGTGTAGTTGTTTTGTGTAGAGTTTTAGTGGGTTCTAGAGGATACTTTCAACTCTTAATTAATTAAACTACTCTAAACAACCAATTATTAACTCTTTTAAAAATGCTTCGCTAGAGTTAGCCACATCTGAACAGCAGCTACCTCGACATCCGCCTATAAAAACGGTGCAAAGATAGCAAAAAATATCGAGCTGGCAAAAATCTGCCATGAAAAACGATGGATATTGGACATTTTGACAATAAAATCCGACAAATTGATAGATATGGTTGTGAATTTCGGAGGGATTCGGGTGTCTTGTACACATTATATAATATAAAAAGAGGAATATAATAATAAAAAAAAACTTTCGATGAAGACAGGGACGATGTCCCCTGAGCTATTGGGTAGCATCATGCATTCGTGAAAGCTCGCTTTCCCATCTGCATGGTACTTCCAATAGCGCCCATTCTAGAATGGGCTGTCTTCATCGAAAGAGAAAAAGTCCTCCTTTGGAGGAAGAAAAAGGCTAAGCCAGAAAAGACAGTCCGGATCCCGTTGTTCTTTTTATCCTGAATTAGCGAATTGAGTGATCCTAAAAAGAAGTATGGAGCCTTAGCCCCATCACCGCCGAAGATGTTCTTTCGGTATAATCTCGGCCAATAGTCTAAACACAATTAGAGCCGGCATCAATGATCAAGTTCATGATGTCGGCTCTAATTGTGTTTATATTTTCTATTCTAATTTATCAAGAATTAGAGAATTAGAAGAAATTGACGTTAGAATTCATCCTAAGACTCATGTAGAATAAAGCACATCCTCAATCTCAGACTTGCCTTAGCCTGCTCAGAAACTTTATTTAATAGTTTGTCGTCAATCAGCATATATCTTGAAAAATACCATCTTACTCTCGGAAATGAATGTTCTTTAATTACTCTATCGTTCTCTTATTCTAAATATAACCAATCGTAAGAGTAAGATGGTATTTTGATGTTAGAAGTTATATGAAGAGGAAAAATGAAAATGGGGGATATTTCTGTTGTTTCCATCAATATTTTGGCGTCGAAACTATTTAAATAAGCAAATACTCCGAGACACCTGATCCAAAACATCTAAACTCTGATTCCACAATTCGTTAGATTGCATACCTAATTTGAGTTTTTGATATTCATCACATGAATGCAAAACTGTAGCACACAACGCAGCATATTCACTATCTGGTTGGCACTGTCGCAGTATCCCATACAAAGCTCCAACCAATTTATTTCTTTTTGAAATGCTCGGTATTTCAATATAGGCTTCCATTTTTTCTATTTGCTCTTGCAATGATTCTTGCAATGCATTACCTATTTCAAACCTTGTATCAACTAACCTACGTTCACCATCATTTAGTTCCAATACCGATATTGTATTTTTACCCTTATCATCTTTTGACTTATAACGGTAATGTTGAAAGTAGAGATGATTTTTTGGGTCATCGATAAAGGGATTAACTATTGGTTCTACAACAACATTATGGGTTGATTTATGGCCATTACAATGCTTACATGATGGTAACAGATTATCCCAATCCATGACCTTATCTGGGTTATGTTTCTTATCTTCAAAATGTTCAACTTCCATATAATTGCTTTCCTTGGTCAAAGAACACTCGCAATAAGCACATTTCCCATGGCTCAGTTGCATCAAGCTATCCTTAAGCCAATCTATGTTCCATACACTCTCCTTTGTGCTTTTGTAAAGGTTCGTTTTTAACTGCACAAACGCTGGGGTCAACTTGAGAGGTGTAAAACTCCTTACTAGTTTTATCATATTTCACTTATCTTGGCAAGTTGAAATTTAAGAAGTTTGCGCTGAGAATTGAGCGGATGAAGCAGTTCATTCAACACCGCATAAACTTCTTTAGCTCTTATGACATCCTCGTCATCTATTGCCTTGCCAAAATCATCCATGAGAGTTCGATACATTTCTGTACGAAGTGTCTTCATACCCATAACGTCATACAAAATCTCTTCGACGGTCCAGCCTTTATATCCATATTTACTTACCAGTAAGTCATTACGCAACATTACATTTCCTTCATCACTTAACTGAAGAGCTAATATCTGATTAGGTTCTGCTGTTTGAATAACATGAGGGCTATGGGTAGTTACAATAAATTGTGCTTGAGGAAATGTTCTTTCAAGGATATGAACAATCTGCTCCTGCCACTCAGGATGTAAGTGAATTTCTACTTCATCAATCAGAATAATACCGTCAAAATCCTCAACTTTCAAATTGTGTTCTTTGAAACGAAACTCAATCTCCTTAATAGTAGTAAAAAGCAGAAACAATATAGACTTAAAACCAGAAGAAAGATATTCAAAATAGATTTCTCCTTGTGGAGTGTTAACCATAATGTCATTAGTTGAACCCAGCACACGAGAAAAACTATACTGAGGATTGATGATTGAGAAACAACGTTCAGCTAAATGATAATTTGACAATTGCTCATCTGAGAGTGCCCTCTCATGTTTAGAATACAAGTATCTATTAACGAACCACCCTTTTACTCCATCAAAAGAAATGCCAAATCTTGTTTCAGACCACAAGTCAGTAGATTGTCTATTTTGATCACTTGGCACAGCATTTAGTTTTGAATAACCAAAATTTCTTCCGACCTTTATAGAAATAACTTTTGATGTAAACTGAGTAAAGGAAGATGTTGTCTCATTCTCATTAGGATTGAATTTATTTATCAAAGTAGATTTTTGATAAATTGTTCCATCATTTTCGATATGCGCAGAAAGAGATCCATTCTCAAAAGCTACATGACGCTTTACAGTTGGTTCGCCAAAAATAAACATAGAAGCAACAGACTCGATGATAGTAGTCTTGCCTATGCTATTTGGGCCGCACAGGATATTCATTCGGTCGTTAAACTCCAAGTGTAAATCACGAATACAACCAACTCCTTTTATATCAAATGATTTAATCTTCATAATTACATCAGAATAATCAAAAGATTCTCTTTCTTATTACAAGATATAAGTATCAGATAAAACAGAAGCGTACTTATTTACTCAACTTCTTGATGAGCTTTATTTGACACATTAGCATTGGCATTAGCAACCAACCGATCTACCTCTGAACCACCAGCAACAAACAAACCATGCGAACCTTTTGTATTACCAGACACCTTTCTTAATGTGATGTCATACCCTCCATCGGTCTTACGCATACTATGTATGAGTACATGGACTACACCTCCCAAAGGGCTAATGATGGCAGGGGACAGGTCCGTGGCATACCATCCAGCATCAATACCGAGATAGGATAATACACCATCGGCTTATCATAAATCGGTATCAGCTGCTTACTGATTCCCTTCGTGATCGGATAGAGCCGTGTGCCGCTACCCCCTGCTAAGACTATACCTTTCATAATTTTTGAGTTTTAACTTATTTGCTGTAAATGGGCAAGCCCTCTGTTTGAAACTTTTGTCTTATTAAAGACCCTGAAAAGAGTCTCCCCCCACATGACAATTTTTTTTATTGCTACTTCACAGTAGTCTGCTTTGTTTTTATTGTTATTGCGGCCTTGACAGGCATACAGGCATCTATTTGGAATGCCCCCCTCTCGCCGTTACAAGCAGGTTTCCATGCAGGGCTTAAAGATAATTAGCTCAGTTCCATAACTATATAAAAAATTCGTTTTTTAACATCGACAATTCCCTATTTCAATGATTTAGCGAACAAGCTTTTTCACCTCAATTACTACAAGATATCGGACTCCAATACTACTACCTGCAAACGTCGGCCAGAATCAATATATGGTTGCATCGCCTCCTGAGTAGGGTTGGTAATGTTGGCCGTAATGTGAACGGAAGGGCGTAAAAGTAGTGTAACATCAGAACTTAGACCTATTCTCTGCAAATTCATCTTCTTCTCCAAAAGTTCGGATCTAAGAGTGAATGAACGAGGGTACTTATTCACAATGTTTTCGGTATAATCAGCAGCAAGTTCAGTACCTGCCAAATGCCGCTCACAGAAATCGTGGGCAGAAATGACTTGACTTACGTTTTCTCGATAATAAGCATTGAGGGCATTCTGCAAACCTGCAATGTCCAATGGATCCATAAAGGATGCTTTGCTACTGATAAATCCCGCCGTATCAGCATAGAAAGCTTTAGATTGAATGATGTCGTTATCACTCGTTTTTAAGCCCAGGAAGTCTGCATAGAAATATTTTGTCAAGTCTGTTTTTATGGCAGAGAACTGGTCATCGTAAACTATAGGCTTGATAACTTCTCCATCATTAAAGACGAACATACCTATCTTGTAAAACTCACGGGCTGGAGAGAGAAAAACATCTGATATAACCATCAGCGTATTGCCCTGTATGTTGAAAACCTCCTGATAGTCGGCCTTAATGATACAGAGGAATCGGTGCCCCGTCGTCGTTGTGCCATCACAAACTATACAGTAGCCGCTCGGGATGGAAAGTGTCGTCTGGGAGTCGGCAAGTCGATCAGCCAACATCTTGCTGGTATGAATAAAAGCATCATCAGTTACCAGATTTGTAATGTCTGTTATGATGCTATAGACATCGGTGTCCATTTCGGGATTGAATACTAATTCAAACGACTTGGAAGGGTTATTAATGGCCTTATTGATACGAGCAGTCAATACGCTCTGCTCCGAATTCTGAGCACCTGCAACATTAGCAAATTGGAGAAGATTATCAGAACAGACCGCACATGCATCTGCATCTCGCGTCTTGGCTATAATCTTATGTGCTATTACCCTATTGATCGTAGAGATGTTTGTCGCCATAATTAAACTATATGAGAATCATATACTTTGAAAATATAACCAGAATATTGTAGGAAATCGGGTGCCTTCACTAGGGTTGTGCGTAAATGCTCTTGCAATATAAGTTGGGTATAATTTAGTACTCCCGTAGGGTCCTCAAAAGTGAGAAGTTTCCATTCTTGGTCTTCCTCTTGTTTTGGATAGAGATTTATCACAGGAGCATTTTTTTCAATCAAAGAACTTATTCGCACATTAACATAAATGCCAGTATCGAGAACTACTACAATGTTTGGAGCGACAGTATTATCCATACTATTCAATTCCGCCTTGATCTGATCACAATTGATTCCGTCATGCTTTACAATAAACAGAAAAGTGAAAAGCATATTGCGCTGGGGATTGGAGACCAACGGCTGTTTTATCGTGAGCAAATCATTCGCACATTCAAGCACATTAGCATTGATAGCATCTCTCTCCATAAGGCTCTTGAAACGTAGTATATTCGCTGAGAACTTCTGAAGAATATCAGACGCATAATAACTCTTCTTGACCTCACCGAATGAGTAAACAGAGTCATAAAATACCAGTTCCGAACCGTCTGCATGGGTGTCGAATACCGGGTTCTTTATAGCATCAGAAATGATGATGTCAAGTTGCTGGCTTACATTGAGGTTTTTGTCAATAATATGCCCGTCCGAGACGTGATACTTAGGAGAAAGCTTCGTCTTGAAAAAGTCACGAACGGCTATTTCCACCTCGTTACCACCCGCCCGAATGTCCATCTCGTCACGATGAATGACAGAAGCCATCCTTGATGCCATCTGAATCCGTTCATAATCCTGACGATAAAACTCGTGCATTTCGAGTTTCTGGAAAGGCTTAATACTCATAATGTTGAGATTTTAGGCTCATAGGGTCAAGGGGACGATTCTTCTGACCCAGTTTTTAACCCTTAGCCCCCTCATTCCCACTGAAGACTCTCTCATATCCCTCTTGAAGGGGGGATCTACTGGGTCATGTTATTTATTGATTTAACAATTATTCAAAAAACCACCTTCCCTCAAACTAAAATATTTATACCGTTCTCTTTTTATCCAATCCGAAAGTAAGGTGGTTAGACACCTCAATCCCCCTGCTTTAGGGTAAGAATAGACCATCTCAAATCCCCTGAAGCCCCCCTAAATCCGCTGCATAGGGGAAAGAGCGTTGTCCAGAAGGTGATTTTTAATAGTTTCTATAGTTGTTTCTATATATAATTAGGACATCTTCATTCGAGAAGCGAATCACCTTAAAGCCCATTGCTTCTAACCATTGCTGACGTATGGTGTTGTTTTCCTGTTGCGTACGTTCAGCGCGATATCCTCCATCGACTTAGATGACAAGTAACTCATCACGACTGAAGAAATTTACGATATAATCTCCAATGCTATGTTGACGTAGGAACTTGTGACCAAATGCATTACCTTTCAGATATTTCCACAAGGCCGACTCCGCCTCAGTCAGGTATCTCCTGTTCTCCTTTGCGAAACCCTTTAGGAGCAAATAACGATCGGGAGAAGCACAATGCCAATTCATAAGAGAAGACCCCCTCTAATCCCCCTGCTTAGGGGGAGGTACAAGACCCAGGATTATTCAATTTAAGAAAAAGTACTCGATCGTCTAATCAAATTACAATCATTAACTAAAATCTTGTACAAATGGTTTTACATCTTCAATTATCAATGCAAGATAGTCTGACTCTATAGAACCTTGAGGAAAAGATAATGATTGTAAAAATGACAAGATTACACTTGCAATAGCATTGCTTTCCGCTTGCTTGTAACGAAGATTATATAATTGCATCTGATCAACCCAGTACTTCACAAGTCCAGAAATCGCGTCTATACTGCCATTCTTGAACTTATTCTTTAAATCTTCTTCAATCTTATTAAGATTATTCTCGGGTTCATATGGCAGAGATGCACAATTAAAGATATAATTATTGAATCCATCCACGTCCATAACTACCCAAGTCTTAACTACGGGATCTTGTTTTGCAAGTCGCGAAAAATAATGCTTTGCTTTGGATGCAACATAAGTCTCAAATAAGAAAACTGCATTATCATCAACAAACTCTGGATTAAGAATATCTCTAGAATGAGACACTTTTCGCTTCATATTGCTCAAATCGAAATTACGTGTCGATTTATAATCTAATCTCAATTCGATAAGCAAATGTCTTTCTCTCGAATTATGATTGTGGACCCAGTCTGCTATACCCATTGCTGCATCCATGGTAGCATCGTTGTTTCCAGATTGCTGTGTCTCATATCCATCTAAGTCTAAACAAATAATTGAACTAGCGAAATAGTCTCTGCCATAGTCTCGCCGACATAGAGCGTTCAATTCAGACAGATATGTTGGAGCTAAATGGCTTTTTTGCGTGTAATCTGGACAAAAAACAAGCATAACTAAAATAAAGAAGTTCCGTACATTTCTATTCTAGAGATTGCAAGATTAAAGGATGTGAAAATGTCACTGATATCAGTTCCTATATCAACGAAATTGTATCTCACATCATCTTTATCTTTTTGAGCAATGTAAAAAACTGTATTATTGATTACTTCTTCTTTCTGTGCTATAGACTGAATTGCTGCCACCATATCAGGATTGTGACTGGCAATTAAAATTTTTACCTGAAGTTCTTTGTTTATCTTGACCAGTAGTCGCGCAAATTCAACAATCCATTGCGGATGAAGATGTGCTTCTGGTTCATCAATCATTAGCAGAGTTTCTCTATCCAACCAACCATTACGCAAAAGTTGACTCATATAAGCAAAAGTCTTGATACCAGTTGCCGCTTCACTAACATTTATATCTATACCCTGTTCCTTGCTTACATAATGTAATTCCCTACGCATTTCTAATTGGTCATCAGTAAGTTGAATATCGCCACAAATAATCGACTGAATTTCTAAATTCAAACGATTCGTTGAAATGCTTTTTTTATGAGGATTCTCGTTATAAAGATAATATTGAAGTTCCTGCCAAGAATTACGGAAGAGAAAGTAATCATTTCCAGAAACCGCTAATGGAGAATTAATATATATAGCTCTGTTTAGCATCAAGGGTGGAGTAAATAATTCTTTCTCTAACAATGATGTTTCTCCTTCTTCTAATGTAACCTCATCAGGTATTAGCTCACCACTGCTAAATTCAGTCGTTATTACTCTCTCGAGTTCTTCTCTACTGCAGGATTCGACTTTTTTAAGATAGTTATTAAAACCTTCTAAATATGTTTCGTAACAATCCTGAATATATGTAGTAATTATATTTTGATTACTGGCTTCTTCAGGAGTATCATTCCCTAAAAGGTAATATGTCAATCGACCTTTGAAAAGATTGGATTCTGCATATGTGCGTAAATCTTCTTCAGCTTTTTTTATAAATGAATAATAAATTTGTTTTAAAATATCCCAGTCTAGATTATCTTCATCTTTAAAACGGCGCAGTTGTGTTCTTATGGAAAGATAATTGTTACTTTTAGGTAATGTCCTAAACAAACGAATTAACTTTTCTACTTCTTGTTCCAATGTTTGAATGAAATAGGACCTCTGATAGTGCTCAAAATCATGAGTTGCATTAACCAGATAATACAACCATCTTGATAGTGTACTTTTACCACTGCCATTAACTCCTGCCAACACCGTAATCCCATCAATCCGAATTTTTGCTGATTTAATGGCACGATATTCTTTTATTCCAAAAGTATACATAATATATAACTTAAAATGACAATATTAAATGCTCTAAAATACAAATGTTCACAAACGGCAGCAAACAGTTCTATGCATTTATAGATAATCAAATATAAAACAATTTAGTACAAGGATTAATGAAAGCCTATACTAAAAATCTCTTAGAATTATCCCTAATCAATAATTTACATTCAGTGCTTTCCAAAGTCCTTTATGTAATATTATTAAATCACTAGGATTGAAAGCAGAAGCGCGATTTCTGTACTTAAAAGTATAACGTATTGGTTTTCCACTTTTAGTATATTCGTAATAATGTCCTATAGCACTACAATCATATAATATCTTCATAATTTCGACAAGATCATAACTTTTAAGAACATCGTAATTCACACATTGTTTTATAAACTCTTTATATGAGAAACTTCGATTACGAATAGAAGATATTGAATTAAAAACGGCTTCAATTACTGGACTTGGTAAATAACCAGCCAATTCGTCTTGTATCTCTTGCTTAAAATATTCCGTTGAGTATTCCTTTATTCCTTTTTCTATTTCACCTGACGTGATTAATTCAGTATTGGGTTGGCATTGATCTTGAATATGATTTATTAACTGTATAAAATCTCGTGGGGTATGTCGTGTAAAATCAAGTAACGCAGTATATGTATCTTTCTTATCATAGCTTTCTGGGAAAAACGTCTGGAGCACTCCATTTATTTCAGGATAAACCAATTTAGCTCTAATATCAATTAGTTTAATTAAATCGGAATCATCTGGTTTATTAATACCTTCACGATACCAAGTAAATGTGAATGAATTGTCTTGTTTAATTTTGTTTTTATTGGGATCTGGAAGTCTTTCGAACATATCAGTTCTACACAAGACTAATATCTTAATTGGAACAAAATTCAACTTAAAGAATCTATTAAGAGCCCTAACCTCATTAATTAACGCAGACAAAATTGAAAATTGTAAACCTTTAGGACTTAGTATGTCATCAAGATCATCAATAATCATAATATGCATCTTCGATTCCTTAAAAGATGTAATCAGCTCTTGAATATAATCCGTTAGCAATTCAATATTAACATCGTTTTTCTCTTCTATCTCTGTCCTTCCTATTTCCAAAAGTTTAATTGAGGCCTTTACATTATTAGTTATGGACTTCTTAATTAGTGACGTAAGGTTCATAATTGGAAACAACCCTACTTCAGCAAATACAGAAATGACTTTCTGCAAATCTTCGCGAGATTGAATCGTTGCAGTAGAATCTGAATAGAAATCGCAAAAAACCTTAACTAACAATATCCATCGCCATAACTTCTTGTACCGAATAATCTTATCTTCTTTATCTAGAATTTTATCAAATTCCTTAAACGGGAAATCCGTGAGTCTTTGTTGATCAACTATTGTTTCGCCTGCATTTAACCTAAGATGCTCCGATAGAGAAGATTTTCCAGAACCTTTGTAACCAAGGAAAAGAAACACATTACTACCTAATGCTTTTTCAGCTACGCTTGAAACATTTAAGTATCCTCTACTCAACAGTTCAGGATATTCCTCACCCTCAGTATGAGCATCTGCTCTTCCAAAATTAATTGCTTTAAAATCCATGATATAGTGTATTTAAGAATATTTGATTTAGAAATAATCTAACTAAATAACTCTTACTTCTTACATCTTCCCTCATTATACAGCTTCGCTAGAGCTAGTCACACACCCAGAGTAACCACCTCGCGCATCCGCCTATAGAACGGTGCAAAGATAGCAAAAATTATCGAGCTGACAAAAATCTGCCACGAAAAACGATGGAGATTGGACATTTTGACAATAAAATCCGACAAATTGATAGATATGGTTGTGAATTTAGAAGAGATTCGGGTGTCTTGTACACATTATATAATATAAAAAGAGGAATATAATAATAAGAAAAAAACTTTCGATGAAGACAGGGACGATGTCCCCTGAGCTATTGGGTAGCATCATGCATTCGTGAAAGCGAGCTTTCCCATCTGCATGATACTTCCAATAGCGCCCATTCTAGAATGGGCTGTTTTCATTGAAAGAGAAAAAGTCCTCCTTTGGAGGAAGAAAAAGGCTAAGCCAGAAAAAGAGCCTCCGGATCCTAACGGTTTTTTAAGAAGATGAAAAATAGAGGTGATTGAATGGAGTCGCTTGATAGCGCCTCTGCTGCATATCTTATAGACATCATCCGTGAGCGAGCTCCCTGATGCTGCCTCTAAGACATTCAGCACCACTATGTGGCAAACATTCAATCACCTTAAAATCGTTATCATAGAAAAATGAGAAAAAATTCGGCTGGTCCCCTATCCTATTGTAAATAATAAGAAAAAAAAACTTAGAAAGGTGTAGGTGCGAAGCTCCAGGTGCTTAGACTTAGTGCACGCCATCTGCGAGAGAGCGAGCTCTCCCATCTGCCCTACCCTAATTCTAAGCGCACGGCACTGCTGCCGTGCTACACCTTTCAAAGAGAAAAAGACTCCAATCCTTGGAGTAGACAAAAGGCTGACGCCAGAAAAGCTGTCCAGATCCTGGTTCAGATTCTCTAGAATTCGAGAACTGAGCAATTGACACTTTTCGCAATAAGCAAATACTCTGTCGAGCATCATGATACACAAACCAACTTTATATTCATGTAATTAATCAAGAAATTCTATTTTTTTCAACTATTAATTTGGAAATTCGGAGTTTTTGTCTTATCTTTGCATCTTAATATTATTTAGGTTTATAAAAAATATAGAAAATGGTAAATGTAACTGCAATCATTGAAAGGGCATCGGACGGCGGATATGCCATATATATGCTCGAATCCTTCGAAAAGTTTGGGGCTTACGGGTTCGGAGATACTCCTGAAGAGGCCAAAGAGGATCTCTTTATCGCCATTGAGGAATTGAGGGAGGAATTGGGAGATGACGTTCCTCAGATGAATATCACTTTCAAGTACGATACTACCAGTTTCCTAAGAGAGTATCTGGACAAATTTGGCCTTTCGGGACTTCAGACTATTACAGGTTTGAAACGCAAACAGATTCAAAATTACTTGTTTCACAATAGACATCCATCGCCGAAGACGGTAGTAAAAATAGAGCAAGCTGTCCACGACTTTGCTAGCAAGTTGAGAGACTTACAGTTCGCTTGACCTACGGATATGAAATGCAGAACCTTTGCACCCGATAAGAGTTCTCAAACAAGCTCCTAAATAAATTGATTATGATCAATGAAAAGCATAAGTTATGGGATGCAGATGCAAAGCTGTTTGCTTCCATGAAAGGGAACTATCAGTCTAAAAATGAAGAAAATTTCTTCATGAATATGCAGTATAAGGAGGAATATCAAGCTACTGCGTTGAACGACTTGTTGGTTTCCGAGTATGAAAATCAAGACGAAATCTACATTGTGCGAATGTACAATGAGGAATATATCGTCGGTCAGGGGATAGGTACAGATGGTGTCAACGAAGAGCACGTAATGTGCCTCTTCGAAGCATTGAATCTGAATCTGAAAGAACTAGGATTTTTGGACAGGGATGTGACCTTGTTAGATTGGTTGAGAGAATGCGACTATAGTGTCGTAAATTATGAACGTAATTATGATTTGATGACTGATGGGAAACGGAAATAATTTCTTTTCGCGAAACTTATCCACTCATTCGAGTTAGCCCCTACATCAGGCATCGTTGTCATGAGTGTTCCCGTTGGTCAATGACACGCACTAGAATTTTTGGAATCAGGCAGCGTGATTTAAGAGACGAATGATGGAGCCTACTCCCCCATCACTACCGAGGATGTTCTCTCGGTTTGATCTCGACCAATAGGGCTTAAGACAATTAGAGCCGGCATCAATGATCAAGTTCATGATGTCGGCTCTAATTGTGTTTATTTTATTAATTTATCAAGAATTAGAGAATTAGAAGAAATGATAGTAGTGAAGGGAGAATGGAGATGATTAAATGGATGCGTCAGATTACGCATAGGGGATCGGTTATTACCGCCAGCCGAAAACCATTATTCCTCTGCCTGTTCTAACCCATTAAGCGCCCCTCCTGGTTCTTTCATTCAATACTCTCGAAATTCTTCATTGAAAAATATTTTGATAATCTTTGATCGACTTTTTACTTTTCCATCTCCCCCCACCTATCATCGCCTTTTGTAAGAAAATCAATGAAGTAACAATATTTCTCAAATAAACGGGTAGTCAGAAAATGGATTCTCTGTTAAAGAAAGTTCCTTCCAATTAAAAGAATACTTATCTTCGTCATTAAATTTTGGAGGATAAATAGTGAATGGCCCAAAAATAACTTGTCCTCCATTTATTATGCCGATTTTGCCATAGTTTCTATACTCGAATTCTAAAGTAATGTCAAACTGAGCGTGTAAAACACATATTAATCCACAAATGGAGATTAAGAGATTATACAAATTTGCTTCTTTATAATTTGAAAACCTATTATGTTTAGAATGATTATATGCCTGATACCACGAAAGTGATGGACCTTTATCCCATTCTATGAATGGTCTATAATAATATTGCTCAGCCCATCTACTGAATTTTACATTGTATTTACTCAAATATAAAGCAGAATTTAATTTATAATAATCTCGAATATTATAATCTTTTCCAAACGGATTAACATGATTAGATTTTAAAATACCTATACAATTAGCTTCAAATTCAGTCGCTGTGCGTAAAAGTAATTCGAAAATTCTATGGGAATAAACACTTTGATTGGCATCACATGGCTCAATAAAATTAAAGATTTCCATAAAATCATTCACAATCAAAAAAGCAGCATGGATTAATGATTGCTGTTCTGTTTTATCAATATACCTAGGATCGCTTTTATATCCTGCACATGGATTCTCGAAACCCTGATGCAAAGATGGTCTTGATATTCTATAAAAAGGCTTAATTATAGGCATATATAAAATATTCTTCTATAAGTTTCACATTTGTGAAAAGGTAATCTCTGGTAAATAATAATGAAAACTGATTAGGATTATTGGGTTGATAAAATTTATTTACAACATAATATATCTCTATACTATTGAGTAAATCTTCATCAATAAATGAAAATAAAAAAGAAAACAATCTATATTAAATCAATGGCTATTATTAGGTAAATTATCAGTTGTGTGGTCTTCTTCATTTCCAGTATTATTCTGCCTGTTATTAGTCGGTGTTTCATTTACAATACCATCATCTACTCTGTTACTTCTTTCACTTTGATTATCATTGTGCCCTGAACTCATAAAATGTTTTATGGCGTCCTCTGTCGCTTTGATTTCAGCCACAGCGCTTCTTATCTCACTTAGATTGTATGAAGACTCCATACTTCCAAAATATGAATACAAAATTGCCAAAAGAGATAGTACGATAGAAAGAATTGTAGCAGTGAAAGAGATAATTGTCGATACGTTTTCTTTATCAAATAGACATGATGATATAATTATGGCAGATAAAACTATGACAAGGAATGAAAGTATACCAATAACCCAGTTCTTGTGAATATTACGAATTGAATTATCCATCTTTTCTTTACAATAATTTTTCTCTTCCGGCTTTAAAGCCTTACTACGATTGAATATTCCCATTGCTATCTTTACTTTCAATTATACGATAATCAGTTATAATATCAGTCATTGCCTGGATAAGTCTTTTTATTAAAAGATCTGCTTTATCTAAACTATAAACAAATATGTCTGCTATAACCCACAATGTACCATCATCCCAAGTTACGATTTTAGCCACCTTATAGTTTCTATTAAGTTGTTGTATTTTATCAGAATAATTGCTAATATTTATCTCATCCCTATTAATCTTAGGTAGTGCTAAACGTAAAAAATAAGGGTCATTATCATTAAATAAACTGATAAAATTCAGATTATTTACAGAAAAAGATAATCTACCATTACCGACTTCTTGCACATTAATTCCTCCATTTTTAAGGAATTCTCGTAACAAAAGACTGATATTCTCCATTCTTTATGGGAACTTAATTAAAACGATTATTTTATGAAATACGGTAAGTATATGGACGAGGGTACAAGTTATAACACCGCAATTTACAGCTTCGCTAGAGCTAGTCACAGGGTTACCCCGACCACCTCGCGCATCCGCCTAAAGAACGGAGCAAAGATAGAAATAAATTTTGAGTTGGCAAAATACTGCCATGAAAATCTATGATTATAGGACATTTTGACAATAAAATCCGACAAATTGATAGATATGGTTGTGAATTTAGAAGAGATTCGGGTGTCTTGTACACATTATATAATATAAAAAGAGGAATATAATAATAAGAAAAAAAACTTTCGATGAAGACAGGGACGATGTCCCCTGAGCTATTGACAAGCACCATGCATTCGTGAAAGCGAGCTTTCCCATCTGCATGATACTTCCAATAGCGCCCATTCTAGAATGGGCTGTCTTCATTGAAAGAGAAAAAGTCCTCCTTTGGAGGAAGAAAAAGGCTAAGCCAGAAAAATGAGAAAATATTCGGCTTGACCAGGGTTCTTAAACGTTAATGACCGAATAACTTGCCGTTAATGGACCAAAAATTAATGAAAAGCAAATCGAGGAAGCATCCTTCGGTAACAGGACACTTCTTCGTCTGGATTATGATAGGATAACGTTTAAGTCGTATTTTCTATATTATCTCAATTCTATTATTTTTTAAGTTACTCATTAACTCTCATCAGAGAGGTTCTTCATCTGATTGAAGTGTCTGAGGGTCTGTATCGGGTGATGATACTTGCTCCTGAGAAGCATCGA
>JAEEGI010014572.1_pt1 | contig 16506 bp, 10 predicted proteins | sample 8958751 | NCBI WGS metagenome assembly JAEEGI01 (sample SAMN16246545, study PRJNA631951) | gut metagenome | biome: gut microbiome; feature: rumen; material: KS-attached | host: Bos | place: Iran: Karaj | collected 2018-10
GTGGGATGGTATAACACCAGTGACAATTCATATAATGCCCAAAACGGTATCAATGCGTTCCATAATGCCGTGCCTGTGGTCGATACAAATCCAATCGTCATCACAGAGGTGGACTGGAGCCCTGTCAACGAAAAAGCACAGGGACACTATGATGAACACGATAACTGGGTATTGCCTAACTATGGTACATGGGCTACTGGTTCTACTTCAAAATGGGGATCAGCATATAAAGCGCTGATTGATCACTTCGACAATATTTCTATGACATTGTCGGGAACGGCTTGCTTCATCGATATCGACGAATATATTAATAATGGAAAAGTTGTTCCTGCTTTCAAAACCAAGATGGAAGCCAATGGAGCTGACCCATGGGAAGCCAGTGGCGTGGCTTGCTTCAAATGGTATAAGGAATATGCACAGAAACAGAAGGCACATCCTGACTATGCCAAGAAATATACTGCAGACACGGGATTCGGAACTTTCATCAATCCGCTCATCAATGCGGATTTCCCAGATCCAGACATCATTCTCGTAAATGACACTTATTATCTTTGTTCAACCACCATGTTCTATTTCCCTGGAGCCACTATCCTCAAGTCAAAGGACCTGGTCAACTGGGAGTATTGTGCTAACCCGCTCCAGCAGATTGCAGACGACGACCCGTATAACCTGAAGAACAACGCCAACCGCTATTCTAAGGGACAATGGGCACCTTCGCTCCAATATCATAACGGCAAGTTCTACCTCAATTTCATCGCCTATTCTGCAGAAGGATACGACGACGGAGGAGATTGGATCCTCTCTGCAACCGATCCTGAAGGGGAGTGGACCATGACAAAACTCGATGGATTCTATTATGACTCCGGATTCCTTTTCGACGACAACAGAGACCACCTTCATGGACTCGGACCGAATGGAGAAAAGAATGGTGACGGTTATCTCTATGTGGCGCATGGAATCGATAATATCACGGTCTCTAAACTGAATCCAACCACTTTCAAGGAAATCAGCAGCACAAGGGTTATTTCTGTAGGCAATGGATGTGAAGGCTCTCACATGTACCACATTGGCGATTACTATTATATCTATGCCACGTACGGTGGAACCGAAGGATCGCAGACCATCTTCCGCTCAAAATCGCCGATGGGACCGTATGAGGAGCATCAGGGCAGAGTGTTCGAAAAACAGAGAATCCACCAAGGTGGAATCGTGGAAACACAGACGGGAGAGTGGTGGACCATTCTCTTCAAGGATGCGGGAACCGTGGGACGTATTCCTTATCTCGAACCGGTGAAATGGACCGACGGATGGCCTGTCATCGGAAACAAGGGAATCGATGTCAGCGCTACTGGTGTGAAATATGCCAAACCAAACGTAGGGAAAACGTATCCAATGACCTATCTGCCTACCAACGACACATTCACCGATCCAAAACTCGGTCTGCAGTGGCAATGGAACCATAATCCGGACAACGGCGGATGGTCTCTGTTCGAAAACCCTGGAAATCTCAGACTACACACCGTCACTGTAACCGACAACCTGTCGCAAGCTCAGAATATGCTCACCCAGCGTATTTTTGGCTACAATGTGGCGAATACGGCTTCTGACAAATATCCTGACAGCTATGGTACGGTTTCTATCGACACCTATGGAATGCAGGATGGTGATGTAGCCGGACTTTGCGTATTCCAGGACCCTTACGGATTCATCGCCGTGAAGCAGGTTGATGGAAAGAAATATTTGATGCAGTATAGAAGTGAGTATGATCAGACCAAACCTCAGCAGGTTGTAGCTTCTCAGCCTATCGATTTCAAGGATGGAGAACGCATCTATCTCAGGGCTGTTGTCAATTTCGGAACGAATAAGGCTAATTTCTATTATAGTCTTGACAATCAGGAATGGAAGAAATTCGGCAATGAGATGACCATGAGATATACGCTGAAAATATTTGTAGGCAACCGATTCGGAATCTTTAACTATGCAACCAAGCAATTGGGCGGATATGTTGATGTGGATTGGTTCTCTACAGAACCGGTTTATTCAGAGGACCGATTCTTTGGTGAGGGAATCCTTAAGACTTTCACCGAGGATGATCTCACACTCACTGAACTCAAAATCAATGCCGCCAATATTGCACTGATGCCGGGGGCAAACCGACCAGTGGAAATGACAGCAACCTTCAAATCTGGTATGGTGTCTAATGTTGCAGCTCAGTGCGCTTACGTTGTGGATGACCCGAATGTGGCTACCGTTGTGGGAGGTCGGGTTTTAGGACAGAATGAAGGCACTACCAAGGTGAGGGCAACATACACCGATATCAAGGGCAACAAACAGACCGTCATTTTTGAGGTCACCGTGGCTTATTTCCCTCTCGTGGAAGGGGCGGTCAACCCGTCTATCTATGGAACGGGGTCGTTCAAGCAGTCGGTGGGGGCTCTCACCACTTCACAGTATGGATTCGGAGGATGGCAATATGCGGCTGGAGTCGATCTCAGCAAGTATAGGTATATTGTCGGTAGTCTCAGGAGGGCTTCTACATGCAGTCCTGAATTCCGCATCTTCGACATCAACAACTATTGGTCAACTCCATATACCTATAAGGTTGGTACAAGCAAGAACTTTGTCATCGACCTCCAGGATATGAGGAAGGAGGATGGAACACTTTGCGACCCAAGCCATATCTACATGGCGGGATTCTGGACTACAGGTGGAATGGTATATATCAAGGATATCTTCCTCTCCGACGATGGTGTCAATCCTGTGGCTATCGAAGACATCATGCTTGATCATTCTCAATCTGGAGAGCACCTCTTCTATACGATTGATGGAAGGAGAACCGCCGCCCCGGTCAAAGGCATCAATATTGTAAGAAAAGAAGACGGAAAGGTGGAGAAAGTGCTTGTGAAGTGATGAACTTACGGCCTATAGAACGATTTGTATCAAATCTTAAAATAAATGCAACGTCAGTTGAAGAGCTGACGTTGTTTTTTTTATACCTTTGTTTTTGAATTGATAACACTATTGCTTTATGAAAAAACAACTTCTAACTATCTTGATGTTGATAACATCTTTTAACTGTGCTTTTGCTTACAAAAAATCAAGTCTTGACATTATTGTTGAGGGACAAACACGAAATATGGTGGTCTTTACACCCGACAAGACCAAAAAGAAAATGCCGCTCATGATTGTCACCCATGGCATGAACCAAAATCCTGAGTACCAAATGGAGAATGATAAGATGTATGAGATGGTTGATACTGCCAAGTTCGTACTGACTTATCTTCGCAGCGATGGAAACACGTGGGACACGCAGGGAAAGAAAGACCAGAATTTCGTCCTCCAGACCATAGATGAGATGTATGCGAAATATAAAATCGACCGCAATCGAGTGTATTGGACCGGATTTTCAATGGGATCCATGCTCATGTACCATTCCATGCCGTTCGTTCAGGATAAGATTGCTGCATTCGCTCCAACCAGCGGTGTGCAGTTCATGGAGCAACCATGGAACAACTGCGGAAAACCCGTGAACCTGATACAATGCCATGCCTATGCGGACGATGTTTTTGTATTCGACAGATATCGCATCCACGATTATGTGGAACACATGGCGAAGATGAATGAGAGCACCACATATATCAAACTGCCTGACTATTCTCCTTGGGGAGGATTGAAAGGCGACAAGGAGGTCTGGACCAATGTCAACACCGGTTGTGTGGTTGAACTCTTTGCCTATCATAATGGAGGACATTCACCGCAGCATGCCAATAGCGTGGAAATATGGAATTTCTGCAAGCGATTCACGCTGAAAGACACCAAAAAGGCTCCGAATGTGAAAAAAGTGGTGCTGAAAACGGGAGAGATGGAGCAACCGGCAAAGTTCGACCCTGATTTCCATATCTATCTCTGCTTCGGACAGTCGAATATGGAGGGAAATGCGCCAATCGAATATCAAGATTGTGAGAAAGTTGACCCTCGGTTCAGGATGATGGCAGCCGTGGATATGAAAAGGAATAATAGGACAAAAGGAAACTGGTATGTGGCATATCCACCGCTTTGCCGTGAGAATAACGGACTTACGCCTGCCGATTATTTCGGAAGAACCATGGTGGAAAAACTTCCGAAAAACATCAAGGTGGGAGTCATCAATGTGGCGATTGGAGGATGCAGTATCAATTTGTTTGATGAGGACAAGGCGCAGGCTTATATTGATGGGGCGGCTGATTGGCTCAAGGGATTCTGCAGGGCATACGACAACAATCCTTTCAGAAGGCTTGTGGAATGTGCGAAGGAAGCCCAGAAAGTCGGAGTGATAAAGGGAATTCTCCTGCATCAGGGATGTACCGACAACACTCAGCCTGATTGGCCTGACCGCGTCAATCTTGTATATACACGGCTTCTCAAGGAACTCGGACTGCAGGCAAAGGACTGCCCACTCCTCATTGGCGAACTCTTGCAGAAGGACAAAGGCGGCATTTGCCATGCACACAATGCTGTGATAGCACGTACTCCGCAAACCATTCCGACTGCTCATGTAGTTTCCTCAGCCGATTGCTCTGGGGCCCCCGACGGACTTCATTTCACTGCGGAAGGGTATCGACTCCTTGGCAAACGTTATGCGGAAGTCATGCTCTCCATTCTCAATGCCAAGTAAGAATGTTGCTTTTTGTTGATTTTTAGGACTAATGTAACATTGTGTAAAATTTATGATACACTATGATAATGTGTGTCGGAGGATTTGTCGTAAATTTGCACTGAATTGAAAGCTTCTTTGAAGACAAGGACTTTACCAATAAACTAACAACACAATCATAATGGCACAACAAACAGAAACTATGACTGCAAACGAAAGTAAGGGATTTTACAAACTTTCGTGGTTGCAACGTATCGGTTTTGGCTCAGGTGACTTGGCGCAAAATCTCATTTTTCAGGTAATCTGTACCTATCTGCTTTTCTTCTACACCGACATCTATGGACTCACACCGTCTGCCGTGGCCATCATGTTCTTGGTGGGAAATGTGGCTAACGTAATCTGGGACCCTATTGTAGGAGCTTTGATTGACAAGAGTAATCCGCGTTTTGGAAAATACCGCTCATATCTTCTTTATGTCGGTATTCCGCTTTCCGGATTTGCCATTCTCTGCTTCTGGAACGGATTCGCTCCATCACTGATTTATGCCTATGTCACTTATATTGCGATGCAGCTCCTTTATACGTTTATCAACGTGCCGTATGGAGCTTTGAACTCGTCGCTCACTCGAGATACAAACGAAATCACTATCCTTACATCGGTCCGTATGTTCATGGCTAACCTCGGTGGATTGGCGGTGAATTCGGGACTGCCACTCTTTATCGCACTTATTGCTGGAGCACCATCCGACAGTCTGCCAAAGGACTCTTCCGCATGGTTCACTACCATGACGGTTTATGCCATCGTGGGATTCTGTTTGCTCCTCTTCTGTTTCTCTCAGTGTAAGGAAAGAGTGGTGATGGATGCAAAAGCCACGGAGTCAGTGAAGGTCAGCGACCTATGGATGGAGTTTCTTCGTAACCGACCTTTACGTGTGCTTGCCTTCTTCTTCATTACTGCTTTTGCCATGATGTCGGTAGGTAACGCCGCTGGAGCTTATTTCATCAACAGCAACCTCCATGGTTCTGCCCAGGAACTTTCCATCTTCATGGCGCTGGGATCTCTGCCTGCTTTCCTCTTTATGCCGCTTGTGCCTTGGTTCAAGCGCATGGTGGGAAAGAAGAACATGTTCTATATTTTCCTTGGTGCGGCCATTGTCGGAATGGTTATGCTCTATTTCATTTCAAAGATGGAGAACCCAAGTATGACCATGGTTTATGTAGCGCAGTTCATCAAGAGCACCGGGGTGATCGTGGCTACGGGTTATATGTGGGCGCTGGTGCCTGAGGTGATTTCTTACGGAGAATATACCACAGGACGACGCATCTCGGGTATTGTCAATGCCTTGACCGGATTGTTCTTCAAGGCTGGTATGACGTTCGGAAGCATCGTTGGACCGGCCGTGTTGGCCTATGTGGGCTACAACAGCGAAATCATCGACCAGACTCCGATGGCTGAGGAAGGCATTCTCTGGCTTGTTTGCGTCATTCCTGCCGTTTTGCTGCTTTTAGCTATCTTCATCATTTCCAAGTATGAGCTGACTGACGAGAAAATCGACCAGATCAATAAGGAAATAGAGGCCCGGACCAAGTAATCATACCTTTCTTTTCTAACGTTTTAACCCTTTTCGTTATGAGACGTTCCTTAATCGCTCTTTTGAGCATGACTTTGTTGACGGCATGTTCTAACGTGAATTCCTTGAAAAATGCGTTTCAACCGCATGGAGTCCTCATTGGGGCTGCGCTGAATGTGGATGAAGTCAAAGGGAATGTGCCGGAAGCGACTGAACTCATCACTTCCCAATTCAACAGCATCGTGGCGGAAAACTGCATGAAGCAGGAGGTTACAGCCCCAGAAGAGGGAAAGTTCGATTTTGAGGATGCCGACCGGCTCGTTGAATTCGGACAGAAAAACGGGATGAAGGTCATCGGACATTGCCTCATCTGGCACAGTCAGATGGCACCTTGGTTCGACAAACCGTCTCAAGGACAGGATTCTCTTTCACGCGAAGTGTTCATCAATAGGGTGAGGGAGTATATGACTGCTGTGATGTCACGCTATAAAGGGAAAATTCATGGTTGGGATGTCGTTAATGAGGCTGTTCTCGACGATGGACAACTTCGGCATACACCTTATCGTGATATCATCGGACCAGATTACATCAAAGTCATTTTCAAAATGGCACATGAAATCGATCCGGATGTCGAGCTCTACATCAACGACTTCTCTATGAGTAAGCCGCAGAAAAGAAACAAGTATGTAGAAATTGTGAAGGACCTTAAAGCAAGTGGATGCAGAATCGATGGTATCGGTATGCAGAGCCATAATGGTATCGACTACCCTGACCTTCAGGAGTATGAGAAGTCTATTGAGGCTTTTGCCGAGTGCGGCGTGAAGGTGATGATCACCGAACTTGACCTCAACGTGCTTCCAAAACCTGAAGACTTCGGTGGAGGAGCTGCAGTGAGTGACAACTATCAATACCAAGAATTGCTCGATCCTTTTAAAAATGGTCTGGACGAACAGACCCAAAAGGATTTTGACCGCAGATACCTCGAATTCTTTCAAATCTATAAGAAGCATCTGAAGGATATATCCAGAATAAATCTTTGGGGTGTTTCAGACCGGACATCTTGGCTCAACGACTGGCCGGTGAAGGGGAGGACTGCTTATCCACTCCTTTTCGACAGAAATTACCAGCCAAAGCCGGTGCTCGAAAAAATTATCAAGCTTTTTGAGTGATTATTATCAATTATTTGTTAAATTTGCATGAAAACTAAATAACTATTATGGAAGGAAAAAAATATCTTGTGCCTGATGACTTTATGGCCGATCCGTCAACTCATGTGTTCAACGGAAAACTTTATATCTATCCATCCCACGATTGGGAATCAGGTGTGCCGGAGAATGATAACGGTGACCATTTCAATATGAAAGACTACCATGTCTTCTCCACTGATGATATCGAGGCTGTGGCAAGAGGTGAAAAGAAACTCGAAGACCATGGAGTGGTGCTCAAAGTGGAGGATATTCCTTGGGCAGGAAGACAACTTTGGGATTGCGATGTTCAGGAGAAAGATGGCAAATATTATATGTATTTCCCTCTGAAAGACCAAAATGACATTTTCCGTTTCGGTGTGGCAGTGGCTGACAAGCCTGAAGGACCGTTCATTCCCCAGCCGGCACCAATGAAAGGAAGCTATTCCATTGATGTGGCTGCCTTCAAGGATGATGATGGAAAATATTATTTCTATTTCGGTGGTATTTGGGGCGGACAGCTACAGAGATATAAGGACAACAAAGCGCTTGAAAACGCATATCTTCCACAAGGCGACGAAGTGGCCATTCCTCCACGCGTGGCGAGACTGGCTGACGATATGCTTGAATTTGATGAGGAACCTCGTCCCGTCTTGATTGTCGATAAAGAGGGAAATCCACTCAAAGCCAACAATCCATACCGATTCTTCGAGGCATCATGGATGCATAAGTATAATGGTAAGTACTATTTCTCTTATTCTACAGGCGACACACATTATCTTTGCTATGCCATCGGAGACAATCCATACGGTCCTTTCGTCTATCAAGGCGTGATTCTTACGCCTGTGGTTGGATGGACCACTCATCATTCTATCATTGAGTTCAAAGGTAAGTGGTATCTTTTCCATCATGATTCTGTGCCGTCGGGAGGAAAAACATGGCTCAGGTCGCTGAAAGTTTGTGAACTACACTACAATGAGGACGGTACTATTCAGCAGATTGAAGGTATGGATTGATTGCATCAGTTTCAAATAATGATTTTAGAATAACCCTTAAATTATATTTCTTTTAATATGTTGCTTTTAGGTTATGATATAGGCACATCGTCTGTTAAAGCTTCTCTCGTGGATGCTCAAAACGGAAACACGGTGGCAAGTGCGCAATATCCGGATGCGGAGGCGCCGATTATTTCAAAACAGGCTGGATGGGCTGAGCAGGAGCCGGAAATGTGGTGGGATGAACTCGTACAGGCTACCAAACGAGTGGCTGAGAAAGCGGGATGCTCTCTGCAGGAGGTGAAAGCTATCGGCATTTCTTATCAGATGCATGGATTGGTCTGTGTGGATAAGGACAATAAACCTTTGAGACCATCTATCATTTGGTGTGATGGTAGAGCGGTTCCGTATGGAAATCAGGCTTTTGAAACCATTGGAGGAGAAAAATGCCTCCAGCATTTGCTCAATTCACCAGGCAACTTCACTGCAGCAAAATTGGCTTGGGTTAAGGAAAACGAGCCTGAGACATATGCGAAGATTGATAAAATCATGCTCCCTGGCGATTATATTGCCATGAAATTATCGGGAGGAGTGAAGCAAACCACCGTTTCGGGACTCTCTGAGGGGATGTTCTGGGATTTCAAGAATGAAGAGGTCAGCAAGGATGTCATGAACCATTTTGGCTTCTCTGAAGATATCATTGCCGATATCGTGCCTACGTTCTCTATTCAGTCAACTGTATGCAAAGAGGTTGCTCAGCAACTCGGACTGAAAGAGGGAACGCCTATTGCATACCGTGGTGGAGACCAGCCGAACAACGCGCTCTCACTCAACGTGATGAAACCGGGTGAGATTGCTGCTACTGGTGGTACCTCGGGAGTAGTTTATGGCGTGCTCGGTGAGGTGAATTACGACAAGCTGTCAAGGGTGAATACCTTTGCGCATGTGAACCACACCAAAGATTCCACTCGACTTGGCGTATTGCTGTGCATCAATGGAACGGGTATCCTCAACGCATGGATGAAACGCAATGTTGCACCGGAAGGCAGCAGCTATACTGATATGAACAAAATGGCTGATACCGTTCCTGTAGGAAGCGAAGGATTGGTTATCATACCGTTCGGAAACGGGGCTGAGAGAATTCTCCAGAACGAGGAAATCGGATGTTCTATCAATGGTCTCAATTTCAATATCCACAGCAAGGCTCATCTGCTCAGGGCCGCACAGGAAGGTATTGTGTTCTCTTTTGCATACGGCATGGATATCATGAGGCAGATGGGAATGGAAATCAAGACCATTAAAGCGGGACATGCCAATATGTTCCTCAACCCAATGTTCAGAACTACGCTTGCTTCTGTCACTGGAGCCGATATCGAACTCTATGAGACTGATGGCTCGGTGGGAGCTGCTTATGGGGCTGGAATTGGTGCTGGCATTTATAAGGACAGCGACGATGCCTTCAAAACCCTGAAACATATTGCAACAGTCCCTCCGGAAACGGATTGTGAGCCATACAAGCAGGCTTATCAGAAATGGGTCGAATGCCTTGAGAGCAAAATCAAATGATCATTTTGCTGGGTATTGATAAGAAATTGTTATTGCAAATTATTAAACATTTACTATAAACTTTTTAATTATCTAAAATTATGGCTAAAGAGTATTTTCCAGAGATTGGTAAAATCAAGTTCGAAGGCAAGGATTCAAAGAATCCGTTAGCTTTCCATTATTATGATGCAGAAAAAGTGATCATGGGCAAACCGATGAAAGAATGGCTTCGTTTTGCTATGGCATGGTGGCACACTCTTTGTGCTGAAGGTGGCGACCAGTTCGGAGGTGGAACTAAGAAATTCCCTTGGAACGTGGGTGATGATCCTATCACTATCGCTAAGCAGAAGGCTGATGCAGGTTTTGAAATCATGGAGAAGCTGGGATTCCCGTATTTCTGCTTCCACGATGTGGATCTCGTAGCTGAAGGCAACTCTGTGGAGGAGTATGAGGCTAACCTCGCTGCCATCACTGACTACCTGAAAGAGAAAATGGAGGCTACAGGCATCAAGCTCCTTTGGTCAACTGCCAATGTGTTCGGTCACGCTCGTTATATGAATGGTGCTTCCACTAACCCTGACTTCGACGTGGTAGCACGTGCTATCGTGCAGATCAAGAACGCTATCGATGCAGGTATCAAGCTCGGTGCTGAGAACTATGTGTTCTGGGGTGGACGTGAAGGCTACATGAGCCTCCTCAACACTGACCAGAAACGCGAGAAAGAGCACATGGCTACTATGCTCACCATGGCTCGCGATTATGCTCGTGCTAAGGGATTCAAGGGTACATTCCTCATTGAGCCGAAACCTATGGAACCATCTAAGCATCAGTATGATGTTGACACAGAGACTGTTATCGGATTCCTGAAGGCTCACAACCTCGACAAGGACTTCAAGGTGAACATCGAGGTGAACCACGCTACGCTTGCTGGCCACACATTTGAGCATGAACTCGCTGTGGCTGTGGATAACGGTATGCTCGGTTCTATCGATGCCAACCGTGGTGACTATCAGAATGGTTGGGACACTGACCAGTTCCCTATCGACCAGTATGAGCTCGTTCAGGCTTGGTTGGAGATCATCCGCAATGGTGGACTTGGCACCGGTGGTACTAACTTCGATGCGAAGACACGTCGTAACTCTACCGACCTCGAAGACATCATTATCGCTCATATCTCTGGTATGGATGCTATGGCTCGCGCGCTTGAGTCTGCTGCTAAGATTATCGAGGAGTCTCCACTCCCTGAAATGAAGAAACAGCGCTATGCTTCTTTCGACAGTGGCATCGGAAAGGATTTTGAAGATGGTAAGCTCACACTCGAGCAGGCCTATGAATATGGCAAGAAAGTTGGTGAGCCTAAGCAGACTTCTGGAAAACAGGAACTCTACGAGGCTATCGTGGCTATGTATGCATAATGCCAAAGTTAACCCTTTGGAATAGATGCGCATAAAGCGCAATTTAGCATTTCCCCGGATTCATTGTGAATCTGGGGATTTTTCTTCATAGAAGCCCTGATTTCAATTATCTCCCTTTTCTGAGGCTTTCATTGCATTTTTATCCGTTTTCTATTGTTTTATTGAAAAAATGTCATATCTTTGCACTATCAACAACAAACCATTTTAATCTTTTTACGTTATGGCAGATAACAATCAGAATTACGACCCTTTTGAGAATCAAGGACCGCAGCAACCTCAACAACCTCAAGGTTACCAGCAGCCGCAGCAAGGCTATCAACAACAAGGTTATCAGCAACAGGGATATCAGCAAGGCTATCAGCAGTCGCAACAAGGGTATCAGCAAAACCAATATGGATATCAGCAACCTGGTTTTAACCCTCAACAAGGTTACCAGTCGGGAATGCAACCCCCTTATAAACCCAGCTCTAACCTTGTGTGGGGTATTCTAACGACGATCCTTTGCTGTCTGCCGTTTGGAATTGTTTCTATTGTTTATGCATCTAAAGTCGATTCCTTATGGTATGCAGGTAATTTTGATGCTGCGCAGGATTCTGCCAAGAAAGCAGGACAATGGGCTATGTGGGCTGCTATCATTGGTTTCCTTGTTATTGCGGCTTATTTTGTGTTCATCTTTTTTGTGGCGAAAGAAACCTACGACAATTACAAGTTGTTCTATTGATAAGTGAAGAACTGTAAGAACATACTTTGGTTAATATTGATTCCTGTCGTCATTGTGGCGGCAGGAATATTTTATTATCATTTCAACCCCAATGATGAAAGCATTCCCATGCCTAAATGCATCTTTAGGCAACTTACTGGCTTTCAATGCCCGGGATGTGGAGCGCAAAGGGCGGTCTATGCGCTTCTGCATGGAAACATCATGGAGGCGGTGGCTTGCAACGTCTTCTTTGTTGTTGCCATTCCCTTTCTTTTGCTTACAGCATACGCAGTTTTCATGATGAAAAAAGGAAATCCATCATCCACCACGGTGAGGCTTTATAATTTTGTGACCAGCCGATATACGCTCCTGTCTTATGTGGCGGTCTACTGTATTTGGTGGGTTGTGAGAAATTGCATCGGATGTTGAGAATCAATCTTTATTTGAATCGTATACGCCATTCGTGAGGGTAGAGGTTGTTGCACCTGTTGCCAACGTTTTTCACAAAACCAAGTGGGATTCCATGATAGGTCAGTAAAAGAAAACCAAGGGGGCTGTCTGGAAAACCCAGGCTCTCGCAGCGCAGGTAGGATAGGGCGGTCGTTGTATCTACTTCTCTGGATGGAAAACTGGATGGGTTCAGATGCGCACTCATCGACAGTCCATGGGCCGGTTTCACCGTGTTGCCTTTCATTTCGCCAATATGTATGCCCTTGTGAATCACATTCAACTTTTTATCTGCCTTCTTGATGAGTGCTTGATGCGCCTTAGGGATGGCGTAGATGTTGTTGCGGTCATCGGAGTCAATTAAAAAGGTTTCTGGCGCAGTCAGCCAACTCAAGTAAGTGCTTGAATTTGAATTGTTTTTCTCTCGCTCTTTATTCCCCTTTAATTTTTTGCCTGCTTTTGTCTCTGATTTTTCTCCTGGCTTACGAAATCCGCAGACAAAGAAACCTTCTCCTTTTGCTTTATGGGGAAAGAAGTGGTAAACAGGTTGAGAATCATCAAGATAGTTTTTTGAATCCACATGCCATTCTGAGATCAAATCTATGGAGAGCGGGATTCCCCCTAGTTCTTCGGCTATGTATTTGGCATTCGATTCGTCTTCTTGTGTGTTATAGGTGCAGGTGCTGTATAGCAACAGACCGCCGGGAACAAGGCTGTCCCAAATGCTGCTCACAATCTCACGTTGCAGGGAATGGCAGTTGGCGATATTGGCCTCGCTCCATTCTTGGATAGAATCAGGGTCTTTGCGGAACATGCCTTCGCCTGAGCAAGGTACATCACACAGGATGAGGTCGAAGGTCAAGCCAGAGGCTGCGTAATCTATAGAACTGTTGTTGGTCACAACCACATTGTCACAACCCCATTTCATGATGTTCTCTTTCAGAATCTGACTGCGTTGGCGGTTGATTTCGTTTGAAAATAGCAGGGAGCCTGGGGGGAGGAGCGTCTGCAGTAGCGTGGATTTGCCACCAGGAGCTGCGCAGAGGTCTAATGCGGTCAGGGCATGAGAGGGAGCGTGCTGAACTATGAATTGCTCAATAAACATCGAACTGGCTTCCTGAACGTAGTAGCAACCGGCGTGAAACAACGGATCCGTGGTGAATGAAGGGCGGGTAGGGAGGTATTCACCAGTCCGGCACCACCCAACCTCTCCATCTGTGGGTGTGGAACCATTGAAATCCGATACGGGTTTCAGGGGATTCCTGCGGATGGATATGGGAGGTGTGGACGACAGTGCCGACTCAAACTCATTATATTCTTTTTGAAGCATATCCATCATCTGCTTCTTGAATGCTTGTGGAAGTTGCATCGCGGATTGATATTTGTTGAGGAATTTACTGATTTTAATTACAAATTTAATGTTTTTTTCGTGAAACAATGATTAATTGGAAAAAAAACAGTATTTTTGTAAAAAATCAAAGATATGGAAAAATATACACTTGATGCGCTCGACAAGAAAATCTTGAGGATGATTGCCGACAATGCAAGAATCCCTTTCCTCGAAGTGGCAAGAGAATGTAATGTCTCTGGAGCGGCCATCCATCAGAGAATTCAGAAACTGACAAGGATTGGAGTGATTAAAGGCACACAGTTTATTTTTGACCCTGAAAAGATGGGGTATGAGACATGTGCCTATATCGGACTTTTCTTGAAAGACCCAAGCTCATTTGATGACGTGGTATCTAAATTAGAGAAAATACCACAGGTGGTGGAATGTCATTACACAACCGGAGGATATGACCTGTTCATCAAAATTTATGCAAAGAACAACCACGATTTGCTGACCATCATCCACGACAAACTCCAACCTCTCGGATTGGCAAGGTCTGAAACGATAATTTCTTTCAAAGAAGCTGTCAAGCGTCCGGCACAAGTGCCAGAGTAATGTCATAACTCTATCTTTATCACGCTGCCATATGGAGGTATTGACTCGAGGGACTTTTCAAGGCTTATACTTCCGTCAAGACTGCGGGCGATGGCCAGCACACCACCATGGCAAAACACACAAACACGCCGATAAGGTTGCTGAAGCAAACTTTCAACAAACGAACGCACACGAGCGGTCTGGTCTTCAAGACTCTCACCATTGGGACAGCGGTAACTGATGTAATGCGAACACCAATCACGGAATTCTGGTGATTCTTTATATAAATCATCGTAGCGGCACATCTCCCAGTCACCAAAGTTCAGTTCTATCAGACGGGAGTCTGTGATTGGATTGGAATAGCCACAAAAGGCCGCCAGTTTCATGGCACGGGAGAGGGGACTGCTGTAAACGGCGTCAAAATCAATGCCGTCAAGATGGGATTTCGTCTCGGATGCCTCTTCGTTGAATGAGGAACTTAAGGGAACGTCGGTATGGCCGTAGCAAGTGCCTGGGGCTACTGCCACACTCGTATGGCGGACAAAATATATTTCCATATTGAAAATAAGATATGTTCTTAAGATGATAGTGAGGAAAGATGTTTGTGAGAATATCTGTCCTGCTTTTTATCTGTGAAATTGATTGTATTTTTTATTGAAGACAAATGTAGGGACATTTATTCAATTGACAAAATTTTGACTGTCTGTTTTGTTTTTTTACTCAATGATTCTTTACACAACACATCTTTTGAAACACGATTTTGACCAATATCGGCAAAAATCTGCTTCTTAATGATGGACTTCTTCATTTATTTGCGTATCTTTGCAAAGCGAATTCGTTTGGAGGATGAGATCATCCCCCTTTTTTATCTTTAATCAGCTCTTTATGGAATGGTTTGGCCAACTCTTCAGCAACGGTGAATCTGTTGCACATATTGTCTTACTTTACTCCCTAGTCATTACGATTGGGGTGCTCATGGGAAAAATCAAAATCGGGGGCATTTCGTTGGGGGTGACTTTCGTGCTTTTTGTGGGAATCTTTGTCGGACATCTGCTCCATCAAGGGCAAATTCATTATGGATTTACAACTGAACCTCTCTCTGTACTCAATTTTATTCAGGACTTTGGGCTTATTCTGTTTGTCTATTCTATTGGCCTTCAGGTGGGACCATCTTTTTTCACATCCTTAAAAGGTAACGGAATCAAACTCAATATGGCGGCACTTGCCATCATATTACTTAATGTGGTGGTCATGATTGCTCTTTATTACTCTTGCACAGATACATCCGATCCGAATTCTTTCCCGATGATGGTGGGAGTGCTTTGTGGAGCGGTGACGAACACGCCTGGTCTTGGTGCTGCCAATGCCGCCCTGGAGCAAATCAATGCGGCTCAGCCTTTTGCAGGTGGAATTCCTGTTATTGCCAATGGTTATGCTTGCGCTTATCCACTTGGTGTGGTCGGAATTATCGGAGCTATCATTCTCATCAAAGTTTTCTTTAAAATCAGTCTGAAAAAGGAAGAGGAGGATTACTACAATAAGGATGGAAACAACATGGCGGTCAAACCGCATCTTATGCATCTCAAGGTGGTCAACCCTTCCATGGAGGGGAAAACAATCCTACAGGTGAGAGATTATCTCGGAAGGGATTTTGTCTGCTCAAGATTGCTCCATAAAGGACACGTTATCCTGCCTAATAAAGAGACGTTGTTGCATATTGACGATATGCTCTATGTAGTCTGTGCAGAGGAAGATGCAGAGGCCATCATCGCATTCATCGGTGATCAAGTGCATGTGGAATGGGATACGCAAGACGTGCCGATGGCATCTAAGAAAGTTCTTGTCACCAAGAACAGCGTCAATGGAAAGACTTTGGCTTCACTACATCCATCCAGTATGTATGGAGTCAATGTAACCAGAATTTATCGTTCGGGTATGGAGCTTTTCGCATCACCGCATGTGACGTTGCAGGTGGGCGACAGGCTCACTGTGGTGGGACCGGAGGATGCTGTGGATAGATTCTCGCATAAACTGGGTAACCAGGCCAACCGACTTGACAAGCCGAATCTTGTTACTATATTTTTCGGTATTCT
>JAEEGI010014575.1_pt1 | contig 16503 bp, 13 predicted proteins | sample 8958751 | NCBI WGS metagenome assembly JAEEGI01 (sample SAMN16246545, study PRJNA631951) | gut metagenome | biome: gut microbiome; feature: rumen; material: KS-attached | host: Bos | place: Iran: Karaj | collected 2018-10
CCTTGGTCAGATCGCCGTCAAAATACAGCTTGACGTCGAAGTTCTCGATGGCTGCTCCCGTAGCTCCGTCCTTGGGATAGGAGTCCACCAGATTCAGTCCGCCGGAAGCTTCCCCGGCTTCTTCAGTTCCGTCTGCGAACGCCATCCCTACGCTGAGGGTCACTGTCAGAATAACTAATGTTAGTATCAGTAATATACGGCCTGTTCTCTTCATTTAATGTCTTCCTCCGATTTTATATGTCTGTTCTGCCACTTGGGCTTCGATCTCAGTTCTCTGAAAAAATCCTGCAGCATGTCCCGGCAGGTGTCCTTTTCGGGACATTCCTCCAGCTCCCTGTACTGAACCTGATGGTTCAGGCGTTCTTCGGCGATGATGTTCAACACTGAGCCGCAGCCTCCCGCCTTGGGATCCGGCACGCCGGCGCACACACTCTCCAGCCTGGCCCAGACCAGGGCCCCGGCGCACATGGAACAGGGTTCCATGGTGACGTAGATCTCGCAGCCCGTGAGCCGTCTCCAGCTCAGGGTCTCCCTGAGATACCTGCCCGCCTGCCTGATGGCGTTGATCTCGGCATGGGCAGTGGGATCTCCGTCCTGTTCCGTGGTGTTGTGCCCCCGGCCGATGATCTCGCCCTCCCGGACGATGACCGCTCCCACCGGGATCTCTCCCTCTTCAAGGGCCGCCTTCGCCTCAAGAATGGCTTCTCTCATGTAGAATATGTCTTTGCCCGTCTCGGGTCCGGCCGGTGATTTTTCCATGTTTTGCCCCTTTTAACGCAATATAGATTCTACCATAATATGGTCAAGTTTACAACCGTATTTTGAATACAAAATGCAAGGCCGTACATAGTGTCTTCCCCACATCTTCCTCAAAAAACTCTGTTTAATTATCCCTCCGGTCGTGGTAGAATATATGGGAATATTGACACCGATCTTTTGAGGTATTATTGATCATGGCAGACAAAGAATTCAACCGGTCCGCAGATGACACCGCTCTCCAGGAGCAGGCGGTCTCCCGCGGCAAAGTCATAATAAGGACAAGCATCATCGGCATCCTGGCCAACCTCGGTCTGGCGGCCTTCAAGATGGTCATCGGTCTGGCGTCCAACTCCATCGCGGTGATACTGGACGCGGTCAACAACATGACCGACATGCTGAGCTCCGTCATAACCATCATCGGGACCAGGCTGGCCGGCAAGGCCCCCGACAAGAAGCACCCCCTGGGTCACGGCAGGACTGAGTACATCACTGCTCTCCTTGTGGCAGGCATCGTGCTTTACGCAGGTATCACCTCCCTGGTGGAATCCATCAAAAAGATTATCAGCCCGGAGGCAGCTGACTATACCGTGATCTCCCTGATCATCATCTCAGCAGCAGTCATAGTGAAGCTGGTGCTGGGGCACTATGTGAAGGCCAAGGGGATCGAAGTCAACTCAGGTTCGCTGATCGCATCTGGCTCAGACGCCACCTTTGACGCGCTGATCTCAGCCTCGGTACTGGCCTCTGCGGTGATCTTCCTGGCCACAGGTCTCAGCCTTGAGGCCTACGTGGGAGTGATGATCTCAATATTCATCATAAAGAGCGGCATCGAGATGGTGCTGGATACGGTATCCGACATTCTGGGCAAGCGCGAGGACGGCGAGCTGGTCCGCAGGATCAAGGAGGTCCTGAACGATGACCCGGACGTCCTGGGCGCCTTCGACCTGATCCTCTACAACTACGGACCGGAGATGCTCTACGGCAGCGTCCATGTGGAGGTCCTTGACACCATGACCGCCGCGGAGATCGACGAGATGGACCGCAGGCTGGTGAAGAAGGTCCTGGAGGCAAGCGGCGTCTACCTTACCGGCATCAGCATCTATTCCCAGAACACCACCGATCCTCAGGCCATGGCCGTAAGGACCGCCGTTCTGGACAAGGTCATGGCACATGACTATGCTCTTCAGATGCACGGCTTCTACATCAACAGAGAGACTAAGGAAATGCGCTTCGACGTGGTGCTTTCCTTCGATTACGACAGGAACGCCTGCATCAGCGAGATACACAAAGAAATTTCTGCAATGTACCCGGACTACAGGATAACCGTGGTCCCGGATCTGGACATAACGGATCTGTAGACGCGGATCCGGACAGGAGGTCAAATTGATACTTGATCTGATTTTGCTGGGCATATTCGCCCTCACCATGTTCATAAGCATGCGCAAAGGCTTCGCCCACATCCTCGGGACTTTCCTGAAGGGTGTCGCTTCAGTTGTCATCGCCTACTTCGGAGCAGGTCCTCTGGGAGGCCTGATCGAAGGCACCTCCATCGGGAAGGCATCCCGCCTCAAGATCATGGATCTCCTCGTGTCCAAGTGGCAGCAGAGCGACATGTACCATGCGCTCCCCGGGTTTTTCAAGGAGACGGGCACGGCTGACACCGCAATAGAGAACGCCGCCACCACCATCAACCACGCGGCATGGGCAGTGCTGGCCTTCATATTCATCTTCATCGGGATCCGCATAGTCGTGGGCATCATCACCAAGATGGTCTCCTCCTCCAGGGAGAAGGAAGGCTTCACGGGCACCGTGGACTGGTTCCTGGGACTTCTCATGGGAATCATCATGGGAGTCTTCGTGGTGTTCCTGTTCCTGGCCCTGCTTTTCCCCGCCGCCAGCATAGTGGCGCCGGACAAAGTCTCCGAGATCATGGGCTGGTTCGACGGATCCATCTTCGCCAAGGACCTTTACGACAACAACCTTTTGTACCTGATTATTTCCAACGCCATAGCATAGATCCGGATCGCAAAAAATCCGCCTTTACAATTCCCGATGCTTGTGTTATTCTAATTGGGCGGGATCCGTTAGCTCAATTGGGAGAGCATCTGGGTCACAACCAGAAGGTCCGCGGTTCGAGCCCGCGACGGATCACCACTTCGAAAACTTCATACATGCCCGGGTCATACCCGGACAATTGAGATCCGTTAGCTCAGCTGGGAGAGCGTCTGGGTGACAACCAGAAGGTCACAAGTTCAAGTCTTGTACGGGTCACCAATTCGAGCGGTCCGGATGGACCGCTTTTTTCTTGGCTTGACTTTATGTTATATATCCCATATAATTGACTTGTCAGTAGTTTCTGGAGATAGAAAGGAGAAGAAACATGCCGACTATCAGTTATTTCTATGGCATAACCATCGTAATGTATTTGAGGAACAAGGAACATAATCCACCGCATGTACATGCCATCACTCAGGATTTTGACGCACCGTTTTCGATTTCTACCGGGGAGATAATGGAGGGGGAGTTTCCCCCTAAAGCAAAGGCCATGGTAAAGGAATTTATTCTGAAATATCAGGCTGAGCTGCAGAACATCTGGGACACCGAACAGTATGTCAAGCTTCCGCCGTTAGACTGATCCTTGCGAAAAAAGGAGCTTATATGTTTCATAAGGCAGTAAAATTGAATTTTTTGAGCGGCACATCACTTGAAGTCACATTTCAGAACGGTGTCATCAAAAGATATGATGTGAAACAACTTTTTAAAAAGTACCCTCAGCTTCAGGCGTTGGAGGACAGGGATATCTTTCTGTCCGGCAAACTTCAGGGGTTCTATGGCATAGTGTGGAACGACGAGCTCGACATTGAGGTCGAAACCATCTACCAGGAGGGCTCTGATGCCGGTACGGCTACTGTGCCGGTAAGTTCTGCGGTAGCAGATGCAGTGTACACAGCAAGAGCTGCCGCCGGCATGTCTCAGTGCGAGGTGTCGCAGCTTTCAGGAATCGATCAGGCCGATATTTCAAGGATCGAAAGAGGCACTGCCAACCCTTCTGTATCGACGCTGGAGCGCATAGCCAAGGCTCTGGGGGGCACGCTTAACGTTTCCATATCTATTCCTAATGAAATAAAAAATTGACATTGCGGATCCGAATACTGCAGTCAGCCGGGGCATGATCTGCATATAAAGCCAAACTTTCAATATTACTTCAATCTTCCCTGCTACAATGTATAATGTAACGGAGGCAGGTAATGAAAATACTTCTTGCAGAAGACGAAAAACGCATGGCGCAGGCTCTCACCGAGCTTCTCCGCCAGGAAAAATATGACGTGGACCATTTCGAGGACGGCACCTCCGCCCTGGAGGCCATGAAGACCCAGGTGTACGACTGTGCAGTCCTGGACGTAATGATGCCCGGACTCAACGGGTTCCAGGTGGCCAGGAACGCCAGGCAGCAGGGGATCAGGACCCCCATCCTGATGCTCACCGCCCGGGGCGAGATCGACGACAAGGTCACCGGGCTGGACGCAGGCGCAGACGACTATCTGACCAAGCCCTTCATGTCCAGGGAACTGCTGGCCAGGATCAGAGCCCTGCTCAGGAGGAATTACGACACTCAGGACGATGAGCTCACCTTCGGCGACATATCCCTTAACACCCAGTCTGCGGTGCTTTCCTGCACCTCCAACGGACAGTCGGTCCGCCTGGGCGAAAAGGAATACCGCATCCTGGAGTACCTCATCGCAAACCGCGGTTCCATCCTCACCAGAGAGCAGCTGGCCCTCAAGATCTGGGGCTACGACAATGAAGCCGAATACAACAACGTGGAGGTCTACATGTCCTTCACCCGCAAAAAACTGGCCTTCATCCACGCCCTGACCCAGATCAAGGCAGTGAGAGGAATAGGCTACGAGTTAAGATACGACGGACCCGGGAGGCAAGATGTTTAAAAGTTCCAGGATCAAAATAATAGCAGCCATAATGGCTGCCCTCCTGCTTTTCCTTCTGATAATGGCAGGAATGATATACGGTTCCAGCTACCGGGAGCTCTCCAGGGAGAACCGGGATATGCTGGAGAAATACTCTGCAGACTTCGACCTGAACCAGGCATACATGGAGGCCTCCGGATTTGGCTTCAACGGCCAGTCGGGAATGCCGCCATTCCCCGGCGGACCCCACGGCCCGGGCACCCTGGGTGACGGCGGGGCAGGCGAAGCGGAGGATCCGGCAGAGCCAACAGACCCCGGCGACATGGATGAACCGGAAGAGCCCGAAGACCCCGGCGACATGGACGAGCCGGAGGAGCCGGATCAGGGAGATGTTCCCGATACCGACGACGGGCTGCGTCCCCCTTCACCTTTATATAAGGAAGACAGGGGAATGCATGCTTTTGCGGTATCATCCTTCTACTACACCGCCTTTGACTTAAGCGGGCGACCGCTTCTCACCGGGTACGGAAACGGTAGCGTGTATTCTGAAGAGGATATCTGTTCTCTCGCAGCGGAGATCCTGGAGTCCGGGAAGACCCAGGGGACGGCGGATGACCTGATCTATCAGGTCACCGACAAGGGAGGCTACATCCTGGTGGCCTTCATGGACAACACCGTGGTCAGGGACAGCATGGAGACCTTCCTGAAATACGCACTCATATCCTTCGGCATATCGGCCGTGCTTGTTTTCTTCCTGGCACTGCTCCTTTCGAAGCGCATAATCAGGCCCCTGGAGGAGAACGATCAGCGTCAGAAGCAGTTCATTTCAGACGCAGGCCACGAGCTCAAAACACCCATCTCGGTCATGAGCACCAACCTGGAACTTTTGTCCAGAGAGATGGGGGAGGACAATCAGTGGCTCTCCAACATAAAGTATGAAAACGAACGGATGAGCGCCCTGGTCAGGGAGCTCCTGGAACTCTCCAGAGCTGAGAGCGGAGTGCCGGATCACGAGGATCTGGACCTGTCCAACCTGGTCACAGGAGAAGCTCTTCCCTTCGAGAGCATCGCCTTCGAGCAGGGTCTTACTCTTAACAGCGACATCCCCGAGGGCATACATGTCAAGGGCAATCCTGCCCAGCTCAGGCAGCTTACGGCCATACTTCTGGACAATGCCATCTCCCACTCTGAAGGCGGAGAAACGGTGAACGTCAGCCTTGTCCAGGACAGGCATCAGGCGGTGCTCTCAGTCACCAATCCCGGTGCAGAGATCCCCGCGGACGTAAGGGACAAGCTCTTCGAAAGGTTCTACAGGACCGACGAGGCCCGTACCGGAAACGATGAGGGGCACTACGGTCTGGGGCTGGCCATAGCCAAGGCCATCGTGCAGGCCCACTCCGGCAACATCGGCGTGGACTGTGCCGACGGCAAGGTCACCTTCAGGGTGGCCCTTCCCGTGAAATAGAACACCCTGTCATCAGAGCCGGAGCGACCCGGCTCTGATTTTTTGCGGAAAATCTTGAATTAAGCCGCACAGAGTAATACAATAGATTAAGATTTTAACGCGTTTGCTAAGGAGGCAGATCATGTTTAAGGAAGCATTAAGACCGGTTTGGGCAGAGATCAATCTTACAAATCTGGAATACAATATCGACCGCATCAAGGAGAAGATCGGTGACGCCGAGCTCATCGGAGTCATCAAGGCCGACGGTTACGGCCACGGCTCCGTCAAGTTCGCGCAGGTCCTCCAGAAGAAGGGCTGCAAGACTTTCGCGGTGGCCACTCTTCACGAGGCCATGGTGCTGAGAGATGCAGGTTTCAAAGAGGACATCATCATGCTGGGGCTCACTCCCTCCATGTACGCCGATACTGTCATCAAATATGACATCACCGTCGCCTGCTGCGATTCACAGAACGCCAAGGCTTTCGACGACGAAGCCGGACGCCAGGGCAAGGTGGTGAAGATCCTTCTGGTCTGCGACACAGGCATGGGCCGCATCGGCTATCAGGCCACGGACATCGACTCCACCATCGCCGACGTCAGGAAGATCTACGAGCTTCCCAACACCAAGATCGTGGGCATCTTCAGCCACATGTCCGTAGCTGACATCGTGGACAAGACCTACGCATACGGCCAGAAGGCGAAGTTCGACAGACTCTGCGACGCTCTCATCGCCGCAGGCATCCGCATCCCCATGAAGACTCTTGCCAACTCCGCATCCATCATGGAGATCCCCGAGGTCCACTATGACGCCTGCCGCGCCGGCATCATCCTCTACGGACTTTATCCCTCCGATGAGGTTGACAGGAATCAGCTGAGCCTGAAGCCCGTCATGTCCGTCAAGGCCAACATCGTTCACCTCAAGGAAGTGGGCGAGGGCTTCTCCGTAAGCTACGGCAGGAAGTTCATCTCCCAGCGTCCCTCCAAGATCGCTACCATCGGTCTGGGATACGCTGACGGTTATCCCCGTCCCTATTCTCCCAACGCCAAGGTCATCGTAAACGGCGTGGTCTGCCCCATCGCAGGGAACATCTGCATGGACCAGTGCATGATCGACGTTACCGACGTTCCTGACGTGAAGCTGGGCGACGAGGTCATCGTCATGGGATCCGACGGTGTGAACACCGTGTCCGCCGACGACATCGCCCACGCCACAGGCACCATCAACTACGAGATCACCTGCGCCTTCGGCCAGAGACTTCCCAAGGTCTTCGTGAGATAGTCCGGACGTTTCAGTCCCGGAGCAAAACACATGAGTTACAGATCAAACAAGCTCAAAAAACTAAACGCTAACTATATGCCGAGGGCGCTCAGTGCTCTCGGCACTTTAAAATACCGGATAATCCTGGAGGGCGCCGCAGTAGGCGCCATGGTGGGAGTCGTGGTCTCCGCCTTCAGATTCTCCCTGTCGAAGATGGATGTGCTCCGTGACTGGATAGTCTCCGGAGAGGACAGACCATCCTGGGCCATCTGGATGGGCGTCGGTCTTCTGGTGCTCTTCGCGGTGCTGGTCTCCCTGTTCCTTAAGTGGGAACCCCTGATCTCAGGGTCAGGCATTCCTCAGGTGGAAGGGGAGTTCGAGGGCAAGGTCAAGCCCATCTGGTGGCGGGTGCTCCTTCTGAAGTTCCTCGGAGGACTCATGGCCATCGGATCCGGCCTGGCTCTCGGAAGAGAAGGCCCATCCATCCAGCTGGGAGCCATGACAGGCAAGGGATTTTCCAGGATGAGAGGCAGGTTCAAATCCGAGGAGAGGATGCTTATCGCAGCAGGTGCCGGGGCAGGCCTGGCAGCCGCCTTCGGGGCACCTCTGGCAGGCCTGGTGTTCGTGCTGGAGGAGATCTACAGAGTCTTCGATTCCAAGGTGCTTCTCAGCACTCTGGCTGCCACTATCGTGGCGGATTTCATCTCTTCCATCGTTTTCGGTCTCCAGCCGGTCTTCGAGATACTTTCCTTCTCGAAGCCCAAGCTTCAGGACTACTGGACCATCATACTTCTGGGAGTAGTGATAGGCGGCATCGGAGTCCTCTATAACCGTTCAATCGCCTTCATGCAGGATCTCATGGACAAATTCCGTCCCGCCTGGGTCAAGGCGGTCCTGGCAGTGGCAGCGGTGATCCTGGTGGCCTGGGTGTTCCCACTGGGACTTGGTTCAGGCCACGGCCTCATCGAGGGCACCGCCCGGGGCAGCTTCGACCTGCAGTTTCTGGCACTGCTCCTTCTGGTCAAGTTCATATACTGCATCTTCAGTTTTTCCACCGGCGCGCCGGGCGGGATATTCCTTCCTTTGCTGGTGCTGGGCGGACTGACGGGCGGGCTTTTCACCCTCCTGATCTCCCCGGCTTCCGCAGTGGATGAGGCCAACATCGGCTTCTACGTGATCATCGGGATGGCAGGTATGTTCAGCGCCATAGTGCGGGCTCCTCTCACGGGTATCATCCTGATCTCCGAGATGACCGGGGCGCTCAGCAATCTTTTGCCCCTGTCTCTGGTAGCCCTCATAAGCTACATCGTGGCGGAAGGCCTGGGCGGCAGGCCCATCTACGAACAGCTCCTTGACAGGATGCTGGAGAAGAGAGCTTCCCAGCGCAAGGGCCGTCCTGTCCGGGGCAAAAAAGTCTCGCCGGGCAGCGGCGAAAACGCCCCTTCTGGCATCCCTGAAGGGCCCCTGGAATAGGGTGTTTTACAACACATTGAAACCCCACTGGGCATCGTGTTTTTTTGAGCATACACGGTGCCCATTTTGTTGACTTTTGCAGTATCTAAGGAGTAATATTAAATTGCATCTTTGTGGTGCAAATTTACCGTGCCCAAAAGCCGGTAATAAGTAAGTAAGATCCGCTCACGCGGGTTCAACCAATAACTATTTCAAGGAGGCAATTGTTATGAAAACCGAAATGGCTCCGGCAGCGGAAGAAAAGCTCATCGCTTTCGTCGCGTGTGCCGGCAGCGCTGCAGGCAAGGCCCGCTTTACCGAGTGTGCATCCTGCAAGGAAGCTTGTGAGTCCGGTTTCCTCAGAGGCGAGTGCAAGAGCGGCTGCGTAGGCGTCGGCTCCTGTATCGAGTCCTGCAAGGAAGGGGCTATGAAGCTTGTGGACGGTAAGATCATCATCGACCCCGAGAAATGTAACGGATGCGGCGACTGCGCCAAGGAGGGAGTATGTCCTCAGCACCTGATCAAGATGATCCCTGCTGATGCTACTAACTTCATTCCCTGCTCTTCCACGGAGGAGGACGAGCAGGTGGTGAGAGCCACATGCGGATACGGATGCATTTCTTGCGGAGCCTGTGAGCAGGCCTGTCCCGAAAACGCTGTACACATCATCAACAACCATGCGGTCATCGACTACGACAAGTGCGTAGGATGCATGGCCTGCACAGTCAAGTGCAAGAAGAAGATCATCGTGGATACTCTTCATGACCTGACAGTTCTGAAGTCCAACGTGGCATTCGTAAGATGCTCCGGAGACGGAAGGACCAACTACCAGCTCCAGCAGATGGGTGTTACCACCTGCGACGAAGCTGCCAGACTTGATCTCAAGGCTCTCGGCCTCTGCCACACCGGTTGCTTCGGATGCGGCAAGTGCACAGAAGTCTGCCGCTATGACGCCATCCACGTTGAGAACGGCATAGCCAAGGTCGATCCTGACAAGTGCGTAGGCTGCAAGGACTGCACATTCGCATGTCCGCAGCACCTCATCACCATCGTGCCCTACAAGGGACTCAAGCTGGTCGCCTGCTCATCCGAGGATGATCCGGCCACCAAGGCTAAGGTCTGCGGCACAGGATGCCTGTTCTGCGAAGACTGCAAAGTCAACTGCCCGAACCTGGCCATCTATGAGGACGGCACCCACACCATCATCGATCCCGAGATCTGTGAAGACTGCCACGTTTGCCAATATGTATGCCCGAGAAATGTAATCAAGGAACAGATCGTTCCCGAATACATCTTCGCACAGCGCGAAGCTCTGGGAATCAGAGAGGAGGATTAAACATGAGAAGATTACAGACAATGGACGGCAACGCCGCCGCCGCTCATGTAGCATACGCCTTCTCCGAGGTCGCTGCGATCTACCCGATCACACCTTCCTCACCCATGGCTGAAAACATGGACGAGTGGGCAGCCAACGACCGTATCAACATGTTCGGCGAGAAGGTAAAGATCGTCGAGATGCAGTCCGAAGCAGGAGCAGCAGGAGCTGTCCACGGAGCTATCTCCGCAGGCGCCCTCACCTCCACCTTCACAGCATCCCAGGGACTCCTTCTCATGATCCCCAACATGTACAAGATGGCCGGTGAACTTGTTCCCGCTGTTTTCCATGTAGCTGCACGTGCGGTATCCACCCACGCTCTTAACATTTTCGGAGACCACTCCGACGTCATGGCCTGCCGTCAGACAGGTTTTGCGATGCTGGCTTCCAACTCCGTACAGCAGGCGATGGACCTGGCTGCGGTAGCACATCTTTCCGCCATCAAGGCTCACGTTCCCTTCCTTCACTTCTTTGACGGATTCAGAACGTCCCACGAACAGCAAAAGATCGAAGTCTGGGATTATGACGAATTAAAGGAAATGGTTGACTGGGCAGAGGTCAGGAAGTTCAAGGATCACGCCCTTAACCCCAACCATCCCCACACCACAGGTTCCGCTGAACAGCCGGAGACATTCTTCCAGCACAGAGAAGCCTGCAACCCCTCCTATCTTGCTACTCCCGACATCGTTAACTCCTACATGGAGGAAGTCAACAAGAGGATCGGAACCAACTACAAGCCCTTCAACTACTACGGCGATCCCGAAGCTACTGAAGTACTGGTGGCAATGGGCTCCATCTGCGAGTGCGCAGAGGAAGTCGTTGACTGGCTCATGGCTCAGGGCAAGAAGGTCGGTATCGTAGAGGTACACCTTTACAGACCCTGGTCCACCGAGTATCTCCTCAAGGTCCTTCCCAAGACAGTGAAGAAGATCGCTGTTCTGGACAGAACAAAGGAACCCGGATCACTTGGTGAACCGCTTTACATCGACATCGTTACCGCTCTCAAGGGCACAGAGTTCGATCAGTGCATGGTATGCGGCGGCAGATACGGCCTTGGTTCCAAGGACGTACAGCCCGGCGACGTGCTTGCCTGCTACGAGAACCTCTGGGCAGATGAGCCGAAGAAGGAATTCACACTTTCCATCTACGACGACGTCACCAACCTTTCCATCCACGGATCCTGCAACCCGGACGTTGCTCCCAAGGGAACACACGCCTGCAAGTTCTGGGGTCTGGGAGCTGACGGTACTGTCGGCGCCAACAAGAACTCCGTCAAGATCATCGGCGACCATACTGACATGAAGGCTCAGGCCTACTTCCAGTATGACTCCAAGAAGTCCGGCGGCGTTACCATCTCCCACCTGAGATTCGGCGACCAGCCCATCAGATCCACATACTACGTCAAGCAGGCTGACTTCGTAGCCTGCCACAACTCAGCCTATCTCTACAAGTATGAGATGGTCGAGGACGTTAAACCCGGCGGATTCTTCCTTCTTAACTGCGTATGGAACGACGAGGAGCTTGAAGAGCACCTTCCCAACAAGGTCAAGAGATACATCGCCCAGAACGACGTTCAGTTCTACACCTGCGACGCCGTAACTCTGGCGAAGGAGATCGGTCTGGGTGCCAGAAGAACCAACTCCATCCTTCAGGCTGCCTTCTTCAAGCTGGCTGACATCATTCCCATCGACAAGGCTGAGGAATACATGAAAGCCGCCATCAAGAAGACCTACGGCAGGAAGGGTCAGGATATCGTCGACATGAACTGCAAGGCTGTGGACGCAGGTCTCAACCACATCCACAAGGTAGCAGTTCCCGAGAGCTGGAAGGATCTTCCCGATGACGCTCCCGCACCGAAGCTTGTTGGAAGAGATGAATTCCACACCGAATTCCTCAACAACATCCTGGTTCCGGAAGCTAACCTCACCGCGGACAAGGTTCCCGTATCCCAGTTCTTATCCACTGCGGACGGCATGATGCCCAACGGCACAGCTGCCTTCGAGAAGAGAGGTATCGCAGCAGACCTTCCCATGTGGAATCCCACCAACTGCATGCAGTGCAACTGGTGCTCCATCGTATGCCCCCACGGAGTAGTAAGACCCTTCGTCATGACAGAGGAAGAGGCCGAAGGACTCAAGAACGAGATGGGCTGCGGACCGGACTGCAAGGGCGTGTCCACAATGAAGGGCATGAAGAACATGAAGTTCACCCTTGGCTGGTCACTGATGGACTGCACAGGATGCGGATCCTGCGCAGAAGTCTGCCCCGCCAGAAAGAAAGCCATCGAGATGGCTCCCGCGGAAGACGAATTCATGCACAAGCAGCAGAAGAAATTCGATTACCTTTACAAGAACATTGCCGACAAGCAGACACCGTTCCCCGTGGACACAGTCAAGGGCTCTCAGTTCAAGACTCCGCTCATGGAATTCTCCGGCGCCTGCCCGGGATGCGGAGAATCTCCGTATGCTAAGCTGATCACTCAGCTCTTCGGCGACAGAATGTTCATTGCCAACGCTACAGGATGTACCTCCATCTGGGGAGCTTCCACTCCGTCCACTCCTTACACAGTGAACAGAGAAGGCAAAGGACCCGCATGGTCCAACTCCCTCTTCGAGGACAACGCAGAGTACGGCTTCGGTATGGCGACAGCCATGAAGACCAGAAGAAACGAGATGAAGACCGTCGTTACACGTCTTGCCGAGGAGACCGGTATGTACCAGGCCAAGGCATGGCTGGCAATGATGGACGACGTTGACGGAGCCAGAAAGACCGGCGACGCTCTCGTTGAAGCCTGCGAAGCTCTGGATTCTGCAGACGCCAAGTATGTAGTCGAGAACAAAGACATGCTGACCAAGCCCTCCATCTGGATCTTCGGAGGAGACGGCTGGGCATACGACATCGGCTACGGCGGAGTTGACCACGTACTTGCTTCCGGCGAGAACGTAAACGTAATGGTCTACGACACAGAGGTCTACTCCAACACAGGCGGACAGTCCTCCAAGTCCACTCCCATCGGAGCTGTTGCCAAGTTCGCAGCAGCAGGTAAGTCCGTGAAGAAGAAAGACCTTGCTCAGATCGCAATGGCTTACGGATATGTATATGTTGCGCAGATCGCAATGGGTGCAAATCCGGAGCAGACCGTAAGAGCACTGAAGGAAGCTGAAGCTTATGACGGACCTTCCCTGATCATCGCTTATGCACCGTGCATCAACCACGGCGTCAAGGCCGGTATGAACCGCTCCATGCAGGAGATGAGGAAGGCTGTAAGATCCGGTTACTGGAACCTGCTCAGGTTCGACCCGAGGAAGTCAGAAGCAGGCGAGAACCCGCTGACAGTTGACTCCCACAAGCCGACAGACTCCTACAGAGACTTCATCATGGGCGAAGTACGTTACAACTCACTGATGCTCAAGTTCCCCGAGAGAGCAGAAGAGCTCTTCACCAAGGGCGAAAAGATGGCTCTCGGCAGATACGACGAACTGAAGCACAGAGAAGACAGTTTTGAGAAATAAGGAAGGAGGATAAATCAATGGCAGATTACAAGAGATTTGAAGTCACTTGGAAAAGAAGACTCAATGACAATATGGTTTGGCTGAGGATCTATGCTCCCCTTGTTGCAAAACATGCCAAACCCGGTCAGTTCATCATCCTGAGAACGGATGAGTACGGCGAGAGAATTCCTCTCACCATGGCCGGACACAACTCAGAAGACGGGACCATCGACCTGATCTACGCAGCAGTGGGAAGGACCACAATGCTCATGGATCAGCTGGAAGTTGGCGACTGCTTCGCTGACATCGTAGGCCCTCTTGGCAAGCCGACCCACATGGAAGGCCTGAAGAGCGTCTGCGTCATCGGCGGAGGTACAGGAAATGCTCTCGCATATCCCCTTGCCTGCGGAATGAAGGCAGCCGGAGTCGACACCTACATGATCGAAGGTTTCAAGACCAAGGATCTCGTCATTCTTGAGGACGAATTAAAAGAAAACCTGGGCGCTGACCACGTATTCGTAGTTACCGACGACGGTTCCTACGGCGAGAAGATGTTCACCACCCAGAAGCTGGAAGACCTCATCGCCAAGGGCTACGTCTTTGACGAAGTCGTTGCTGTAGGTCCTCCCATCATGATGAAGTTCACCTGTGAGATCGCAAAGAAGCACGGCATCAAGTCCGTTGCATCCCTTACGGCTTACATGATCGACGGCACCGGAATGTGCGGCGGCTGCAGATGCAAGATCGGCGGCGAGGACAAGTTCGTGTGCGTTGACGGACCCGAGTTCGACGGCGAGCTGGTTGACTGGGACGACCTCATCAGACGTTCAGCCTACTACAGAGAACAGGAAGCTGAAGACCGTCAGCATATCTGCAGATTGACAGGAGGTGTTCGTTACAATGATTAATTTAGTACATTCACAGAACCCGATGCCGGAGCAGGCTCCTGACGTAAGAAACAAGAACTTCCTGGAAGTATGCACAGGCTACTCTGAGCAGCAGGCCATCAACGAGGCCATGCGCTGCCTGAGATGCCGCAAAAAACCCTGCGTCTCCGGATGCCCCGTAAACATCAAGATCCCTGACTTCATCGCACGCGTTGCCGAAGGAGACTTCGAGGGCGCTTACGACGTGATCTCTCAGGACAGCTCCCTTCCCGCAATCTGCGGAAGAGTCTGCCCCCAGGAGACACAGTGCCAGGGCAAGTGCGTCCACGAAGTCAAGGGCGAGTCTGTTGCCATCGGAAGACTTGAAAGATTCGTGGCAGACTGGCACGCTGCAAACTTCGGCGACGTAGAAGTACCCAAGGCAGAGTCCAACGGTCACAAGGTTGCCATCATCGGTTCCGGCCCGGCGGGCCTTGCCTGTGCAGGCGACCTGATCAACAAGGGCTATGACGTAACAGTCTACGAAGCTCTTCACAAGACCGGCGGCGTACTCGTATATGGAATTCCTCAGTTCCGTCTCCCCAAGGAGATCGTAGCCATGGAAGTTTCCAAGCTGGAGGAAAAGGGCGTCAAGTTCGTAACAGACGCAGTCGTAGGACGTTCCTTCACAGTTGACGAGCTCATGAAAGAGGGCGGCTATGAGTCCGTCTTCATCGGAACAGGCGCAGGCCTTCCGTCCTTCATGAACATCCCCGGTGAGAACCTCATCGGCGTATGCTCCGCCAACGAGTACCTCACCAGGATCAACCTGATGAAGGCTTACAGACCGGAATACGACACACCCATCATGCACGGCGACAGGATCGCAGTAGTCGGCGGCGGAAACGTTGCAATGGACGCTGCAAGATGCGCTAAGCGTATGGGCGCCAGCGAAGTTTACATCATCTACCGTCGTTCCATGACAGAGCTTCCCGCAAGAGCTGAGGAAGTTCACCACGCCATGGAAGAGGGCATCATCTTCAAGCTTCTCAACAATCCTGTTGAGATCCACGGGGATGAGAACGGTAACGTAAGATCCATCGAATGCGTAGAGATGGAGCTTGGCGAACCCGATGCTTCCGGAAGAAGAAGACCCGTTGAGAAGAAGGGCTCCAACTTTGAGATCCCCGTAGACATGGTCATCATGTCCATCGGAACCAAGCTGAACACCCTGATCCTCGACACCACTGAGAACCTTGATGCCAACACCAAGGGCGGTATCGGAACGGATGACGGCGCAGCCACCAACCGTGAAGGTATCTACGCCGGCGGCGACGCTGTAACAGGCGCTGCAACGGTAATCAAGGCCATGGGCGCAGGCAAGGTTGCCGCTGCTTCCATCGACCAGTACCTGAGCGAATAGGCTCAGACATTGCCTCAAATGAAATGCTTAAGGGCGGACTCGCAAGAGTCCGCCCTTTTGTTTTTTGCGCAGATCCGCTTATGGGTAACGAACTTGATTAGATGTTTTCTCTCAAGTATAATGATTATATGCTATCGATTCATTGAAGGAGAGGTGGAGAAAAAGATGATCAAAAAACATTTATCGATTCTTTTATGTATTCTGTTACTTGTTTCGGTCTTCCCCGTTACTGTTTATGGTGAAGACTCCCGCGCCGGAGTGAGTGTTGATGAGCAAAACTTCCCGGACGCAGTGTTCCGTGATTACATCAGCGAGAATTTCGACTCAAACGGTGATGGAGTTCTCAGTTCCGCAGAGATCGCTCAGGTAAAAAACATAGATTTAAACGCAAAAGGCGTCTCATCACTCCGGGGCGTGGAACATCTGACCGCTCTGGAAACACTGAATTGTTCCAATAATCCGCTGACAGAGATCGTTTTTCCCAATAGCGCATCTTTCAGAGCTCTGAC
>JAEEGI010014577.1_pt1 | contig 16503 bp, 18 predicted proteins | sample 8958751 | NCBI WGS metagenome assembly JAEEGI01 (sample SAMN16246545, study PRJNA631951) | gut metagenome | biome: gut microbiome; feature: rumen; material: KS-attached | host: Bos | place: Iran: Karaj | collected 2018-10
TGAAAACACTCGTTTTTTGCTGTCAAATGACGATGAATTGTTGGGCGACCATCATTATTTGGAAGAAAAATATCCACAATGCCACCATTTTAAATATTTTGATGGCTATGGGCATCGTTTTACCAGCATCAAGCCTATAGTGGCAGAAATAAAAGATTACTTAAAAAAATAGGCGGAACAAAGTTCCGCCTATTTGATGCTGACAATAGGTCATTAAGCATTTTCTAATAGAAAATGTTCTGCGTCAACAGCAGCCTTGCAACCGGCTGCAGCAGCGGTAATGGCCTGTTTATATTGTTTGTCTTGTACGTCTCCTGCGGCAAATACTCCCGGAATATTGGTCTTGGAAGTGCCGGGTTGGGTGAGAATGTAACCTTCGGCATCTAATTCCAATTGATTGTTGAAAACTTCGGTGTTAGGGTGATGTCCGATGGCAATAAAAACACCTTCTATATTCAAGATGGATTCTTGCTCGGTTTTGACATTTTTTATCTTCAATCCGGTAACATTTTTGCTGAATTTTTGTTCTTCACCCAATATTTCTATAGGAACGCTATCCCATACCATTTCGATATTTTCTGTATTAAAAACACGTTGTTGCATGGCTTTGCTGGCACGGAGTTCGTTTCTACGATGTACCAAATAGACTTTTCGGCACAAAGATGCCAAATAGGTGGCTTCTTCGGCAGCCGTGTCACCTCCGCCAATCACGGCAACATCTTTACCGCGATAGAAAAAACCATCACAAGTAGCACAGGCGGAAACGCCATAACCATTGAATTTTTTTTCAGAGTCTAATCCTAACCAACGGGCAGAAGCTCCTGTTGCCACAATAACCGTGTCGGCAATAATAATCGTGCCGTCGTCAGCGGTGCAGTGGAAGGGACGTTGTGAAAAATCTACTTTTGTGATCATTCCGGAGCGAATGTCAGTGCCAAATTTTAGAGCCTGTTGACGTAAATGTTCCATCAAGTCGGTTCCTTGCACGCCTTCTGGAAATCCGGGAAAATTTTCTACCTCTGTGGTGATCGTCAATTGTCCGCCGACTTGCAATCCTTCGTAGAGAATGGGATGCAGGTTGGCACGTGAAGTGTAGATACCGGCAGTATAGCCGGCAGGTCCCGAACCGATAATCAGGCATTTTGTTTTTTCTTCCATGTTATTTTGTATTAAATTGTTGATTTTTAGGATTGTTCTGTTGTTTGTTGGATTTTTTCTTCTTCTTTTTCTTGGATTTGTTGGATTTTGTATTGCTAATATTATTTTCGTTGGCGTCTTTTAGGATAGATTGTGTGCTTGGCAATTGAAAATCACCGCTTAAGTGTAATTTCCCGTTAGAAAGTGTGTCCAAATGTTCCAATATCAACTCATCGCTTACCGAATCTCTATTCCAAGTGAGGTATTGTTTTTTTAAATGTTTGGCAATATTGTTCACTACAATTTCTTTTGCGTCCCCTTCCTCTTCGGCTACTTTTTTGATAATGGATTCCATCAAATGGCCGTAAGGACGGAAAGTAATTTGATGTTTTGGATAAGGAATGATTTGCGGGCGTTTTTGAACCGTTTCTTTGTCAGGACGTTCAAAAGGGCTGTCAACATCTAATTGAAAATTAGAAATGATAAACAGTTGGTCCCACAAATTGTGCCAAAAATCTTCGGTATCTTTTGGTCCGGGATTCAACATAGCCATTGTGTGGATAATGCTTTTGGCTTGTTCGTTGCGTAAATCTCGGTTTTTAATGCCGGCACAGTAGGCAATCATCTTTTGAATATGACGACCATATTCGCCATTGATCAACTTTTCTTTTTGTGTATTATATTCCATGTATGTCTTTTTTTAATTCAATTTGGTAGATAAAATGGCAATTTTGTAAGTATTTTTCGTATTTTTTTGTTAAAAATTTTTCTCTTTAACAGGTATATAATAAAAAATACAACTTATAAACCATTGAATACAAGTTTTTTATAGAAATTATCTTTGACTGAAATTTTTTCCATGAAAAAGTATAATTTTGCAGCAAATATACAAAAAAAATAAATATGGGAAGAGTTTTAATTATAGGTGCAGGTGGAGTAGGTGCAGTAGTGGCACATAAATGTGCATCGGTACCGGAAGTTTTTGAAGAAATTATGTTGGCAAGTCGTACAAAATCCAAATGCGACAAAATAGCCCAACGTATCGGTGGCAATCGTATAAAAACAGCACAAGTGGATGCCGATAATGTAGAACAAACTGTTGATCTTATCAATCAATTTAAACCTGATTTATTGATCAATGTGGCTTTGCCGTATCAGGATTTAACATTGATGGAGGCCTGTTTGCGTACCAAAACCAACTATTTGGATACTGCCAATTACGAGCCAAGAGATGAAGCTCATTTTGAATATAGCTGGCAGTGGGCTTTCCAAAAAAGATTCCAAGATGCAGGCATTTTGGCAGTATTGGGTTGTGGATTCGATCCGGGTGTTTCAGGTGTTTATACAGCTTATGCCAACAAACATTATTTTGACCAAATGCACTATTTGGATATTGTGGATTGCAATGCAGGTGACCACGGAAAAGCATTCGCTACCAATTTCAATCCTGAAATCAATATCAGAGAAATTACCCAAAATGGCCGCTACTATCAAGACGGCAAGTGGATATCTACCGAACCTATGGAAATTCATAAGCCAATTTCTTATCCGAATATCGGTGAAAGAGAATCTTATCTTTTGTATCATGAGGAATTGGAATCTTTGACTAAGAATTTTCCAACCATCAAAAGAGCTCGTTTTTGGATGACGTTCGGACAAAAATATATCACCGTTTTGAATGTCTTGCAAGAGGTGGGTATGACCAGCATACAACCAATTGTTTATGAAGGAAAAGAAATAGTGCCATTGCAATTTTTGAAAGCAGTTTTGCCGGAGCCGGCATCCTTGGGTGAAGGTTACAAAGGTGAAACTTCTATCGGTTGCCAGATAAGAGGTATCAAAGACGGTAAAGACCGTACCTACTATGTTTGGAACAACTGCAATCATGCAGAAGTTTACAAAGAATGTGGTGCTCAAGCCGTTTCTTATACCACAGGTGTACCGGCAATGATAGGTGCCATGATGGTTCTAACCGGCAAATGGGGCGGCATAGGCGTGAAAAATGTGGAAGAATTCGATCCGGACCCGTTCATGGAAAAATTGAATCAGTATGGTTTGCCATGGAATGAACAAATTGACCAACCTCTCCCTGTAGAGCAATAAAAATGAAATGTGAGCGTTGTTGATAATGCTCACATTGTTTTATATATGAAAAAATATCTTTGTTTTTTGTTGTTGTCGGGATTGTTCTTGTGTCCGAAAATAAGTTTGGCACAACAAGAAGATAATGATGTCAACTATCATTATCAATCTAATGATGATGCCGTACAGCAACATATAGAACAAGTAGAAAAGAAGAATGCTATTTTGTCAAAAATTGGAGTGGGAGGAACTGCAGGATTGCAGTTCGGCTCCTATTTTCATGTGGAATTGTCGCCGGATGTTACCTATCACTTCAACAAATGGGTGTGTGTAGGTGCCGGAGGTACTTATATGCTGACATATATGAATACCACCGGTTTTAAAGATTTTTCACATGTATTTGGTGCAAGAGTGTTTGTGGAACCGCATTTCTTCAATTATTTAGCCTTACATGTAGAATATCAATGGCTGAATTATGATTTGTACACCATATCCAACAATCGATATAGCGTAAATAGAACCAATTCCCACAATATTTTGTTGGGAGGAGGCTATTATCAAAGGGCAGGCAGAGTGGCAATTTATTTGTTGCTATTTTACAATCTTAGTGATAAAAAATATCCTGACAATATTTTGGATAGTTTTGTTGTAAAAGCAGGATTTACATATTTTTTAAAATAAATATCAGTGAATAGTCACCAAATAGCAGCTAAACTTTATAGTCAAACACAGAAAGGTAAATCTTATTCTACCATTCGTTTGGCAATATTAGGCGTGGCATTGTGTATGGTGGTGTTGATACTTACTTTTGCCATCATGACGGGATTTCAAAACGAAATCCAAAACAAAGTGATTGGTTTGGGTGGTCATATAGAGGTGCATCATTACGAAAGCAACGATTCTTATCAGCGAACCCCGATAGTGGATGAAGCCCGATTAAGAAATGCCATTCTTGCCGTTGACCATGTAAGTCACGTGCAGGCAATTATTGACAAAGCAGGTATTGTAAAAGGCGAAGAACATATCGAAGGAGCCGTTTTTAGAGGTGTGGGCAATGATTATGATACCACATTTTTTGCTCAATATATGGTTGAAGGTGCCTGCTTGCAGTTTGATACCGCCCAAGTAAGCAACCAAATTTTAATTTCAGAAACTTTCTCTAAAAAGACGGGTTTGCGGTTAGGGGATGCTGTCAATGTGTATTTTGTGCAAAATACAGTCCGCATGCGAAAATTTACCGTGTCAGGAATTTACAACACAGGTTTAGCTATTTACGACAAAACTTATATTATTTGCGATATACGGCAGTTAGTGAAAATCAATGGTTGGGCAGCAGACAGAGTGGATGCATTGGAGGTGTTTATTGACAATTTCTCCAAGTTGGACGAAACTACCAATGCTGTCAATCAAGAAGTGGATTACGATATGGAAGCCGTAAGTGTGAAAGAGAAAAATCAAGAAATTTTCGACTGGATAGATTTGGTAAGGCAAAATGTGGTGGTGTTGGTAGTGTTAATATTGATTATTACCGCAGTTACATTGATTTCCACACAATTAACTTTCACCATAGAACACATTCCTACAATAGGCATTTTGAAGACAATCGGTTGCACCAATGTACAGATAAGTCAGATATTTCTATGGATTTCCGCCAAAGTTTTATTACGGGGCATGGTGATAGGCGATTGTGTAGGATTGTTGATTTGTTTTGTGCAACAACAATTTTCTATCATTAAGTTGAATCCGGAAAATTATTATGTTTCTTGTGTGCCAATAGATGTACAATGGCTGCACTTGTTGTTGATCAATGTAGGAATATTGGTAGTCAGTTTCATGTTTTTAGTCCTGCCGGCTTATTTAGTCGCCAAGAAAGTAAAAGTTACCAATGCGGTGGCATTGAAATAATTATAACAATTCTCCCAAGAGGGTGGCAGCGGTGCAGGCAGTAATTTTTACCATCACAAAATCGCCTTTCTGGCAATTGCCTTTGTCAAATATCACCACCTTGTTTTGGCTGTTACGACCAAAATATTGATTTTTATTGCGTTTAGAAAGTCCTTCTACCAATACTTCCATGCTTTTGCCAACATCTTTTTTGTTGCTGATGTGTGACAATTCTTGTTGCAAGGCAATAATTTCTTCCAAACGTTTTATTTTGATTTCTTCCGGAATATTGTCTTGCATGTGTTTGTGGGCGGCAGTTCCTTCTCGCATGGAATATTTAAACATGTAGGCAAAATCAAAGCCGACTTCTTTCATCAAAGAGAGAGTGGCTTGGTGTTCCTCCTCGGTTTCATCGCAAAAACCGGCTATCAAATCGGTGCTGATAGCACAATCGGGTAGGTATTTTTTTATGCTGGCAATACGGTTAAGATAGTCTTCCCGTGAATATTTTCTATTCATCCGTTTCAACATGGCTGTACTGCCGGATTGTGCCGGCAAGTGAATGCTTTTGCAAATGTTGTTGTATTTGGCCATCACCTCTAACAATTCGTCTGACAAATCTTTAGGGTGTGAAGTGGCAAAACGAATTCTTGTAGTGGGAAATTTTTCTGCAACTATTTGCATCAATGTGGCAAAATTATAATCTTCAAAATGGTAGGAATTGACATTTTGTCCCAACAAAGTTACTTCTTTGTAGCCATCGTTGACCAAATGTTGAATTTCATTGAGGATGCTGTCTATTTCACGACTTCTTTCACGACCGCGGGTATAAGGTACCACGCAATAGGAACAAAAATTATTGCAGCCACGCATAATGGAGACAAAGGCAGATACACCATTGCCTTCGTATTTAAACGGAATAATTTCTTTGTAGGTTTCCGTTTGGGAAAGTTGAACATCTATAGGAGAAATTTCACTTTTCAATATTTCAGGCAACATACGGTAGGCATCCGGACCGACAATCAAATCTATGTTCGATTTTTGAAAAAGGTCGTCTTTCAATCGCTCCGCCATACATCCTAATATGCCGATTTGCAAATGTTTTTTCTTATTTTTCAAATTCGTCAATTCATTCAAGCGGTTGAAGACTCTTTGCTCTGCATTGTCACGAATCGAGCAAGTATTCACCAATATTACATCGGCATCTTTTACATTGTCCACTATGTCGTATTCCGGTGATAGAATTGCCGCAACAACCTCACTGTCAGCAAAATTCATTTGGCATCCGTAGGTTTCTATATATAATTTTCCTTTCCCCATTTGGCGTGAATATTATTTTTGCAAAAGTACTAAAAATGTTTTTTCATTTATAGTTTGTAATAGATTAAATTATGATAATTGGTTTTATTGCTTTTTTATCATTTGTTCTAATTTTTGGAAATCTTCAATTTTCCCCATATCCATCCACATTCCTTCTTGATGTTGGTAGGCGAGGATTTTTTCTTTTTCCGCAATCTGTTCATAAAAGGCAGTGATGGAAAACTTTTCTTCTGTCGGAAATAGTGAGAATATCTTTGGAGAAATAATATGTATGCCACTAAATGCCAATGGTTTTAGATTTTTATCTTCCTTGTTTTTCACTATCAATCTTTCGTTGGTATTCAAATTGACTTTGCCACATAGTTGATTGTTGCTGTCAAATAGGAAAAAACGTTTGGTAATTCGTTCTCTTACCGCCAAAGTTGCCAAAGCCTGCTGTTGACAATGAAAATCATACATTTTTCTAATATCCAAGTCGCTGATAATATCTACATTGTGGACAATAAATGGTTCTCCGTTGTCTAAGAATTTTCTTGCGTGTTTAATGCCGCCACCTGTGTCCAGCAACAATGTCCTTTCGTCAGAAAATTGTATGTTGACATTAAAATAATGTTTTTGTTCTACAAATTGTATAATTTGTTCTCCAAAGTGGTGTATGTTGATAACAAAATCATTCACTTGATAGCTTTTCAGTTTTTCAATGCAGCGTTCCAACAATGTAATTCCACCTGCTTCTACCAATGCCTTCGGGCAGTGTTGTGTCATTTCTTTGAGTCGGGAACCCAATCCGGCTGCCAATATCATTGCTTTCATTGTCAATTATTTTTATTGATTTGTTGTGCTAAAATAGTTTGTTTGTGTTTTCTATAACTTTTCGTCATCACTCTCCAGTCGAATGTTTCATCGTTTTGCGAGTTGCACCATCGCATGATGATGTAGGTGACCAAAAAAGCGAACAGCATTCTAAAGACAATAATTCCTGACCAATGTCCACCTATAGAAAGCATTAAAATAGTGTCTTCAAAAATGGAGTGGAACACTCCCATGAGTGTCATGGCATAAAAAATATCTTTTGCTTTCACATCCGGACGTTTGCCTTCTTCTATAATCAATCCACCGCCATAGGCAATGCCGAGTGAAAGTCCTGCCACTGTGAGCGGGAGCATGGCACTGCTAATTCCTAACCATTGCAAGGCCGGTAAAATCAATTTGTTGAGCCAGTTGATGGCACCGGTAACTTCCAATAGGTGAATGAGTGTTACCAAAGTAAAAATAATGCAGGCAATCATGCCGTAATTTTTCAATTCGTGAAGTGCCCAACTGCTCCAAGTTGGCGTGTCGGCACTAAAGGTATTGGCAATAGTTACAGGCGTTTGGCACCAGTTGGTAGCCTTGTAAAACCAAGCTAAAAATATGCCTGCAATAATTCCGCACCCAAAACGAATCAGAAACATCACCCAGACTTTTATGCCGGTTTTGTTGGCAATGCCTAATTCAATCGGAAATGTATGAGCAATAAGAATCATTGTTAGCAAAGTTGTCATTTGTGCCACGGTAAGCGGCTCTGCCAAAGAGGAATAAATAGAAAACAACGATAACAATCCTCCGTAAATATTCACCACCATGGCTGTCACCCAGACTAATGCCGTTTCAACGGGCAAATTCACCACTTTCATAATCGGTGATAGGATATTGCTTAAATGGGGTAATATGCCTGCTAACTGAATGCAATGAATAATAATAGAAACAGGAATCATCAATTTGAGTAAATTCCAAATCGATTTCCCGGTTTTTTTGAAACAATATGTAAAAAATTCTTTTATATTTTTCAAATTAAATTGTTTATTGACAGTGTTTTACGTAATTTTCCCGCCGAAAATCAACATGTGCAAAGATAGCATTTTTAACCGATAAAAAAGCGAAGAAAAAGTTGACCGCTTGCAAAAATGGAAAATGTCAGTAAAAAGTGCTATCTTTGCATTTTATTGTCAAGAATGAAAAAGTATTTAAAAGATATTGTCAAACTGATTATATTTCTTGCTTTGGGATTCTTTTTTGTGTGGTTGTCACTCAAAGATTTAACACCTGAAGATCGTTCACAATTGTGGATAAATGCAAGAAATGCTTTCAGTGGTAATGGTTGGATTTTTCTTGTTTTGTGTGCATTGATAGGGATTTTGAGTGTTTGGCTTCGTGGCAGACGTTCTGTAATCATGTTGGAGCCGATGAACTATCATGTAAAATCCACTATGGCCTATCATTCTGTAATGATCGGCTATTTGGCCAACCTTGCCATTCCGCGTTTGGGAGAAATTTTGCGATGCACCATATTGCAAAAATACGAGCATGTACCCTTCCAAAAGTCATTCGGAACGGTAGTCACTGAACGGGTTTTGGATGTGCTTATCTGTGGATTGGTTTTCGTTGCAGCCTTTATTTTGGAATCCGACCGATTGACGACTATCTTTGTTGAAAATCATGTCGCAGACAATATTGTTAATATGCTTTCCGGTGTCACCAAATATATTGTCATAGCCGGTTTGATATTGATAATCGTGTTGATATATATTTTTAGAAAGTGGATATTACAATTTAAGATAGTACAAAAAATAAAACAAGTTTTATTAGGATTTTGGGAAGGATTGATTTCGATAAAAAATACCAAGCATCCTGTTCGTTTTATTGTATATTCGCTAAGCATTTGGGTATGCTATTATTTTATGTTTTTTGTAGCTACATTTGCTTTTCCTGAATTGGTAAGCACACTGGGAGTAAGGGTGGCATTGGCATCACTGTCTTGTGTGGTAATAGGAACGCTCGGTTTTATAGTCGCACAAGGCGGTTTGGGAGCATATCCTTTGTTGGTGTCAATGGTGTTGGCATTGTATGGTATGGGTGCTGAAGTCGGTTTGGCAGTCGGTTGGGTGATATGGGCAGTAGAATCAGCCATGTATCTTATGATGGGATTGTTATCCTTGGTAGTTATTTCTTTTACTCATGAAACCACCCGAACCGAAACAGTGGAAAATCATCAAAATTAAAATTTCATGGATTATCAATCAAAATTGTACGAAAAAATCGCTTCTACTGCAGAATCATGTGCTTTGTTGCCGAAGTGGAAGGCAGAACATCAAAAAATTGTCTTTACCAATGGTTGTTTTGACATCATTCACCGCGGTCATGTGGATTATTTGATGAAGGCGGCTGCTTTTGGAGACAAATTGATAATAGGTTTGAATACAGATGCTTCTGTGAAAAGATTGAAAGGAAATTCGCGTCCGATTATAGATCAGCAATCCCGGGCACAACTTTTGGCAGCTTTCGCTTTTGTAGATGCCGTGATTTTTTTTGACGAAGACACCCCTTATCAACTGATAGAAAAAATACAGCCCGATATACTTGTCAAAGGGGCAGACTATCAAGTAGAAAACATTGTCGGTTACGACATTGTCACCAAAAAAGGCGGAAAAGTAATGACCATAGACTTCGTAGAAGGTTGCTCCACTACCAACATAATTAATAAGATAAAAAATCTTTAATGGAAAGAAAAGTCGTACTTACCCAAGACGGCTCTTCCAGTTTGTTTGTGCCGCAGTTCAATCAGTGCTATCATTCTATACATGGTGCCATTCAGGAATCAGAACATATTTTTATTCATCACGGTTTAAATGCCGATATATTGTCCGACAGGCAGGAATTACATATTTTTGAAATGGGCTTTGGCACTGGTTTAAATGCCTTGCTGACTATGTTGCATCAAAATGACAGAAAAATTTACTATACTGCTGTTGAAAAATATCCCTTGGAGCAAGCTGAGATTCAAAGTTTGAACTATGTGCAACAATTGTCTGAATATGAAAGCGTACAGGATTTTTTTTCCTTGTTACATCAAGCCCCATTCGACAAAGAGGTGGCAGTCACTCCTCAATTTTCTATCTTGAAACTAAATACATCATTGTTGGATGTAAGCCTTTCACGGAATGGCTACAATTTGGTCTATTTTGATGCTTTTTCTCCCGATATGCAACCCGAATTGTGGTCAGAGGAAGTCTTTTTACAACTATATCAATCTATGACAAACAATAGCATATTGCTTACTTATTCAACCAAAGGAATAGTAAAGCGGGCTCTCAGGGCAGCAGGTTTTACCATAGAAAAATTGTCAGGTCCAGCAGGTAAAAGAGAAATTTTGCGAGCAAAGAAATAATCCAATAAAAAAAATACATTTTTATCATTTATCTTGCAACTTTTTACTATCTTTGCAGATTAAATTGATTTTTTATGACAAACAAGGATAAAGTAGTAGAATTAGAAAAAATTGCATCACAAGTCAGGAGAGATGCATTGAGAATGGTTCATGCAGTACAATCGGGGCATCCGGGCGGTTCTTTGGGATGTGCGGATTTTATGGTGGCATTGTATTTTGAAGTAATGAATATCGACCCGAAGAATTTTACTCGTGAAGGCACGGGAGAAGATATGTTTTTCTTATCCAACGGGCATATTTCTCCTTGCTTGTATTCTGTGCTGGCACGTAGAGGATATTTCGATGTGGCAGAGTTGGCAACATTTAGAAAATTGCATACAAGGCTGCAAGGTCACCCCTCCAATGCCCATGGTTTGCCGGGAGTAAGAATGGCTTCAGGCTCGCTTGGTCAAGGACCTTCTATTGCACTTGGAGTGGCAGAAGTGAAGAAAATGAATAACGATCCGTCTTTGGTATATGTTCTTACCGGTGACGGAGAATTGGAAGAAGGACAAGTTTGGGAAGCATTGATGTATGCCGGCTCAAAAGGTGTTGACAATATCATCCTTACTGTTGACTACAATCACAAGCAAATAGACGGCAATGTGGAAGATGTAATGTCAATGTTGGATTTAAAGGCAAAATTCAAATCTTTTGGCTGGGAAGTGATAGTAGGAGAAGGCAACGATATGACACAATTGCTGGACAATTTGGAAAAAGCACGCAAGGCTACAACTCAAAAGAAACCGGTTGCATTTTTGATGCATACCGAAATGGGTTATGGCGTTGACTTTATGTGCGGCAACAACAAATGGCATGGCTCTGCTCCCAACGATGAGCAATTGGCATCGGCATTGTCTCAAATACCCGAAACTTTAGGCGACTACTAATTTACACCTCTGTTACATTCTCTTGTACGATGAAAGTTGCAGATAAGTTCTTGTTGAAAAACTATATAGGTCCATTTATATTGACTTTTTTAGTTGTTTTATTTGTACTTATGATGCAATTCTTGTGGAAGTATGTGGATGATTTGGTCGGCAAGGGATTGGAATTGGGAGTTTTGTTAAAATTATTGTTCTATAGTACTTTCACATTTGTTCCATTGGCATTGCCATTGGCAATTTTGTTGTCGTCATTAATTACTTTCGGCAACCTTTCTGAACGCAACGAGTTGACGGCTTTTAAGTGTGCAGGTATTCCTTTGGCACGTATCATGCAACCGTTGACAATTTTTGCTTTGTGTTTGTCAGTGTTTGCTTTTGTGTTTTCTAACAATGTGGTGCCGGTGATGAGTTTGAAATTCACCACCTTATTGCACGATATTCAAGCACAAAAACCGGCTTTGAGTATTGACGAAGGCATTTTCTATCGCGAAATTGACAATTATATAATCCGAATCGGCAAAAAAGACAAAGACAATAGTACCATTCACGATGTTTTGGTTTACGATCATACCAAAACAACCGGTTATACCACTGTTACATACGGTAAAAAAGGCACTATGGCTTTGTCGCCCAACAAGCAATATTTGTATTTCACCCTTGAAGACGGATTTATTTATGATGAAAATGCCAGTTACGATCCTTCGCTTACTGCCAAAGAAATGCCGATATTGAGAGGCACCTTCAAAACACAACAAATTCGTTTTGACTTGTCATCGTTTCAAATGCAAAAGACGGATGAAGAATTTTATAAAGATAGTTATCAAATGCTGAATATTTTCCAGTTGGATAATTATATTGACACCATGCAGTCGGATATTTTTGCCGTGGAATCTACCCGAGGCAGCAATCTGCTCAACAATGTGCGAACTATTTCCAATTATTACAATCCTCAGTTGGCAAATAGCAGCCAGACAGCAGTGCAGGCAACCGATGATACCTTAGATACACAGCAAACTTATACCGCCTATACCTATGCCATTCAAGCGGCAAGAGAAAATTCCGGTTATTTGGAGTTTAGTGCACTGGATTGTGAATCACAAGAAAGACAGTTGGCACGTTATGAGATAGAATGGCACAGAAAATTCTCTTTGTCAATGGCGTGTTTGTTGTTGTTTTTTATAGGTGTGCCATTAGGTGCCATTATCCGAAAAGGCGGCTTGGGAATTCCTTTAACGGTTTCAATATTGGTGTTTGTATTATATTGGGTGACCTCCACAATAGGAGAACGTATGGCCAGAACAGGTACCATTCCTCCTTATATCGGTATGTGGATTTCTTCGGTTTTGTTGTTGCCGATGGGAATATTTTTGATTGTCATGGCATCGCGTGAGGCAAGCCTTTCCGATATGTCTGCTTTGAAGAAATTTTTCAATAAATTGTCATCTATTAATCCTTTGCATAAATTGAGTGTACATCATGAAGATTCTACAAATATGCAATAAATCTCCATATCCCGTCAAAGAAGGGGGACCGATAGCCATGAATGCACTCACGGAATCTTTGTTGCAGTTGGGACATCAGGTGAAAATTTTGGCTGTCAACACCTCAAAATACCATGTGGATAAAGAAAACGTAGATGCCGGTTATCTGCAACGCACACAAATAGAGTGGGTGGACATTGACACGAATTTTTCTGTCAAAGGAGCTTTGGTGTGCTTGTTGAAAAATCAATCCTATCATGTAAAGCGTTTTTATAGTAAAACCTTTGAAAAAAAGTTGATAGAAATTTTGCGGCAACAATTTGATATAGTAATTTTAGAAACAGTCTATATGGCTGTCTATTACGATATTATCAGAAAAAATAGTTCTGCAAAAATTGTCCTTCGTTCCCACAATGTAGAGCATAAAATTTGGCAGCGGGTGGGAGAAAATACCAAAAACCCTGTCAAAAGATGTTATATCCATATTTTGGCAAGACAGCTGAAAAATTTTGAGCAAAAAATGGCACAGAAATGCAATGCCGTCTGGACAATATCTCAATACGACCGACAATTTTTTGCCTCTTTTGCCCCTGTGGAGGTTTTGCCTTTTGCTACCAATTTGCCTGCCAAAGTTGAAGCCTCCAAAGAAAAAAAGAATTTGTTCATACTGGGTTCAATGGACTGGCAGCCGAATATTGAAGGAACGCTTTGGTTTGTCTATGAGATATTTCCGTTGATTTGTACACAATTCCCCAATATTCAATTAAAAATTGCCGGCAGAAATATTCCTCATCAATGGTACAATATCAAGCATCCTAATATAGAAATTGTTGGAGAAGTGCCTTCTGCCAAGCAGTTTATGCAAGAAAATGGAGCTTTGGTAGTTCCTCTCCTGTCGGGAAGCGGCATTCGTATCAAAATAGTGGAAGCTTTGTCATTAGGCAAGACGGTCATTACAACCACTATCGGCAAGGAAGGTTTGGATGTTTGTTCCGGAAAGCATTTGTTCATTGCCGATAATGCCAAGCAATTTGCCCAAGCAGTAAAAACTTATTTGGAAGATGAAGCATTGTGTGGGCAAATGTCTGCCAATGCAGTAGAATATATTCAGGAAAATCATTCTTATAGCGTGATAAACAAGCGTTTGGAACAATTATTAGCAAAATTGTAATATGAAGATAAAAATATTGAGTAGATCATGGTTTTTGATATTGGCAATAGTTTGTCTAAGTTCTTGTGACGGTGATGACAAGGTTGATGCCGATGTCAATAATAATTTTATTGCCAAGGATTTTACCGTAGGACAAGGTAGAAGAGTTGTTTTTTCGCAAGGCAATTTGCAATATCAAGCATCTACCAAGTCTTGGAGATTTGCTGCTCAGCAATATTCCGTAATCGGACAAGATAATAGAAATATTTCTTCCACCAATTCCGGTTGGATAGATTTGTTCGGATGGGCAACGTCCGGCTACAACAATAGCAATCCGTATCAAACTTCTATCAACTATTCTATTTATGGCCAGCCTATCAGCGGACTGTCTTTGGTAGGTGCCTATGCCAATTACGACTGGGGTGTTTACAATGCCATAGAAAATGGTGGCATTACATCCGGCTTGTGGCGTACGCTGACACAGGAAGAGTGGAATTATTTGTTTCATACGCGTAGCATGGCAGACCAGAAATATGGCAGAGCCAATGTCAGCCAAATCCCCGGCATGGTATTGTTGCCGGATGCGTGGGTGCTGCCGGCGGGTTGTTCTTTTTCGCCGATGGCAAGTAATTTTTCTGCCAATAGTTATTCGCAGGCACAGTGGAAAGCCATGGAAGCCAATGGCGCCGTGTTTTTGCCGGCGGCAGGTTTCCGTTTAATTTCCAGTCCGCGAGATATAAATGTTAGCGGAAACTATTGGTCGGTATCGTCTGTTGACAAGTTTTCTGCAACATCTTTGTATTTTGCCAATGATACTCTCAATGCCATGAGAGAGGACAACAATCGCTATAATGGCTATAGTGTAAGAGTAGTGAAAAATAGATAAAAACGCTATCTTTGTAAAATAAAAATTAGAGGTTGCCAATAGAAAAATATGAACAAAAATATCAAAAAATCATATCAACAATAATAAATATGAAAACAAATTCAACAGTAAAGATTATTATCCTTTTATCAATCATAATAATGGCAATGTCCATCTGTATTATTTGCCTATACTATAAAATGAGACAACAAAGAAAACTCGTTCAAAATACAACAATTGTTTTAGAGCAATTAAAAGATGCTGTAAAGAATGATATTGATGAAACTTTGGGAGATTACGAACTTTTGTATTCATTAATAAATGATCATATTGACTCATTCGTGGTTTATTCAAATATTGAACCAGTGTATAATTCTCCTGAATTTAAACAATATTTTTCAAAAATAACGGACTACGATTGGGCATTATTTCAAAATTTTTCCACTTATTCAAATGAGATCAAACTATTTAAAAGTCTCATTGATTACGTTTTTCTATGTCGTTTGCAACGAAGTGAGATAGAAAATTATGCGTTATTTGATGGAGTCGGAGTAAATGTAAACACTTCGAAAGACACTATAAATTTAGGAGATGAATATTCAGCTATAGTTGAATATAGTGCCACTTTTTCTGAAACGATCCCGACTATGGTTATAGATGGGGATACCATTCCTTGCACAAGAATTTGGCAAAATTTCAAAGAAACACCAAGCGAAAAAGGGAATGTTAAACACGATTGCATGATAACATTTAATTGGCAGGGACATATTCTGGAATTACCCTTTACGATAGAATATTATGTAAAATAATAATAGGAATAACCTAAATAAACCTATAGAATTCAACAAATAAATGCAACTTTAATAAAAAATGTTTTAAGACAACTTTAGATATTTTTTCTAAAATTCTTTAATACAGCTGTTTATTCTTCTATTTTGCAAAAATAGTGTTGTTATTTATCATTGCTGCTCAAATATACAAGGACATAGTATTATTCATTCAAAAGAATGTTGTCTTTGTTCTTCTTCTTTCTTTTTTCCCACAAATTTATGAAATCATCTCCATATTCAAACATTCCGTAGAAAGAACAAATGAAACATCCTATTATTCTCCATGGTAAATCTTCAAAATATTCTTTCCACGTAAATGATAACCCATAACCGAAGCCAAAAAAATAATCATAAGTTGTCCAAATAATTAAAACGATAAAAAATAAAATAAAAAATATTATAAGTTTCTTTCTTTTCATTTGTTTCTTTATAGGATGACAAACACTTCTTTTATAGTCAGATAGTGACTGAATATAAAAAAACGGCTTTGTTGTGCCGTTTTTTTATATTCTAAAATCATTCATTTATATTATTTAGTGGCATTGAACATATTTTTGATGCCACCCAAAGAACTCAAAACTCCGGTTGCCTCATAAGGCATGTAGATAGTCTTCGGGCAAT
>JAEEGI010014578.1_pt1 | contig 16502 bp, 12 predicted proteins | sample 8958751 | NCBI WGS metagenome assembly JAEEGI01 (sample SAMN16246545, study PRJNA631951) | gut metagenome | biome: gut microbiome; feature: rumen; material: KS-attached | host: Bos | place: Iran: Karaj | collected 2018-10
ACGTGCATCTGGCCGTGGACGAAAAGAGCCCCGCGCTGGCGTGCTTTGCCCGCGACGTCAACTCCATCAACGACGGTCTGCACGTGGCCGTTTCCAACGCGATCAAGGACGAACGCATGCGCGCCGAGCTGATCACCAACGTGTCGCACGACCTCAAGACCCCGCTGACCAGCATCATCAACTACGTCGATCTGCTCTCGCGCTGCGATATCCGGGACGAAACGGCGCAGCAGTATATCTCCGTTCTGACCGAAAAGAGCGCGCGGCTCAAAAAGCTGATCGAAGACCTTGTGGAAGCCAGCAAGGCCTCCTCGGGCGCCATGCGCGTGGACCTTGTGGATATGTCGCTGGGCGAGCTGACGAACCAGATCGTCGGCGAATACGACGATGCGTTCGCTGAACGGAACCTCGAACTGATTCTGAACGCCGAGCGCGACGTGCTGGTGCGCGCTGACAGCAAGCTGAGCTACCGCGTGCTCGACAACCTGATGAGCAACGTGAAAAAATACGCCATGCCCGGCACGCGGGTCTATCTGGACCTGACCGAAACCGAAGGCTGCGGCGTGCTCACCTTGCGCAACGTGTCGCAGACGCAGCTGAACATTCCGGTGGAGGAGCTGCTCGAGCGCTTTGTGCGCGCCGACGAATCGCGCTCCACCGAGGGCAGCGGCCTGGGGCTTTCCATTGCGCAAAACCTTTGCGAGCTGCAGGGCGCCGAGCTGCACCTTTCCATCAGCGGCGACCTGTTCACCGCCGAGGTGCGGTTCCCCAAAGCCTAAATCTTCCGATAGGGCTTGCATTTTGCAGGAATCAATGGTAAAATCTGAGTGGGTCGTTTCCGGCGGCCCGCTCATCTTTTTTGCGAAGGAGAAGCGAAGATGGCAAAAGAGAAAAAGAAAAAAGCCGACCCCGGGCCGCAGCACCCGAACAAGATCGGCATCAAAGAGGGCATGGGCTACATGCTCGGCGACGCGGGCAACCTGTTCGTGCTCACCTACGTGTCCTACTGCCTCAAGCTGTTCCACACCGACGTGCTCGGCTTCAGCGGCACAAAATCGGCGCGGCTGTTTTTGTTCACGCGGCTCTGGGACGCGATCAACGACCCGCTGTGGGGCATGGTCGTTTCCAAGCGCAAGCCCTCGAAGGACGGCAAGTTCCGCCCCTATCTCAAATGGGTCTGCGTGCCGCTGGGCATTTCGGCGCTGCTGTGCTTCGTTGATTTTTCCAAGTTTACCCAAAGTCAGATTTTGATCACCGTGCTGGCCTACGTGACCTATATCGCGTTCGGCATGCTCTACACCGGCATGAACATCCCCTTCGGCTCGCTCGCCTCGGTCATCACCGACGACCCCGAGGGCCGCACCCTGCTTTCCACCTTCCGTTCCATTGGCGGCGGCATCGGCGGGGCTGCGCCGCTGTTGGTCGCGCCCCTCGTGATCTACGTCAAGACCGTGAACACCGCCGGGGAGACCGTCAAGGTGGCCAGCGGCACGCGCATGCTGCTGTTCGGCGTGGTGATGGCGGCGCTTTCCATCACGTTCTATCTGTGGTGCTACAAGGCGACCAAGGAGCGCGTGCCCTCGGAGGAGGACCCGAACGTCGACCTCAAAAAGACCTATATCGGCCTTTTGAAGAGCCGCCCCTTTGTTTCGGTGGCGCTGGCGGGCATTCTGATCAGCGGCCAGCTGCAGTTCGCCTCGCTGAACCAGTATCTGTTCAAGAACTACTTTGAAAACCCGAACCTGTCCGTCATCGGCACCATGGCGAACTACGCGCCCATGGTGGTCATGATTCTGCTCACGCCGCGGCTGGTCAAGCGCTTCGGCAAGAAGGAGCTGGCGGGCACCGGCTCGTTCTTTGCGGCGGCGGCGGCCGTGGCCATGTTCTTTGTCACGCCGCATCTGGACCGTCTGGGCGCGGCGCCGATCGTCTTCTTCGCGCTGCTCTTCGTCATCGGCTTCGGTTATTCGTTTGTTTCCATCACCAACTGGGCGGTCGTGGCCGACGTGATCGACTATCAGGAATACAAGACCGGTCTGCGCAACGAAAGCGCGATCTACGCGGTCTATACCTTCTGCCGCAAGCTGGGCCAGACCCTCGCCGACGTGGGCGGCATGGTGCTGCTTGAAAAATTCGCGGGCTACGACGGCGCCACGATGAGCAACCTCGCCTACATCGACCAGCCCGCCCGCAGCGGCATGGTCAACACCGTGTCCGACGGCATCCTCTTCATCTGCACGCTGATTCCGGCCATCGTCTATACGCTGGTCTGGGCGCTGATGCAGTTCGGCTATCCGCTGACCAAGGAGCGGCTGGAGCCGATCTACGCCTACATGCGCGAAAAGCGCGGCGAAGCGGAGGCGGAGGGCGTAACGGCGTAACCATAAAAAAAGAAGACGGCCTGCGGGCCGTCTTTTTTTCATCTCTGTCCGTAATACGCGTGTTTGCCGTGCTTGCGCAAAAAGTGCTTGTCCAGCAGCGCCTGCTGCATCCGCGGCACGGCGGGGTTCAGCTGCATCGCGTGCCACGCCATGAAGGCGACCTCCTCCAGCACCACGGCCTTGTGGACGGCCTCCATCGCGTCCTTGCCCCAGGCGAAGGGCCCGTGGGAATGCACCAGCACCGCCGGGACGTCCATGGCGTTCTGGCCCACGGTTTCCAAAATCACCGTGCCCGTCTCCTTTTCATATTCGCCCGCGATCTCCTGCGGCGTCATGCGGCGCGACACGGGGATGTCGCCGTAAAAGTCGTCCGCATGGGTCGTGCCCAGCGCCGGAATCGTCAGCCCCGCCTGCGCAAAGGTGGTGGCCCAGCGCGAATGCGTGTGCACCACGCCGCCGATTTCCGGGTATGCCTTGTAAAGCTCCAAATGGGTCGGCGTGTCGGAGGAGGGGTTGAGCCTGCCCTCCACGACGTTGCCGCAAAGGTCGACCACGACCATGTCGTCCGCCGTCATCGTGTCATAGCTGACGCCCGAGGGCTTGATGACCACGAGGCCCGTTTTGCGGTCGATGGCGGAGACGTTGCCCCAGGTGAACGTGACGAGGTTGTGCTTCGGCAGCAGCAAATTCGCTTCCAGAACGGTTTGTTTGAGTTGTTCCAGCATGGTTTATGCCTCCCCGTAGAGCAGCGCTTCGGCGGCTTTTTCCAGCCCCAGCGCCGCCTTGTAGCGTTTGAGATAGTTGTCGAAATCCACGCAGTCGGCCGCGTCCGGCGGGGTGGTTGTTTTTTCGGTGGCGGCAAAGACCGCCTCGTCCAGATAGTCCGGCAGGCTGCGGCCGCCGCCCTCCAGAAGATACATGGCCAGAATCGCCATGCCCCACGGGCCGCCGACGTTCGCCGTCTGCATCACCGTGACCGGGCTGCCCGTTGCCGCCGCCATCATGCGGCTGCCGGCTTCGGCCGCCTTGAACAGACCGCCGTGCCCGTAGAGGCAGTCGATCGCCACCTGCTCCTTTTGCAGCAGCTCCATGCCGATGCGCAGCGTGGAAAGCGCCGAAAACAGCAGATTGCGCGCAAAGTTCGGGAAGGTCAGGGCGCTGCCGCGCGGACGCAGCAGCAGCGGCACGCCGTTTTTGACCCCGGTGATGGATTCGCCCGAAAGATAGTTGAACGACAAAAGACCGCCCGCGTCGCCTTCGCCCGCCAGCGCGGCGTTGTAGAGCGCGGAAAAGGCCTGATCCTTCGTCAGCGGCAAGTTCGCCTTCGCCGCGAAGTCAAGCAGCAGGTGCGCCCACGCGTCGATATCGGCGGTGCAGTTGTTGCAGTGAACCATCGCCACAGGCGCGCCGTCGGGCGTAGTGACCAGGTCGATTTCGGGATAGACCGCCGTGAGCGGCCGCTCCAGCACGACCATGGCGAACACGCTGGTGCCGGCCGAAACGTTGCCGGTGCGCGGCCGCACGCTGTCGGTGGCCACCATGCCGGTGCCCGCGTCGCCCTCGGGCGGGCAGAAGGGAATGCCCGGCTGCAGACGGCCGGTCGGGTCGAGCAGCAGCGCGCCTTCTTTTGTCAGCGTGCCCGCCGCTTCGCCCGCCGCGCGGACCTCCGGCAGCAGACTGCGCAGCGGCTGCGTGAAGCCGTGCGACCCGGCCAGCGCGTCGAACTTCGCGACCATGTCCGTATCGTAATCGAGCGTTTTTGCGTCGATCGGGAACATGCCCGCCGCTTCGCCCACGCCGACCGTGTGCAGGCCCGTCAGGCGGCGGTGCAGATAGCCCGCCAGCGTGGTCAGAGCAGAGAGCTGCGGCAGATGCGCTTCGCCGTTCAGGATCGCCTGATAGAGGTGCGCGATGCTCCAGCGCTCGGGAATGTTGAACGAGAACAGCTTCGTCAGCGCCCCGGCCGCCTCGCCGGTGGTGGTGTTGCGCCAGGTGCGGAACGGCACGAGAAAGGCGCCGTCGCTGCCGAGCGCCACGTAGCCGTGCATCATGGCGGAAATGCCGATGGCGCCCACCGTGGTCAGGGGCGCGCCGAAGCGCGCGGTCACGGCCTCCTGCAGCGAAGCGAAGGACGCGCGCAGGGCGGTGAGAATCTCCTCGTGGCCGTAGGTCCAGTAGCCGCCCTCAAAGCGGTTTTCCCAGTCATAGACGCCTTCGGCGAGCACGCGGAAGGCTTTGTCGATCAGCACCGCCTTGACCCGCGTGGAGCCGAATTCGATGCCGAGGGTGGTTTGGGTGAAGTCCATAATAAAAACCTCCGGAGTGGTATAAATGGTGTTATAAAAATAGCTGCGGCAACGTGGCCTCACCCGTCATCACTCGGCCGTGGCAGCTGCGGCAACGTGGCCTCACCCGTCACGCGCATCTTATGCTTCGGATTAATCGTAAGGCTTCGGGGCGCGTGCCACCCTCCCCAGAGGGGAGGGCGCGGGTCTCCGGTGGAGACCTCTCAGCCGTAGGCTGAGAAGCGCCGACCGAGCCGGCAGGCGAGATACAAGTTAGGTTGTTGCTTTATTCCATCGTTTGTTGCAGGAGACGCTGCTTGACCGTTTTGTCGATCCAGTCGCAAACGTTTTTGAAGTTTTCGTTGATCTCGTTGTTCGGAATTCGATAGACTTTGTATCCGTAGGATTCCAGAATGGCATCCCGTTCCCGGTCATAAGCCGGACCGTTGTCTGTAAAATGCTGTGTACCGTCAAGTTCCAGAATCATCCTTGCTTTGGTGCAAACGAAATCGACGATAAATTGATCGATCGGCACCTGCCGTCTGAATTGCACGGGATACTTTCGCAAAAACGTGTACCATAAACGCCGTTCCTGTTCGGTTGCCTCTGTGCGCAACTCCTGTGCCCGTTTCGTCAGATAGCCGTTTCTGATATTCTTCATATAATCACCGACTAAAGTATAACAGAGAATTCAGTAAGAATCAACCCTGACGGCAAAGCACAACCAAACTTGCCCTCCCCTCTGGGGAGGGTGGATTCGCGCGAAGCGCGAAGACGGGTGAGGCCACGTCGCCGTTGCCGCTGCGGCCGAGTGGTGACGGGTGAGGCCACGTCGCCGTTGCCGCTCCGGCCGAGTAAAGCGTGTGACGGGGTGAAGCTTCGTTTCTTCTCCCCTTTACTTGTGATACTTGCTTCCCCGCTCGATCTGCTTCGCGCGGTAGATCTGCTCGAGCAGCAGCACGCGGAACAGCTGGTGGGGAAAAGTCATTTCGCTGACGGAAAGGCGGCGGTCGGCGCGGCGCTTCACCGCGTCGGCAAGGCCGAACGAGCCGCCGATGATGAAGCAGACCTTGTCCTTGCCCGCGGTGGCGTAATCCTGCAGCAGGCGGCTGAACGCCTCGCTGGGCATCTGTCTGCCCTCCACGCACAGCGCGATAACCGCCGCGCCGGGCGGGATCTTTTCCAGCAGGACCGCGCCCTCTTTTTCCAGCGCCTGCTGAATCTGCGCCGGCGCGGGGTCGTCCGGCAGCCTTGCGGCAGGCAGCTCAACGATCTGCAGGCGGCACAGCGTCTGCAGCCGTTTTTGATATTCCGCGCACGCGGCGGCCAGGTAGCTTTCCTTCAGCCGGCCGACGCAAAGCACTGTGATCTGCTGCATCGTTTCACCTCAGAACAGAATGATTCCTTCGTCGTTTTCGCGGGGGTTGACCTGCAGCGTGTAGTCCCTGCCGAGCGTGGCGCCCGCCAGCTGCAGGGCGGAGAGCGTGGTCTGATAGGCGAGCTGCGGCAGGTTGTTTTCCTGGCTCAGGTGGCCCAGAAACAGCCGCGTGGTGCCGTGCTCCACGAGCTGCACCGCCACGTCGGCGCAGGCGTCGTTGCAAAGGTGTCCCACGTCCGACAGAATGCGCCGCTTGAGAAAATAGGGATAGGGCCCGTTCTGCAGCATACCGATATCGTGGTTCGATTCCAGCATCACGAGGTCGCAGCCGAGGATGGCGCACATCACCTCGTTGGTCATGTGGCCGATGTCGGTGGCCACGGCGGCCTTGCGCTCGTCGGGCAGCTCGACTGTGAAGCCGCAGCTTTCGTTGGCGTCGTGCGGCGTTGGGAACGAGCGCACCAGCAGGTCGCCGATTTCGATTTCGCCGCCGACCGGCAGGGCCTCCTGCGGAAAGCGGAGATCCAGCGCGCCGCAGTCCGCCATGCCGCGCAGGGTGCCCGGCGAGGCATAGACCGGCACGCCGAGCTGCGACTGGAGCACACGGATGCCCTTGATATGGTCGGCGTGCTCGTGGGTCACGAAGATCGCCCGGATGGTGCAGGGGTCGATCTCACGGCTTTGCAGCGCGGCGCGGATCCGCCTGGCGCTGACGCCGGCGTCGATCAGAATGCCCGTTTTGCCGGAGCCGACGTAGGTCGCGTTGCCGGACGAGGACGAGAACAAAGAGCAGAATCTTGCCATGGGAACTCCTTCGAAAAAGAGTGCCTTTTAACAAGACACTCCTGAATCACAGATGTATGGGCCGCTTCGGCTCAGCCGGCCGCGCCGCTCTGGGGGCTGTCGTCGGTGAATTCCTTGCGGTAGATGTCGGCGCCGAGGTCGCGCAGCTTTTCCACGTAGTCCTCGTAGCCGCGGTCGATATAGATCACGTTTTCGATCTCCGTCTTGCCGCGTGCAATCAGACCGGCAATGATCATGGCGGCGCCCGCGCGCAGATCGTCGGCGCGGACCGGCGCGCCTGTCAGCTCGGGAACGCCCTGGAACACGGCGATGGTGCCGTCCACCTGCACGTTCGCACCCATGCGAATCAGCTGATCCACATAGCGGAAGCGGTTGTCCCACACGCCCTCGCTGACCAGCGAGGTGCCGTTGGCCACGGAAAGCAGCACGCTCATCTGGGGCTGCATATCGGTGGGGAAGCCGGGGTGCGGCATGGTCTTGATGTTGCAGCGGCGGAACTTGCCGGTGCTGACCACGCGCACGGCGTCGTCGAGCTCTTCCACCTGCACGCCGCATTCCAGCAGCTTGGCGGTGATCGATTCCAGATGCTTGGGGATCACGTTCTTGACCAGTACGTCGCCGCCCGTGGCGGCCGCGGCCACCATGTAGGTGCCGGCTTCGATCTGGTCGGGAATGATGGAATAGGAGCAGCCGTGCAGCGTGTTGACGCCGTGGATCTTGATCACGTCGGTGCCCGCGCCGCGGACGTCGGCGCCCATGGCGTTGAGGAAGTTCGCCAGGTCCACGATGTGCGGTTCCTTGGCGGCGTTTTCAATGATCGTCAGACCCCGCGCCTTGACGGCGGAGAGCATGATGTTGATCGTGGCGCCGACCGAGACCTTGTCCATGTAGATCGGGCTGCCGGTCAGGTGCTCGGCCTTGGCGTTGATCATGGCGTTTTCCACCGAAACGGTGGCGCCGAGCAGCTCAAAGCCCTTGATGTGCAGGTCGATCGGGCGCACGCCGAAGTTGCAGCCGCCGGGCAGCGACACCTTGGCGCGGTTGAACCGGCCCAGCAGCGCGCCGATCAGGTAGTAGGACGCGCGCAGCTTTTTGGTCATCTCGTGCGGCACGATGAAGGAATTGACGTGCTTGGTGTCGATCTCGACCGTGTGTTTATTGAGATAGCGGACCGTGGCGCCCATGCTCGACAGAATGCGCAGCATGGTGATCACGTCGCTGATATTCGGTATATTTTCCAGGCGGCAGACGTCCTGGGCCAGCAGGGTGGCCGGGATGATGGCGACTGCGGCGTTTTTGGCGCCGCTGATCTCAATCTCGCCCGTCAGCCTGTTTCCGCCGTGGATCACAAGCTTTTCCAAAAGAATCTCCTCTTTCTCTTTGCGCCGTTCGGCGCTTCCCATATATCTGAAAAGGTAAAATTGTCGGAATACGAAGGCGCTGCAAACGCAGACCTCCATCAAATACCAAGGTATTATACCATGTTCTGACGCAAAAGAAAACCCTTTTTTTGAAAAAAGATGAAAAAGATGGAGAAAGCGTTAACAAATTGAAAATTGAGAATGGAGGATTGGCGTGCGCTCCGATTCTTAATTCTCACTTCCCTTCCTCGTTTCGTCAGACGTTAGCAAATGCTAACTTTTCTCTTTTTTGTCGAATCCTCTATCCAAAGGCCGAAAGCTATGCTATAATTATTCTGATATGGCATGATATCTTTTCGGATATCTTCTGTATAGAGAACACGAAGGAACGGAGGAATCCCATCTTGAGCAGATTAACGATCCCGACCCCTGCCGCCGCGCAGGGCGTCATCGATGCGCTGTATGCCGATCTCGGCCGCCGTCTGCAGTCCAACGCGGTCGGCGTGTGCCCGGTCGATCTTTGCAGCGCGTTCGTCAAGCTGTGCCACAGCCAGTCGTGCGGCAAGTGTACCCCCTGCCGGATCGGCCTGGGGCAGCTGGAGCGCCTGCTGGAGCAGCTTCTGGACGGCGACGCCGGCGACGGCACGCTGGAGCTCATTGAAAAAACCGCCCGCGTCATCTCGCTGACGGCGGACTGCGCCATCGGCTATGAGGCGGCAAACATGGTGCTGCGCTCGCTGAAGGCGAACCGTGCGGACTACGAAGCCCACCTGGCGGGCAACTGCACGGCGCACTTCGACGCGCCCGTGCCCTGCGTCACGCTCTGCCCCGCCAACGTGGACATTCCGGGCTACATTGCGCTGGTCCGCGCCGGCCGCTATGCCGACGCGGTGCGCCTGATCCGCAAGGACAACCCGTTCCCCTCGGCCTGCGCCCTCGTGTGCGAGCATCCGTGCGAAAGCCACTGCCGCCGCCGCCTTCTGGACGACGCGGTCAACATCCGCGGACTCAAGCGCATGGCCGTTGATAACGCGGGCAACGTCCCGGTGCCGGAAAGCGCCCCCGCCACGGGCAAGAAAGTCGCCGTGATCGGCGGCGGCCCGTCCGGCCTCACGGCCGCCTATTATCTGGCGCTGATGGGTCACGCCGTCACCGTCTTTGAAAAACGCAAGCAGCTCGGCGGCATGCTGCGCTACGGCATCCCGAGCTACCGGCTCCCGCGCGAAACCCTCGACGCGGAAATCAAATCGATTCTGTCTGCCGGCGTCACCGCCAGAACGGGCGTCGACATCGGCACGGACGTCACCTTCCCGCAGCTCAAAGCGGACTACGACGCCGTCTACATCTCGATCGGCGCGCACACCGACAACAAGCTCGGCATTGAAGGCGAAAGCGGCAAGGGCGTCATCTCCGCCGTGCAGATGCTGCGCGCCATCGGCGACGGCGACATGCCGGAATTCAAGGGCAAGGACGTCATCATCGTGGGCGGCGGCAACGTCGCCATGGACTGCACCCGCAGCGCGATGCGCCTGGGCGCAAAGAGCGTGACCTGCGTTTACCGCCGCCGCAAGGAAGACATGACCGCCCTGCCCGAAGAGGTGGAGGGTGCCATCGCAGAGGGCTGCGAGGTCATGGAGCTGGCCGCGCCGGTCTCCGTGGAACTGGACGACGCGGGCGCCGTCAAGGGCCTGTGGGTCCAGCCGCAGATGATCTCCAACATCTCACGCGGCAGACCCGCGCCGATCAAGGCCGACGCCGACAAGCAGCTTTTGAAGGCCGATATCATCGTCGTGGCCATCGGTCAGGCGATCGAATCCGAACACTTTGCCGCAAACGGCATTGAAACCAAATGGGGCCGCATCGTGGCCGATATGGACACCTTCGTCAAAGACAACGACGGCGTGTTCGCGGGCGGCGACTGCGTCACCGGACCCGCCACGGCCATCCGCGCCATCGCCGCCGGCAAGGTTGCCGCGGCCAACATCGACCGGTATCTCGGCTTCGATCACAAGATCGGGGCGGGCGTCGACATTCCGGCGCCGCCGCTTTCGCCGCAGCCGCCCTGCGGCAGGATCAACCTGCCCGAGCGTCCGGCGGAGGAACGCAGACACGACTTCAACCTGATGGAATACCCGATGACGCTGCAGCAGGCCGCGCAGGAGGCTGCCCGGTGCCTGCGCTGCGACCACTTCGGGTTCGGCGCGCTGAAAGGAGGCAGAACATGGCAATGGTAACGCTCAGAATTGACAATGTGACGCTGGAAGTCAGCGAAAACACCACGATCCTTGCCGCCGCAAAGCAGGCCGGGATCCAGATTCCCACGCTCTGTTATTTCAAGGACCTCAACGAGATCGGCGCCTGCCGCGTCTGCGTGGTCGAGGTGGAGGGCGAAGACCGTCTGGTTGCCGCCTGCAACACCAAGGTCAGCGACGGCATGGTCGTTTTGACCAACAGCCCGCGCGTGCGTGAAGCGCGCAAGGTCAACGTGGAGCTGATCCTCTCGGAGCACGACTGCTACTGCCCGGCCTGCGTGCGCTCCGGCAACTGCAAACTGCAGGACGTGGCAAACGACCTCAACATTCTCGATCTCGCCTATGACCGCGCCCCGGAGCGCAACGCGCCCGACGGCAATTTCCCGCTGATCCGCACCGCGTCCAAGTGCATCAAGTGCATGCGCTGCGTGCAGGTCTGCGACAAGGTGCAGTCGCTGAACGTCTGGGAAGTGAAGGGCACCGGCGGCCGCACGACCATCGGCGTGAAGGGGAACAAAAAGATCTGGGACACCGACTGCTCGCTGTGCGGACAGTGCATCACCCATTGCCCCACCGGCGCGCTGCGTGAACGCGACGACACCCAAAAGGTCTGGGACGCGCTGGCGGATCCCGACCGCATCACCGTGGTGCAGATCGCGCCCGCCGTGCGCTCCGCCTGGGCGGAGGGCCTCGGCCTTTCCAAGGAAGAAGCCACCGAAAAGCGCATGGTCGCCGCAGTCAAGGCGCTGGGCTTCGACTATGTGTTCGACACCGACTTCGCCGCCGACCTCACCATCATGGAGGAGGGCAGCGAATTCCTCGACCGGCTGCAGAACGGCGGCGTCCTGCCGCTGATGACCTCCTGCTGCCCCGGCTGGGTGCGGTTTCTCAAGGGCCAGTACCCCGAGCTGACCGACAACCTCTCTTCGGCAAAATCGCCGCAGGGGATGTTCGGCGCGGTGGCCAAGAGCTACTTTGCCGAAAAGATCGGCGCCGACCCGCACAAGATCTTCTGCGTTTCGGTCATGCCCTGCACGGCCAAGAAGCATGAGGTCGCCATTCCGGCGCTGAGTGACGCCTGCGGCGATCCGGACGTGGACGTTTCGCTCACCACGCGCGAGCTGGCGCGGATGCTGCGCGAGGACCACGTGGACGTGAAGCATCTGGAAGAGGCGGACTTTGATTCGCCCCTGGGCACCGCCACCGGCGCAGGCGTCATCTTCGGCGCCACCGGCGGCGTGATGGAAGCGGCTCTGCGTTCGGCCTACTTCCTCGTGACGGGCAAGAATCCCGACGCCGACGCGTTCAGGGACGTGCGCGGCCTCGACGGCTGGAAGGAAGCGACCTATGACGTGGCGGGCACCCCGGTGCGCGTGGCCGTGGCCAGCGGTCTGGGCAACGCCAGACGCCTGCTGGAGGCGGTGAAGGCCGACGACGTGCAGTATGACTTCATCGAAGTCATGGCCTGCCCGGGCGGCTGCGCGGGCGGTGGCGGACAGCCGATCTGCGACGGCGAAGAGAAGGCCGGCGAGCGCGGCTCGATCCTCTATGCGCTCGACAAGGACATGCCGCTGCGCTTCTCGCACGACAACCCGGAGATTCAGGCGCTCTACAAAGAGTATATGGAAGCGCCGCTGTCGCACAAGGCGCACCACCTTTTGCACACCGACCACCACGCGTGGAATATGCCATAATCATTCAACAGTCAGGGCGGCAGATGCCGCCCTTTTTTTGCGCCGATCACCCGCTGTTCCCTGCTGTCGACTGTCAGCTGATCTGCGCACTGCGCACGAAAAAAACGGCTGCCGCAGCAGCCGTTTTTTTTGCTGAGAATTATTTCGCCAGTTCGCCGATCAGCAGCAGGAAATTGCCGAGCTGCGCGCCGAATTCGGGGCCGCCGTCCATGATCAGCTTGCCGCTCTTGACCGAATCCAGCATGTCCGCGGTGCCCAGCAGAATGCCCAGGGCGCTCGGGAAGGAATCGAAGCGCAGCGTGAAGAACGGCATCGCGCGCTTGTATTCGCCGCGGCCGGCGCGGGATTTGCCCGCCTTGATGCGGATGTAGGCCGCCACCTCGGGATGGTCGTTGACCGCCAGCGCATAGACGCGGTCGGGCGACTTCAGCGTCCAGTCGTGGATATCGGGATGACCCATCTTGTTGAGCTGGCTGATGCCGCTCGTCAGAAGATAGAACATGCACTTGACCATCAGACGCTGGTCGTCTTCGCTCTCGGGCGCTTCGGTGGCGCCGAGGACGTTGGCCATCTTAAGCAGCACCATCACGAACGATACCAGCGTTTTGGCATACTTGAGACCGCGGATCTTCGGGATCGCGTCAAGCGTGATGTTGCCCTTGAAGAACGCGTTGAGCTTTTCCACGCTCTTGAACTCCAGTTCAATGTGCGGATCTTCGGTCAGGCAGGTGTGCACCAGCCATTCGCCGTTGTTGACGACGAAGTGCATGCCGACTTTGCCCTCGGGCACTTCGGGGTTCAGGCAGCTGACCTGGATCACGGCGTGGGCGTGTTCAAACTTTTTGGCAAGGGAGGGAACCTCCGTTGCAAGGACCTTCACCAGAGGAAGCGCGGCGTTTAAGAATATTTTATTGGAATATAATTCTTCCTGCGGAATCGCCATGTTACTTTCTCCTCCCGTGCTTAGAATTCGTCGTCCCAGTTGTCGTCTTCTTCAAAGTCTTTCTTCATCACTTCGCGGACGGCGGCGATGATGCCGTTGGCGTCGATGCCGACCTCGCTCATGATGTCTTCCTGCAGACCGATGGGGGCGAACTTATCCGGATGGCCGAGCATCTTGAACGCACAGGCCTTGCCGGAATCCACGACCACTTCCGCCACGGCGGAGCCGAGGCCGCCGATGATGCTGTGATCCTCCACGGTGATGATGCGGCGGGTTTCCAGCACGGCCTTGATGATCGCGTCGCGGTCGATCGGCTTGATGGTGTGCATATTCAGCACGCGGACCTTGAGGCCGTCGGCGGAATCGAGGAAGTTGGCCGCTTCGCGCGCCTGGAAGACGCAGGAGCCGCAGGCGATGACGGTGATGTCGGTGCCCTCGTGGACCTCCACAGCCTTGCCCACCTCGAAGCCGTAATCCTGGCTGTCATACAGCACACGGTCGAAGCCGCGGTTGATGCGGATGTAATAGGGGCCGAAGTTCTCATAGGCGGCGTTGACCGCGTTGGCGGTCTCATAGCCGTCGGCGGGCACGATCAGCGTCATGTTCGGCATGGCGCGCACGATGGCAAGGTCCACGATCGCGTGGTGGGTGGAGCCCGCCTGGCCGAAGGACGTGCCCGAATGGGTCGCAATGATCTTGGCGTTGACGTTCTGATAGCAGATGTCGGTGTGCATCTGGTCGCACGCGCGCATGCTGGTGAACGCCGAGAAGCCCGAAAGGAACGGGGTCAGACCGGCGCGCGCCATACCGGCGGCCACGCCGAACATATCCTGCTCCGCAATACCGACGTTGATCACGCGCTCCGGGCAGATCTTGAGCACGTCGCCGAGTTTGGTGGATTTTGCAAGGTCGGCGGTGATGGCAACGACCTTCGGGTCCTTCTGCATGATGTCAGCGAGCGCCTTGCCGTAAATTTCAGCGGTGGCAACTTCGGTCTGATCGATCGCGTTATAAACAAATCCGCCTGCCATGATTATTTGCCCTCCTTTTCGGCGCGCGCAACGCGTGCCTTGTAGTCTTCCTCAAGCTGCTGGTTGAACTTTGCGAAGGTGTCGTCGTCGATCGCCATGTAGTGGCAGTGATAGTCGCCGGCGATGTCCTTGATGCCCGCGCCCTTCTGGGTGTCCATCAGGATGCAGGTCGGCGCGCACTTTTCCTTGGAGCGTTCAATCGCAACGTCAATCGCGTCGCACAGCTCGCCGATGTTGTTGCCGTCCACGCAGATGGTGTTGAACCCGAACGCAACGAGCTTATCCTTCAGCGGCTCCAGCTTCATGACCTCTTCGGTCGGGCCGTCGATCATGCAGTGGTTGCGGTCGACGAAGGTGATGCAGTTGGAAAGCTGGTAGTGGTTCATCGTCATGAAGGCTTCCCAGTTGGAGCCCTCGCCCAGCTCGCCGTCGCCGGTGGCAACGTAGGTCAGGTAGCTCTTGCCCAGGATGCGGGCTGCCAGCGCCGTGCCGGCCGCGATGGAAGCGCCGTGACCCAGCGAACCGGTGGAGGCGTCCACGCCCACAACCTTGTTGGAGTCCAGATGCATGCCCATCTTGGAGCCGGACAGGTTGAAGGTCTTGAGCATTTTGGGGTCGTTGAAGCCCTTGTCGCAAAGCACCGGGGCATAGGCGATGGCCGCGTGACCCTTGGAAAGGATGAAGCGGTCACGGTCTTCCCATTTGGGATCGTCGACCTTGATGTTGAGATACTTGTGATACAGCACCGTCAGCAGATCCAGAATGCTCATACCGCCGCCGATGTGACCGCTGCCTGCCCACATGGTGGTCTGCAGCGTGAGCTTGCGCAGCTCATATGCTTTCTTTTCCAGGGCAAGCCATTCTTGTTTTGAAAGTGGCATAGAAAATTCCTCCAAATCTTTGTTTTTATTTTAATTCGGAATTCGGAATGCGGAATTCGGAATTAAGGTCGCGGAACAGGGTTTTCTCTTGCCGGACACTTCATCCGCGAAGGCAGAAGCAGCCGGACTTTTCATCCGTCGATTGCGGTTTGACGGGAGCGGAACCGGAGCAAATTTCGGCGGCGCAGCGGGGCGGCTGACTCTTTTCGGTCATTGCCGGCATGCGGCGCAATTCCGAATTCCGCATTGAACGTTTCTGAGCCTTGGCTCAGAAAAGTTCCGGATGGTTCTTGGCAAGAACCTTGAAGCATTCTTCGCCGACCTCGATCGTGTATTTGATGTCCTTGTCGGTGAGGGACGCGTTCATGAAGTGGTTGTGGTGGCTGGCCAGGAAGATGCCGCGCTTGACCATTTCGGCCACCCATTCCTGGTGCAGCACCATGCTGTCGTCGTTCGCAATGCGCAGATAGAACAGCGCCGGCGCGCCCGAGGTGACCAGGTCGAAGCCGTGCTCGGCGCCCGCCTTTTTGAGCCCTTCGGTCAGCATCGTGCCCTTTTCGCGGAACATGGTCGGCGTGTCGAGCTTCTTCATCTTTTCGATGCAGGCGATGCAGGCCGCGAACGGCACGGCGGAAAGCCAGTAGGAGCCGGTGTAGGAAAGCGACGACATGGCGCTCTTGAGGAATTCCTTGCCGCAGATGGCGGACATGTTGTAGCCGTTGGCCAGCGCCTTGCAGAAGCAGATCATGTCGGCCTCAAAGCCGAAGTAATGGTCGGAACCGGCAAGGTCCAGACGGAAGCCGGCGCGCACGTCGTCCACGATCAGGATGATGCCGTGCTTGGTGCAAAGCTCGCGCACCTTCGGCCAGAAGCCTTCGGCCGGGAAGGAGTTGTCATAGAAGTTGCCGTGGTCATAGGGCTGCGCGATCAGCGCCGCGATCTGATCCTTGTTCTCTTCCATCACCTTTTCCAGCGCGGGAATGTCGTTCCACGGCACGATGATGTTGTGGCACACGTCCTCTTCCAGCACGCCGGGATAGTCCTTCTTCATCTGCCACGGAGAAACGCCGTGATAGTAGCCCTTGAAGAAGATGATCTTCTTGCGGTGGGTGTGGGCGCGGGCGGCCATCATGGCGCCCTGGGTGGCGTCGTTGCCGTTCTTGGCAAAGAAGGCCCAGTCGGCGGTGGCGACGGTGTTCACCAGCAGGTCGGCGCAGTCGACCATGATCGAGCCGGGGGTGGTGGTGCAGTTGGCAAGCTCCATCTGCTTTTTGGCGGCGGCGTCCACGTCGGGGTCGCAGTAGCCCAGCACGTTGGGGCCGTAGGCGCACATATAGTCGATATACTTGTTGCCGTCCACGTCCCACATATAGGAGCCCTTCGCCTTGGTCAGGAAGAGCGGCCAGTTGGAAACGGGGATGAACTGTCCTTCGGCCGGGCCGAGGTGGCCGTAAACGCCGGAGGGGATGATTTTGGTTGCCTTGGTGAAGAG
>JAEEGI010014580.1_pt1 | contig 16500 bp, 12 predicted proteins | sample 8958751 | NCBI WGS metagenome assembly JAEEGI01 (sample SAMN16246545, study PRJNA631951) | gut metagenome | biome: gut microbiome; feature: rumen; material: KS-attached | host: Bos | place: Iran: Karaj | collected 2018-10
ATAAAATCTATCTTCTGGTGGATAAGCTCCATGTCCTCTTCAGTGATTTCAGGAAGATATTTTGCATATTTTTTAAGTCCCTCCTCAGGATAGTGTCCAAGGAAAACAGGGTCTGAGAACCAAGATACATTCCAAGCCCATCTTTCTATAGGATTTTCAAAACCAAAGTATACTTTTTTTGCAGCCTCAATATCTTCTTTTGAGTCAGTATATGGATATGCCACCCCACCTGTAGGAGCAAATCCGATTTTGATTTCCTGCTTTGCGTATTTTCTAAGATTGATAACACCGGCACCATGTGCTTTGAGAAGATTATGTGCGATAAGGAATGAATCCCTAATAGATACTTTGATTCCAGGGGCATGTTCACCTGTCATATGACCTAGCAAAACAACGCACTGTGGTTCGTTGAAAGTTATAAAGTTAGAGCAAATGTCTGAAAAATTTTCAGCGACAACCTTTGCATATTCTCCAAACCATTCAACCACCTCTGAATTCAGCCAGCCACCTTTGTGATACAAAGCTTTTGGAAATTCCCAATGAAACAGTGTGATATAAGGCTCAATTCCATCCTCTTTCATGGTAAGTATCATATCTCTATACATATCAATGGCTTTTTGATTTACCCGGCCAGTTCCATCTGGCAAGATTCTTGACCAGTTAAGAGAAAATCGATATGCCTTTATTCCCATATTTTTCATAAGAGCATAGTCATCTTTATATCTATGCATATGATCACATGAAATTTCTGCAGTCTGGTTGGCATAGCCCTTTCCCTCAGCCAGGAAATCATCCCAAATCATTTCGCCTCTGCCATCGTTAGGGTCTGTACCTTCTACCTGGTATGCACTGCTGGCAACACCCCACACAAAATCCTTTTTAAACATACTTTCACTTCCTATCTAGCCAAAATTACCGAAACCAAATTAAATGGATTCTTCACTTTATTACCGTCTTTTATAACTACTTCTATCTTGTAATTACTGTATTCACAATGCTCAAACAGTGTCTCAAGCTCCAGCTTGTCACCCCAGCTTTCATCGAAATTTGCATCAAGTTCTGTAACAGGCTTGCCATCAATAAAAACTTCAGCTACAGGTGCATTCTTCGATACGTATTTGCGGTATTGAATAGCTGCACCAGTACATTCCACTTCAAATGCTATCCTTCCCTCACCTTCGCTGAGAAGCCATCCATTCTTAAAGCAATCTGTAATATCCTGCTGTTCACTTTCATCTTTAATAAAGCCCTGACAGCTGGCCTCATATGTTCTATTGTCCACTCTGATTGCATTTTCGTAGGTATTTTCTGTTATAGGAGCCGGCAGACTATCGTTCTCAAAAGCTGGCTGCTCTCCTATAAGAACCTCCTGTAATGTTCTATCCAGGAAAAATCTAACCACCGATGCAACAAGCTCATGGCCCATATCATTAGGATGTAAATCATCAGGAGTAATATCTCTTACTGCGATTTTCCCATCTCTGACAGCAGGATAAATGGCACTTTGCATACTGATAAGTGGAAGTTCATAGAAACGGGCCACCTTTGAATGCTGAAGCTGAGCATTTGCTCCTGTATCATAAAAAACATTGCTTATAAGCACTACAGCCGGAGCACTCTCGCTTCTATAAATATGTCTCACAAGGCCTTCGTAGGTTTCTAGAAAATGCTCATTACTATCATCATTTACTGAAAACTCCACAAATACTAAATCAGGCTTAGCATTAAGCAAATCGGCCTCAACTCTTGCTGCCCCAAAATGAGAGGTTGTCCCTCCAATTCCTGCATTTACATATTTGAAGCTGGTATCTTTAAAAATCTCCTTCCACCACTCAAAAACCTTCCATGCATAGCATTTATCATCTGCTGAAGCTAATGAGCCCTGTGTGATAGAACCACCAATAAAACCAATAGTAATCTCTTCCTTTGCGTTAGCTTTCTTCATCACACGCTTTAATCTGAAAAGATTGCCTTTATTACATATACTTTCTTTGTAATTAATGTATTCTTTCATCTTTATTTGCCTCTTCTTAAGCTTGGTATACCAAGGCTTTCAATATATGCCGCAAGCTGATCTGACATTTTTTCAGCCTCCTGCTTTCTGATATGTCCCGGTGTACCTGAGCCGTTATTTTCAAAAAGAAAATGATGTATCTTGTCGTCTGCAATCTCATTACAGACTTCATCTATAGAAATATCCCAGTTTTTATGATGCTCCAAAATAGTTGTGCACAAAACTATATGGACATCGGGATAAATTGTTTTCAAATTTAATACGAATTTACGATAATGTTCTCTCCAGTTTTTAGCCTGACTACAGTGGTAATCCTTTGCCATATAATCATCTGGATGACTGTCGTTTTGACCTATAGCCACTATGACGACATCAGGTGTATATTTACTAAAATCCCATTTAGAAGACTCTCCAATGGCGGGATTATATCGCACTTTATCGTATACAGACTCCATACCTATGTAATTTGGTTCGTTAAACCATCCGGTATCATCTATAAGTGCTATTCCTCCCTGAGCAATATCATGTATCTGAGCATTTAGCTTTCTGGCAGTAAGCCAGGCATAGGAATAATAACTGTTTGAAAGCTCCCCCTGATGCCAGTCTGGATCAGGTTTTCCCACAAAATCATAGGCCTCAGATACCTCTCCTGCTGAAACACTATCTCCATACACCTCTATTTTCCCTTGAGGCTTCTCAGGTGGTTCCAATAGAATTCCATCATCATCCAACTCAAAACCATAAAATCCAACCTGATGACAGCTATCCTGCCTCTTAAAGAGCATCACCTCATGGAGATTTGCCTCTTCATCCTCGACCAGGGTTACTGTCTGCTTGCCCTCATCATTCGAAAGCTTTACCTTGGACTGTTTGCCATCGACAATAATTCCAAGATAGTTATCCCAGTAGACATTTTTGTTATCTACTATCGCATTCAGACTACTTCCTTTAAATTTCACCCTTACATAAGAACAAGGGAAGATAAATATTGTTTTATCAGTTTCATAATCAACCCTTCCGCTATAATCCAAGAACTCATCATCAAACTTAATAAACATAACATTTACCTTCCCTTGTATATCATTCAACTATCTTATACCGATTTCGGTATCTTCTTCTGTTACAACGCTGTGGTCCTTGATGTAATCAATAATCTCATCAAGATTTGTAAATGCGAGACCTACATAGCTATCTGCAGCTCCGTAGTAAAGAGCAATCTTGCCTGTCTTTGAATCATGTATTGTTGCACATGGGAAACAAACATTTGGAACAAATCCGCGCTCTTCATACCACTCTTCTGGAGTGAGAAGGAAATTCTCACAACGATACTTAACCTTTGAAGGATTATCAATATCAAGAATAGCTCCACCGATTGAATATACATATCCATTACAGGTTCCTGTAACACCATGATAGAAAAGCAACCAACCTTCAGATGTTTCGATTGGAGCTGCACCGCCACCAATCTTTAATGACTGCCACCACTTATCATTTCTACCCATTACATGTCTATGCTTTCCCCAATATACAAGGTCTGGGCTTTCGCTAAGGAAAATATCACCGAATGGTGTGTGTCCGCTGTCAGATGGACGTGAAAGCATTACATAATTGCCATTAATCTTTCTTGGGAATAAAACAGCATTTCTGTTAAATGGGATAAATGGGTTTTCAAGTCTCACAAAGGTCTTGAAATCTGTTGTCTTTGCAATACCAATAGATGCTCCATAAAAATCCTGGCACCAAATGATATAGTATGCATCCTCTACCTTTACAAGACGAGGGTCATAAGCATACTTTGGCATGAAAGAATTTCCTTCTTCATCCACAAATGGAATCTTTTCAGTCTCGAAAGTCCAATTAATACCATCCTTGCTATGGCCAAGATAAATGTATGGAATACCATTTGTCTGCTCACCTCTGAACACACCGATAAACTCATCGCCATATGGCATTACTGCACTGTTGAATATTCTAGCAACACCCTCAAGTGGATTACGTCCGATAATAGGATTTTCATCATATCTCCAGATTGGCGCACCAACTAAATTAGCTGGCTTGTCCTGCCATGGAACATTTGGTACCTCAGGGCTGATCATTGTGTACTTTGACATTTGTGTTTCCTCCGTTATCTATTTAAAAACTCAAGATTTTTTCTGATTAATTCACATCTTTGTGCAACACACTCCACTGAGCGACCCGGATCAGATGGTGTGTTAAACACATAATCCTTTAATTTATCAATTGTAGTAGTAGCTACATGCATTCTTGTGTCGCTGGATGCGTAATAAATAAATACTTCATTGTTTTCATTGACGATTGCACCATTTGTAAATACTACATTTGATACATCTCCTACACGCTCTTCCCCTCTAGGTCCGATTAATAAACCAGATGGCTCAGCAATAACCTTTGAAGGATCATTTAAATCTGTGGCAAATGCATATATAACATAGCGAAGTCCAGCTGCAGTGTTTCTAACACCGTGAGCAATATGAATCCAGCCCTTATCTGTCTTAATAGGAGTAGCTCCGGCACCATTTTTAGCCTCTGTAATAGTGTGATATTTTCTAAGGCTGGTCATCTTTTCCTCATCGATAACAGCATGTGTGATATCCTCACACAAACCAAAACCAACTCCGCCACCGCTTCCTGTCTCGATGAAATCGTCCATTGGACGTGTATAGAATGCATACTTTCCATCTACAAACTCAGGGTGAAGCACTACATTTCTCTGCTGTGGGCTTCTAAGTGTTGTAAGATTGTCAAGTCGCTCCCAGTTCTTCAAATCCTTAGTGCGGACAATTCCTGCCGCAGCAACAGCTGCAGATAAATCATTAACTGAAGTATCCTTGCTCTCAGAGCAGAACACACCGTAAATATATCCATCCTCGTGCTGAGTGAGACGCATATCGTACACATTAGTCTCCTCAGGGCACACATCATCTAAAAGAATTGGGTAATCCCAGAATTTGAACCCATCTATGCCGTTATCGCTTTCGGCTACTCCGAAAAATGACTTTCTGTCATTTCCTTCAATACGGGCAACCAGATAATATTTTCCGTTTAAATAAATGGCTCCCGAATTCATCACTGCATTGATGCCCAGTCTCTCCATAAAATATGGATTTGTATCTGGATTCAAATCGTATCTCCAGGTAAGAGGAATATGTTCTCTGGTTAATACCGGATATACGTAGCGATCATAAATACCATTATAAAAATCTGACTTTACATTCTTTGTTGAAAGAAGCTTGTCCTGCTTTTCCTTTTCTACAAAATAGCGCTCATGTAACATTGATATATCTCCTACTCGCTTAATCTATTTATTACTTCAAAACACATGCGGCCGTTGTGATATGGACATTTCCATGGCTCCACGATTGGTCTGCCTTCATATGGCTTTCCATTTTCATCCACTTCCCAGTACCACTCTGAGCCTTCTCGTTTATCTACCACATATGTTTTTATAAATTCCCATATGGATTTTGCTGCCAAAAGGTATTTCTCGTCTGATTTATTTTTTTGCCAACCATTGATAAATCCAACAATTGCTTCAGCCTGTACCCACCACACACGATGATTATTGACAACACCCTTTTCACATTCGTTAGCAAACGAGTGACCATCAAAAGCCACCTTGAAAGTCTGCTCTGTAAGTGCCTCAGTGATAGGGCTAATCGAATTGCTAAGTTCATCATCATCTAAAACCTCTAATGCGGTATCCACAAGCCAAGCTGTCTCTATATCATGGCCATAGGAATGCAGATCCAAAATACTGTTGTACCCCTTGTCAAAAAATACTTCCTGCCTTTTTAATTTGGGGTTGTAAACCTTATTTTTGATAATATCGCAAATACGATACAGCTTTTTACGAACCCTATCATCCTTAGAAATTTTATAAAGCTGTGTGTATGCCTCCAGTACATGTAACAAAGTGTTCATTGTCTTTTCTGCAATAACACCATTTTCAGAAAGCTTCTCATTTGATTCGGGTGAAAAGTCCCTTTTGAAGGCCTCAAGATACCCATACTCATCAGTACAATAATCTTCGATTACATGAAACAATTCATAGGCAAGCTCCAATGCTTCCACATCATTTGAAGCTTCAAAATATGCACAAAGTGCGTAAATAGCAAATGCCTGATTGTAGGTATGTTTTGTGGTATCCACAGGATTTCCCTGATAATCCACCGACCAAAACACTCCTGGATATTCCTTATCAAAGCATTTTTCCTTCATAAAAGTGTATCCATGCTTCGCGTATGAAAGAAGGCTTTCATCCTTTGTAATTAGATAAGCATTTGCAAAAAACCAGGTGATTCTACTATTTAAAATGCATCCTTTTTCCGCTTGCTTATCTAACTTTAGATCATAATCTAAGTATCCATAAAAGCCTCCGTGGCTTTTGTCTTCCATCCCTTTCCAAAAGGGAATAATATTCTCTAATAATTCCTTTTTTATTTCTTCTACAAACATTACTACTACCCCTTTACAGCACCTGCTGTGATACCACTATATATCTGCTTCTGGAAAATGATGAATACAATAAGAGCTGGCAGTAAGGAAATTAACACACCGGCACAAATAAGATTGTACTGGCTTCCCATAGGACCTACGAAGGTGTAAAGGGATGTTGCTATTGTGTGCAAATCCTTATCCTGAAGATAAAGGTTAGCTGCGTAGTATTCGTTGTAAACACCAACACCCTTTAGGATGCAGGATGTGATGATAGCTGGCTTTAATAGTGGAAGCATTATTTTCCAGTAGATAGTCCAGTAGTTTGCTCCATCAATGATTGCCGACTCATCAAGGGAAACTGGTATGTTTTCCATAAACTGTATGAAAATGTAGATAGATATTACATCTGTACCACACATCATAATTATGTAACCATACAGGTGATTGATAAATCCAAGTGACGACATGATGTTGTAAACCGTCACCTGCATAGCTACACCGGGGAGAAGTGAAGCAAACAAGAACAGATTTCTGATGAGAGTATTTCCTGGAAACTTAAATCTATTCAGTACATAAGCAAGCTGTGTTCCCACGATAATTGATACGAATAACACACAAATCATTACAATGAGGGAGTTTATGAATGCTCTGCCCATGTTTGCTGTCGTAAAAGCTTTTATAAAGTTATCAAAATTCAGCCAGTTTTCTGGCAATGTCATAACATTTGTATTCTGATATTCCTCTGATGTTTTGAAAGCGGTTATAACACAGGAAATTACCGGTACAACAGCCACAAAACCAAAGAATACCAATGAAAAATATTTGATTATGTTAATAACTAATGTAGATAGATTAATTTGTTTTCTTTTCATTATTTATTCACCTCTATTACGCTGCCTTTACAGCTCTAAGAGCCTTTTTTGATTCTTTGTCAGCCTTCTTCTTAGCCTTCTGCTTTGCTCTCTTTGCTGCATATGACTCATCCTCGCTGTTCGCATCTCTGAATATGTACTTAAAGAACAGCTTCTGAAGAATCGTACATCCAAAAATGATCATCAGAAGTACTACCGCCATTGCACTTGCAAGTCCTACCTTCTGGCTTGTGTGAGCAATTTCATTCATTACTACGAAATATGTTCCAGTTCCATTTGCACCATTTGTAATAACATATGGCTGCTCAAATGCTGATAATGAACCGGTAATAGAAAGAATAATGTTTAATGTAACAATTGTTTTAATACTTGGCAGAATAATATTTTTAAACTGCTGAAATCTATTTGCACCATCTAGCTGAGCTGCCTCATAAAGTTCTGCATCTACAGACATAATAGCTCCAATAAAGAGGACCATATTCTGTCCGAAATAACGCCATACTGATGTTGCAACCAACGACCAGTTGTTTACTTTCTGATCCTTCAACCAATATGGAAGACTTTCTAAATTAATACCAAGGCCAGCAAGTAATGTGTCTAACACAAAACCTCTGGTGTAGAAAAATTTGAAAATAAAACCGATAGCAATACCACTAATCAGATAAGGGAAAAACATAAGTCCCTTAAAGATATTGCCGCCCTTTACCTTAAATGAAAGAACTGTTGCTAAATAAAGTGATAGAACAAGCTGCATAATTGCACCAAAGCAGTAATAAAGGCTAAGCTTTAATGCTCCGAAACAGTCTTTTCTGTTAAATACATCAATATAGTTCTTCCATCCAACGAAAACTCTTTTATCGACTGGAGTGGAATACTTCATTTTATAAAAACTGAATTTTACCATTTGTCCAAAAGGCAAATACGTAAATACGAAGAGCAATAACAGAGGAATGACCGTAAAGCCAACACAAATTAACACCTGTTGCCCCTTCCTACTTCTTATCCACTTTTTCGAATTTTCTAGCGCGGTCGCCATAAATAATTCCTCCCAACTCTTTTAGATAAACTCGGGAGAGCCCATGAAGCTTAAGCTCTCCCGAGTAAAACTGCTTAAAATACTGTTTTTTGACTGTTAAACTGTTTATAGATACTGATTAATACTGAATTTCTGCACCACAAACATCCTGTGCATCTGTCCAAAGCTGATTCCATGAATCCATAATCTCATCAAATGTCATATCACCGATTGATGCATGCTCGATAAGCTCCTGAATCTTTCTGTCACCGCCGTTGTTAACGTTAAGCTCTGATTCTGCATTAAGCTCGTTTAATAAATCCTCTTCGCCATCAATTGAAGGAGCATCGTCGATGAAATCTACACCATCGAAAGAAAGCTTTGTCTCAGTATTCTTTGTTGCAACTGGAAGTCCATCCTCGTTGTATGAATATCCTGATTCCTCAGCCATCCACTTAACAAATACTAAAGCTGCCTGCTGCTCATCTGTTGGTGCATTTACATTGATACCGAAGCAATAGTCAGCGCCTGCCTTTGCGTACTGCTTTCCATCAATTGTGATTGGAAATGCCATGTATCCGATATCATCAACATTTGGACCAGCTGCCTTCATCTGAGGTACTGCCCAAGAACCAAGTACCATACAAGCGATTTCGCCGTTGTTCATCATACCCTTGCAGCCTTCCCAATCTGTAGTGGTATAATCGTCCTCTGTAAGACCTTCAGCTACTGCATCGTAGAGAATCTTGTAAACTGAGTATGGATGAGTGTTGTCGCCATAATCCTTGAAAGGATCCTTTGTGTGAAGAAGCTTCTGATTTGCATATTCCTCATCACCTGTAGCACTAACACCTGTGTACATATCCCAAACACCCATTGTCCATCCTGCTGCGTAGTTTGTATAAAGAGGAATAGCATCTGTGTTTTCTTTAATCTGCTTTAATGCATCGATAAACTCATCTGGAGTCTTTGGTGTTTCAGTGATTCCTGCATCTGCAAATACTTTCTTGTTATAAACAATACCCTGTGTAGTTGCTGTGAAAGGTACACCGTATACTTCCTGCTGATACATCTTCTCATCTGCATAATTGATTTGCTTTGACATAGTCTCTAAATCACCGTATGAGATGAAATATGTGCTAAAGTCTGCGCTATCAATTGCTGGGATACCCATGATTGTCTCGTAATCACCAGACTGCAAATGTGTAAGTGCATCATCTGCGTAGTTTGTATCTGTTGTAATTTTTACTGTGATGTTTGGATATACCTCGTTAAATGCTGCAAGGTATTCCTTCCATGTAACTCCGCCGTAATCGTCTGAGTCTAAGTCTGTTCTGTTGTTGAACATTGTGATTGTAGCTTCTAGATCTGTAAAATCCTCGCCGAGGACGATATCTTCATATGATGTTAGATCTGCTGCCCCTTCGTTTTCTGAAGCACCTGAATTGCTGCTTTCAGATGTGTTTCCGCACCCCATCATCGCTACAAGCATCGTTGATGCAAGAGCAAGTGCCAATACTTTTTTCCTTTTCAATTTCTTCTTACCTCCTTGTTCCTAAAAGCGTTTCGCTTTTCAATTGGTTTAATTTAATTATATTGACATTTATATTTTAGTCATCTATTATTATTGCTATAAATCATTCATTGTTGATGCATAGGACTTTTTTGTAACATTTGATGGTTTTATTTTGCTCTATTTGTTAATATTAACTACATGAAAACCTAATATTGGAGATTAATTTAAGTTCTAAGTAATTAATTTACTTAATTTTTACCTTTTAGTTTGATTAATTTTAAGGAGAATACTATGAATATCTTGAGTAAATCAGATTTTATTTCAGAACATTTTCATTTTAATAAGCCTCTATCTTTAAATGATAGTCTGCCTTCCTGCCTGGATATTAATAATTTCTTTGAAAACCAACAACCCTATGAAAATGATGTGTTACCTTATATATCTTATGGCGGAGTGCTCCATTTTGATCGTAATATAGATGCCGACATCCAGACAGGGGATTATTATATGTGCGGTTATATTAGCGAAGGTCGTATTCAGATAGAGACCGAAGCAGAAAGCTATATCGGAGAAACACATCTGGTTTTTATTTGTTACAAAGATTCTATTTATAATATTAAATCCTTCAGTAAGGACACCACCATACACACCTATTTTGTTTCTGGCCTGGCAGTGGATTCCTATATGCAATCTCTGATGAAGAATCCTGAAAATATCCATTCTTTTCACAAGGATTTCGATATGCATTCATTTATTATCAATTCACTTTCAAAGATAGACTATCTACTGACAGAAGAAACCAGGATGGGACTTTTTAGACAATCTCTGTTATTTCAATATGTATTTGTACGTCTTTTAAATGTACAAGACACCACCATCACCGGTGTTCATAACGCCAGCAACCATGTAACCAGACTTAAAAAAATCCTGGACACCAGATATCAGGAGGCTCACACTCTTGATTCTCTTCAGGAAGAGCTGGGGCTTAACAAATACAGACTATGTAGAGATTTTTCCAATACCTATAATATAGCCCCATTAAAATATCTAAACACCATTAGAATGTCAAAAGCCAAAGAACTGCTCTTAGATACCGAAAATACGATAGTAGAAATAGGAAATGCTGTGGGCATACCAAACACGACCCACTTTATAAATCAGTTCAAAAAAGAAACTGGCGATACTCCATTGAAGTATCGCCAGCACCACATACAATTAGGGGATTCTATTCCAGATTCCTTTTTGTTTTAGATTATTTAATTTTCTTTACACTATCACGAATGACTATTCGTCCTTCGATAATGTGAGTTCCCTTTTTATATTCTTCGCCAGACAGCTTTTTTGTCAATATTTGTATGCTTTCTCTCGCCATCTCCTGAATATCAACCTCATAAGTGGTGAGAGGAACATCACAAAGCCCTGGATAAAGGAAATTATCATAACCAACTACAGAAAAATCCTCAGGAACTTTATAGCCGTCATCCTCTAATCTCCTGATTAGAGTGCTGGCCGCCAGATCGCAGTTACATACGAATGCAGTTGGCAACACTCTAGGCAGCTTTAGCTCCTCAGATGAATACATGATTCCAGTATCCATCTTTCTATCATCTATAATCCATTCATCTATAAGCTTCTGTTCGTGTTCCATCATAGACTTTAAAAAGCCCAGATATCTATCAGTTATAGAACTGGTGCCCATAATATTTCCCATAAATCCGATTTGGGTATGACCCATTTCAAACAGATAATTTGTAAGGTAATAAGCTCCATAAAAGCTGTCAGAAATAACGCAATCTACATCTATGCTAACATCACTATTATCCAGATATACATATGGCAGCTGCCCAAAGTATCCGTTTAGCTCTTTGATGTAATTCTTAGAATACTTTCCAAGCACAATAATTCCGTCGGCCTTATTCTCCTGCACCACAAGAGGCATAGAACAATTCTTCTCAGCTTCGTAGGAAATAACTTCCATAAGTGTAAAACTGCCCACTGTAGCAGCATTAGCCGCTATGCTTTGATACAACCGCAGATAGAATGAATCGTATTTATCCAAATATCTTTCATGAATAAGCACTGCAATATTGTAGCTTTTTGAAGCAACAGAGGACTGTTTGTTGGCAGATGGCTGCTTATATCCCAGTTCATTAGCCAGCTTAACAATCTTTTCTCGCATCTCGTCGCTTACGCCCTTCTGCCCTGAAAGTGCCTTAGACACCGTAACTGCACTGACGCCAAGCTGCCCGGCAATGTCAGATAATTTTACACTTTTCGCCATTATATTAATACTCCTCTACCAAATGAATAATCTTTGACTCGAAATCACCGAAAGGCCTCTCTATCAATAATCCTGCATGTTTTAATGTAGAACCATAGTAAGCCTTATCGTATCCTTCAATCTGATATTTTTTATTGTCATCCAAGCCATCTATTTTGATTTTTATGCTATGCCTATTTGGCTGGTTTAGCACTTGAACAAATGTAATAATTGCCTCTGATTTATCCTTGCTGACAACCATGTAGCAATCTATCTGGCCTCCGCTGGAATATGAAGCAATACGATAGTAATCTCCATTTCTTACGAGCCCACTGTATCTATGATACATCTTGACCTGTTCATTCACCATAGTTTTTTCAGGCGCCGACAATTTTGTAATATCCAGCTCATAGCCGAATGTTCCGGCTAATGCAACATTTCCCCTTGTTTCAAAAGGAGTCACTCGCCCCACCGTATGATTTGGGCATACAGAAACATGGGCTCCCATAGAAGACAATGGATATATAAGCGCTGTACCCTCTTGAATCAACAGTCTTTCTATAGCATCTGTATCATCAGAGCACCATATCTGAGGGCTATAATAAAGCATGCCTGGATCAAATCTGGCTCCGCCACCTGAACAATTCTCAAGCAATAAATCTGGAAACTCATTTATGAGTCGCTCCTGCAATTCATAAACCGCCAACACATATCTGTGCATAAGCTCACCCTGTCTATCAGAGTCTATTGCCGCGCTTCCTATATCTGTGAGCTGTCGATTCATATCCCATTTTACATACTGGATATTGGCACTTCTTAAAATAGAAGCCACCGCCTCATATACGTATTTACGAACCTCTTTTCTGGTTAAGTCGAGTACATATTGATTGCGGCTTCGGCATGCCTCTCGCCCCGGAATACAAATAGCCCAATCAGGATGCTTTCTATATAAATCAGAATCCGGTGAAATCATCTCCGGTTCAAACCATATTCCAAACTTCAATCCAATATCGTTTACTCGATCTACCAGCTTTTTAAGGCCGCCTTTAAGTTTATTTTCGTTTACCTTCCAATCTCCCAGGCTACTGTTGTCATCATTTCTTCTGCCAAACCACCCATCATCCATAACAAGCATCTCTATGCCGCATTCCTTTGCGTCTTTGGCAATATCTATTAATTTTTCATCATCGAAATCAAAATAGGTCGCCTCCCAATTGTTAATGAGAATTGGTCTTGGTTTATCCACATAGGGGCTTCTAATAAGATGTTTTCTATACAAATCATGGTAGGTTCTGGTCATGTGTCCCAGTCCTTCATTTGAATACACCATCACGACCTCAGGACAAACAAAGGACTCCTTTGGGCCAAGCTTAAATCTAAAATTGTCTGGGTGAATTCCCATTACGATTCTTAGACTATCAAACTGATTTTTCTCTACCTGGGCGATGAAATTTCCAGAATACACAAAATTGAAGCCATAAACATCACCTGTAGTCTGGGATATATTTTCTCCAACAAGGGCAATAAATGGATGCTCCTGATGGGACGACTCTCCTCGCACTGAGCTAACACTTTGTTTGCCATAACCTATCTGTCTGTACTGAATGTGTCTCTCTCTGGCCCAGGAGCCGTGGAGCACAAGCATTTTATAATTATCATCATCCATGTCTAAACACATGGACATTATCTTTTCCAGATAGATTTCCTCGTAGGAACTATTTATAAAGCTTACACTTCTAACAATAGCATCACTGCCCTCAAAAATGCTGTAGCGCAATACAGCCTCCACATTTAGGACTCTATCCTCTACCTCTATTTCAAGTGTCATTGCTTCAGAGTCTTTTGCAAATGTAGCCGGCAGCCCCCTTAGTGCTGGTTTACCCTGAAAAATCCTATGATTTTTATACAAAAGCTGAATACCACTATGACCCTTTTTATCTGTTACGGCTATAGCACTTTCCCTATAGTCTCCCACATTATTCCCCGAGTACTCAGTAGGAAAAGAATCTAAAAAAGAGCTTCTATCTCTATTATTTACAGATGGAACTCTTGGATTTTCATTTATACGCATCAAATAGGACAAATCATCATCCTGTACAAAAGGACCATAGTAAACATGTCCAACAAACTCCTCGTCGTCTACTATAGCTATAATATAACTTGAATTATCAGTATCTATTTTGAAAATTCTTTTGTCATTATTGTAAGTTATATTCATGCCATACCTCTCCTGTTTAAAATATCTACAGGAGAAGTATAACATCATTTTAACTTAATTTAAATCTTAATTACATTAATATTAATTAATTTTTACTTAAAACTAGGCAACTCACTTCTGATTAAAACATTATCAGCCCAGTATAGATTCTGTATCTCCTGATTTGAATTATAGGAAAAGGTAAGCTCAGCCCAGCTCATTACAAATGACCATTCTGTCTGGTTTCTAAGCTCATTTGCTGTAGGAAGCTTGTCGCACTCCCCCACTGCAAACAGTTTACCATTTGCAATTTGTTTAGCTAAATTATATTTATATGAAGTAAATCTATCATTATTATAAATATCTACAGCAAAAATATCCCAATTGTTATTTCCTGAATTGTAGGCACTCCAATCATATGATAAATCCTGCATATCCAAAACCCAAATAATATTATCCAGACCTTTTTCATGCTCCAAATAATATCTGGTCAATCTAAATAATTCGGCACTACCTCTATCGCCTGTTCTACCAGCCCACCAAACATTACACTTGCACATATCATTCCAAAAACTAGATATTTTTTCTTCTCCATAGTATTATTCCTGCCCCCACAGATATTACTACAATTAATAGTCCTAATACGATTGCAACTACACTACCATTTCCTGCATTTGTTTCCTGCTCATTTGATTCAGATGATTCATCCTCTGTATCATCCTCAGGTTCAACATCAATTTCCTCTTTGGCTTCCTTTTCAGTATCCTCTAAGGTTTCACCTGCTGCAGGTATAGCTTCATCAGTTATTTCTTTAGCTTCCTCTGAAGTGATTGTATTATCTATTTCCTTGGTCACCTTATTATCATTTACATTTTTTGCTTCATCTTGAACAGTCTGGCCTGCTAGTGGAGTCTCTGTATCTGTAATAGTTGTTGTACCAGAAGGCACAACCACATCAGGCGCACTTGGAGTTGATGGTACACTTGGAGTTGATGGTACACTTGGCTTTGTTGGCTCACTTGGTTTAGCAGGCGTGCTTGGCTCTGTTGGCTCACTTGGCTCTGCTTGTTCACTCGGCCCTACTGGCTCGCTTGGCTCTGTTGATTCTTCAGCTTTTTCCACACAGATAAGCTTTATGTCACCCACCATAAATGTGGTTCCGTTAGAATCTGTAGGTGAATCCAAATAATAAGTAATAGTTACAGCATTATTTTCTACTTCAAGTCTCCCCTCAAGAAGTTCATCATCTAAAAGAACATCCGCTGTATCAATAGAGTCTGATTTAACCTTGTTGTCACCAGATGAAATCTCCACCTGAACATTTCTCATGTTGCTCTTTACCTTGATATCCTCCATAAGAGCATATCTTCCATTTGGCACATCCTCTACTGTATAGCTGAATACTGCCTGGTATCCACTTTGTGACCATGCACAGAGATTTCCATTTTCAATCCATGGGCTGAAGCCTTCGAATTTCCAGCCATCTGTACCATCCTCACCAAAATTCCATGAGAATACTACATTATCCAGATTTTCTCCTGTATCAGGCTTTTCAATTTCCTTTCTGCTAAGCAGGTCATCGGCACCCTCTACCATATGAGAGCCTCTTAAATCATCAATATAAAAGGTTCCCTTATCAACCTTACCAGTCTGGTCTGTGTAAATGGCCACTGATTTTAGATTGTTTGATGAATCAAGCTTATGTCCACTTCCTGCCCAATCACACTCAGCAAAACCACTGAATGGAAGGAAGCACTCTCTTCCACCCTCAAAAGAAAGGTAGCCTGTGTATGCAAATGTAGATACATCTGTCTCTACCTGAATCTTCAAATCATTATCAGAACCATCTCCGTATAGATACATATAGAAGCCATCGTATCCATCCAGATTTAACAGATCCATAGTCTTAGCTGCACCAGCGTAGCCCTTGCCCTGATAATCGTAATCAATTCTCATGGCATAGCCACCTTCGTATGCATGCTCTGAATCAAGGGACATTTCAAATGCGCCACCATTAGTGTTTCTATTGTATGCAGCATTAAGCAAGCTGTTAGAACCGCTGTAGCCTTCGAAATCATCTACCTTGGTAGAAGAATTTACATAAACACTGTCAAAAACAAGAGTCTCCTTAGCGCCAGATTCTGTTGTAAGCTCTACAGCCACAGCAT
>JAEEGI010014584.1_pt1 | contig 16498 bp, 14 predicted proteins | sample 8958751 | NCBI WGS metagenome assembly JAEEGI01 (sample SAMN16246545, study PRJNA631951) | gut metagenome | biome: gut microbiome; feature: rumen; material: KS-attached | host: Bos | place: Iran: Karaj | collected 2018-10
ATTGTAAGAAATAGTTTTTTAATAATCATAAAGTTTTAAAGTGTTAGAAACAATATCCTATGTTAAATGAAAATCCGCGGAATTTCTGTTTGACGCCGTCTTCCGAATAGATGGGGGTAAAGTCGCCTTTGTAGGAGGCACCGATGGAGAGGGTGTTGAAGATGATGAATTTCAGACCTCCCTGATAACCCACCTGAAAGCGGTTGTAGGCACAATCGTTCATGTCGTCCTCGTCGAAGAGATTCCACCTGTATTCTCCATGTGAGGTCTTCTCGCGTTCCTTGCCTGAGATGTTGATCGTCAGATGAACGCCGCCGTAGGGCACGATGGCAAAGGCCTCGCTGATGTCGAACCTAAATCCGAGGTTGATGGGTATCTTGGAGAAATAGAGGTCGATGTTGTGCTTGACCTTCTCATGATCTTCCGTATAGCTCTCTGAGAAATAGGCACCGGTCGTCTCGAAACCTGCATCCATGAAAACCGGACTATAGCCGAATCTGAAAGCGTATTTGAATCCCACGGTGAAGCCGTTGAAATTCAAGTCGTCGTAACCACTTTTGTTGGTGACCAGTTTCATGGGAGAATACTCGAGAAAGAAGTCTCCCCAGCTGTCATAGTCATAATAATCATAACTCCTGCTTTGATAACTGTTGTAGCTCTGGTTATAATAATAACCGTCTTCATACTGTGCAGAAGCTGAGTTGCACAGGAACAGTAGCGTGGCTACAAATATGCTTTTTAATATCTTCATAGGTTAAAAAAATTATCGGTGACTTCTCATAGGACCTCTTGATCCCTGACTATGGCTGCTGGAGCCTCCGCTACTGCGGCTGGGACCTCCGCCACTGCTGTATCTGGGAGAAGGACCGGACGAATACGGTCTTCCTCCTCCTCCAATACTGATATTGGTGATTCTTGTATTCGAGTTCGTGTTCAGCCCCTGATTCATCTGGGGTACAGGTTGACTGCCTCCGCTTCTGACGGGATTGTCGTCATAGACCTCAGCGGTGGCGGGGCCTGCATTTGTACCAACCTGAGTGACCAGCGTTCCTAAGGCATCAGCAGCAGCCTGACGGTGCCGTCCGTTGGGGAATTTCTTAAGATAGGCGTCATAGTCGTTGGCAGTGACGCATTTGTAAAATGCCTGATCGTCCTCCGACACCTTGTTGTTGCTTGGCGTGACGGGTGCGGGCTGAGGCTTCTCTTCCGTCTGCGCAGCTTGTAGGTTCTCAGGCTGCTCATCAGGAATGGTGATGACTTCTGCCTGTTTGTCCTGACGGCTCGCCTTCCCGTTTTCCGCTCCTTTTTGCTGTGGAGCATCTTGTGCCTGTAGGGCTGGTGCTTCGGCCGGCGTCATCGAGGCAATGCGCTTCAGAGCCGTTTCTACATGCGATGAGTTTGGGTACTCTTTGATAAACTGCTCATAGTCCTGTCTGGTTCTGCAGGAATAGAAGTCGTCGTCTTCATTCATCGTACTGATGAAACTGATAGCACCCATGATGAGGGCGAGCGCAGCGATACAGGCAGCACCGATCAGAAGCCATTTCTTCCAAGTCTGACTATTGCCAGATGAGGAGCCGCTTGTCTGAGAAACTCTTGGCCGTTCTGTTGCCGTGCTTCTCCTGTCAGACAGCATCTGTGGTGAGTATGCTGGCTGATAAGAGGGCTGATAGGCGGGGCGGCTCTGTTCTTGACGAGGCTCTGGCTTCGGTTCCGATATGGGCTCAGTCTTCTGGAGATTCTGGGTGGGCAGCTTCGGGAGCGGTTTATTCTGGAGGTATGCCGAAGCGTACTCGTTGATCTGCGGGGCAGTGGGGCGGTTCCAGGTCTCTGCTGCCAGGCACGATGTCACCAGACTGGTCAGCTCTTTGCTGAAGTTCCCTTCAATGACGGGAATGCGTGCGCCGTTCAGCTGGACGCATCCGCCCATACCTTCCCATAGCACATCGCCAGTCATCAGTTCATAGATGGTCATTCCCAATGCCCAGATGTCGCTGGCAAAGACGATCATCGGTTTTTCCGAGAACCGCTCAGGACCCATGTAGGCGATGGTGCCGGAAGAACTGGTGGCCACATTGGTATTGTTCGTGCGGCTCATCTTCGTGCGGAAACTCCGACTGATGCCGAAGTCTGAGATGACGTATCTTCCGTCGCTCGTGATCAGGATATTGTCGGGTTTGATGTCCTGATGTACGATGGGCGGCTGTTGACTGTGGAGGAATGCCAGACCTCCTGAGACGTCATAGATGAATTTCCAGATTTCCGATTCCGGCATCTGGCCTGCCCTTGAGTTGACGGAGCCGTTGGCACAATAGGGCATGACCAGATAGGGACAATTCTCATAGACATCGAAATGATTGATGTTCAGAAGGTTAGCGTGATGCAGCTTGTAGGTCATCTTGAATTCCTTGCGGAACTCATCCAGTCCCTTCATGTCCAATGTGCCGTAGAACTTGATAGCCACATCGATATCGGCCAGCATGTTGTGTGCCAGCCAGACGTCACCGAAGCTCCCGTGTCCTAACTGTTTCAGCAGCTTATAGTGCTCCGCTATGATTTTTCCTTCTGCAAGATCCATCGTTCCGAAAGGAGGTACAGGGGCGTGAGCCCCCATACCTTTCACTCATGACTAATTATTGATATAGTAGCCACCGTTACCCTGACAGGTGTTGCACTTACCCTTACCCTTGCAAGCGCGGCAGTTGTCGCCGCTGATCTTACCGGTTCCCTTGCAGGCGGTGCAGGTTCCCTTACCGTCGCAGACCGTACATCTGCGCCATTCGCTGGTTGACTGCTCATAACCCTGTGTCGTTGTGGTGTATGAGGTGTGTGAGTGGTGGCTGCCGCAAGATGCCATTCCGATAGCGAACAGCATGACGGCTACTAATGACATAATTATCTTTTTCATTTTTATTGGTTTCTTAATTGTTTGATTTTCAGGAGAATAGAATTGAATATGCCTGCGATTTCCTTTCTGACAGGTTCACATTCGGGTACAAAGTAGATAATGGCACCAGCCACAATGAGCAGGATGAGGATGATCAGAAAGATACGCGGCAGCTTGCGACGGCGACCTATAGCTTCAGAGCGGATGGTAGTGGAGAGATCCTCCTCCTCTTCCTCCTTCTTCGTCTCGGGTTCCTTCTTCTCGTCGGGCTGCTCTTCCTCCTCTGTTTCTTGCTCTTCTTCCGGCATCTCAATCTTGCAGAGCGCAACGGTCACGTTGTCGTAACCGCCCTTCGACAATGCCGCTGAGATCAGCTCGTTCTTGCATTCTACAGGATCTTCTGAGAATTTGATCATCGTGTCGAGGATCTGATCGTCGTGACAGAGTCCGCAGAGTCCGTCGCTGCAGAGCATGATGATGTCGGCATGATGCAACTGGTAGATGCGGGTCTCGGGGTTCGCCCGGTTCTCGACATCGCCCAGACAACGTGTGATGACGTTTGCCAGCGGGTGGTCGTGCATGAATTCTGCACTCAGCTCGCCCTTGTCTACAAGCTCCTGAACGTAGGAGTGGTCCTTCGACAGTTGGATCAGTCCGTTCCGCTTGTTGAGCACGTAGCAGCGGCTGTCACCGCACCAGCAGACATACGCCTTGTTGTCGAGAATCCAAGCCATCACGACAGTAGTACCCATACCCTGGGTACTGCTGTCAGTCTGGCTGTGGTGAAGTATATTCAAGTCGGCAGTCTTCACCACCTCCTTCATAAACTCCTGAATGGACTTGTCATCGCCGACCACCTTCTCCAGCTGTTCGGGAACGTACAGTTTCTGGATGGATTCTACGGCGATGGCCGAAGCCACTTCTCCGGCATTGGCACCGCCCATACCGTCGGCCACCACTAACAGGATGCCGTATTCGCCGAGGTCTGCGAAGTCGCCGGCCTTGGGAATGAGCCAGTTGGATGTACTGAGGTCACTACATACAACAAAGTTGTCTTCGTTGTTCTGTCGGATGAGTCCGACATTCGTGCCTGCTGCTAACTTGAATTTTACTTCTGACATAATATGGAATGATTATTTGTTACATCTTGCGATAGGAATCAGACGGTCCTCGCCCCAGAGGTTACCAATCATCACACCGATGACGCGGTAAGAGCCGTCAGCCTCCTTCAGGAAGGCAGGTGATCCGAGATAGCCTGGGTTGCGGTTGGCATCCTGGAGGATGATGTTACCGTTCTGGGTATCCGTGCGAGAGGTGCTCGACTTGAAGTAGCTGATGTAGCTGGCCAGGTTGTGGATGTCAGGATTGTTCTTGAATCCTGCCACCTGGATCTCCGTACCACCGTCGCTCGAGAGTGATGCACCTGCATCGTAAGGAATACCGGCGCCGCCAGCACCGCGGAGCAGGGCGAAGCACTGTGAAGCGGGCGAGATGACGCTGATGGTCCTGTTGCGGGTGTCTCTCACATTGATGTCGATACCGTTGTCCCTCAGGCGGAATCTCACCTCTCTGTCGATGTCGATGGTCTCAGAGGTAATATCACCGCTGGTGTCTACCGAGAAGTCGAGGTTGTTGAAGCTCAGCTTGCGGGCTGTACCCGTGGTGCTGTATGCGTCGTACTCGATGATGACCTTACAGCCTAAGGCAACGTACTGTGCCATCAGCTCACGCCATGCGCCTCCGAGCTGTCTGACGAAGATCCAGGGCTGTACGTTCTGACGGGCGGTCACGAAGGTACCGTTGCTCAGCACGAATCCCGTACCGCAGATCACGTCGGTCAGCGAGATGCCCGGATCGAACGAACGGCCGTCTCTCTCCACCGTGATACGGCGGATCTTCAGCGAGTAGATGTGGTTGTAGTAGTCACGGATGGTTCCGCTGGCATCACCGTGTGCGGTCGGGTTGGCGTTCTCCGCACCAATCTGTGCGGCAGCCTCTCCGGCAATCGGTGTGCCGGGTCCTGCTACATCGTGGTTCACGTCGGGATCGCCGATAGAGGCGACGGTAGCCGATGATTCACCCGGTGCAGCGGGATTGATGTCGATTTCGTCGATACCCCTTTCGATAGCCTTCTGACGGGTCTGTGCCATCTGCTGCTGATAGCGGCTGGCCTCAGAGGCGACGGTCGACAGCTGACGGTTCACGTAGACGATGCGCTCGCGGATCTGTGCCTTCTTGGCCTCAGGTGCAGCCTCCAGTTCCTTGTTCAGCTGCTCCTGCTCCTGCAGCAGTCCCTGCTTGACGGTTGCCAGAGAGTCGAGCTTCGTCTGGTACATGGCCATCTCCTGGCGCAGTTCCTTGTTGTCAACGCTCAGCTTGTAGTTCCATGCACCGAAGCCGATGATGGCGAGCAGCAGCAGTGCTGAGAGTATCCAGATGGCACGGCGATAGGGACGGAGTGCCTGCTGGCGGAAGAGGTTCATACGCTCGGTGAGCTTGATGCTCGAGGTGAGGCCCTGCTTGCCCTGCGGCTGGATGAAGCCGAGACGCGGACCGTTGACTGAGAGCTGGATCTCATCACCCGACTGCAGGTAGTAGCTGCCCTGGATGGGGCGGCCGTTGACCAGCGTCGGATTGGAGGTTGAGAGGTGGATCAGCTGCCAGTTGTTGCCGTCGCGGACGATAGCAGCATGCTTGCGGCTGACGGTCTCGAACGACTCGTCGAATCGTACCTGACAGGATGCATCACGTCCCAGCTCAATCTGGTCGATGATGATTTTCTGTGACTCACCAGCTGAGTGGTACTTCGAGCTGGTCTTGTGCTCCAGGATGTAGTAAGTACGTCCTGATCCGTTGAAGATTGCACCTACGCCTGCTCCTACTGAGCCGGCCACTGTGCGTTTGTAACTGTTTTGAGTTTCCATAAAAATTAATATAGTTTTAGTGGGTTAAAAATATTCAAATCTCAGGGTGGCGTCACCGATGGTGATGATGTCGCCCGGTTTCAGGAAGTAGCCGTTGCGGGTCACTTGCACCGAGTTGACGAAGGTGCCGTTGCTCGAGTCGGTCCATTGCTGCAGGTCGCGCCGCCACTGGCCGTCCCTGATGGCCCATTGGCTGATGTCGGGCGTCGTCTCTATCGTGCAGTGGAAGCGCGAGATGTAGTCCGTGAAGTCCGACTTGATATAGATGGCGTTGCCGGGCTGACGGCCCATCGTCAGGATACGTCCCTTCTGGCTGAGCAGCTGGTTCAGGTTATACACGCGTCCGTATTCCTCGCCCTGCATGACCTTCAGCTGATAGCCGTGCCTGACGACAGGGTTGGCATGAGGTGCGGGCGTCGGCGGCTGGTAGGCTCTGGGCTGTATGGGCGGTGTGTAGCTCACGCCTCCGCCACCTTGTGGCAGCAGGCGCATCACCTCGTGTGCCGTCTGCAGGCGCTGTCTGAAGTCTGGCTGTAGGCAGCCGCCGATGAGCTGTGCCCACTGCTGGCTGTTGGCCAGGTTCTGAAGCAGACCGCGGTTCCAGATGCCGTCCTTTCCCCGCTTCTGATACTCAGCCAGATCGTTGTGGCTTTCCAGCGTTCCGAAGGGTAGGGCACCCGTGAGCAGCTGGAAGGTGAGCACGCCGAACGAGAAGATGTCGGTCGTAGGCAGTACGGTGGATCCGCCTCTTGCCCTGTTCACCTGCTCGGGCGGCATATAGGCGTAGGTGCCGAAGATCTGGTTGGGCTTGCCGAAGATGTTGCGCTGCGTCATGCGGTGGTTACGGTCGCCTGAGATGCCGAAGTCGGTGAGCGCGGCCTTGCCGTTCTGCTTGAAGAGCACGTTCTCCGGTTTCAGGTCGCGATGCACCTTCCCCTGTGCGTGGAGCGCGTCGAGGCCGATCAGGATATCGCGGCAGATGCGCGGTGCCTGGGCTTCGTTCTTGCCGAGCATGGGCTCCAGGTCGCCGCCTGGACAGAACTCCATCACGATGTAGGGGTTGCCGCCCACTGTCCCGTAGTCGAGCGAGCGCACCAGGTTGTCACAGTCTATCTGTCCGGTCTTGAACTCCATCTCGAAGCGGTCCATCAGGGGCTTGCGGATGTCGGCTGGCACTTCCCACAGGCGCAGCAGCTTCAGGGCATATTTCATGCCTCCCCGGTCTTCGACGAGATAGACCACACCGAAGCTGCCTTCACCCAGCGTCTTCCTGACGGTATACTGGCTGACGACATTTCCCGGCTGGAAATCGCATCTGTCAACGACCTGATAGGAGGTACTCATATCACCTTAATTATATATAGATAGGAGCGACGACGTTATTTCGGCTCGAACTTGAATCGGCGGTCGCCCATCACGACGACATCGCCCGGCTGGATCTCAAACTTGCGGCCGGCCTCGATATAGGTTGAGCCCAGTTCGCTCTTGTTGATGATATACCACTTGCCGTCCTCGATGCTGATCTCGGCCTGCTCCTTCGAGGTGATCGTGCGGTTGTCGGGCTCCGTGTTCTCGCGGTTCAGGACGACCGATGTTCCCTCATACTCGTTGGTTCTGGGCTGGGTGATCTCGTCTTCCTCGAGCAGCAGCTCCAGTGTGAACTTAGGCTTCGGGGCAGCGGGCTTGTGCTTGATGGCCCTCACGGTCGGCAGGTGAACCTTGCTGCCGCACTTCGGACAGAACGAGAAATCCGTCGACACTTCAGTGCCGCAGCTCTGACAGGTGACGTGATCGGGGATGTCGAATTCTGCCAGGCTGTCAGCTACGGGTGCAGCGGCTATCGGTGCTGCTGCGGGTGCTGCTGCGGGCTGTGGCGCCGGGGTTGCCGGAGCCATCTTCGTGCCGCAGTTCGGACAGGTGGTGAAGTCGCCTACCACCGGGTAGCCGCAGTTCGGGCAGTTGCGCGAGCCCTGAGGCTGCGGGTTGCCGCCTGCCTCCTGACCGTTGGGGTTATACACGCGGGTCGGGCGTGGGGCCGGCCCCTGATTGGCTACACCGATCACGGTGGGGCGGGGCATAGGATCCTGTTGCATGCTTGCTCCTACCACCGTCGGACGGGGCATCTGCTCTCCGCCGCCGTAGCATTGCGGCTGCTGAGGATAGCCTTGCGGGGCCTGCTGCTGGTAAGCCGGTTGTTGGGGCTGATAGGCGTGATTTGCGTAACCGCCGCCACCGCCGTGAAGCTGATGGCCGCATTTGATACAGTTAGATGCTCCTGGGTCGTTGTCCCAGCCACAATTGTTACATCTCATAGTCTTATGCTCTTAGTTGAATAATTTGATTTTTCTGCCGTCTTCCTGATCCACGCGGATAGAGAACTTTTCACCTTGGCTGCGCACCGTGATGATGCCGAAGCGTCCGTTCTTGAAGACAGGATCACTCTTGTCGACTTTCTTGGTCTTCACCGTCAGCTCGTTGCCGCTGGTCACCTCCACGGTACACCAGTCGGGGTATTCCACCAGCTCCCAGTTCTTGTTGTCGCTGTAGAGCGTGTCGCTGTTGCAGCTGATGGCAATTTTCTCCTCATCATCCTTGCTGACTTTCATCCTTACCTTATTAGGTATGGCTTCGAGTACGGGCTTGCGGCCGTTCTGTACGAGGGTGATGAACTTGGTGGCGTCGCCGTAGATCACGGTGATGCCCGTCTGGCGCTTGATGGTGCTGGCCGAAGGCTGGCAGGTCACCTCGAGCTCCTTGCCGTCCATCGATTTCGACAGCTTGCACCAGGCCTCGCTCTCCGAGGCTACGTTGGCTGTCCAGTCGCTTGATTCAGGCAGCGTACTGACGCCGACCTTCTTGGTTGCTTCCGTCTCGGCGTCGAACACCATGTAGGTGGTGGTGATGTTCAGCTGCTTCGAACCCTGCTTCTGCACCGGTCCGCTGTCGGAGCTGTCGCCGCTCTTACGCTTGGCCAGACGGTTGCACTTAGCAATCTGCGCCTTGCACTTCTTCACGTTGTCTGCACTCTTGTTGATGGCCATCGAAGCCTTGAAGCTGGCGATGGCTCCCTGATAGTCGTCACTGTTCATGAGCGAAATGCCCTTGTTGTATGAAGCACTGGCACTCTGGGCGAAGCTGGCGCTTGGAACGAAGCACAGCAGCCCTACAATCATCATCAGTCTGATAATCAATCTGTTCATTGTGTTAGGTTTCAGTTATTTGTTTGTGTGACATACGGTTTGATGCTCTCCACGCGCTGTTCGGTCTCAGAGGTGTCGAACTCCAGATCCTTCAGCGACTTGATCATCTCCGTCAACCCTGTGTAGACGGTCTCCAGCGCGTTGGTGATGCTGATCTGCTGCTGCTGGGCGGCAGTAGCCACGTCGGCCGAGAGGGAGTCCTTGTCGGCCAGCGCCTCGTCGATCTTCTTGAGGGCGTTGATATAGATCTGCTCCACCTTGCCATACTGAGTGTCGTACGGGTCGTCCGGGTGGTTGCTGATGATCGTGTCGGCCTCCAGACGGATGGCGGCTGCCTCGTTGATGCGCTCCTGGGCCAACGAGTCGTAGTTGATGCGCGGCAGGGCAACTGTCTCGGGTTCGGGCGAACCGCCTCCGGCGAAGATGGCGATGAGCACGATGACAGCCACGATGGCTGCGGCAATACCGCCGTAGAGCAGTTTCTTGTTGCCTCCCTGGTTCAGGGGCTTGCTCTTCTTGATGGCGGGCTCGGCTTGCGGTGTCGGCGGCTGTAGTCCGTCCTGCGAGTTGTTGATCGGGTTCGCTCCCTGCGGACCCTGCATCGGCTGCTCGGGGATGGCTCCTGCGTTGGCCAGCTTGTCGGCCTGAGCCTGATTGATGATCAGCTCGTTGGGCATCACGATGCCGTGCAGGTGGTTGTAGGTCATCTCCTCCACCTTACGTGCCGACGGACGGTCCCATGTCTCCTTGGCAAGACAGGCGTAGACGATATCCTTCAGTTCCTGCGAGAAGTTCTCCTCGATGATGGGAATGTCGGCACCGTTCTTCTGGAGTACGCCTCCGTGGTTGCCGAACGGCGGATTGCCCCCCGACATCAGCTCGTACATCATGGCACCCATCGACCATACGTCGCTCGCCATGATCGGCTTCGGATTGGCACTGAATCGTTCTGGCCCCATATAGGCCAGCGTGCCGCCGCTTTGCTCCTGGGCCATACCGTTACGGATGGTACTTCTCACGCGTGCGCTGATACCGAAGTCGGTAATCATGAAGTGACCTTCGTCGTTCACGAGGATATTGTCGGGCTTGATGTCCTGATGGATAAGAGGCGGCTCCTTCTCATGCAGATAGGCCAGACCGGCAGCCACGTCGTGCAGCAGGTTCCAGCATTCCTCCTCCGTGATCTTGTTGTCTTCGGTGATGTATTTGAATGCCGAGCCGTTCTTGCAGAAGGGCATGATCAGGTAGGGCTGGCGGTTCCAGCTGTCGAAGTGGGTCGGGCGGAGCAGGTTCGTGTGGTTCATGTCGAAAACCATCGAGAACTCCTGCGTGAACATCTTCAGACCGGCCTCGTCGAGTCCCGTACCGGGTGCATACACTTTCACTGCCACTTGCACGCCCGTCAGGCTGTCCTCAGCCAGCCAGACTTCTGCGAATCCTCCTCTTCCCAGTAGTTTAATAAACTTATACCTGTCGGCAAATAACAGGCCTTCTTCTAATGTCATAATATTAATGTTAATCTATTTAAATTCAGAATTTGATTCCAAAAGTACGAAATTTTCCGCATACAATAGCAAAATTATCGAAATTTAACATAAAATTGTTGCTATTTGTTTGTGTTTCCCCGTTTCCTATCTTTTCATAGTGGCTCTTTCCGCGAATGATTGTGCGCGGTACACCAATTTATCTCCTGACCACTTTTTCCCCCTCGTGGAGATAGATTCCTTTTTGAGGACGGTCCACTTTCTGGCCCTGCAGATTGTAATAGTTTCTGTCTTTATCGGGAGTGATTGGCGTGTCATTGATTGCGTTCGTGGCCGACAGTTCGCCGATGGCCTCGTCGAGCCATTTTTTCCGGTAGCTCAGCCATGAGATGATACCCCTTGTCCGCTCGTCCGAGAGTCTGCGGTCTTTGTCCCACAGCTCATTGTCAAGCACGACGGATTCGTCGAAAGCCCGCCCCTCCTCCGATGCGGCATAATCCTCCAAGTAGCTGAAAAGCTGGTCGAAGATGGTCGGCGACAGTTCCTTCCATCTTGCGATATAGGCCTGAATGAACGCCCGGTCGCTGAAGAGCGTGTCGTAGAAGAACCAGCCGTATTCATGCGTAGTGCTCCATTCATCTTTACAAACGAATATCATGTCAAAGTCCCAAAGCATCGCGAAGGCCACCTTCGTCTGGTCGGTGTTGTCATATTTTGTCAGATAGTAGTTGGCCCCCGCGGCATCTTGGTTTCCCAGGATGTCATGCAGCAGTATCCAGGTGGCGAACGACTTCACGTCGATATAGTTAGGATAGGTACCGTCGTTCAGCGACGCCTCCACCTGGTGTATCATCTCCGTGAAATAGGCTATCTGCTCTTCGGTGATGTCATCCTCGTCCGGGTATTTGAAAGTGTAGTTCATCGGAAGCCTCTTGATGGTGCTTTCCACATACACATTCTCGTTCCACCAGTAGGCGTCATATTCGAAGATATACCCCGTCTTGTCCACGTTCAGCCGGCAGTCCTTGTTTCTTTTCACCGACTCGCACAGCATGTATAGCCCCAGGTACTCCCCGTTGAAGATCAGGTTGACGTATTCGTATCCGGGCGTCCATTGCATCCCGGCCAGCTCATTCAGCTTGAAGCCCGTTTTGGCGCTGAGGCTCTCGTCGAGTATGAGCACCCAGTTCTTGTCTGAATATTTCCCGTCGTCACCTCTCCGCAGCAGATCAGCCTTTTTCTCCAGTTTGATCTTGTAGGGCTTCTTTTTGTAATATGCTGTCGTGTTGCCCCTGATCTTGATCGTCATCCCGCTCACATCCTCCTGATAGTCGCCGCTGTCGAAGAGCACCTCGTTCTTTTTTATAATCCTCAGCCTGCCCGGCACCTTCGTCGCATTCCTGATGCCATAGCCCGACAGCCCCGGAGGCGGCGTCACGCCTTCGAAAGTTGGCATTTCCCCGTCCACCGTCTCTATCTCGACTACTGGGAGCCCTATTTCGTATATCCTATGATGATCGGTCTCCTCAGCCATCATCGGAACGGTGAAGAGCGCCACGATACATATAAGGTATATAATTTTTTTTACATTCACGGTCTTGTCCTATTATGCTGCTTCAAGAAAACAGAGTTGCAAAAGTAGCCATTATTTCTGGAATAACCAAGAAATTCTTCATAAAAATCGAAAAACCACATCAGAAACCCCTCCGCATTGTTGTGCACACGTGCGGAGGGAAGGTGACACGAAAGGGTCAGGAGTAATTGTGACTGTTTAATTTAACCGTCTTACGTCTTTTTTCATTTTTGCATCATATCATTTGGCGGTTTCAGTATTTTTGCTTACCTTTGCATCTAAAACAAGATAGAGGAATGAAAAAAGCCTACTTCCTATTTATTTTGGCACTCCTGCCGTTCGTGGCAAATGCCTTCTGCTTTATATTCTGTCATCAATGGGATGTCTGGGATTGGAAGTCTGCTTGACAAGAAAAGTAAGAAAAACCTAAAAGACATTCAAGCGAAGGCCGTTGCTTCTGTCATGATTGCACCGAAAGTAATCGAACCAGCCACGACAGCTCCTACTCCCGACCTCTGCATCAAGAGGGACCGCTCACAATGTACCGAAGAATATCTGGCCAATAATCTGTTGGAAGAGAAGGATACTGATTTCATCAAGACTGACAAGCCTGATCCTCATTCCATCGCCTTCCACTTTAGGGACGGACAAATGAAGCAGGCAGTATGATGTAATTTGTTAAATAATCGTTATTTTCAGCGGAAATATGAAGAAAACGTATAGTTTCCGCTGATTATATGAATATTTTTATTATATTTGCAGCGGATTTTGGTTAATATTCATAAAACTATGAACGGGCCGACGGTTTTACGGACATCTGCGAGATGAAACATTCCGTAAACACCTTCACCATTGACAATGATTACGCTAAGGACTTGCAAAACAAACTTGACGCATACCGCGAACTGTCGAAGGACAAGCGCACCCTTCATCTTGTCATGGTAACAACGAACGGCGTTGCCCACAACAACTACTATAACATGGTACAGAAGGAGATAAACATGGACGAGCTGTTCACATAAAGACAAAACCGTTCTTCTTTAGTTTTACTTCATAAACTATTTTGCACGTACCGACTCTATCCTGGTCAGTACGGTGCTATTTTTATGTTTTCATGGAAGATTGTAAGATTCCCTGATCTTCATGCATATGACCTGATGGGTGAACTCAGACGCATATTCAACTTGAACCTCAAGGTCAGCAAAGCAGGCTTCATGCTTAACGACTGGTTTGAGAAGGTCGTGGCTACAGGCAATGAGTCCTTCAAGCAGATCATCAGGACATTCAAGAACAACTACAAAACCATACTCGGCTATTTCAAACGACGTTCCACCAATGCCTCTGCCGAGTCCTTCAATGCAAAGATCAAGATGTTCAGAACACAGTTGTGAATTTTAAGAATTATTATATCATTGTAACAAAGGGACGGTTCTTTTGTTATAACGGAAGAACCGTCCCACTGTTATCCTCATAATTTGATACACATCATGGTCAGGTCATCGTTGGGTTCGGCTCCGTCGCGGTGCTTTTCCACTTCGGCCTCTATGGCCTCAATAACCTGGCGGGCATTTTCGTAATGGATGGCACATAGAATCTCCAACAGACGGTCGTCACCGAACTGCTCCTGCTGCCGGTTCTCGGCTTCGTTCAGACCGTCGGTATAGATAAACAGCTGCCGTCCCTTGATGTTCTCAATCTCCTCGCCCTCATACTCCAGACCAGGCCAGAGTCCTATAGGTGCATTGGGTAGCATGTCGAGAAACTCGCCACCCAGCTCACCGCCGCCGAGGACAGGCGCATTATGTCCCGCGTTGCAGAAGTCGAGATGCCCCGTCTGCAGGTCGAGAAGTCCAACAAACATGGTCACGAACATGGCGTTCACATTATCTTCACCGGCAAGGGCTTTGTTGATGCTCGTGCAAATCTCTGCCGGCATCATGCCCTGTGTGGCGTGGGTGAGGAACAGTCGTGTGGCCTGTGCCATGAACAGCGAGGCGGGCACGCCTTTGCCGCTGACGTCGCCCAGGGCAAAATAGAGCTTGTCGCCCTCCAGATGATAGCCGTAAAGGTCGCCACCCACCTCCTTGGCAGGTGTCATCGACGCATACATGTCGAGGCCTTCATAGTCGGGGAATGCGCTGGGCACCATCGACATCTGAATGTCGCGAGCAATGCTCAGCTCACCCTCCATACGCTCCTGTTGCGCCTTCATATCTGCTATGCGGCGGGCCACCCTGTGGCGATACAACGTATATAATATAAAAAAGGTGGTAATGAGAATCAGTGCCATCAGTGTCGCTAACCACCGTTGGTGTGAGAGCGTGAGCTGCTGCCGGGCTATCTCGGCGTCCTTCTGCTGTGTCTCGTAGACGGTGGCGAGTTCTGCGGCATCATTCCTCTTCTGTTTCTTGATGACTGAGTCTATATTCTCGAAGACGTATGCCGCTACGGCCAGGGCGGAGTCGCGACGGTCCGCCATGTAATTGGCCTTGAACTTATTTCCGTATTTGGTCAGGTTGTCCATCGACAGTTCCATGTTATACTCCGCGATATAGTCATCGAACGCCTTATAGGTATCAGCGGCTTCGGCATAACGCTCCATTTTCAACAGGGCTTCGGCTTCGTCAAACCTTCCATAGTTAGTCTTGGCATATTGCGTGTGCCGGAAGGCATCCAAAGCCCGGTCTGCCTCCGCAGGCTTATCCAGGCCGATTGCTACTCTCAGTCTGCATATATAATCCATAGCCGCCACAAAATCGGAATCTCCAGGGGACAGCCCGCCGTCCGCTGCAATGGTGGTGCCCAGCGAATCTATTCTGGCAAGCCACTTCTCAGCCACGTCATATTCTTCTTCATTTATATATGTTACGATGATGTTGGCTAATGCTGCTGCACGATTATAGTAACCCGATTTAACCTCTGAGGTAATATCTTTCATGTAGGTGTAGCATAGTTCATACATTTTGTCGCCTTCCTCATTCATGCCAAGATCTTTCTGAATCCATCCTATATGCTGCGTCAAGTTCATCAGTTTGCCGCATAGAGAAGGCGTCGGTTTCTCCTGATACCATTTCTTCAATGCTTCTATGGCTGGAATACCTGTCCTCAAGGCTTCCTCGTAGTTGTCCTTCATGATTAAGGTATACGCCAGAGCCGTGGCACTATGATAATAGTCGATACTGTCCATTGTGCTCGCTGGTGTCTCAGCAAGTGCCAACCTGAATTCTTTTTCGGCAAGTCTGTAGTTGCCTAAATTGTAATAGGCATTTCCACGAGATTTGGCTGCATTAATCAAAGTAATAGCACCGGCGTCATACAGGCTGTCAGCCAGTGTTACCACTCTGTCGTAATCACGATTGCTTTTGGCAACGCTGAAAAGGCTGTCAGCCTCTGACAACTGCCGCGCCGATGGCATGCCTCTACGCCCGCAGGACACTGTCGCCGCGAGTACTGCCGCAACAGCCAACATGAGAATCAAAGATTTCTTTCCCATGATCGTCTTTAAATTAAGTCTTTATATCGGGTACAAAAATACTACATTTCTGTTAATTCCGTATCGTTTAAACGTGAAAAAACGCAAATGCCCCTACTTTTTCTCAGGATTCCTTGGCGGATTCAGGATTTGTTGAAAGATCAATGACCTGTTCCTTTGATCTTGAGGTAATCATTTTTAGCCACAGATTACACAGATTAAGAATGATTAAGAATTCGTTAAAATCCTGGCAGGATTTATTAAAATTGCGACTGGATTTGATAAAATCGCGTCAGGATTATCTGTTTTTCAGATGTTAGGGGATGTTTGATATTAATTGTTACTTGGAGCGTCGCGAACCAGACGAACAGAGTTGCCGTAGTAACGCTGAGTAGCGTTAGTGCTGCTGTTTCCTATTGTAATATTAGCACTATTGAAGGTCAAAGCAAATGCCTCCCCACTACCACTGGATGTTGAAGACCAATTTTTGTTTCCTTTCTTTCAGTAAATAAGTATACTTTAATTCCAATCACATCAGGGCTTATTTTCTGACGAACTTTTTGTCGTTCTGAAAGAGGATACCGCGTGAATAGTTTTCGGCAGGTGTGCCGTCGAGACGATAGACGCGAGCCGAGGCGTTCTGCTGTTGTGTGCGAGGAGCATCGGTTATCCGTGTTGCGCTGCCTGTCTTCTCTGCGAATTCCGCACGAGCATTGGCCAACTGACCTATGAAACGCTCGTGGCTGCGGATCAACTGATAGAGCACCGAGCCGGCCATGCGACCAGCATCGACGTCACTCTGCCAGTGATAGCCGGCAATGACGCGGCTCTGGCCGAACTCATAGCCACGGGCCAGCAATGCCTCCATCGCCTCATTGGTCTGGTTGATGTCTGACAGCAGCAGCGCCGACGTCCAGAAGAACACGGTATGGCCCGAGGGATAGGCCCCCTCATTACG
>JAEEGI010014586.1_pt1 | contig 16497 bp, 13 predicted proteins | sample 8958751 | NCBI WGS metagenome assembly JAEEGI01 (sample SAMN16246545, study PRJNA631951) | gut metagenome | biome: gut microbiome; feature: rumen; material: KS-attached | host: Bos | place: Iran: Karaj | collected 2018-10
ACCAGGGAGGATCCATGCGACGCCGTGGTTTTGCCTTTGCTTTCCTGCTGGCGGCCTTGCCGTGGCTGTGCCCGCTGGCGGCGTCTACGGACGGCGGGAACGGAGGCGCGGCGGAGGCCCCTGCCGACTTCGAGCGTCTCTTTGCCCAACAGGGCGCAGACGCCCTCACCTACCACTACTGCTCAGCGGGCGTCGATGGGAACTGGGTCGCCAACTGCCGATCGACGGACAGCCAGACATGGCTGACCTTCAGGAAGGACGGCACGGTGGAAGGCGTCCTGTTCGAGGAGGCGGTCAAGGGCACGTGGACGGCAAAGCGATCCTCCGTCACGGTGAAGGCCGGGGATGAGCAGGCGGGCTATACGGTCATGGGGCCGTATCTGGCGGAGCCGCTGGGCATGTGGGGCGACTACGAGACCTTTGTGCTGGCAAAGTAGCGTTGCCGGCGCCCATGACGGGAGCCCCGCATCCGGCGTTCAGCGCCTTTCCAGAGGCAGGAGGCTTGCGGGAGGGGGTGCCGGTACCTGCGTGGCTCTGGAGGGGCGGGGTTCGTGGAAATGCGGTGTTCCCCTACAGCCTCTTTCAAAAATCTTAACAATAACAGGGTGTTGTGTGCATGCCGGTCTAGCTAAGTGTCGATCTCGGGAAAAACGAGAAGGCGCCGGAATCCGGCGCCTTATGCGTTGCCTGCGTATCTTTTGCTTCTGGGGAGGAATGCATGCTGGGCTGTATCGCAGGTGGCAGGCGCTGGAGAGCGCCATGCCACCTGCTGCCCTGCCTTCAATGTGGCCATGCTAAGTTGAAGGCTGTGTGCCTTGAGAGGCAAGGGAGGCCTTTCGGCTTCCCGGTGACCGTGGTCCGCAGAGGGTGTGCGGGCCACGGCCTTACGCAGGCGACCACGGAGGAGGTTGGGCGGTCGCCTGGGGGAAGACTGGGAAGCTAGATTTTGCCCTTGAGGGCCTGGGCGACGGTCTCGCCGAACTTGCCGAGCTCGTGGATGACGGTGATCCCGGCCTCCTGGAAGGCCTTGATCTTGTCTTCGCCGCGGCCGGAGTTGCCGGTGATGATGGCGCCGGCGTGGCCCATGCGCTTGCCCTTGGGGGCGGTGAGGCCGGCGATGAAGCCGAAGACGGGCTTGGGATAGTTCGTCTCCTTGACGTACTGGGCGGCCATCTCTTCGCCGTTGCCGCCGATTTCGCCGATCATGCAGACGGCCTTGGTTTCAGGATCGTCGCGGAAGAGCTTGAGCATGTCGGTGAAGTAGAGGCCGGGCACCTGGTCGCCGCCTATGCCGCAGCAGGTGGACTGGCCGAGGCCCTGCTGGGTGAGCTGCCAGGTGGCCTCGTAGGTGAGGGTGCCGGAGCGGGAGATGAGGCCTATCGGGCCGGGCTCGAAGATGTAGCCGGGCATGATGCCGATCTTGCACTGCCTGGGCGTGATGATGCCGGGGCAGTTGGGGCCGATGAGCTGGGTGCCGTTCCTGGCGAAGAACTCCTTCACGCGGATCATGTCGAGCACGGGGATGTGCTCGGTGATGAGCACCACGAGCCTGACGCCGGCGGCCGAGGCTTCGCAGGCGGAGTCGGCGGCGCCCATGGCGGGCACGAAGACCACGCTGGTGTCGGCGCCGGTGGCCTTGACGGCCTCCTCGCAGGAGTTGAAGACCGGCACGCCGAGCACTTCCTGGCCGCCCTTGCCGGGGGTCACGCCGGCGACGACCTTGGTGCCGTACTTCATCATCTGCTCGGCGTGGAAGCGGCCTTCGCGGCCGGTGAGGCCCTGGACGATGACTTTCGTCTCGGAGTTGACAAGGATGCTCATTACGCCCTCCCGGTGATTTCAGCGATTTTGCGGGCGGCTTCGGACATGGAGGCCGCGGGATGGTAGTTGAGGCCGCTTTCCTTGAGGATGCGGCGCCCCTCCTCCACGTTGGTGCCTTCCATGCGGATGACGAGCGGGAGCGTCATGCCGGTGCGCTTGGCCGCGTTGACAACGCCCTGGGCGACGATGTCGCAGCGCAGGATGCCGCCGAAGATGTTGATGAGGACGCCCTTGACGTTGGGATCCTCGAGCATGAGGGAGAAGCCGGCCGCCACCATGTCCTCGTTGGCGCCGCCGCCGGCGTCGAGGAAGTTGGCGGGCGTGGAGCCGGCCTGCTTGATGGCGTCCATGGTGGCCATGGCCAGGCCTGCGCCGTTGACCATGGTGCCGACCTCGCCGCCGAGGTGGACGTAGTTGACGCCCGCTTCCTTGGCCTTGAGCTCGAGGGGATCGGCCTCTTCGGGGTCGTCGAGGGCCGCGATGGCGGGATGGCGCTTGAGGGCGGCGTCGTCGAAGTTGACCTTGGCGTCCAGGGCGACGAGGTGGCCCTCGGCGTTGACGCACAGGGGGTTGATCTCGACGAGGACGGCGTCCTCTTCCTTGGCGAGCTTCACCAGGCCCTGGAGCATTTTGACGCCTTCGCCGACCTGCTTGGCGTCGAGGCCGCAGCCGAAGAAGAGCTTGCGGGCCTGGAAGGGCCAGATTTCGTGGGCCGCGTCGAGCTTGCAGGTGAAGATGTGGTCGGGCGTCTCGGCCGCCACGGTCTCGATGTCCATGCCGCCGTCCGGGGAGGCCATGCAGGCAAGGCGGCCGGCCGTGCGGTCGAGCACCACGGCGAGGTAGAGCTCGCGGGCGATGCTGGTGCCGCTCTCCACCCAGACCTTGTGGACGATTTTGCCGGCTTCGCCCGTCTGCTTGGTGACGAGCTTCATGCCGATGATGGCCTTGGCGGCGGCCTCGACTTCCTCGACGGTCTTGCAGACCTTGACGCCGCCGGCCTTGCCGCGGCCGCCGGCGTGCACCTGGGCCTTCACGACCCAGGGCGCCTCGAGCTTGCCCGCGGCCTCGACGGCCTCCTGGGGCGTGAGGGCGAGGTAGCCCTGCGGAACCGGAATGCCGTATTTCGCGAAAAGGCCTTTGGCCTGGTACTCATGTATGTTCATGACTGCTCCATTTGTTGCTAGTAGCCCCGGAAAGGCATTCGCCATGAAGACAGCAGTCCGCAGCTCCTGCGGCCTTCCGGGGCCGTAACCCGTACAAGAACGGCTCAGCTTGCGCGGCCCCTCCTCATCGCAAGGGGGAGGGGCCGCAGCCGTTCAAACTCTACCAGGTCTTGTCCACGCTCTCGCCCAGCTTGAGGCCGAGGTCGAGAGCCTGGTTGTTGGCTTCGTGGAATGCGGGCTTGAACTTGTCCGCCAGGCATTTCCTCACGGCGTCGACGTCGACGATCTTGGTGAGGGAGAGCAGGACGCCGAGCACGCAGATGTTGAGAGCCTGGGTCTTGTGGAACTTGTCCACCACCTCGCGGTGCATGGGCAGGCCTACGTAGTGGGCGTCCATGCGGCGCTCAGGCTGCACGAGATCGGAGTCGAAGAGCATGATGCCGTTGGGGCGGATGAGGGGGAGGAACTTCGCGCAGGCCTGGTTGGTCAGCGAGACCAGCACGTCGGGGTGCAGGACCTGGGGGAAGAGGATCTCCTCGTCGGAGATGATGACGTCCGAGCGGGTGGCGCCGCCGCGGGCTTCAGGGCCGTAGGCCTGGGTCTGCACGGCGTTGTGGCCGCCGTAGAGGGCCGCGGCCTGCGCCAGGAGGATGGCCAGGGAGATGACGCCCTGGCCGCCGGAACCGGAGAGAAGAAAACGGGATGTCATGGCTAGTCCTTCCTCACCTTCGCGATCAGCTTGTCGTACTCTTCGCAGTATTCGGGCGCGTCGATTTCCTTGAACACGCCGCGGGCGATGAGATTGGGGTTCTCCTCGAGCTTCTTGGAGCCCAGGAGGGCCGTGTTGTCCCTGTACCACTCAAGCATCTGCACGGGACCGCCGAACTTGTTCTTGCGGCCGAAGTAGGTCGGGCAGTCGGAGAGGATTTCGACCACGGAGAAGCCCTTGTGCTTCCAGGCTTTCTTGATGAGCGAGGTGATCTCGTTGACGTGGAAGGTGGTGGTCCTGGCGACGAAGGTTGCGCCGGCGCCGAGGGCGAGCTGGACCGTGTCGAAGTCGCGGTCGATGTTGCCGAAGGGCGCGGTGGTCGCTTTGATGCCGCGGCCCGAGAGCGGGGAGAACTGGCCGCCGGTCATGCCGTAGATGCGGTTGTTCATGATGATGGCGACCATGTCGATGTTCCTGCGGCAGGCATGGATGAAGTGGTTGCCGCCGATGGCCGTGGCGTCGCCGTCGCCCATGGGGACGAAGACGTTGAGCTCGGGGCGGGCCAGCTTCAGGCCCGTGGCGAAGCCGAGGGCGCGGCCGTGCAGGGTGTGCATGGAGTGGAAGTCCACGTAGCCGGAGATGCGGGCGGAGCAGCCGATGCCGGAGACGAGGCTGATTTTCTCCTGCGGGATGCCGAGGTCGTCGATGGCGTGGAGCAGGCCGTTGAGGATGATGCCGTGTCCGCAGCCCGGGCACCAGATGTGGGGGAAGAAGCGCTTGCGGATAAGATTCTGGATGCTCATTAGAAGCCCCTCCCGTCAATCAGGCGGATGGCCTTGGCGATGTCGTCGGGCGCGATGTAGTGGCCGTCGATGCGGTTGGCGAGGAAGACGCGCTCGGGACGGTCGACCACGCCCTTCACCAGGTTGGAGACCTGGCCCATGTTCATTTCGGCGACGAGGATGTTCCTGGCGTTCTTCGTCTTTTCGCGGACGAGCTCCTTGGGGAAGGGCCACAGGGTCTGCAGCTCGAGCATGCCCATCTTCTCGCCGCGCTTGCGGCGGTCGAAGACGTACTGCTTCACCGTGCGGGCGGAGGCGCCGTAGGAGATGATGACGGTGTCGGCGTCGTCGAGCTCGTACTCCTTCCAGCGGGCGAGGACGGCGGAGCGGTTCTCGATCTTGTCGTAGAGATGGTGGTTGAGCTTCGCGACCATCTCGGGATTCTGGGTGGGGAAGCCCCAGATGTCGTGGTGCAGGCCGGTCACGTTGTAGCGGTGCTTGCCGCCGAAGTCGGACATGGGGAGCCTGCCGTCCTCGCGGGGGAGGTAGGGATGGTAGGCCACGCCTTCCTTGACTTCGGTGTGCAGGCGCTCGACGGTTTTCAGCACGCCCTCGGCGGGCACGACGAGGCGCTCGCGCATGTGGGCCACTTCGGCGTCGAAGAGCAGGATGACCGGGGTGCGGTAGGTCTCGGCCATGTTGAAGGCCTCGACGGTGATGGTGAACACGTCCTGCACGCTGGAGGCGGTGAGGGCGATGATGGAGTGGTCGCCGTGGCAGCCCCAGCGCGCCTGCATGACGTCGGACTGGGAGACTTCGGTGGGCAGGCCCGTGGAGGGGCCGCCGCGCATGGCGTTGACCACGACGCAGGGAATCTCGGCCATGACGGCGTAGCCCAGGGCCTCCTGCTTCAGGGAGAAGCCGGGGCCGGAGGTGGCGGTCATGGACTTGCGGCCGGCCAGGGAGGCGCCGCAGACGGCGCACATGGAGGCCAGCTCGTCTTCCATCTGCACGAATTTGCCGCCGTTGACGGGGAGCAGCTCGGCGAGGCACTCGGCCACTTCGGTGGAAGGCGTGATGGGGTAGCCGGCGAAGAAGCGGCAGCCGGCGTAGATGGCGCCGCGGGCGCACGCTTCGTTGCCCTGGACAAAGAGAGTCTGTTCGCTCATCACTTGGCCTCCTTCGGCTTCTTGTCCTTCACGACGGTGATGGCAAGGTCAGGGCAGTAGTGTTCGCACAGGCCGCAGTAGATGCACTTCTCCGGATCGCGCTCCATCTTCTCGGCGATTTCGTCGAGGGTGAGCGCTTTCTTGGGACAGAAGGCGACGCAGACGCCGCAGCCCTTGCACCAAGACTTATTGAAAATGTATTCGCTCATTTCGCACCTGGATTAGAGTTTGTTTCGCTGGCGGGACGTCCGTACGGGCGGGGCGCCCGCCAGCGGGAAGGTGTCGGGATTGGGCCTACATGTTGTCGCAGATGGCCTTGCCGAAGGCCGAGCAGGCGACCTTGGTGGCGTCGGGCATCTGGCGGGCCAGGTCGTAGGTCACGGTCTTGTTGGCAACGGCGCCCTGCACGCCCTTGCGCACGAGGTCGGCGGCCTCGGTCCAGCCGAGGTAGTCGAGCATCATGGCGCCGGACAGGATGATGGAGCCGGGGTTGGTCTTGTCGAGGCCGGCGTACTTGGGAGCGGTGCCGTGGGTGGCTTCGAAGATGGCGTAGCCGTCGCCGATGTTGGAGCCCGGAGCCATGCCGAGGCCGCCGACCTGCGCGGCCAGGGCGTCGGACATGTAGTCGCCGTTGAGGTTGGGCATGGCGAGCACGCTGTATTCGCGGGGACGCAGCAGGATCTGCTGGAACATGGCGTCGGTGATGCGGTCCTTGATGACGATCTTGCCTTCAGGAACCTGGCCGTCGACGAGCTCGGACTCGGGGATGGTCACGTCGCCGAACTCTTCCTTGGCCACCTCGTAGCCCCACTTGCGGAAGCCGCCTTCGGTGAACTTCATGATGTTGCCCTTGTGGACCAGGGTCACGCTGGGCAGCTTGTGGTCGATGGCGTACTGGATGGCCATGCGGACCAGGCGTTTGGTGCCGAACTCGGAAATGGGCTTGATGCCGATGGAGGAGCCGGGACGCACTTCCTTGCCGGAGAGCTCCTTGATGAGCTCGATGAGGCGGTTGGCTTCAGGGGAGTTGGAATCCCACTCGATGCCGGCATAGAGGTCTTCGGTGTTCTCGCGGAAGATGATCATGTTGACGGCGTCGGGATCCTTGACCGGGCTGGGCACGCCGGGGATGTGGCTCACAGGGCGCACGCAGGCGTAGAGGTCGAAGAGGCGGCGCAGCATGACGTTGACGCTGCGGAAGCCCTTGCCCACGGGGGTGGAGAGGGGGCCCTTGATGCCGACGCGGTAGGTGGTGATGGCGTCCATGGTGGCCTGGGGGACGAACTCGCCGGAGCGCTTCCACTCGTCCTCGCCGGCGCCGACGGTCAGCCATTCAATTTTGCGCTTGCCGCCGTAGGCTTTCTCGACCGCCTTGTCCAGGACGGGCTTGCAGGCGTTCCAGATGTCGGGGCCGATGCCGTCGCCGGGAATGCAGGGGATGATGGGATCGTCGGGGACAATGAGTTTGCCGTTTTCGTACTTGATGCCAGTGCCCATGGTCTTGCTCCTTAGGGGTTTGCTGTTAGGGTTTGCTGTGAAGGGAAACGTGGATGGAGATATATGCCTGCCCGGCGGCGCGGCGCTGGGAGCGTGCCCTGGCGCCGCGCCGGGGCTTTTGCTGCGATGCCGCTATTTGTAGTGGTTGATGAGGCAGCCGGCGAGGAGGATCTTGCGCTCCTCGGAGGCCATGCCGGGCAGCTTGAGCTCGATGGCCGTGCCCTTGCCGTTCCTGAACCAGGTGCCCTTGACGGACTCGGCGCCGCTCTCGAGGGCCTGCTTCACGCCGGGGACGTAGACCACGTCGCCGGTTTCCAGGGGGCAGTTCTCGACGTCGTCGACCACGAAGGGCAGAAGGCCCCAGTTGATGCAGTTGGAGCGGTAGCGCTTGGTGGCGTAGGCGCCGGCGATGTTGCCCCAGCCGCCGAGCACCTTCTGGCAGGAGGCGGCCTGCTCGCGGGCGGAGCCGTCGCCGGGGTAGACCGCAAAGACCACGGAGCCTATGCCGGTGCCCTTGGCTTCCTTGGCCGCGTCGAGGCCGGCTTCCTGGAAGAGGGCGGCCACGTCGGCGGGCATGGCCTGGCCCTCGGCGAGGGCTTTCTGGCGGGCGCGCTCGACTTCGCGGATGGCCTTGGCGCGGGTCACGTACTCGGGATCCTTGGCGCGCAGGGTGTACTCGGCCATGCGCTCGGGGTTGGAGCGGAAGGCGGAGGGCTCGCCGGAGGCGATGAAGTCGTCGGTGGTGGTGACCTTGTCGCGCAGGGCGATGGCGACCTTGAGCACGAGGTTGTCGGGCATGGCGATCATGTCCGGCCAGTCGCCGATGTTCGGGCCGCGGACGAGCTCGGCATCAGGCTGGGCATGGCCCTGGCCGTGGAAGACGTTGTTCTTGTAGACCGTGTCGTCGAAGCCGTAGACCTTCGGGGTGTCCGGGGTGTCCTCGCCGGCGGGGGTGAGGAAGCCGCCGTTGAGCATGGTGGCGGTGATGGAGCGCGCGTCCATGAGGGCCACGTAGGAGATCTGGCCGCCGGCGCCCTTGGAGCCTTCGCGGTGGGCGAAGTTGCGGGTGACGTGGCGCACGGAGAAGCAGTTCTGGCCGGGCACGTCGCCGGCGCCGAAGCAGGGGCCGCAGAAGGCGGTGCGGATGGACACGCCGGCATTGACGAGGTCGCCAAGGGCGCCGGTCTTGATGAGTTCCTGCAGGACGGGCTGGGAGGCGGGGTAGACGGTGTAGTTCACGCCGCCGGCGCCGATGGACTTGCCCTTGAGCATGCCGGCCACGACCGCGAGGTTGCCGTAGAGGCCGCCGCAGCAGCCGGAGACGGTGGCCTGGTCGATGTGGAACTTGCCGTCGATGACCTTGGACTTGAGATCCGGCACGTTGGCGTACTTGTCGCCCATGAGCTTGCGGGCGCGGGCCTCGACTTCGCCGAGGTAGTCCAGGGGAGCCTTGTTGAAGTCGGCGATGGCAACGCCGAGGCTGGGATGGAAGGGCAGGGCGATCATGGGCTCGATGGTGGAGAGGTCGACCTCGACCACGCGGTCGTACCAGGCGCCCTCGTCGGGATTGAGCTCCTTGTAGTCCTGCTCCCTGCCGTGGACGGCCAGCCACTCGCGCACGACCTCGTCGGTGGACCACACCGAGGAGAGGCAGGCGGTTTCGGTGGTCATGACGTCGACGCCGAGGCGGTAGTCCATGGCCAGGTTCTTCACGCCGGGGCCGAAGAATTCCATGACCTTGTTTTTCACGACCGCGTCCGGGAAGAGGGCGGTCACGAGGGCGATGGCCACGTCGTGGGGGCCGACGCCGGGCCTGGGCGCGCCGGTGAGGTAGATGGCGACCACTTCGGGGCTGTCCACGTCCCAGGTCTTGGAGAGGATCTGCTTCACGAGCTCGCCGCCGCCTTCGCCGACGCCCATGCAGCCGAGCGCGCCGTAGCGGGTGTGGGAGTCGGAGCCCATGACCATCTTGCCGGAGCCGGCGACCATTTCGCGGGCGTACTGGTGGATGACGGCCATGTTCGGGGGCACGAAGTCGCCGCCGTACTTGCGGGCGGCGGAGAGGCCGAAGCGGTGGTCGTCGGCGTTGATGGTGCCGCCGATGGCGCAGAGGCTGTTGTGGCAGTTGGTGAAGGCGTAGGGGACCGGGAACTTCTCGAGGCCGGAGGCGCGGGCGGTCTGCACGATGCTCACGTAGGTGATGTCATGGCTCATGAGGGCATCGAAGCGGATGCTCATCTTGGCGGCGTCGTCGGAGACGTTGTGGTTCTTGAGGATGCGCTGGGCGATGCCGAGGGCTTGGCCGGCGCTTTCGCGGGTGGCGTTGAAGTCGAACTTGCCGCCGCGCAGGCAGGCGCCTTTGTCGCTGACTTTGATCATGAAGCTCTCCTTGAGTTTTCGCAGACTGGGGCTGGGGAAGCTCGGCGCCGTCGGCGTCTGCGTCCGGTCCGGTTTGAGGTGGGAGGCTGCCCGCTCCCGGGGGCCCGGCAGAACCGCCTGCGCCATTGGCTGTCGCAAGGAGGGCTTGTCCGGGAGGGAAATGCGCTGACGCTTTGGCCGTGTCCGCCGCTGGAGGGAACGCTGCGCCGCCTTGGATGCCGCAAGGGATGCTGGCAAGGTTCGCGCGAAGCCGCTCAGGGCCTGGCCGCGGGGTCAGAACCGCGTGCTTTTTTGGGGGAGGGTTGGGAAAGAGGCGGCGGCGGGGCCGCCGCCTCGTGGAGTCAGGATGCCAGTCTATCGGCTAGTCCCATTCGCGGTGCTCGTAGGCATTGCGGACGAGAGCGAAGTAGCGGTAGACGATGTGCACGAACTTGCCGGAGGTCATGGAGATGAAGAAGCCCATGACGAGGCCGAGGTGCACGCAGAGGAGCAGGCCCATGGCCGACGTGCCGCGGAAGAGCAGGAGCAGCAGGCCGGACAGGGAGACCAGGAAGAGCAGGGTGGTGAAGGACATGTCCATGCCCACGGACTGCTCGTCGTAGGGGCGGTGGTCCATGCGGCTCTTCAGCCAGAGCAGGCCGCCGGTGCCGTAGCACAGGGCGAGGCCGGACACGGTGCCGATGAAGGTGGGCAGGCTGAAGATGCTGAAGGGGGACGGAATGCCGAAGCCGTGCTCGTACAGGAAGGCGATGGCCGTGGCGACCATGCAGCCGAGGAAGCCGTAGAAGGTGAAGTGGTGGAACTTCCTTCTGATCATGCTGAACTTGTCGTCGGGATAGTTGCAGCCGTCGCCGTTGCCCTCGAGGTAGCGGAGGGTGAAGGCGTCCTTCATGGCCTGGATGTGGTTGGAGAGCTTCCACAGTTCCTCAGGCTTGGACTCGGTGATGCGCCACATGTTCTTCACGCCGCGGTAGAGGGCGTAGAGGCTGAAGAAGAAGACAGCCATGAAGATCACGCACATGAGCCAGTAGGGGATGATCTTGTAGAAGGCTTCGGCGCCGGGCACGGCGGTGAAGAGGGCCTGGGGGCCCTTGAAGAGCATGGTGCCGGCGATGAAGAGGAAGATGGCGAGGGTCGTCATCGCGAAGATGTACAGCCCGTTGTTCTTGAAGAGCTTGCTGACGCAGCCGGGCCACGCGAATTCCTGGTAGGTCTCCTTGCGGAGCTTCGCCATGACTTCGGGGTAGTTGAGGTCGAATTCGTGGGGCGGAGCGTACTGGCAGGCGTAGTAGCAGCCGCGGCAGTTGTGGCAGAGGTTGGCGAAGTACTTGAGTTCAGGGTCGGTGAACTTGCGGCGCATTTCCATCACCGGGAAGACGGCGCAGAAGCCTTCGCAGTAGCGGCAGGCGTTGCATATGGTCGTGCAGCGGTGCGCTTCTTTCATCACTTCGCTAGACATTCATGGCCTCCTTGCCGGCCCTGCGGCCGAACACTGTTCCGATGGTCATGCCGAACCCGGCCATGTAGCCCTGTCCGAGCACGTTGCCGGAGGTGATTTCGCCGGCAGCGAAGATGTTCTTGAAGACGCCGCCGTCCTCCTTCTCGACCTGCATGCGCTCGTTGAGGGCGAGGCTGAGGTAGGAGAAGGTGATGCCGGGGCGCAGCATGTAGCCGTAGAAGGGCGCGGTGTCGATGGGACGGGCCCAGTTGGTCTTGGGCGGCTCGAGGCCGGCGACCGTGGACACGCCGTCCTTGTCGCCGGAGTTGAAGTTCGAGGTGTCGCTGGGGCAGTGGGCGTTGAACTCGTCCACGGTGGCCTTGAGGCCGGCCGGGTCGATGCCGAGCTCGCCGGCGAGGTCCTCGATGGTGTTGGCTTCGAAGGGCGGGAAGACGGAGGGCATGAAGAGGTTGATGGCCTTGGAGTCGATCACGATGTAGGCGACCTGATCCGGCTGGCCGGCAACGAGGCGGCCCCAGATGGCGTAGCGCTTGGGCCAGATTTCCTCGCCTTCGTTGTAGAAGCGCTTGCAGTCCTTGTTGACAGCGACGCCGAAGGGAACGCAGTCGAGGCGGGTGCAGATGCCGCCGTCGAACTTGGGCGCGCGGCCGTCGATGGCGACCATGTGGCCCTGGGTGGGATCGCCGAGGGTCTTGCAGCCGTGGTCCATCATGACTTTCAGCATGCGGCCCTTGTCGTAGGGGGTGCCGCGGACCAGGAAGTTGGCTGCCTGCGGGCCCCAGGAGTTTTTCAGCCACTCGGTGTTGGCCTGGTAGCCGCCGGAGGCGAGGACGACCGCGTTGGCTTCGATGCGGAAGGTTTCGCCTTCCATCTTCACCGTGCAGGACTTGAAGGTGTCGTTCTCAATCTCGAGGTCGAGGGCTTCGGCTTCGTAGAGGATCTCGACGCCGAGCTTTTCGGCCGTGGCGTAGTAGGCGTTGATGAGCGCCTTGCCGCCGCCGAGGAAGAAGCCGTTGGTGCGGGAGAGGTGCAGGGTGCCCTTCATGGCGGGCTGGAAGCGCACGCCCTGCTCCATCATCCAGTCGCCCACGTTGTTGGACTCGCGGATGACGAGGCGGGCCATCTTCTCGATGGTGTTGCCCTTGGTCACGCCCAGCAGATCCTGGTAGCATTCGTCCTCGGTGTAGGGACCGGTGAGGAAGCTGTTCTTGGCCGGGTGGATGTAGCGGATGTTGCGGGTGTGGCGGGAGTTTCCGCCGCGGACGTCTTTGGGAGACGACTCAAGCAGGATGACCGACGCATTGGGCCGCTCGTGCTTGGCGGAGATGGCCGCGCAGAGGGCCGCGTTGCCGCCGCCGACGACGAGAAGGTCGTATTTGCGCCGCAGATTGTTTTGGGAATTGCTCATTATTCCTCCGAGCTGGTTTGCGCTGCCCTGCAGGGCAGCTTCCACAGTCAACGCGCCAGAAGCCTGCGGGCTTTCCGCGTTGATGGCTGACGTTCTGGCTTGCTCTGTCTATTGCAAAAGGCGTTCCAAAGCGCGCAGGACGGCCTCGCGGCGCTGTCTCCCGGCAGGCTGGGCGCCCCCGATGCCGCGCGGGAAATATTTGAAACACGGTTTCAAATCGTCCCTGCAGGCTTGCGGCGTGGAAAGTGAAAAATTTCATTTGCGTGGCCTCGCCTCCTGGCGGCCTGCCGGCGGCGCTTGTTCCGGGGCATCTTGCGGCGCTCTGAGGCCGGCGTCGCGCGCGCCGGAAGGCCAGGGCAGGGAAGCGTCGCGTGTTTCAGGAACGTTTTGGATGTTTCGCAAACGGCAGTCCGTGGCACAGCCGGAGCCTTTCCCGCTATCTATTGGATTTCATGGCAATAGTTTTCCAGAAAACAGGCGGGTGCTGCAGACCGGGGCCAACGCGGGCCTGCGCGCTCCCGGAAGGCGGCTGGGTGCAGCCTGGCTTGGACCCTCGCAGGCCTGCCTGGGCGGGACAGATGATTGATGCAGGATTTCAAGAAGTTGTCATGAATTTGAGGCTGAACTTCAAGTTCCCCTTGAAGTCCTGCTGCAACGCTGCAGAGGGCTGGCGCCATGGTGCAGAAACATTTTTGAAACAGCCGGAAACATCTGCCTCGCTTCCTGCCCATGTGCCTAGCCTAGCGCCTGGCCTCGTGCCTGCCCCTTTTCTGGCTGGCGATTCACCTCATCCTCACTCCTCCCCCTTGAAAAGGGGCAAGCCTTTCCCTTGGCCCAAAGCGAGCTCCTGCACTGCGCGAGCGGGCAGGCACGGCGCCTTGGGCGCGCCAGCTGGGGCGCAGGCCAGGCGCCGCACCTGCCACGCTTCTGCCGGAACTTCTGCCGGAGCTTCGACCAGAACTTCGACCAGAACTTCGGCCGGACGATGCCGAGGGCGCCTGATGTTTCTGAACAGGGTGAAACTGTTTCGGAAATGTTTCAGTTCTGTTTCTGCTCTGCTTCTCTCCCCCAGCTGGGACGCTGCGCCGGGGCGTGCTGCCTGCGGCTGCCGGCTTGCGGGGCAGGCAGACGAAGGATGGCGCGGGCCGCAGATCAGGGCAAAAGCTGTGTGAGCACCCAGTCAGAGCCCCGTGCGGCAAAGGACGCACAAAGGTCAGTCGCGAAGACGAGCTGCGGCGATCTTTCGCAGGAAGGCTTGCCAGGGGCTCTCCGTAGGGCAGTGCGCAGGAGTTCCTGCATGTCTGGTATGGTTTTTGCTTTTCGACATTTTGCATTTCATCACTTTGCTTTTCATATTCGTGTCATCTCCGCAAGCGCCAGGGCAGGGCCTGCCCAGGAGCGTTCCTGCTTTCCCGCTTGTCCTTACATAGCAGTGCTGGCCCCCCTTGCCGGCCCCAAAAATTCAAGGAATCCACGTGCCCCAGCCGCGCATCGCCATGATCTGCTCAAGCCCCGAGCTTGGCAGGCGCTTCGAAGCCCTGGCCTCGACGAGAGGTCTGGCGCTGGAAGCGCATGTCGCAGCCTTGGAGAAAGCCCTTCCCCTGGCACGGGATCTGGCAGCCCGCGGCCTTGCCGACGTGATCGTCGCCTGCCGGGGCACGGCCGCGCTTTTGGCCAATGAGCTCGAGCTTCCGGTGGTGCCCGTGCAGCCGGCCTCGCTCAGCCTGATTTCGGCCCTGTTCGAGCTCGCCCCCAGCCAAAGATCCCTCTTCGTGCCGCGCTGCGCCGGCGAGAGCTGCGACTTCGCCTTCTTCGAGGCCCAGACAGGCGTGCAGGTGCACACGGCCTTCTACTGCGACCTGGCCAGCCTCGACCACATTATCGCCCAGTGCGCTCAGCTTCGCCTTGGCCCCGTCGTCGGCGGAGGCTGGGCCTGCTCCCTGGCTGCCAGGCACCATGCAGGCTTCAAGCTGGTCATGCCGGGCCTGGATGAGCTTTCCCTGGCCCTCGATGCGGCCCAGGCCCTGGCCGAATCCATGGCACGGCGCCGGAGCGCCATGGCGGGGGTCTCTGCCCTGCTCGACGGCGGCAAAAGCCCGAAGGCGCCTGTCTGGCACATTCCCTATGCCTGGGATGCGCCTGCCGGCACGCCGGCCGGAAGGGTCGGCGCCGGCGCATCAGGCGCACCAGGCGCATCGAGCGAAGCCGGCGGCACGGTCCGTCCCTCGTCTGCCGGGCCTGCTGAAGCCGGCGCGCAGGAAATCCTCTTCCAGGCCTTCGACGAATCCCCCGATGCAGCAAGCGAGGCCTGCTGCAGCCTGGACGACTACCTCTTCGCCAGCGACGAGGTCGCGGCCCTGCTCGAGCGCCTGCGGCGCTTTGCCCAGAGCGGCTCCCACGTCCTCATCACCGGCGAGCGCGGCACGGGCAAGGCCATGCTGGCCAGCGGCCTCCACCGCGCCTCGGACAGGGCAGACCGGCCCTTTGCAGCCGTCGACTGCCAGGCCCTGCCTGCCGATCTGCTGGCAAGCCGGCTCTTCGGCACGGCAGACGGCAAGCCCGGCCTCTTTGACGAACTGCGCGGGGGCACCCTCTTTCTCAGCCAGGCCGACGCCATGCCAGGCGAGGTGCAGACCCTGCTGCTTCGCGCCATCCAGCGCCAGGAGGGCGAGCTCCCCAGTTCCTGCGTGCGCATCGTGGCAGCGGTCCGCCGGCCCATGGCGGAAGCCGTGCACGAAGGGCGCATGCGCGCCGACCTCTACTACCGCCTCAACGCCCTCAGCGTCTGCGTGCCGCCCCTGCGCGAGCGCACCGAAGACATTTCCCTCTACGTCGAGGCCTTCGTGGAGTCGGCCTCGCGCGAGGCGGGCCTGGCGCCCCTGGCCCTTCCCAGCCAGTGCATGGAGCGCCTTTTGCGCCATCCCTGGCCCGGCAACGCCCGCCAGCTCAGGCGCTTCTGCGAGCTGCTCGTCGAGCGCTGCCGGGGACGCTTTTTCCTGGAAGCCTTCAACGGACTCTTCAGCGAGCTCTGTGCCGGGCTTGAGCCGGCATCCCGGCACCCCGTGCCCGCCGCTGCAGACGTTTCCCGCCATGTCCAGATCCGGCACCAGGCCCAGTCGCCCATGCTCAGGCCCCGGGACGCCCTTGTGCCCGTCGCCCAGCCCGAGCGCAGGCCAGGCTCCCTGACGCTGTCGGCCATCACGCCCACCCAGGTGGACGAGGCCCTTCGGCGCGCAGGAGGCAGGAAGAAGGAGGCAGCGGCCCTGCTTGGCATTTCCCGCACCTCCCTGTGGCGCCTCATCCGAGGCCGGGCGCAGGCCCAGGAGGCCTAGCCGCGGGCCGTGGCGCCCGCTGAAACAGTTCCCCTGTTGCCGGAACGTTTCTGCCGGCGCCCCTGAAACATCGGGCGCCAAGGCGGGGAACCTGGGCCAGGAGCCCGTCCGCCCTGCGTCTGCGGGCCACGTTCCTGTCCGCTTCCTGTCTGGGGCCTGTCTGGGACTGGTCCCGGCTCCAGCCATCTGTCGGTCCGGCCCCTGCCGGCAGGGCAGCGTCTCGCCGTGGCACGCTTGTTGCTATGTTCATGTCGGCAAGCCGCCTTTCGCGGGCCCAAGGGCCCGGCTGGAGATGCCGCCAGCACCGGGAAGGCGATGCTAGGACATCCGCCCAGGCGCGACACCCAGATGCCCGCGCGCTGGCCCTGCTTCCGGGGGGGAGGAGGGCCGGTGCGGCGCAGGCGAAAAAAGCCGGGAGCAGCACTCAGAGTGAGCTGCTCCCGGCTTTTTTCATGCCGGCTGGCTTGTCGGCAAGCGTTGAGCGACTTCTTCAAGGGACTCCTTCCGACTGATCTTGGCTGCCGCGCATCAGCCCCTGCCGCCTCTTGCCGTGGCACGCGGCAGGAGCTTCCGGTTCGACCGCAGAAGGGACATTCAGCTTCGGCCTCTTTTCCTGCCGAAGTCTTGCCAAGGAACTTTCCTCTGCCGCACGAACTGCCGCATCATGCATCCGCCGGAAGGACTCCCCATGCGCATGGGGCCCGCTTCTTCTCTGCCGTTTTCCGCTTGGACCAGCCCTTGTCTCTGCTCTCAAGGACTGCCTTGATCCCTTTCATCC
>JAEEGI010014594.1_pt1 | contig 16490 bp, 16 predicted proteins | sample 8958751 | NCBI WGS metagenome assembly JAEEGI01 (sample SAMN16246545, study PRJNA631951) | gut metagenome | biome: gut microbiome; feature: rumen; material: KS-attached | host: Bos | place: Iran: Karaj | collected 2018-10
CCGGCTCCCATCTCCTTAATTATCTTACGATAAGATGTATTAGATATACCAGCCATTGGTGCCATTACGATTCTATTTTTAATCTTTACGTTACCTATTTTCCACATAGATACCACCTGATTTGTATTATATCAAAATTAGTGTAAATGTAAAATGTAATAATTAGCACTTTCTATTGACAAGTGCTAATTTAGTGATATAATAGTCTTAGAAAGAAGGAAAGAATTGTGAGTTTATTACCAAAGAGTTTCTATTTAGATGACTTTTTTGATGACTTTGACAGACATCCTGTACCAAGACATCATGAAATGAAGTGTGATATTTCTGAAAATAAGGACAATTACATGATCGAGATGGATATACCTGGATATAAAAAAGAAGACATTAAAATAGAATGTGAAAATGGTTTATTAACTATTTCTGCTGAAAAGAAACAAGAAGTAAACGAAAATGATCCAGAAAAGAAATATATTCGTCGTGAAAGAGTTTATGGTAATGTAAGTAGAAGCTTTAATTTTTCTGACGTTAACGATGATGAAATTAAAGCAGACTTTCATAATGGTACATTAAACATAGTCATTCCAAAAACTAAAAAAGAAGATTCTAAAAAAATAATAGAAATCAATTAAAAAAGAATAAAAGCATTTGCTTTTATTCTTTTTTTGCTCTTGGTTTTCTTGTTGTTGTTTTTCTAGCAGTTCTCTTTGGTTTTTCATCTTCTTCGTCGTCGTCTTCATCATCTTCAAAGATAATTTCTTCAACTTCTGTAATCATTGCTGGTTGTGTTTCATCTGCAGCGATTACAAATTTATAGAATAATGCTGCTATGATACCACCAACAAGTGGAGCTACAATAAATAACCATAGTTGACTTAAAGCATCGCCACCAGTTAAGATTGCTGGTCCAATACTTCTTGCTGGGTTAACACTAGTTCCAGTAAATGGAATACCAATGATATGAACAAGAGTTAAAGCTAAACCAATAACTAGTCCATTTGTACAACTTTCTTTTTTACTTACTGAAAGTACTACAAGTACAAACATGAATGTTAGAATTGCTTCTACTGCGAATGCAACACCTGTTGTTGTAATAGTAGCACCCAATGCACTTAGTTCTTTAAAACCGTTTGCTCCTAAAACTTCTGCGCTGTGGAATAGCCAAGATATTACTAGAGCTCCTAAAATACCACCAGCTATTTGAGCACATATATAATATACGCATTCAAATATTGAAATTCTGCCATCAATTGTTGCAGCAACTGATACAGCTGGGTTAACGTGAGCTCCTGATACCTTACCAATAGTATATACTAATGCCATTAATACAAGACCAAATGCTAATGCAATAATAAGTCCAAAGTATAAGTAAGCAAGGCTAGTTCCTGCTTGTAGAGATGTCAAATAACTTGATGCAACTACTGCAGTTCCGCAACCAAATATAACTAGTAGCATTGTACCAACTAACTCAGAAATAAATTTTCTTATCATAACAAAATCCTCCTTGACTTAATTATACCACTTATTAGGAAGTTTTTGTTAAATATATGTTATAATTTAGCTATATAATATAGTTATGGATTGGTGATTTTATGAAAAAATTAGTTAGAAGTATAATAATAATTGTAGTAGTTGGAGCTTTGCTTGCTCTACTTGTTTTTGCTGGTTATTATGCTTATAACGAAGTAAGAGCTGCTAAAGCAAAAGAATATCTTGAGAAAAGATATAATATAAATACTAGTGAATGGATTACAACTAAAGCAACTGAATACGTTTATGAAGACATCACTAATTGTAATACATTATGGTTAAAGAAATGTACTGATGATAAGAATCTACATTTTGAGTTTGTTTTTACCAATATTAAAACTAAAGAAAAAATAACTGTTTCAGCAGATAAAGATAATAATTTCACTGATGATTATGATGGTAAAGTAATATTTGATGAGAATGCAAAATAAAAAAGAGATTTAAATCTCTTTTTTTATGATACGGTTTCAAATAAATCTTGATCATAACTACTAGGTAGAACATTATTAATTACATGATCAATTAATCTATCTCTCTTATTTTTTAACTTACCTGATAGAACACTTGCATAGATATCATCTAATACTTTACCGATATCTTCTTGTTCAACTCCTAAATCAAGTAAATCTTTACCATTTATTTTTAATTCATTCTTTTTAATAAATGATGTTTTTCTAGTAGCTGCTTTTAATCTAGCAAAGTCCTCTTCTATCTTAGATAATTCTGAAGTATATGCAGGAGATTTGGCATAATAGTTCGCTATTTTTACTTTATGAAGATCTTCTAAATCATCGGTTCCAAATTTTGATAAGAATTGTTTTATCTTCATTGGATCATCTGGTATCTCATAATCGTGATATTCAACAAGTTTAGTAACTTTTTGAATTACTTTTTTGTTAAATCTCAATCTATTTAGGATATCACGAGCCATTTCGGCTCCTCTTATTTCGTGATTTTTATATGTTGCAACGCCATCATCATTTTTTTCATAAGTAAATGGTTTTGCTATATCATGGAACAACATTGCAAGTCGTAACTCTAAATTATTATCAATTGCTTTCATTGATACCAATGTATGGTTTAGAGCATCATATATATGATGTGGATCATTTTGATTGAAGTTTTCTAACAATGATAATTCTGGAAGGAATTCTAAGAATATATCAAAGTATTTCTTTATATAGAATTCACACCTTGGAGTAACTAATAACTTAGATAATTCATCTCTAATTCTTTCAGGCGCTGCTCCTTTTAACAATTCTCTATTATCGTTCATATATTCTTGAGTTTCTGGTGCAATTCTCATACCATATTCTGCTGATAATCTAATTGCTCTTAGAATTCTTAATGGATCTTCTTTAAATATTTTATCGTCTTCACCATTAAGCCTTATTATTTTATTTTTAATATCTAATAAACCATCACTGTAATCGATTAATCCATCTTCATCAGAATATGCAAGGGCATTCATTGTAAAATCTCTTGAAGCAAGGTCTGCTTCTAATGTATTTTCAGGAGTTCTATATTTAGATATTTCCATCGGGAATTTAGAATTAACAATACCTAAACGAGAGTTATTTTCGCCACAATAAAAAGTATTGTAATCTTTTAAGATTTTTTGAATTTTATCTAATGAGGCATTTGTGCTGATATCATAATTAGTAGGTTTTTCGTCCATAACCCAGTTGCGGACTGCCCCACCTATGATATAGGCTTCATAGCCTTTTTCGTAGATAAGATTTAATACTTCGTTTACTGGCTTTGGTATCATTATGTTCATATGATGTTCCTCCGTATTCTTTTTACCCTCTATATTATTATACCGAGATTTGTCAAATTTGTATACCCTATTTTGATAAAAAAAATAATATAATTTCTTATATTATTTTTTATTATCTGTTTTTTCTTCTTTTGGTTTTTCTATTTTGTTTTTCTTTTTTTCATCGAATAATACATAGAATATCATGATTAATCCAATTGCTAAGATATATACATACCATGGAATTTCTCCCCAATAATCTACCGTAATTACGAATAATTCAATAAATATAAATATTATTGATGAATAGAAATAGCTCTTGTATTCTTTTTTATAGAACATTAATGCAAATGCTACTAATATAGCTAAATAAATGATGCTATCTGCTATTCCTGTTAAACAAACTATTGAGAAGATACTTACTACTGCAAATATAAAGTACTCAAAGAATGTAAGTTCATTATTATCTCCTTTAACAGCCCATTTAGTAATTGCTAGCGCTGCTAAATAATAACCTAAAGCATGTGTACAATAATAGAACGAATCTAATTCGTATAAGCCTCTTATATACAAACCTAATATACTTAATACAAGAACGGTTCTGGTAAATGTATTATTTTGTTTAAATGATATGTGAGCAATACTCCATAACAGTAATATCACAAATAGATATACGATATCTAAATCTATTATTATGACAAATACTAATATGGATATTAAGGATATTACTTTTAAATATACTTGATCTTTAAAGTATATAGAACATCCTGAATAACATAGTACTAGTACTATACCTATTATTAATTGAGTAATGTCTTCTATCTGTGTTAATAAATTTAAAGTTGTTAACATAGGAAGTATTAGATAATACTGATTTTTCTTTTCTAATACTACATAGATTAGCATAAATAATAGTGGTAAAGCAGCAGCATATGTATACATCATTGTTAGTGATGATAATAGTATTGCACCTATTATAAATATATCTGAGTAACGATCTTTAAGTTTTTCAAATATATATTCAAATAAGTAAACTAATATCGCTACTATTAATGGAATATATTTAGTTATTTCTTCTGCTTCAACCATATCAAATAAATCTATAAACATTAGCGTGAATGAAATATATATTAATAGTTTAACATAGCCTTTTTTAGTGAATAGATATGCAATTAAGTAATAGATAAATGCTGCAACAAAAGTTAATAAGTAAGGAATAGTTCGATCAGAGCCCCATAAGGAGAAGAACACTATTAGAGCTACTACTACATTTATTAAGTTGGTACTCATTTCTTTATATCTAGAACTTTTTACTTTATTAAAGATTAATAACAATGGTATTAAACTTAGGATATAAATAAAGTATGTTGCAAAATCTAATTGTTCTACTATTTTTAAAGCGAAAAAGTAACATATGTAGAATATTATTAAGTATGCTTTTTCATTTTTTCTTATGAATTCTACTAAAGCAGTGACTGCTATTAATGCAACAGATAGATTATTTAAAACGGCATAACCAAATTCAATTTTACAAGCTAGTAATACAGTATAGATAGCTAAAGTAATTAGATTTGGTAGATTATATATTTTTCTATCTAAGTAACCACCTTGAATTAATATATAAATAATAATGGCATGAATAGATAAGACAAACATAACAAATTCAAATGTATCTGCTATAGCTAATGCTATAAAGAACAAGCCTAATATTTCAGCAAGGTATCCAGTATATTTTAATGGTTTTTCGTTCTTAAAATATGCATATGTTTTATATATGATATCACTAATTAGTAACACTCCACCAAAGAATAGATATATTGATGTTTGGTCATATAATAATTCTCTTATTTCTTCTATATTAATAAGTGATAATAGAACAATAGGTATAAAAACAAATGATAATACTTTAAATACATTACCTACTTTATCTATTTTCATTACTTTGTAACTAAGATATGAGAATCCAACAAATACTAATTGTAATAATAGTAATACTAATACTTTTACAATTCCACTTACAACGTTCCATGAAGATGCCAAGAAGACAGAGGCAGCTACTACAATAAGAATTGCTCCTGTTACTAGTATTATTGTATTAGATAATTTAGTTTTCTCTTTTGGAGTAGTTGGTTTTTCTACTACAGTATGATCTTTTTCATATTTTTTATAATCATATTTTACTTTACCGGTCTTGGTATCAAATCCAAGTATATATGGATCTCCTTCATATATCGGTTTTCCGTTTTGGGTATTATATCCAACTATTCTTTTAGGCTTTGGTTTATCTTCTTGATCTAATAGAATAATTGAAAAGATAATTATAGCAATTAGTATTATACTTGGCATATTATCACATCCTAATAAGATTATAACATAATATAAAAAAGATGAAGACAACTATTTGTCTTCATCTAATAAATAATCTTTTAATCTTTGAATTGAATTATTAAACTTAGTAGTTGAATAACCATCATGTAATTTAAAGAATTTTGGTTCAGCTACTTTTCTTTCTTTTAATAAATCCAGAACGTATTTTTCTAATCCAAATCCATAAGCATATGGAAGTATTTCATATAAATAGTTTTCATTAATCTCTAATACTCTTTCTACTTCTTCGTTTGTATGATCTTTTAAGAATAGTTTTAAACCATCTATCTTACTTATTATCTTAGTTCCATATACTGTTCTTTTTGGCATGTATTTATATAATAATAAAATTATAAATACTGCTATACAACATATAATAAATGATATTATATATAACCTATTTCTATTAAATGCTGGTGCTAGTAAGATAAATGCTACTATAATGGCTAAGCATACTAGAACAATTAATCTTTGATCTTTTTTATTAATATCTACCATTCTTACAGTTTCTATTAATAGTTTTAATGTCACTATACTAAATAGTACTGAGAATGGTAATAAATATAGTCTACCATTTTCAATGAATGGAAGTGATGTTATAACAACTAATACTATAGCTATTAAGAATACTAAGAATACTCTTTTTGAATTTGTATTATCAAAATAGTATTTATTTTTTTCTTCTTTAGAATTAATATGAGGCAAGATGTTTCTCATAGCTACTTTAAATCTATTTCTCATATCTTCGTTTTTAACTGATTTTAACATTTCTCCACGGGCGCTTTTTTGGCTCCTTTCAGATACTATATTAATAAATTCCGTTAAGGATACTTGATTATTCTTTCTAAAAATTGTTTTTAGGAATGCTTTTTCACGATAATTCTTAATATCTGCATCATTATTTCTTTCTATAGTAAAATTATTATTACTTGTTTCTGTGATTGTTATGTATCCTTTTGTAGCAAGTGACAATAAGAAATAATAAACATCGTCTTTTCCAGCTAATCCATTGTTTACTAAAGCCACTTCTAGCGGTGTCATGTCTTTTGGTACTTTAGGATTTTTAGATATATTGTACTTAGTATCTTTACCATATGCATACCATGTTAGTAACGCAATGAGTACGCAAATGGTTGGAACTAAAATGCTAATAATAGTTGAACTATTAACATATAATGCACCATAATCTACTCTTACTTCAATAGTATCATTTTGTTTTATAATACCATTATATGTTCCAGTAACATTGTTTCCTTTTATCTTGTATTCTACTTTAGATGATATTTCATCACCGTTTTTAAATATTTTAACGTTGTTTTCATTTAATTCAGATGGAAAAGTTAAATCAAAATTAATCTTTTTCATATTTTCATTAAAGGTGTTTTTTATGTTAAAGGAATAAATATCTGCTTTTGTTTCTTCTTTATATGAATATTCGTATGAATAGTTTATATTTTTTGTTGGTGTATTACTATAAACAACTATTGTATCTTCTTTATCAACTTCCATTTGGAAATTAGAACTAACTTCTAAATTTTTTATATCCTTTGAAACTTTTTTGGTAATCGCTTCATTAGGATGAACTGAATCTACATCAAGTATTTCTTCATACTTGTAATCATATGTATAATTAACTTCACCTTTTATATCGTAACTATTTATGTTATAAGCTAGCGATATACTAGGTATTAATAGCATTAAAGCAAATAGTATTTTTTTCATATAATCACCTACTATACTAGTTTTATTATAACATTAATCATTAAAAAAAGAACTATTAATAGTTCCTTTTATTATGTTGTTGTTATTATTTCTTTTTTAGCAACATGTTGAGATATATTAAATTCTTGAAAACCATTTATCTCTTTATCTAAATTATCAAAGTATGAAGATAATTCTTTTCTTAACTCTTCGTCTTTTGTATTGTTATATAAATTTAATAATAATAAATAATTATCCGTACCATAATTTTCTAAGTATTGAATATCTATTTTATTTGTTTCTTTATATCTTGCAATATTTTCTTTAGCTATTATACCATCAAAGTTAAATAAACTTATAATAGTATAAATAGTTATACAGATAATCATATAATATTTAACAATATTAAACTTATCTTTTAGTATATAAATAATAGTTGGTATTAATAGAATCATTTCAGTTATTAAGAATATATATACTAGTAGTCTTAATAGAGTATATCCATATGCCACTTCATACATGTGCATTCTAGCAAATGCTGATACTATTATTATAGATGTTAAGAAAACCATTATGATACTTAGTATTTTAAATATTTTATTGTCTTTTTTATCTTTATTGTTTTTAGATAGAAGTATAATTATAAAGTTAATAATAGATACTAATACAAGTTGAAAGAATCCTTGTCTTGCATATTCAGCATATGTTATATCCATAGATACTTTATGTAATAATAAAGATCTTATTTGAATGATATCAAATACTATATATATTATATTTAATGATATTAATAATACTTTAATAGTTATATTATCTAATTCTATATTTGTATTATGATATTTAGTTTTTTTAAAATTGAATAATAAATAATTAATTGTAGCAGATAGGTATATGAATAATACTATAGCTGCTATTATTCTAAATATTAATTCTAAAATAAAATCTGATATTTCAATATTATTGAATATATTAGTTATACCTCTAAATAAATTAGCAAACATCATATCAGCTGATGCCAATAATATTAAAACAATAATAATAACTGGAATAGCTATTAGTACTTCTTTAGCTATTTTTTTATTCTTATTATTCTTTTTTTCTTTTTTATTATTAAATAATAAGTGAAATACTTTACCAATACATGTTAGAGGTTCTATTACTACAGCCACTCCATTATTTAATATATCGCTTAAATCATAAGTTGGTTTAATAGTAAAGATATACATAAGTATAAATAAGCCTGTTATTACAAGTGAGTTTAAATAATAAAATGTTGTATTATGATATAACAAGTATGTAAGCGATAATATTATTATGGGTATTATAAATAATAAACCAGATTTATTCTTTATTAGATTTTGTTTTTTTAGTGTATATACTAAAAATAAAATTAATGGAACTGTGAATAATATTACTGATAAACCCAAGTCTTTTCCATAGAATAATATAGAATTCCATATTGCCAATAATAGTATCCATTTAAATGAATCTTTCATAAAAATCACCTTCTAATTAGGGCATTTGTCCTTTCACACCAATAGGATACAATTTTTATTTTTATAAAGCAATATTTTATAATTTTAGTGTGTAAATGTGGTATGATATTGTCAAGAAAGGAGTGCGTTTATGGAATTATTAATTCCTGTTGTAGTAGTATTAGCTTTTATTATTTTAGGATCTATTAAACAAGTAAATGAATATGAAAGAGGTATCTTATTTACTATAGGTAAATTTACTAAGATTTTAAAACCAGGATGGCATGTAATTCTTCCTGTTATTCAATCATTTAGTAAGGTTGATATTAGAACTAAAGCAGTTGATGTACCTGAACAAGAAGCAATTACTAAAGATAATGTATCTATTAAAATAAATGCTGTTTTATACTACAAAATTTTTGATGCATCTAAAGCAGTACTTGCAGTTGAAAACTTCGGATACGCTGTTTCTCAACTTGCACAAACAACAATGCGTAATGCAGTTGGTGCTGTATCTTTAGATGAACTATTAGGTTCAAGAGAAAAGATATCTACAGAAATATGTAAGGTTATCGATGAAGCAACTGATCCATGGGGAATAAAGGTAGAAAATGTTGAATTAAAAGACGTTGCATTACCAGAAGAAATGAAACGTGTTATTGCAAAAGTTGCAGAAGCAGAAAGAGAAAAACAAGCTGTTATTACTAAAGCAGCTGGTGAAGTAGAAGCTTCTAATAACTTAGCTGAAGCTGCAAGAACAATGAGTTCAGTTCCTGGGGCATTGCATTTAAGAACTTTATCTACAATTAATGATGTTTCATCAGATCAATCAAACACTATAATATTTGCAATACCTATTGAAGTTTTAGAAGCTTTCAAACGTGGAAACGTTGATTTAACTTCAATAGTAAAAAAATAAAAAGAACTAATTAGTTCTTTTTTTCTTTTACTAATACTCTAGTTCTAGGAAGTTTCTTCCCTTCTAAGCCATATTCATAATCTTGACTTAGTTGTTCTAGATAATGAAAACTAGTATGACTATAGAAATGTCTTTCTTTTCTTCTTGATGTGAATGCATACTTTGGTACAATTAACGATTTTGCTGTTTCATCAGTAGTTAGTTTTTCAGGATTTATAATGTTTCTATATAATCTTTTTTGATTAGGAGTTAGAAGTCCTTGATATACATAAATACTTGGTAGATCTTCTTCTATTAATCTTTCTCTTAAATCTATATTAATAGTTTTAAAATAATCTATATTATCTAGCTCCATTTCCTGAAGTTGAAATCTAAGAGCTTTATATTCAATTACATATGGGTCTTCAACTAGAATATCTATTTCTGCTCTTAATCTAGCTATTTCTGGTTTTACACTTTCATCATGTTCTATTATTACTTTTCCCACTAATTCTTTTAATCTTTCAGAATCATATGCATATTGAGCAACATTTTTATGAAAACATAAATCAGACATCTCTTTTTTTATACCTAATATTTTTATTCTATTTTCTTCTAGTAATTCTCTTCTTTCTTGAATTCTTAAAGAGTCTACTATTTGTTTAATTCTTTCCATTTTACCATCCTTTTTTACTATAAGTTCTTCTTAATTTTAATGGTTTATTGAAATCATACTGTTCATCAGCAAGTATTGCTTCCATCCTAGATGACATTTCTTCTATAGTAAGTATAGAACTATAGTATAGGTCCATATTATCTTGAACTTCCAAAGAAATTGAACTTAGAGTATCTCTATCACCAATCAAGGAAAGGTTTGTAAGAGGTATTATAATTGATTCTCTAAATATCGTTTCTTTTATTTGTTCTGGTTTTTTTACAGTGATAACTTTGCCGCAAGCTGGACAGTAATAATGTCCATCTATCGGCATTTTTCTCGGATGATTGTCATTGTATTTAAATACTATTTCATGTGAACAAGAGTTAATTAATCTTTGTTGCTCTTCTAGTAATTGTTGCTTGGCATTTTCAAGATCATCTCTTCTTTGAGCAAGCATGTCTGCTGATTCAAAGACTTCTCTATTATTTAGAACTCCATTATTAGGAAGAGGGCGCTTATTTCTTTCAAGAACCATGTTTCTTATTTCATTTTCCTTTTGTAGCGCTTTTTCTATTTCAATTCTATGTTTTTCATGCAATCCTTCTTCTTCTTCATTGTCAGAATACCAAAGAGTGGTAACTAAATGATCTCTTACTCTTTCTAGATCAGATGTCCTATGTAAATAGTTTTTTAAATCATCATCGTCTATTACACAATAATGTTCTATTTCTGGGTGTCTATATAAATATAATCTGATTTCATGTTCTTTCCACATTGGAAGATATGAATTTTTGCTAAATGGTATTATTACATCTGGAGTTCTTCCTATGCATTCTACACCATATTTTTTAAACATTTTAAAAATAAAGTTTACCCATTCGGATGTTGGAGATATTTCCATAGTCTCTTCATCAATTGCAATTTTTGCAGAGGCTTCAATTACCACTTTGCAGTTATATTCTCTGCATATTTCAGCTAGCAGAGCTATTCTTTTTTGAGCCCTTTCATATAATATATCTTCAGGTACTATCATACAATTTGCATCTAAAAGATCATGTCTTGTATCTAATACCCCATCGAAATCTAAAAATATTACATTCATATAACCACTCCATTTACATTTATTATAGCATTTTTTAGTATATAATTTAAAAACTGAAATAGAGTTACTATTTCAGTTATGCTTTTGAAAATCCATTAGATGCTTCTAAAACTTCTGTTGGTTCTACTTCTAAATCTACAGTTAATGCTTGTATTTCGTCTTCAACTAATTGATATTTTTCTAAAGTTTCTGGAGAAACTAATAGATTTCTTTCATCTTTATAAGCTTTAGCTTCTTCATATGTATCATAAAGATTTGAAACTACCATTTCATTATCTCTTGCTAAATCTGAATCAGGAGTTTTTCTAAAATGATTAACTCTATCTTCTAAAGCTACATGTGGAAAACATACTCTATATGTTGTGATTATTTCACCCTCTTCTGGAATTCTTTTGTATTCTTCAACAACATATGTTTTAGCAACTATAAAGCAGGCTGTTTCTGAATATTCTCTTCCTGAATTACTCATTTTGCGTTCAGTTATTGGAAGCAATGCATACTTCACTGGATAATTTCTTTTTTGCATATAAAAACCTCCTTCTTAATTTGTTTTTCTTGAATATAAAGTTCAAAACGTTTTTTATTATAACATAAATATGATTTATTTCATTAAAAAATTGTTTTATATAAAAAAATGACTTATAAGTCATTTTTTAATGTCTTTTAATACCACTTACCATTTCTTCAGTTAATAATATGTTCCCATTTGAATCTTGGGCTGGTGCGTTTTCACGATATTCATTAATGAAATAACCATATGCATCGGTTCCCAACAATATTATTTGACTAATATGTTCTTTTAGTTTTTCTAATCTTTCTCGTTCATTTCTTATCATTAAGTTACCATTAGGGTCTCTTTCTATTCCATGCTTATATTCTGAAATAAAAAATCTATAAGATGGGTTGGTTCTGGTTATGGTTAAAGTAGTATCTTCTCTAAATTTATCTTCAAAAAAAGTTGTAATTCTTTTCATATAATTTCCTCCCACCATAGTATAACACTTTAGAATAATTTGTATTAAACAAAGAAATTATATAATCATAAATCGATTTTATGATTAAATAAAAAGATTGTATTTTATTATATATTTAATATTTGATATACTTTCTTTAGAGAGAATGACAATAGAAATAATTGCAATTTGTAGATGATGAGGGGCGTGAGTATGAAGAAAGTCGCGATTTGTTTACCAAGTTATAACGAAAGTCATAATATACAAAACATTACAAAATTAATTGATCAGGATTTGTCTGCTCTGAATAAGGAATATGATTTTATTATTGTTAATTGTGATAATAGTAGTCCTGATGAAACAAGTAAGCTCTTTCTTGATACAAAAACAATCACTCCAAAATTATCCATATTAACCAAAAATCTAGGTAAGGGAGAAAACTTATATAGATTCTTTTTGTATTGCAAAGAAAATGATATTGATTATGCTATTACAATTGATTCAGATACTGAAAGCTATGAAGATAATTGGATACATAAGTTCTTACGTACTTTAGAAGCTGGATATGATTTTGTGTGTCCTACTTATCAAAGAAGGTTAGAAGAAGGAAATACAACTAATCATTTTGCGGTATATGCTATTTATTATTTATATGGAATATTTTTAAGACAACCAATTGGTGGAGATTATGGATTTAATAAAAAATTTATAGATATAATTCTAAAAAAAGAATTAACACCTAATATTAAGAAGTATGGTATTGATATTTTTATGGTAATAACTGCTATTTCTAATAATCTTAGACTTAAAGAAGTTAGTTTAGGTAGAAAGGTTCATGGACCAAGTTATTACAAAATGGATAAGATATTTTATCAAGTATTAATGGGGTTTATAGATTCTTATCAAGAGAAAGAAATACCAACAAAAAGAAAAAGAATATATTATCAACCTTTTATTTTAAAACATAAAAAATGGGAATACATGGGTTATTTTACTCAAACATATCAAGATTTATTAACATGTTTTAATTATACTGAAAAGGATTATAAAAAAATTAAAAAAGAATGGATAAATGAATTAATATATTTTTTCCATAATGTTAAAATTATAGATGAAGAATACATAGACAGAATACAAAAACTATTTCAATTACGGGCGATAAGCTTTTGGTTAGAAAATAAAGATAATGATAATTGGGATTTAGAAATCAAAAAAACATGTAAGGAGTTGATTAGAAGAAGTGGAAATCAAAATTAGAAAGGATTATCAAAATCCAGAAAAGAGAAAAATTGAAATTGTAGAAAGAAAAGGTTTAGGGCATCCAGATACTATTGCTGATAAACTAGCTGGAGAATTAAGTAGAGTTTATTCAAAGTATTGTATGGATAACTACGGAGTTATTCTTCACCATAATATAGATAAACTATATGTTGGTGCAGGTTTATTCTTACTAGAAGATGGCAAAATAAAAAGACATCATAAAATAAGAGTAGATTTAAATGGTCGTGTATCTAATTCGATGAATGGGAAAATGATTGATTTAGAAAGGATATTTGTACCAGTTATCCAAGATTATATGGGTAGTATTTTACCAAGGCTTAATCCTAAAGAAGATTTAGAGATTAATATCAATTGTACTCAACGTTCAAAAAGAGAATATTGGTATCAACCACGTGATAAGAATGATGTACCTGATTCTTCAAAACTATTTGCCGCTGATACAGCTTTATGTGTTAGTTATGGTAAAAGAACATATTGTGAAGAATTGGCTTATAAGTTAGAACAATTCTTTTGGAAAACAAATAAGGATGGTTATCCTACTCCTAAATATGATGATATTGGTCAAGATATCAAGGTAATGGTTAGTAGAATTGGTAAAGATGTAGTTGCTTCTATTTCATTACCAGTATTTAAAGATAAGTACAACTCAAAAGATGAATATGATAAAATAGTTATAAAGTATGAGAATAAATTAAATGAATATCTTACTACTATTGATAATCCACTAAAATACAATGTTAAAGTAGAAGTAGATCGTATGCCAGATGATACATACCAAGAATATGTATTAGTACTAGGAAGTTGTATTGAATGTGGTGAGGAAGGTTTGGTTGGACGTGGTAATGATTCTCAAGGGTTAATATCTTCTGTTAGAGAACATACTATGGAAGCTCCTAGTGGTAAGAATCTAAGATATCATACTGGTAGAGTTGTTTCTTATATGGCCAATAATGCTACAAAAAGAATAGCAGAAGAATTAGGTGTTGCATGTACTCTATATGCTTTAACTAGAAATCGTGGTTCAATACTAAGACCATATTTATTCTATTTAAGTGTAGATGATGTAACAAAGAGAAATGAATGCAAAAGAATAATAAATGAAGAATTTACTGAGGAGAAACTACTAAAGATATTAGATGTTAGGAATTTTTAAAGATGGATGTATTTAGTTTAGAAAAAGAAAATTGTAAGGTTCGTTTTGTTAGTTCAGTTCCACTTTCTGATTATTATGAGAATAATAAAGATTTATTAGAGTTTTTTAACGCTGAGTTAATTAGAGAAAATAATGATGCATTACCTACTTTATATTATGTAGATGATCCTAGTGAAAGTGTTTATTATCAAGATGGTGATATATTTGTTAATTATCCTTGTAACAAAATGACTCCTTCTAATATTTTATATATAGGGTATCAATTATTAGAAAGAGAGTTTGGTAAAAGAGGCCTTTGTACATGTCATTCTTCTTGTGTTGCTAAAGATGGGGTTGCAACATTATTTATTGGAGAAGCAGGAGCTGGTAAAACTAGTGTTGCTATCAATCTTTGTATAAATGATGGATATTCATTTGTTAGTAATGACTGTTCTTTGATAGGATTAGAAGATGATAAATTAAAAGTTTTTGGTGGAACTAAATTTATACGTTTAAGATATGATTCAGTAGAACAAAATATGCCTTATCTAACTCGCTTATTTCAATCAGATAGTGAAGGATGGACAAATAAAATACTATTAATGGCACGAGATATAGGTATGGAAGAACAATATGATCCAGTAGAAATTAAAAATGTTGTCTTCTTACATGTAGATAATAGGAAGGATAGTCTTAGTATAAGTCCTGGTGATAACTGGCGTAATAACTTCTTACTTTATCAAAATTTATCTTCACATATTCGTGGTCATGCAGCTACTGCAGTAAATCATTTAGGTCATCCTATTGGTTTTATTCCTTCTTTTGATGACCAAGATACTTACGAAAAAAGAATGAGAGTTATTCAAACTATTAATGGATTAGATAATTATTATTCGATTAGTGGTAATTTAGATGATACAATTAATTTTGTTAATAGTATTAATGATAAAGATAAGCAAAAAGTATTAAGGAGAGATAGCAATGGATAAAGATGTTATTATTAAAGATGGAGAATATAAGTTTAATTATAGAGTTGCAGCGGTATTTGTAAATAAAGATAGAATCTTATTACAAAGTACTGCCGAGGATTCTTATCTAGCTTTACCAGGAGGAAGAGTTAAGTATAATGAAACTACTATTGAAGCTTTAAAAAGAGAAATTAAAGAAGAATTAGGAGTTACTTTGAAAGACTCAGAAATGACTTTAATACATGTTGCTGAAAATTTCTTTGGGCATAATGGCAAGAGATTTCATGAACTATTATTTGTTTATCGTATTAATAATAAAGAAGTTAATAAAAAAGAAGAAATTAAAGTAATTGATAAAGAAACTGCAATTAATAAATGGTATCCTATTGATTCATTAAAAAGCATGGATGTAAGACCTAGTATTATTGTAGATTCTATTAAAACAAAAAGAATAATGCATGATATTATTGTAGATTAAAAAAACGTCAATATAGACGTTTTTTTATTCCTCATTGATTTCTTCTTCTTTTAACACCTTATCAAATTCTTCAATTATTTGTGATTTAGAAAATGGTTTTGGTATATAGCCAGCAAATCCTTCTTTTTCATATTTATCTTCTGAATCTGATTCTGCTTCTGCTGTTAAGGCAATAACTGGAGTTTTAAATC
>JAEEGI010014596.1_pt1 | contig 16489 bp, 19 predicted proteins | sample 8958751 | NCBI WGS metagenome assembly JAEEGI01 (sample SAMN16246545, study PRJNA631951) | gut metagenome | biome: gut microbiome; feature: rumen; material: KS-attached | host: Bos | place: Iran: Karaj | collected 2018-10
CTGTCAAAGATCCTGTCTATGTATGTGTAGTTATATTCAACCTTGGTCTCGCCGTCTTCCTCATACTCGTGGTAGATTGCCACATCATCTGAAAAGAGCCCATGGCCTCTGATATAGGAAAAGCCGATCATGTCCTGCACGAACTTCAGCTCTTTTAAGTACTCCTCTGTAAGTGCCAGGCCAAGGCGACCTGTGCCCACGCAGTAATCAACGTTATTGTTGAACAGCACCTTGGCCGCTCCATCTACAACTATTTTTTCTGTATTCATATTTTCCCGCTCCAATATTATGTTTGATATACGAATTGCTCCGTAACAAAAACGGTGCCGGAATCATCATTCCGACACCACGATTATAAACTAGTACCAGTGTTATTTCTTTTCAGTTATTGCGGAAATGCACTTTTTCCCTCATCCAAAGAGCTTCTTTGCTGTTTCTTCAAGTTCCATCCGTTCTTTTGTATCATCATGAGACCTGTCTCTGTCGTCTATCCCGTGGACCAGATCCAGCCGGAACAGTCCGTCTTTATTGCAGTAAAAGAATAGCTTTTTTACCCCTGCTATTTTAAATCTGGCTTCAGGATTACCCTCGGGATAGAGCTTCACCATCTGGAGCCTGTCGGAAGACAGGGCTGCAATAAATGAAATGTAGTGGGTCTTGGTCATCTCATGTTCTATACGGACATAGTATTCGTCCTCCACCCTCTCGACAAAGATCTTGTGAGCCTCGTCCGTGTCCTCCGCCTCCTCCGGATTCAGCGTCACTCCGTGGCAGGAAACAACTGATTGTCCCATGCTGTGGATCACATTTCCGCAGACAGGGCATACATAAAACATGCTCCTTAACATATTTGCGGACACATTCAAGTTGCTGACTGTGGTGCCGGAAATGAGCTCCGTCACTGACACATGAAAAGCTTTAGCGATGGGCTCCAGCAGGGTAATATCAGGATAGCCTCTGCCGGTTTCCCATTTTGATATAGCCTTGTCACTTACTCCCAGCATGTCAGCCAGCTGACTCTGGGTGATCTTATTCTTTTCTCTCAGATCCTTAATAACAGAACCTGTGACATACTGATTCATAACTTTTACCTCCTCTTGTTCAGGTACCGCCATTTGTGTTTCCGTAATTTAGTGTACTCCCGGGACGGTATCACTGCTACCTACGGAAAGTAGAGTCAAAAAATGCCGCTAAACACTTATATTCATTACGTTTTTTTGGTTTAAAAGTGTTCGTATATGTATTATAGTTAATATATATAGGTAATTTCGTTCATAAGAAAGGAAAAGTCTAATGAATACTCTTACCAAGAAAATCTGTTCCTGCTGCCTCTGCGCAGCACTGGTCCTGTTCTGCATCTGGGGAAGCACATATGTTGAAAAACATGAAGGCCATCAGTACGACGGCGCTGCTCAGGGCTTTGCAGGCGAAATCAAGGTCTCAGTTTTCATTGAGAATGATCAGATCACAGATATCACCTATCAGCATGAAGGCGAGACTCCTTCCATCGGCGGAAGCGCCATGAAATCTCTGCGAACAAAGATCCTCAAGACCCAGAGCACGCAAATTGACGCCATTTCAGGCGCCACCTATACTTCAAAAGGATTTCTTTCTGCTGTGGAAACTGCTCTGGCCACCTCAGGATTTGTTGCTGACGGAAGCCACAAAAGCAATATAGCCACAGAGGACTACGAAGCAACTACCGATGTTGTGGTTGTGGGCGGCGGTGGTGCCGGTATGACTGCAGCCATTACGGTGGCTGAAAACGGTAGAAATGTCATTCTCCTGGAAAAGAGTGATATCCTTGGCGGAAACACCAGCAGAGCAAGTTCAGGTATGAACGCGGCGGAAACCCACTACGAGGCGGAGCAGGGTATCGAGGATTCGGTAGATCTTTTCATTGAAGATACCATGAAGAGTGGAAAAGAAATAAACGATCCGGATCTGGTAAGAACTCTGGCCGAGAACACTTCCGACGCCATAGACTGGCTGGATAAGGAAAATGCTCCTCTCTCCGGCCCCCTTGGAACCATGGGCGGACTGAGCGCCAAGAGAACCCACAGACCAACAGATGCGGAAGGCAACGTAACTTCAGTAGGAAATTACCTGGTTTCTGCCCTTGGTGTAAGACTTGATGAACTTGGAATAGAAATAAGAACCGGAACTACAATAAATAAGATCCTTATGGAAGACGGAAAGGCCTGCGGTGTCTCAGGTGTCGGTGAATACGGTGAAAAGGTCACTGTTCATGCCAATGCTGTTATCATTGCCACCGGCGGATTCGGCGGCAATATGGATCGTATAGCCCAGCTTCGTCCCGACCTGGCAGGCTATATTTCCACCAACGTTGCCACAGCCAGCGGCGATGCCTTAGATTTCCTTGCAGAGGTGGGAGCGGACTTTGTTGATCTTGAGCAGATCCAGCTTCATCCAACAGTCATCCCCACAGACGGTGCATTGGTAGGCGAGGCCCTCAGAGGCGATGGAGCTATTCTTGTTAACAGGGAAGGCCTTCGTTTCACAAATGAGACCGGTACAAGAGATGCGGTTTCTGCAGCAGAAGTTGCCCAGACCGGCGGAAATGTATGGCTCATTGCCAATCAGGATATGTATGAAGGCTCTGCCGTTATCAAAAAGCTTGATAAGAGCGGCTATCTTGTAAAGGGCGACACCCTGGAAGCTCTGGCAGCAGCCATGGAATTTGATGCAAATTCAACAGCAGCTCTATTGGAAACTGTAAAGACCTGGTCTTCCTACGTAGCATCAGGTACCGATGCAGATTTTGCAAGAGATATCGGAACTCCGCTTACAGACCTTTCTTCCGGCCCCTATTATGCGGTTAATGTAGGCCCCGGAATCCACCACTGCATGGGCGGTGTAAAGATCAATTCCGATGCTCAGGTTATTTCAAAAGACGGAACTCCTATCCCCGGACTTTATGCTGCCGGCGAAGTCACAGGAGGAATCCATGGAGCCAACAGACTTGGCGGTAACGCCGTTGCTGATATCGTAGTATTCGGCAGAATAGCCGGAGAAAATGCTTCCAAATAAATTTTATCCAGTAATGAAAGATGCCCCCGGGAATTTGATTTCCCGGGGGATTTTTACGTTGTTTTGCTATTTACAGTTTTGCTCTTTCTTCATCAATGACAGATTTGTCCAGCCGTTCAAAAAGAATGTTGATCTCCGGAAGTCTGTAACCTGAAGGAACTTCCTTGTACTCCCAGCTCGTGTCTATTCCAAGCCAGCTGCATACTTTTTCTGATGAAAAAGGTAAAAACGGAGCCAATACCACCGCAAGATTGGCGATAATCTGAACGCACTGAAACAGCGTGTTTTTGCAGGCTTCCACATTCTCAGTCCTTGTTTTCCAGGGCGCCTGTTCATCAAAGTATTTATTGGCCTTTCTGACCACTTCAAAGATTTCCTCAATTGCATCCTTGAAATTGCCATCCTCTATCCTTTTTCCTGTGGTCTCATAGAGCTTCTTCAGGGTCTCTTCCCAATCCGCTGTTGCAGTTCCCTCCGGGATCACTCCCTCAAAATATTTCGCCACAAAAGTAAGGGTTCTGTTGATGAAGTTTCCATAGGCTCCCAGAAGTTCACCGTTGTGGTTGTTCACATATTCGGTCCAGGAAAAATCTGAGTCCTTTTTCTCCGGGCCGTTGGCAAGGAAATAGTACCTCAGTGAATCAGGATTGTACTTATCCAGCAGGTCTTTTACCCAGATGGCGTAGTTCTGGCTGGTGGAGATCTTCCTGCCCTCCAGAGTCAGATATTCACTGGAAACAATCTGGTCCGGAAGGTGATAACCGCTGCCGTTGGCGATTAGCAGAGCCGGCAGGATTATGGTGTGGAAAGGAATGTTATCCTTGCCGTGAACGTAGTAATGATGGGCATTCTCCCCGAAGAGCTCTTCAAAGCTCTCGCCTCTTTCATCCGCCACCCGCTTTGCTGCGGACAGATATCCCAGGACATTTTCCGCCCAGATATAGATGGTCTTGTTCTCATAGCCTTCCTTGGGCACCGGAATGCCCCAGTCCAGATCCCTTGTGAGGGCCCGGTCCCGAAGGCCCTCATCGATGTAGCGGTTGGTAAAAGAGATAGCGTTCTTTCGCCAGTTTTTGCTGTTATCCACCAGATCCCGAAGCTGCTTTTCAAGTTTAGATATAGCGATGTAAAGATGTGTGGATGCCCGGAATGTCACCGGGTTCTTACAGACAGCGCAGATAGGCTCTTTCAGGCTCTCGGGATCAAGAACGGTGCCGCAAAGGTCGCACTGATCCCCTCTTGCAGGCTCTCCGCATTTAGGGCATATACCGGTGACAAAACGGTCTGCCAGGAAGGTGTTGCAGCCTTGGCAGAAGGCCTGTGGGGTCTCTTTTTCATAGACATATTCACTTTTGTAGAGTTTTTTGTGAAAATCCCGGATGAAGTCCTTGTGGTGCTGATCCGAAGTCTTGGTGTAGCAGTCATAGCTAAAGCCAAGGCGCTTAAAGCAGTCCACAAATTCCTCATGATAGTGATCGCTGATCTCCCTGGGAGTCTTTCCCTCTGATTTTGCCCGGATGGCCACAGGAGTTCCGTGGCAGTCGCTTCCGGAAACAAAATACACCTTGTCCCCCTGGGCTCTGTGGTACCTGGCCAGGACATCTCCCGGCAAAAGTCCTGCGATGTGTCCGATGTGCAGTGAGCCGTTGGCGTAGGGCCAGGCTCCTCCGATTAGAATGTTCTTGTTCATCTCATTTCCTCCTTTTTGGGTTTGGCGCGGAGGGAGATTTTTTTGTACTAAAAAAGCTCTCTCCACTGAATTTTGCGATTCAGGGACGAGAGCTGATATGCTTCGTGATACCACCCTAATTCACCCATATCTCACGATATGAGCCTCATCAACTACGGACGGGAAATGATCCATCGATAGTCTATCACTGTAACGGGTGCACCCGTCGTAGCCTAAGTCCGAAGACCTCGGTACGCAGCTCCAAGACCATGTTCAGTTGTTGCCCACCCACCGGCTCTCACCAAATGCCGACTCTCTGTAAAGCTTCTAACAACCTACTCTTCTTTTCACAGCTTTGCTATAGATTAAATCATGAATTAAAAAAAGTCAACGACGTCAATTATTATTTCAAAAATTTCTTGTCCTTCAGGATTTAACCGTTTATACGTTGCAAGCCCGCATAATCTTCTCTGAGCATACCGTAAATATTATAATCACAATAAACAGAAACCATTTTTCCTTGGCGAACGGTCCCCTCTTTTATAAAGCCACATTTTTCCATAACCTTATTTGATGCAATGTTTCTTACATCTGCATTCCCATTCAAACGATCTAATTCCGTGTTCTCAAATATAAACCGTATCACTTCCTTTAAAGCTTCTGTAGTAATTCCCATATTCCAGTACTCAGGACTAATTCTGTACCCTATATCACCCATTCTGGCATTTTGGATATTAAATACCGCAATCATGCCTACCACTTTATTGGATTCTTTCAATACAATTCCCCAATTAAAATCAGGCGAAGGTTTTCTTTTTACCCAAGGGCGGGCATCAATAAACATAAGTTCAGGATTTTTCTCATTCTTACTTGCTTTTCTACCCCAATATGTATAGATTTCATCTCGCCCAAGCCACTCTCTTAAATCAGGAACATCATTTTCGTCAAGCACACGAATAATCAATCTGTCCGTTTCAAGAATTGGTTTATCTATTTCATAATCTTTTATCATAATATCCTCCGCAAGTATTTCCTTGTGACAGTTTAAAACCATTATTTTCATAGAATTTGGAAGCAGGTGCATGTTCACTGGTATAAAGGACAACTCCGGCATATCCTTTTCCGCGGGCAGTCTCTTCGGATGTGATAACCGATCTCAGGAAGCATTTTACCGTCATTTGATTATTTCTCCTTCCTGTTCAGCTTCCTATGATTCATTAACCAGCTTACCCGTCATATGCTCAGGAATTAACCCCAAGCACTGAACATTCCGGAAAGAATTCTTTATCTCCTGCTCCAGATAAGCCTGATCATCGGTAAACTTCCTGGTAAGTTCAGAGCAGATCCGAAGAGCGACCTCCTCATCTTCTACCAAATGAATTCTTCCAAATGTGATCACGCTTGTAATGTTCAGAGCCCAATCGCCTTCCTTGCGGTAGCCTTCATTATAAACACAGTAGCTTGCCTTATCGCAGGCCTTGATTGCATCTATCTTATGCCCTTCCTTTGCTCCGTGGAAATAGATTTTTCCATCCTCTTCGCAATACCAATGATCAATCGGGATTCCATATGGATATCCATCATCTCCTATCAGAGAAAGAACCCCTCTCTTAGTACTCTTTAATATCTCTATGCATTCAGCCTCAGAGATCTGCTGCTTAAATCTTCTCATTTTTCTAAACATTGTAAACACCTCAATCTTTCGCCAAAATCTTAAGTCCCGCTATTCCAACTACAATCAGGATAACACAGATAACCTGCGGAACAGACAATTTCTCATGGAAAAGAAATACTCCAAGTAAGGTCGTTCCCACAATTCCCATGCCAGTCCACATAGCATATGCAGTTCCCAGCGGAAGCTGTTTCAATGCAATAGCCAGAAAAACTGCGCTGGCAATATAGCCTACTCCTGCAATAATCGAAGGCATCAGCACTGAAAACCCATTCGACATTTTCATTGCTACTGCCCATGTAATCTCAAGCGCACCTGCAATCAGCAAATAAATCCATCTCATATAAATCTACCTCCAAAACTAAAAAACGCCATTCCCTTACCTGCTAAGACCTAACGGTAAAGGAATGACGTAAATCCCACTACTCGGTAGCAATGGGCGTCTGTTATATTTGATTGAATTGATGATACGATAATTGCTCTGGGGCGTCAATACTATCTTCCGATTTAACTGTTCTTCTGGATTTCTGCAATTTTATGGAGTATCTCAGAAAATTCTTCCGAACGTGATTCAAGCAGACCGTGTGTCGCTTCTTCCATCACGAACATTTCTTTTCGGGGAGCGCTCACCTGCTCAAAATATTCGCAGGCAAGCCAATAGTTTGTCTGATAATCCATATCGCCGTTTATATTGTAGAAGGGTACTTGATAATCGTATTTGCCAAGCAGCGACAGCTTTGACATATCACCTGTACAAAACACCATATACGGCTCGAATGACTTTTCACCGTTTTTTACATATCCGATAAAATCCTTAATCGTATAGTTCGGGTTAAAAAGTATCGTAGTGTAGATGTTATAATCTGTGCCGTCTTTCATCATACCGTAGCCGTACCTGTCCATAATCTCGTTTCTTGCCATAAGAGCATCTACTGTGTCTGCACCATTAGAAGACCATTTTTCAAGCAGTTCCTTTCCCTCTTCATCACCTTCACTCCATTTCTGTGCAGCTTCATACAGTCTTTGTTCATTCTCAGTATAGTCGATGAACTGTCCCGTGCCGATAAATGCGTCATAGTATTCGGGATATTCAAGAGCTAAGTTTGCGCCGAACAGTGACCCCCACGAATGTCCCATAAGAGTTATCTTATCCTTATTCATATAGTCAAGCAGATATTCAGTCATTTCCTTGCCGTCCTGCATCATGATATCTGCGGTTATGGTATCCGTCTTTGAAGTGTCATAGCTTTTTCCGCAGTTACGCTGATCCCATGTGACTACCGTATAAACATCGCTCCACTTTCTTGTGAACGCATAGTCAAGATGACTTGTTGCGGAACCCGGTCCGCCGTGCAGATACAATAGAACGGGGTTGTCCTTGTCATGTCCGTAGATGTTTATCCACTGCTTCGTTCCGTTGATATCCACAAGCATAGATTCGTTGATACCGCCGTCAGGCGTTCTGCCGTTTACCGCTCTGCCGATAAGCCTTACTACAAACAATATAATAATTATTGTCACAAGAGCAATCAGTATACCTCGAAGTATTTTACCAATGACTTTAGTCGCTTTTTTCAACATGCTATTTTTTATCTCCGTTGCTATGCTTTTTTGTTATCATACTCTATGGTATTGATAGCATCTTCAAGTTTATCATTGAATTCTTTTTTACCCAGTTCCATGTAAATATAAAGAGAAGGATCTTCTCCTAAAGCAATAACATACTCAGGCATTTCTTTCTGAATAAATCCCAACTTACGGTACAAATTTATTGCCTTGGCATTAGCTGGATGGGGATCAACCCACAGATTTTCAGCTCCTTGTTTAAAAGCTTCTTGAATAGAGTATAGTAGCGCCTGCGTTGCAATCCCTCGGCCCCTGGCAAATTCAAATAACTTAATATCCAAAGAAGCATTTTTAGTTTCCGAATCAATACGATATTGAGTCTCACCGCAGTATTTGCCATCTTCAAAAATTGAATAATGATTTTGCTTTGGTCTTGCAGAAATGAATCTATCTAACCATTCTCGTACTGCTTCCCCTGTCTCATGCAATCCTCCTGGCCAGATATACTGCATGACGTCTTCATCTGCCCACAGGTTTTGTATATTCTTGATATCATCATATGTTGATTCTTTAATAGTTATCACTTAGTTCAGCCCCCTAAATCTTTAGTTTGTCTTAGTCAGTTTTAGCTGAAAGATAATCACTGAAGAAACTTTTGGCAAAGATCAAATACCAGCTGGTACTGATCGAATTTAGCCTCTTTGTCGTTATCTTCCGTTTCGTCGTTCTCCGCTTCAGCGGTCTCGTCGTTTTCTTCCTCATGCTCGTCATTTCCGTTACAGCAGGACATCATAAGGAAATAGCATCTTTTCTCCGCATCAGAGGCATGAAATACGACATCCACCGCAGAATATGAATTCGTGTCGCCGTCATGAAACATCATATCGGCATTTTGGGGAAACATTCCCCAACCGCAACCGTAATTATCAACGAAGTCGAGCATCCCCGCCTTACCCTCTGGACTGACGATTTCTTCATGAAACAATGCACGGTTAAATTTCACGAGATCCAGCACGTTTGAATGGATGTCGCCCGCGCCCCTTGCTATCTGATACTCCTTCATATAGCCGCCCTCACCCTCTGGAACACTCGTAACGTCGCCGCAAGTCGTAGCAGAAGAACAGTTCATGCCCAACGGCTCAAAAATACGCTCTCTGACATTCTTCTTGTAGCTCCTTCCCGTTATTCTTTCGATAATCATAGCGAGAAGAACATAATTTGTATTACAGTATTGCATTTTTGAGTTCGGCGCAAATGTTAAGTCGAGCGTAAACAGATGCTCTAAAAATACTTCGTCAGTAATCTCACCGTTATCAAATGCATTCATCAAAGCTTCATCGTTATTGAAGAACGTTTTGCAATCGTTGACAAAATCAACCATTCCCGAGCGCATATGAAGCAGATCAAAAACAGTCATTCCTTCCGCCTTATAATACTCAGGGAAATAAGTCGAAACCCTGTTAGTAAGCTTAAGCTTCCCCTCGTCAATAAGCTTGAAAATGATTGCAGCCGTATACATCTTGGTGAGCGAGCCAATCTCATAGGTGGACAGTGGGGTTACCGTATCGCCGTTCACGTCGACGGAACGCGAGCCGGAGGCCCAGATGACTTCTCTATCCGTGGCAATCAAAATGCTTCCTCTGACGTCATTATTCCGTATATTCTCCTTGAGTTCGGCAACGAAGGCGGCGTATTTCGGATTTTCACTGAACCACATATTGCTCTCGGCATAGGCAATATTTGACTCGCCGCCATTTAAGCAAATCAGTTCTTTTAAGATGTTTTTGTTTTGCATTATTTACTCCCTACTCAGTAATCAAGATTTGACGCATTCCTGCTCCGCAAGGCACACTTCATTGTCGAATCGGATTTACAACTGATTTGACGTGCCTCTAGTTATCTTTCTGACCGTACTCACCTCCTTAACAAGGTTGCCTTATATAAACAAATCATCTAATGTCAAGACTCTTGCAATATGTTCCGTATTGGCTTTTCCCGCTATATCTTCAGCTGATATAACCACAATTTTAAGTGCCTTATTCGTTTTGGTTTCTTTACGATAAATATCTCTCTTTTTCAATAAATTTTTCTCATATTCCGGGCTGACAGAAAATGCAGTATCAGTATATTTTTCTTCACAGAGGTTTATTATCCCGTCATCCCGTTCTATGCACAAGTCTATCTGAGCTTCATTTTTTTCGCTGACCCATGCATACTCGTTAGTTTGTACTCCCGATATACCCAAAGCATTCTTAATGCTATCTATATGATACATGCAAAGTATCTCAAAAGCATGTCCACGCCAATTCGTATACTTTCCGGTGTCGCTCTTAAAATTTTCAAATCTTGTCTTTTCGGATATGCCATTGGTCAGGAATTTATAATGAAAGAGCAAAAACGGATCCACTAGCTGCAGTCTTAATGGATGCCCTTTCGAATAATTATCTACACTCTCATGCACATATCCGCATTTCACTAGGTCATCCACAGCCCTGGAAAATGTTCCTTGAGATATATCCAGACTTTCAAAGCACTCCGCTTTTGTCATACCATAAAGATGGGAAGATAGGCATTCCATTATAGTATTATATGCCGCCGATTTTTTTAGCGTTGCCTCCAGAAGTTTCTTTGATTCATGACGCAGTAAAGCATGAGGCTTAAATATCAATGCATCTATATTCCAATTCAGACTCTCATCCGGATTCAACAGACTAAAAAAATATGGCAACCCGCCAAATACCATCTGACATTCTGCTATTTGTCTTCGCGACCACCCAAACTCTCTGTCCTGCATATACATTTCTGTTTCCTTGAGTGAAAACGGGCGCAGGAATATTTGGCTTGTAACTCTGTCATACAGGCTTCCTGAATCTTCTAAAACATTTTTTATGATCCACGAAGTCGCACTTCCACATATTATAAATACGTAATCTCTATTAACCGTTCCACATCTGTTCCAAAACTCTCCAAATGCCTCCAAAAAATCTGATCTTGCAGTCGCGAACCACGGGAATTCATCAAAAAAAACTATTTTCTTTCCATGAACAGAACGTTTTGTTTCCTCCGCAGATAAAACCTTCTCTAGTCTCGAGAATGCCTCAAACCAGTTTGCCGGAATGCGTTTTTCTTTATCTCCAGCTTCTGCAAGCCTCTGCTTAAAAGATTTTAACTGTGTGCGTGTATTGCCGCTTTCTACTCCGGTTGCACGAAACGCAAAATAATCCGCATATGTCTGTTCAACAAGATATGTTTTCCCAACACGCCTTCTGCCATATACACATATCAGTTCCGATTTTTTTGATTTTTCACACTTTTCTAATTCTCTGATTTCTTCTTTTCGCCCTATAATGGCCATATGCAGTCTCCTTGTATAAAGCTTTTCACAAGACAGATTATATCACATCTGCCAATTATAGTCAATATTTGCTTTATATTTGGAGATTTTTAATGTTATTTGTGTGTTTTCTCCATTTATACGGCATTTTTTCTTTTTTCGAAAGAATCCACTGAATATTAAACAATTCAGATCAGTCACATTTGGGGCAAGTTTGGAAATATTTTTGCATCAAAAAAGCCCCCATATCCGTGCGATATTGAGGGCTTGAAAATGCTATATGGGCGTGGCCCTGGGGGCCATTAGCCTTGGCGCATGGTCGGGACGCCGCCTGAGTGGTGTCTGACTGGTTCCGATACATCCCGATTAAGGGGTATTTCTGTCAGCACCGACTGACGGTTATTTCCGACTGAGTAAGGCCAATTTTGGTCAATTTCAGGTCATTGGAATGTTCTGTGGTCAACAAAAGATGCTGATCCACTTTCTAAAACAATCCTGCGAGCTTGTTGGACAAGCCCTCAAATGATGCCTGTTTCTTTTCATTTGTCGCTTCTGCGTAGATGTCCATCGTCGTCTCTACAGACCTGTGTCCCATGACATCCTGGATCACCTTCAGATTACTCTCTGCCTCGCAAAGCCTTGTCGCGAAAGTATGTCTCAAAACGTGACAGGAAAAGTGAGGAAGAACGAAAGGCTCTCTCTTTTCCTTAGCCGCATTCAGGACTTCTTCGGCATTGTAGTTATCTACGATCCTCTTGATGGTGTCATTCACCGTCTGCGGGTTCGGCACATGGCCATCCCTGTTCTGGAAAACAAAGCCGCTCATGCCATCAATGATCTGCTCGTTGAGTCCGCCCAGCATATCGTACTGCTGCTCTTTCTCCATCTCGAAAGCTTCCTTCACCACATCCAGCATGGGGATGGTCCGGATACCGGCTTCCGTCTTGGGAAGGGAGACCGTCATGATCTGCTTTCCAACGTGTCCGCTCTTATAATAGGTAAGAGCATGGTTGATGCTGATCAGTCTGTTCTCGAAATCCAGGTCTTCCCAGCGAAGTCCGATGCACTCTCCGATACGGGTTCCCGTACCCAGAAGAACTACGAACAGGGGCCACCAGTGATAGTAGATGGGGTGTCCGGCGATGTAGTCCATGAAGGCCTTCTGCTGGTCTCTGGTAAGAGCTCTGCGGATCCCTCTGTTCTTGCCTGACTTCTTGGAGATCTCCTTCATCACGCCGTCCGTCGGATTCTTGCGGATGATATCATCCCTTACAGCAAGTTCGAAGGTGGGATGCAGAACGCAATGGACGCTGTCCAAGGTTCCCAGTGCAATTCCGTCTACATTTAATAAATGAAGATAGAAGTGCATCACATCCGAGAACTTCACATCCACGAGCTTACGCTTTCCGAAGGTGTCCCGGACGAACCTGTTATAGGTATACAGATATCCGGTTCTGGTGGAATCTCTCAGATCATATTTGGTTGAGATATACCTGTCGAAGGTATTGTTGACAGTTGCTTTGCCTGCTGCGTATAGGTCGAGGCCGTCCAGCTGATCTCTCATCAGCTTCTTTTCTTTTTCCCGAAGTGTCAGAAGGTCGTTCGCATAGATCCACTTACGACGTCCGAGGGGATCTATGTAACTATAGCTGTACCTGTAGTCCTGTTCTCTCCAGGCCTCGCCCTTCCGGAGCACTCTGCCTCTGGGGTCTTTTCTTGTTTGTGCCATGTTATCACTCCTTTTTTGTAAATAAGAGTGAATCCGGCATCCCCTAAACAGCATTATCGTCCGTCACAAGTTAATTATCTCATGTGGTCATTCAAAATGCAATTAGAAAATGCCGAATTCTCAAAAATCCTTTATTTGCGCAGGATAATGCACGCAATGCTGTACATTAATTCTCCCTAAATGACTCGATATACTCACGCATTGTGTCTGTGTGGATGAGTACGACACGGTCCACCTTGAAATACGCACCGCACTCCTTGGCCAATGCTTCGATCTTGTCCGGTCCCATGGAGAAGGTCACCATGGCATCCTTCAATCTTAAATACTCCGGTCTGACGTTTCCCTTAAATCTTCTATATGACATTATGCGATTCCTCCATTAAACTGATACTTTCTGATTAATATGTTACTGGTCTGATCCACTACGATCTTCTTGAACCTGCAGATCTTCGACCTCAGGGTTTCGGGCTTCAGGTCCAAGTCGTAAGAAAGCTTTTCTGTGCTTCTTCCGCAGTTTAGATACCTTTCAAAGATCTCTGCCTCATCAGGAGCGAGATAAAGAAAGGAACTGCTGAAAACGGAGTAATCCTCTTTCATCTCCCGGATGGTACGAACCTCCATCTCGTGGGTTCTTCGAATGTCCTCATCGAGCTCTGCGATAACTTCGGTCAGATCTCCTTCCCGTATCGCCTGCTCGATCATCATGTTGTCGATGGCTTCTCTGGCCGTCGGATCGCTGATGTGGGAATTCTGTACCCGCACTCCCAACTCGCCGATGGCGGCCCTTCGTTTCATTTCTTTTTCCTGTTTGATAATGAAGCTGAGGTTCCGTTCAAACCCTTCCACCAGGCGGATGAAATTGGGATAGTATCTGATCAGGATCGCTATCCGCTCCCCGACATCCGAGTCTGCATACTGCTCAACTATACTTGCTTCGTCTTTCATCGCATCCTCCTTTGATTTGATGAGACAGAAGCGAACCGGTTTGCTTTGTCTTTCCTTTTGACAAGACTTATTCTATCGGACTTAATCGGGATAAACAGCGCCCCATCCGGGAACTTTGGTTCCCTGTCAGGGAACAACAGGAGCAAAAAAGAGACGTCTTGTTTTGTCATTTTATTAGATACATGCAATACATCTAAGCTGATTGATCGCCAGTTTTCTCATGGTAGGGTCCTTGATCTCAGAGAGTACCTGCATTACATCTTCCATCCAGGGATCCTCCTCGGCTTCTCCCATCAACAGATAATTCGGAGTCGTATGAAGTGCCTTTGCCAAAGCAACAATACTGCTGGATGGAATATCATGTTCATCCTTCTCATATCTGCAGATGGTATTCTTCTTCACATAAAGAAGCTCCGCAAGCGCCTCCTGGGAAAGGCCCAGTGCCTTTCTGCATTCTCTGATTCTTGATCCAATTGTGTTTGTTTCCTTTGTCATGTTCTCCCTCTTTCCGGCCGATGACCGGGAAAAAGGGCGCAAAAAAGAAACGCATGAAAAGCGCGGTCCATGCCGATCATCTTTTCATGCGTCTCTAGGATTGACGTTTACTCCCCGCGTTCAGGGCGTCTCCTTTATCATGATGCCTTCGTTCAATTGTCTATAGTTTCATATGCCGGGCGGTTACCTGAACAGCCTGCCTGCGCTGTCTGCTTCGGTTGCAACCTTGCCCTCTGTAAGCTTCATGATGGTGATCACTCGCTTACATCTGTAGCATTTCATTATCGCTCCCGTTAAGAGCTCCTGATCTGAATCACCGGACAGCTTGCATGATACATGCATGCTGCTTCGGCATTTTTTGCAATACAAATCAACACGACTCAAATTACCTCTCCTCCTTTTACTATACAAGACAAAACTATTGGTTCCGGTTTTGTACTTGTAAAGGAAAAGGGAATTTGTCACCTTTGCAAGTCATTTACCCCCGGTTTTTCTTTCGAACTTATGTTCGTTTTTATTATACCGTCGGGTCAACTGATCTTCAAGTGCATCATATTGCATTCCATACCATAACGGATACTGCAACCCTGTATTTTTCAGGGAAAGAGCTCTTCGAATGTAATCTTAAAATATGCCAAAAGTCGCTTTAATGTTCCAACCGAAGGATTAGATCCTTCCTTTGTCTCGATCAGGGCGATCGTCCTTACTGCGACGCCGGTCTCATCAGCCAGCTCCTGCTGAGTAAGACCGGCCGCCACCCTGAAATCTTTCAGTTTGGACTTGTACCTCTCCAACGCATAAACACCCCCTTGTGTAGCGTGTGCTATTCCAATAAGTTCCTTCCTTTACCTGGGCACACGAGCATCCATATACTCAATCGCCCACTGCTGATCTACAAAATACGTTCTCTTTCCATCGTTCGAGGAATCGAGCATATCCTGCTTTATCCGTTCATACATTTCTTTGTGGAATGGCATCGTGCCCCACGTGCCATCCTCAAGCTGTACCGCGAAATTCTCCGGTTCACCATCATTCATCTCCAGAAACATTTCCGCAACCTTGATCTCCGGTTGGTTAACCAACATATTGGATTTCAGACAGAGCTTATACATTTCTACCGCTCTATCGTCCATGTCACTATCAAAGATATAGATCTTCTCCCGCAGCTGATTCTGTGTCCCAACCATGCGCAATGTATAATCTGCTTCCGACATGTCTATGCCTGGCATCATCGTACCATTTGCGATATCATCAAACGCCTTTGCGGCATCTTCAACATCCTCATCCGAGGTGACAAGATGGATCATAATCTGGTCTTCCATCTGATGGTAAAGCATCGGGTAGACAACACTGGACTCTTCGCCGCACTTGGGACACCTGAATCGGAAGATCTCTCCGGAAAGCACCTTCGCCTTCATATCCGGATTAAGTTGTGTATTGAGGCTCCTCCAGATAACAAAGTCGCCCTCAGTCCCGCATTTGGGACATGTCACTTTAACCGTATGCTCCATTGACATCTTGCTCAGCCCTACCTTTCAACTTTTTCTTCATTCTTCTCTGACGTCTCCAGAACACAAAGAACACCCTTCGGGAGCACATACAGAACAGTTCCTGCAACCTCATCACCGATCTTGTCATAGATCCGGCCCGCGCTCATACTCTCACCGATAACAGTGTAGGGACTGTTAGCAACATACCCTATCTGTCCGATCCCAGGCATCTCTACCTTGATTGCCTCAGAATCCACTTCGTTGTCCGGCTCCTTGACGAGCTTTACCTTCATCTGGGGCTCAATGAATTCCTGCCCGTGCCAATGGTTCGTTCCCGCGATCGTAAAATAAATCTCCGACATAAAAGACACCTCCTCGTGCGTATAATCGATTTTGATAATCTTGTGATTAGCTAGAATGAAAAACTAAAACCCGACTGAAATATCGCCTAATTACATAGAATTCATTTTAGGGGCAAATACGGGCCAAATTTATGGTGCATTTTTCCCCAAAAGATGCTATAATCCAATCATCTGGA
>JAEEGI010014601.1_pt1 | contig 16486 bp, 7 predicted proteins | sample 8958751 | NCBI WGS metagenome assembly JAEEGI01 (sample SAMN16246545, study PRJNA631951) | gut metagenome | biome: gut microbiome; feature: rumen; material: KS-attached | host: Bos | place: Iran: Karaj | collected 2018-10
TGGGCAGAAAAGCGGACAGCCTTGGACTCAGGCTCACCATCCAAACATGCCCTGGCTGGACCATGGCCGGTGGCCCTTGGATAAAGCCGGAGAACGCCATGAGGCAACTGGTCTGGTCCAGGACGGACATTCCAGTCATAGATAAGTCCTCTGGCAAAGAGGATAGCGATGAGATAGCCTGCGAGATTCCTCCTAAAGGCTTCCTTCCTAAAGGCCAGCCTTCCAACGAGCCCTGGAGAGACTACCATGACATTAAGGTCCTGGCCTTCCCGACCCCTCTAGGGGACACGGGAGAAGCCCTGGCCCCAGAGCCGACAAGTGGACCCGAGGAATGGAAAGATCTTTTCAAAGGCCTGAATACCAAAGATATACAACTCCAACCAGGAACTACCAGCACAGTTACCTTTACCCTACCGAAGGGTGAGATAATCCGCACCATGGAACTTCCTCCTGTGGGAGCGTTCTCCCATAATTTCTGCTACAATCCGGGAATACATGTGAGACTTATCGCCAAGACAAACTCAGGGGAAGAAAAGACAATGGTCGACGCTAACCTGCCGATGAGCAACTGGCAGGACGGCGGTCTGAACAATATGGTGTTTGCCTGCAACGAAGTGGAAGGTGCTGAAAGTTACACGTTTACCCTAACCAACGCCCACCCCGCATCAGTGCGTTTCGTCCGCTTCTGGTCAGCTGCGAGAAAGAACAGTTGGAGAGGTGAGGCAGGTTGGACACTGATCGCCAAAGAGCCCTACCAGCAACACACGGAGCAGAATCCTCTGGCTTTCGTCAAAACAACGGACATAATCGACATAACTGACAAGATGAATCCGGATGGAATCCTCGACTGGACACCCCCAGCAGGAGACTGCCCGCAAGGCACTTGGACAGTCCTGAGGATCGGCCATGTCAATTTCGGGAAACGCAATGGCCCTGCGACTCCTGAAGCCACTGGCTGGGAGTGCAGCAAGTTCGATCCCAAAGGAGCCGAGATCCAGTTCGCGAATTATGTCGGAATGCTCCAAGATGGCCCCCTGGGCGGAAAAGCCAAGGGAATGTTGATGGACAGCTGGGAGTGCAACACCCAGACTTGGACTGACACCATGGAGAAGGATTTCCGTGATGCCGCTGGGTACGACATTGCGGTACGGCTTCCCGCTCTTATGGGCTATGTACTTGACAGCCAGGAGGAAACAAGCCGCTTCCTGATTGACTGGAGACGGACTGTCAACAAACTCTACTGCGAGAATTTCTTCAAGAAAATGACAGATCTTGCCCATGCGAAAGGCTTGGAAGTCCAGTTTGAGACCGCCGGAAGCGATGTTGTCACGATGGATCCGATGGAGTACTTCAAATACGCCGATGTCCCGATGTGCGAGTTCTGGCAGCCTTTCTCCGAAGGATATGTTGGAGACTTGGATTTCAAGCCCATTGAACCGACCGAATCAGCCGCCCACCTCTACGGCAAGCCGAGAGTTGCCTCTGAGAGTTTCACAAGTTTCTCCCTAACATGGGACGAGCACTGGCAGATGCTCAAGGAAGTGGCCAACTTCAACATGGCTGAAGGTGTGACTCACAATGTGTTCCACACCTATACACACAACCCTCAGGTTGGTTTCCTGCCCCCTGGAACCACATTCGGCGGAGCGATCGGCACTCCTTTCCTTAGAGGACAAACCTGGTGGAAATACATGAACCATTTCACCACCTACCTTGCCCGCACAAGTTATCTGCTCGAGAGGGGCCGCCCTGTCCAGGACGTTCTCTGGTATCTCGGTGACGAGGTCGGCCACAAGCCTTCGCAATACACCGGAAGCGGAAAGCGTCAGAGCGGTGACATACGTTTCCCTGACGGTTTCAAATATGACTATTGTAACCCGGATGCTCTCCTTAACCGAATATCCGTCAGAGACGGCAAGCTAGTCACGCCGGAAGGTATTGAATATGAAGTGCTTTGGATTCCAGAGAACGAAAGGATGCTTCCAGAGACCATCGAGAAGATCAAAGAACTGGTGGATAATGGCGCGAAAGTCATAGCCAATGTCCCTATGGCCCTTGCCACCCTCAACGATGGCGAGATCAATCGCTTCGACCAAGCTTTGAATTCCCTATGGGGAAATGTTCCCGCAGGAAAGATATCTAAGATCGGCAAAGGAAAGCTTGCAGTTGGAATCGGGCTGGCCGACGCATTGAAGGCCTTTGGTCTTAAACCTCACATTCAAGATGGAGGAGCTGAGATCATATGGTCAGAGAGAGTCATTGATGGAGCCAAGTGGTACTACATCGCAGCCCCTGTCGGGGAAGCGTTCAAGGGTGTTATCCGACTTGAAGGCAAGGGTAAAGCCGAATGGTGGGATCCTGTGACCGGAGAAGTCAAGTCTCTCAAAGCCAAAGGTTTCGGCCGCATGAAGAAGGTTCGTCTCGACCTAGCGAAGGCCGAGAGCGGTTTCGTGGTGTTCAGGAGCGGAGCCTCCTCACCCACCACCAAGGAGAAAGCTTTCCCTGGCAAACCGGATCATGGTCAAATAGCGATTGAAGGATGGACTGTCAAGTTCCCTGAAGGTTGGGGAACTCCGGAAGGAACCATCTCTCTCAGCGAGTTGAAGCCTTGGAAGGATCTTGATCTCGGTGATGAGGGCAAGTCTTTCTCAGGAACAGCCACCTATGAGACAAGTTTCACCCTTGACAAGAGCCGGATCGGAAAAGACCTCGTCCTTGATCTCGGCAAGGTTGATTTCATCGCCGACATCAAGGTCAACGGAAAGAGTGCCGGAGTCCTTTGGACAGAACCCTATTCATTGAATATCAAGGACTTCATTCAGGAAGGAGAGAACACTCTGACTGTCGATGTGACCGGAACCTGGTACAACCGCCTGGCTTACGACGCATCCCAGCCCGAGCCTCAAAGGAAGACTTGGACCATCGCCGGACCCGCTGCCGGAAGCCAACTCCACGACTCCGGCCTTCTCGGCCCCGTCAGAATTGAATATTGATCAAACTCCATAACCATTATGGCTACATTCCCACGCCGCGTGTTTCTATTCATTTTCCTATCATTTCTAGTCGTTGCCGGTTGTCAGAGCAACGCGTCATATCCGGATGGTGAAAGCAGATACGAGTCTTTCGCCCCCGACGGGATTCCCTTTGTCGTGGCCGATTCCACATGGGCGATCGACCAAAGGGGTAACCACAGGGCAGTAGTGTCCGTAGCTGACCCTTCGGTTGAAGCTGTCGTGGCCAGACTTCCATGGAGGCGCCCGGACCTACGGCCGGAAATCAAGAGAGTGCTTGTCACCGATGCCGAGGACAATGAGATTAAAGATGTGACAGTCACTGAGTTAACCTCAGAGAGAGGCGAGGTGATATTCAATCCTTCATCGGGAAAGGGGCAGTATTTCATCTACTACCTTCCTTTCAAGTGGCAGACCTGGTTCAACAATGTATCGGACTATCTCCCCCCGGAGTATGAGGCCGGAAAGGAGTGGAAAGAGAAGGTTATCAGCCAGAAAGACAATCTCCCGCAGGCTACCGTCGAGCGTTTTGAAAGCGCCTTGAGGTTCCACTTTTGGAGTCCTATGGGCCTGATCGCGACCAAGGACGAGATGGAGGCTGTTCGCTCAGCTTCCGGTAAGGATATGATAGTGTTCCCGGAGGACAGGGCATTTCCTATTCAGTTGACCCGCCAGCTTCCAGTCCGGTGGACCAAAGTCCCTGAGAGTGTTTTCAAAGGGTTGGCGATGAGAAATGAATACTACACCTGGCAATTCGGAATCTGGGCGGCTGGAAAGGAACTTAAGAATGTGAGAGTCTCTTTCTCGGAGCTAAAGAACGGAAGCTCTGTCATCAAGCCAGAGGAGATAACTTGTTTCAACCTGGAAGGCACTAGTTGGGATGGCAGCCATCTGGAGTTCACCGTGGATGTTCCCAAAGAGAGGATTCAGGCCCTTTGGTGTGGGGTTCAGATTCCCGAGGACGCGAAGAGCGGAACCTACGAGGGACAGGCGGTAATCTCTGCGGAAGGCGTTGACCCTCAAACCATTAAGCTTGAGATAAAGGTCTCGCCGAAGGTATTGGCGGACAAAGGGGACTCCGAAGTTTGGCGCCATGCGAGGCTCCGTTGGCTTAACTCCACTTTGGCCATGGATAATGAGCCGGTGGGACCGTACAAGGAAGTGGAGCTGAAGGGCAATGTCGTGGAAGCCACAGGCAAGCGTGTGACTGTCGGCGGGAACGGTATGGTTCAGGACGTCAACATTGACGGCATTGCTGTCCTCAACAGCCCCCAACGTTTGATAATATCCACTAAATCAGGTGATTTGGTGTTCAATTCAGACAACCTCGACATCCATAAAGACGCCGCCGGGCTCGTTAGTTGGACCGCCTCTTCCGAGCAGGAAGGAATCAATTTCGCCCTTAAAGGCAACATGGAGTTCGACGGTCACATGCACTTTGACATCAATGTCTCTTCAGCGGAAGATGTTGAAGTTCAGGATGTAAGGCTGGTCACCACTTATTCGCCATACTCCTCTGAATATTTCATGGGAGCCGGGTTCGACGGAGGCTACCGCCCTGTCAATCATGTCTGGAAATGGGAAGGACCTTACGACAGTTATTGGACAGGTGGCATCAAAGCCGGCATGCACACCGAGTTCAGGGGCGGGACTTACCATGGCCCGCTGCTATTCGCCTACACTCCTGATCCAAGTCCGGTGTGGAGTAACGGAGGAAGCGGAAAATTGACCGTAAGCGGTCCTAAAGGCCAGTCTGCCAGCGTAATAGCCTCAACAGGCCGCAGAATCATCGGAAAGGAACCTGTCAACTTCGAGTTCAACCTGATGCTGACTCCAGCTAAGCCCGTCGATCCAGCCAAACACTTCTCGATGAGGTTCTTCCACGCAAATCCTAAAGATTTCGACAAGGCTGCGGAGGACGGAGCCAACATTATGAATATCCACCACGCCCAGGGCCTCAACCCCTACATCAATTACCCTTTCATTGTCAGGGAGCCGCTTATCAATTTCATAAACCACGAGCACGAGAACGGGCGCAAGGTGAAATTGTACTACACGATGAGGGAACTCTCATCCCACTGCGAGGAGATGTACGCCTTCCACAGCCTGAATCACGAGATTATCAGGGAAGGTCCAGGAGAGGGCAACGCCTGGTTGTGCGAACATCTGATCGAGGACTATTTGCCCCAATGGTACACCAATCTGTCAGACTGGAATAAATGGGATTCCGACGCTGCCATACATCTTGTCAGCGAGTCCCGTTACATCAACTATTTCATCGAAGGCTTGCGCTGGATGGTTGAACATTATGACATCGATGGACTTTACATGGACGATGTAGCGTGCGACAGGACCACCATCAAGCGTGTACGAAAGATTCTGGACCGTTATCACGACGGCTCACTGATCGACCTCCACTCCAACACCTGGTACTCGAAAGGCCCGGCCAACCAGTACACCGAGTTCTTCCCCTACCTGGACAGAATCTGGTTCGGAGAGAGTTTCCAGTACGACAAGATGAGTCCTGACGAGTGGCTGGTCACCTTCTCGGGAATACCTTTCGGAGTGATGAGCGAGATGCTTCAAGATGGTGGAAACCGTTATCTTGGAATGGTTTACGGAACCACCGCACGGCACTCTTGGACTGACACCGGCGACAAGAAATCCCCTGTCCCGATGTGGAAGTTCTGGGATAAGTTCGGCATCGGGAATGCCAAGATGGTCGGATATTGGGATCCTAACTGTCCGGTGTCGATTTCCGATCCGGAGGTCAAGGCTACGGCTTACGTCAAGGAAGACTCTGTTCTGGTCTCAATCGGCAACTTCTCAGACAGAGATAAGAACGTGGCTCTCAACATTGATTGGAAAGCCCTTGGGATGGATCCCGCCAAGGCCAAGATAACGGCCCCGGAGATTCATAATTTCCAGGATGAGAGATCTTTCGACGAGCCTAGGATGACCGGAGGGATAAGAATCCCTGTTGAAAGCAAGAAAGGATGGATGATATTAATCAGTGAATAAGATGGGAAAACAACTGTTTAGATCGGTCTTGACAGCCGCCATGATGGCTTGCGCTACGCTTGTGTCGGCGCAGAACTCATTCATTGTCAAGCAGGAAGCGGAAGTCATGGAATATAACCCCATGATATTCGGGGCCTTCCTTGAACATTTCGACAACCAGGTCTATGGTGGTGTGTTCTGTCCTGGCAGCCCTTTGGCAGATGAAGATGGATTCCGCAAGGATGTTATTGAGGCCGTTCGGGAACTCAAGGTGCCTATTGTCCGCTGGCCAGGCGGCTGCTTCGTCTCCGCCTATCACTGGAAGGACGCCGTGGGTCCAAATCGCCAGAGCGTCTGGGACAAGGCCTGGCAAGTCGAGGATCCGAACACATTCGGGACAGACGAGTTTGTAAAATGGTGCCGTAAAGTCGGTTGCGAGCCTTTCATCTGCACCAATGCCGGCACCGGCACGATGGAGGAGATGAGCGACTGGGTGGAATATTGCAACCAGACAGTCGGCAAATTCGCTCGCCAAAGGGCCGCCAACGGCCACCCGGAGCCTTTCAATGTCAAATACTGGAGCATCGGCAATGAGAACTGGGGAATGCACGAGCTCGGAGAGAAAAGCTCCGCCGAGTGGGGTCCGCTTGTTACTGAGAGCGCCAAACTGATGCTCAGCGCCGACAAGAACATCAAACTGTTCGCCGCGGCTCTTCCAAGCCATGACTGGACATATCCCCTTTTGAAAAAAGCCGGCTACCTGCTGGACTATGTCTCAATTCACGGTTATTGGGTGTGGCACGACCCGAGCAAGACCTTCCTGGACTGCATGATGTCAACCGATGATCCGGAAGGCAGCATCAGCACAACCATCGACATTTTGAAAGAGGCAGGATTCGACGGCAAGATAAAGATCGCTTTCGACGAATGGAACCTGAGAGGATGGTACCATCCCGGAATCGGCGATCTCAGAAGAGGTTACGACTATGCGGCCCGCAGGGAGAACGACATCGCCTCGACCTACACAATGGCTGACGCGGTCTTCTCCGCCTGCTTCCTCAACACCTGCCTGCGCCACTCTGATGTCGTGGACATCGCATGCATCTCCCCCATCACCAACACAAGGGGACCGATATTCGTTCATCCGGATGGGATCGTCCGCAGGACGTCGTTCTACACCATGAAGATGTATGCGAATGACCTGCTGCCTTTCATAGTGCCGATCGACACCAAGGTTGGAACAATCTCTCTCCAAGACGATTTCACAAAGGTTCTGGACATGATTCTTACCACTGACAAGGCTGGAAAGAAATATGTCTGCGCCATCGCCAACAAGGACCCCGAAAAGGCTGTTTCCCTGAGTATTGATTTCAAGGGAATGGGCATCAAAACCCCGAAGAAGGTTAGCGCCCGCATCCTTTCGGGCAAATCTGCCGATGACTATAACGACATCGGTGACGAGCATGTCAAGCCTTACGATGCCGCTCTCCCTATCAAGGACGGAACCATCTCTGTACCAGCCCATTCCGTCACCTTCTTGTTCATAGAATAAAAACTGATCGCAATGAAACGGTTATTCCCCGCAATCGCCATTTGGATTCTTGTGACACTTCCGCTTTCAGCCAATTCCAGGAAAGCGGTACTCACGGAGGGAACCACAACAATGCTCACCTACGGGTTCTCGGATCCCAACCCTGTCGCCAACCCGGATCTTCTGCAATACCCTTATTTCCGTTTCGACGGCTATGAGGCAGTCGGACAAAACAAGGAGTGGAAGACAGTAATTCTTGAGAATGAGTGGATTAGCGTCACCGTATTCCCTGAAGTGGGAGGAAAGGTCTGGGGCGCCATCGACAAGACCAGAGGATTGGAGTTCGTCTATTACAACCATGTCGTGAAGTTCAGGGACATCGCCATGCGGGGTGCCTGGACCTCGGGAGGAATAGAGTTCAACTTCGGAATCATCGGCCATATCCCCTCGACCGCGACACCCGTGGACTACACCACAAGAGAGAATCCGGACGGAAGCGTAAGCTGCATAATCGCCTCCTACGAACTGCTGACCCGGACCTGGTGGACAGTGGAGATCAATGTGCCTGCAGATAAGGCATATTTCTCAACCAGAGCGGATTACATCAACACTTCTCCGCTTGAGCAGCCTTACTACAACTGGTCCAACGCCGCTTTCAAGGCCGGTGGCAATCTTCAGCTATGCATGCCTGGAGACAGGTACATAGGACATCCCGGCGACCCTCATGCCTACCCTAAAGATCCACAGGGTCGTGACCTTTCCTGGTTCTCCCAGAACGCTTTCGGGGCCGACAAATCCTATCACATAATCGGTGAGTTCGCTGAGTATTTCGGGGCCTATTGGCACGACGACGATTTCGGTTATGCCCATGTCGCGAGGCCTGACGAGAAACTCGGAAGGAAATTCTTCTGCTGGAGCCAGGCTAGGCAGGGAGGAATATGGGAGGATCTGCTGACCGACACGGACGGGCAATATGTTGAGATGCAGGCAGGAAGGATGTTCAACCAGCCATCCCAAATCGAGAGTATCGACACGCCTTTCAAACACAACTCCATCGCGCCTGCCACCGAGGATGACTGGACTGAATATTGGTTCCCGGTGGAGAATATCGGCGCTTTCCAGGTCGCCAGCCGATTCGGAGCTTTAAGCCTTTCCAGACCTGACGGAAGGTCAGCAACCGTGAAAGTGTCTCCGGTATGCGATGGAACCAAAAGAGTGACAATCACTTGCGACGGAAAGGTATTGTATTCCGAAGAAGTCTCGTTCTCCGTCTTGAAGCCGTGGGAACACACTGTCACCGGAGTCGGTCAGGGAGCTGTCAAAGTCACTGTTGGTGATGAGGAACTCGTCTATGACGAGAACCCCGCCTCAAGAAGAACCAACAGACCAGACACCATGCCGGAGGATTTCGACTGGAACACCGCCTACGGCCATTGCCTGAGAGCCGACCAGCTGATGAATGTCAACCGCTTCGAAGAGGCCAGGAACGAATACCTCAAGAGTCTGGCTATCGACAAGTGGAACGCCCCGGCCCTTCGGGGAATGGCTTCTTTCAGTCTTCATTGCGGGATGTATGAAGAGGCTTTCGATTATGCCCGGAAGGCGCTCAGAATCAACACTTACGATGGAGAGGCCAACTATCTTTACGGTCTTGCGGCAAGGGCGTTGGGAAAGAGTGTGGAGACCAAGGACGGATTCTCTCTCGCCACTTTCACTTCAGCTTGGCAAGAGGCCGCTTACGTCGAGCTGGCCAGAACCGCGCTCGCTGACAAAAATTGGGATCTCGCTCTGACATATTCATCAAAGAGCCCCAGCCCGATGGCGACCGTGACCAGATTGGCCGCATTGAGACATAAAGGTGACAAAGACACTTGCGAGAAGATTCTTGATGGAGAAATCTCCTCCCTCCCGCTGTTCCCTTACTTCAATTTCGAGAAGAGCCTGCTTAAAGGCGAGCCGGAATCATTCGTCGGCACCCTTAAGTGTGAGCTTCCTCAGGAGACTTTGCTTGAAATGGCGATCTGGTATCTTGACGGCGGCCTTATCGAAGAGGCGGCAGGGCTTTGCTCGATGACAAATTATCCTACCGCGAAATATCTGCAGGCATATATTCTTGACAAGAAAGGAGATTCCAAGGGGGCGTATGCCCTTCTGAAAGAGGCGGACGCGGCCTCGCCTGAGTTCGTTTTCCCGTTCCGGCCGGAGATGATCAAAGTGTTCGACTGGGCCGACTCCCAAATCCGGGAGTCCGGACAGACAAATGACTGGAAACACGCCTATTATAAGGCTCTTATCCTCTGGAGAAACGCTCGGAAAGACGAGGCGTTGAGGCTTCTCAACGACTGCGGGAACATTCCCGATTTCAATCCATTCTACCTGACCAGGGCGAAACTCCGGAGCGGAGAAAGCCGTCTTGAAGACTTGAAGAGGGCAGAGTCCATCTCCCAAGACTGGCGCACGGGAAAGGACTTGGTTGACTACCACATGGCGAACTCCGAATGGGCGGAGGCTTGTCAAACCGGAGAGAAGTATTTCAAGAGATTCCCGGACAAATTCGAGTTCGGACTCGCCTATGCCGAGGCCTTGTGTGGGGCTGGAGACTATCAGAAATCCCTTAAGGTGCTCTCAAAGCTACGTGTGATGCCTAAAGAGGGCGCTTATAAGGGGCACGAGATTTACCGCAGAGCCTGTCTTGGAAAGGCCAGGGAGGAACTCAAAGCAGGAAAATATGCCGCCTGTATCAAGTCGGTGGAAGCATCGAAGATTTGGGATGAGCGCCTAGGTGTAGGAAAGCCCTACGATGAGCTTATCGACCTCACCGAGGAGAACGCTATCATCAAGGAGGCGACCGAGAAGCTCCACAGAAAGAAATAATTAAGGTTTTATTCTTTAAAAGCGTTATCTTTGAGAATATGATGAAGAGAATAGCTATTTCCATGGCTTGCTTGATGATTTCAAGCGCCATGCTGTCCGGCCAGCAGAAGCCGGTTGTTGAGATGGAGGATCCGCACCCTACCCCGGTCACGGTCTGGAACAACGTGAAAGCCACCTCCTTTGGCTGGGGAACCATCGACATGAAGTACAAGAAGGACGACGTTCCGACTCTCGCCAAGAGCCTGACACTGTATGGATGGAGAGGTGAAAGAGTCAATGCGCAAGCCGTACTCGTGGCTCCTGAAGCTGTGGAAGTATTTGAGTTTGAGGCCAGTGACCTTGTGGCTGGGAAAAATGTGATTCCCGCCAAGGCCGTTGACAAATATTTCGAGACCTACGTTATGGGAGAGGTCGAGTTCAAGGGCGAGACCGTCCTGGCGCCGGACCGGCTCGTGAAAGCGAAGAGCATGTCCGTCCCCGCGAAGACTGTCCGTCCGGTCTGGCTCACGATCAATATCCCTCGTGACGCCACTCCCGGAAAGTATAAAGGCACAGTCATCGCCAAGGCCGACGGCAAGTCACTCTCGATCCCCTACACGCTTGAGGTGAGCAAAAGGACTCTTCCCGAGCCGAAAGACTGGAAGTTCCATCTCGATCTTTGGCAGAACCCCTATGCCGTGGCCCGCTATTTCGACGTGCCGCTTTGGAGCGAGGAGCACTTCAAAGCCATGCGACCGATCATGGAATACCTCGCCTCTGCCGGTCAGAAAGTCATCACTACCAGCATATTCCAGCATCCTTGGAACAGTCAGACCGAAGATCCTTTCGAGAGCATGGTCGGCAAGTTCAAGGGCCTGGACGGTTCTTGGAAATATGACTATTCTGTGTTTGACAAATGGGTGGAGTTCATGTTCAGCTGCGGCATCACCGAGCAGATCGACTGCTATTCCATCCTGCCCTGGCATCTCACTTTCGAGTATTTCGACTCCACCCTCAATGTTTCTGTCTCCAAGAAGATGGAACCCGGTTCGAAGGAGTATGAGGAATATATGCTCCCATTCCTGACCGACTTGGCAAAACACTTGAAAGTCAAGGGATGGTTTGAAAAGACTTGCCTCGCTATGGACGAGCGCCCGAAAGAGCTCCTGGAGCACGCCTATGCCATAGTCAACAAAGCAGACAAGGGCTTCAAAATCGAGGGAGCCATAAATTATTTCGGACCTGAAGTCGCCGAGAGAATGTACGACATCAGTTTCGCCCTCCGTCCAGGCCTTCCTGTGCAGATGACTCCCGAGCAAGTCGCTGGCCATCTGGGAAGAGGGAACAGGGTGACCTTCTACACTTGCTGTAGCCCTCAGCGGCCCAATACCTTCACGGACTCCGCTCCCGCCGAGTCAGCCTTTATGGGCTGGTTCGCCGCCGCGACTGGCTACAGCGGCTATCTCCGCTGGGCCTACAACAGCTGGGTCAAAGATCCTTGCGTGGATTCCCGTTTCCGCACTTGGAGAGCTGGAGACTGCTACTTGGTCTATCCCGATGGCCCGAGTATCAGCTCCCAGAGGCTCATCGAAGGCATCCAGGACAATGAGAAGATCCGCGCTATCCGTCAAGGACTTAACCCCAAGAAGGCAGCCCTGCTGGATGCCCAGCTTGAGAAGATTCTCAACCTTGACTGGGAGAAATCTTCCGATGCCGAGGCAGCTGCCGTCATCAATAGTTCCAAGGCTTTGCTGCGCGCTTTGGAATAGTATTTGCTTTTCACTTTCCGGTTTGGTAATTCAATGATTAATAAAAATGGAAAAACTCAATCATCCTGCTATCCTTGTCGTTGACATGCTCAACGACTTCGTCACCGGCGCTCTCGCATGCGACCGTGGTAAAGCTATCGTTCCCGCCACAGCCAGACTTCTCCGCGCCGCCCGCGAGAAGGGTGTGCCCGTGATTTTCTGCAACGACGCTCACCTTCCGGGCATTGACCGCGAGCTCATCATTTGGGGAGACCACGCCATCGCCGGCACTCCCGGAGCCCAGGTGATTCCCGAGCTGGAGCTTTGCGAGAAAGATTATGTCGTGCCGAAGCGCCGCTACAGCGGTTTCTTCCAGACCGACCTGGACATCCTCCTCAAGGAGTTGGGAGTCAAGACCGTGATCATGACCGGTCTCCACGCCCACATGTGCGTCCGTCACACTTCCGCTGATGCGTTCTGCCTTGGCTACGATGTCGTGGTCGCCAAAGAGGCCACCGATTCCTTCACCGAGGAAGACTACTTGAACGGCCTCGCTTATCTGAAGACCTGCTATGGCGCTGACGCCTACTCGAATGACGAGCTGATCGCCGCGATGTAGGGATATTCATAAATAATCCTCGAGGGAGGCTGGCGAAAATTCGCTGGTCTCTCTTTTTTTATCTATCTTTACGAAGATATATTCAAGAGAATGAAGCGAATAGAGGTTGTGGCGGCAGTGATCCGCTCTGAAGGGAGAGTTTTCGCTACCCAGAGAGGGTATGGCGATTTCAAGGATTGGTGGGAGTTCCCGGGCGGGAAAATCGAGCCGGGGGAGACTGCCGAGGAAGCCTTGGCCCGTGAGATCAGGGAAGAGTTGTCGGCGGAAATAACCGTGGAGCGGCTTCTAAAGACAGTGGACTGGGACTATCCCGCATTCCACCTGACCCTGCATTGCTTCCTCTGCTCACTATCTTCGGAGGAGATGAGTCTGAATGAGCATGAGGCGGCCAAGTGGCTTGATGCCGAATCCATCTATTCAGTAAAGTGGCTCCCAGCCGACGAAGATGTGCTGCCGCTGATAGCCAAAGAACTTCAGAAATAATTGAAAATCAAACCTTTAATAATATGAATAAAACAATCATCGGAGCAGTTGCGGCACTGACCATGCTGTCTATGCTGTCCATAACCGCACAGGCGCAAAGACCTGCCAGAAAGCCATCCAGGATCGTGGTAGCCTATGTCACATCCAATCCTACGGTCATGCCGGACCCATCCAGGATGACCCACATCAATTACGCTTTCGGGCATGTCAACGACACTTTCAACGGTGTCAGGATCAGCAATGAGTCCAGGCTCCATTCAATCACGGCATTGAAAAAGGAAGCTCCATGGCTGAAAGTATGCCTCTCAATCGGTGGCTGGGGCAGCGGTAGGTTCAGTGAGATGGCCGCCACTGAGGAGAACAGGAAAGCGTTCGCGCGAGACTGCGCCCGAGTTGTGACCGAGTTCGACCTGGACGGAATCGACATGGATTGGGAATATCCGACCAGCTCCGCCGCGGGAATCTCCTCTTCTCCCGATGACACCAAAAATTTCACCCTGCTGATAAAAGAGATACGTGAGGCTATCGGCCCAAGGAAGCTATTGACAATGGCCTCACCGAGCAACGCCAGGTTCGTGGATTTTCCGGAAGTGCTCCCGTACATGGACTTCATCAATGTCATGGCCTATGACATGGGCCGTCCCCCGAGGCACAACGCCGCCCTCTACCGTCAAGATGAGGCTGGCAACACATCTCCTTTCACCAGAGGAAGCGCTGACAGGGCTATCCAGAACCATCTGGATGCCGGAATCCCTAAGGAGAAACTCACCCTCGGAATGCCATTGTACGGCCATGGGGACAAGAAAAACTATCCTGACTATGTTGACTTTAAAGACATGGCGGCCCCCAAGGAAGGTCTCTCGGAGCATTGGGATGAGATCGCCAGAGTTCCCTACTACGCCGACTCGGAGGGGCATCTCGTGTTAGGTTACGACAATGTACGCTCCATCACCGAGAAATGCCAGTACATCAAGGAGAAAGGCCTCCTTGGAGGAATGTATTGGGAATATTCATGCGACAATCCGGAAGGAGACCTCACAAGGGTGATAGCGGCTGAGTTGATTCCTAAAAGATTCGTGTCCGCACAAGCGGTCCCCAAGGCGAGTTATGCCGGAAAAGAGAAGCGTTTCAAGGCTCTTCTATACTATTCAGACAAGGTTGAGGAGGCACATGCCCAGTTTGCCCATCAAGCTATAGATTTCTTCAAGAAACTGACTGTCGGGGACGGATGGACTCTGGATGTGTCCAAAGACAAGCTCCCTGACCTGACTTCTTACGATGTGGTCATAATGCCCGACATGATGCCTTGGAATGCGGCCGACAGAACCAGATTTGAGGAATATATGGAAAACGGCGGCGGTTGGCTCGGCTTCCACGGAGCCGGTTACAACGATGCCTCAACCGGTTGGGACTGGTTCAAGAACTTCCTAGGAGGGTTCAGTTTCCTATGCAACACATGGCCCCCTCAGCCCGCATTGGTGGAGGTCGAAGGTTTCGACCATCCTGTCACCAAGAACCTGCCCGCACGCTATGTGGCTCCCGCTTCTGAGTTCTACCAATGGCAGCCTGACCCTCGCTCCAATCCGGACCTGAGGATCTTGGCAAGCTTGGCGAGGGAGAACTTCCCGATGGGCTTAAAGGATATAGTGTTCGGCGGAGACTTCCCCGTGGTATGGACCAACACCAAGTACAGGATGGTCTATATCAACATGGGCCATGGCGATGAGACCTTCACCGACGCCACTCAGAACCTGTTGTTTATCAACGCCTTGAGATGGCTTGCGTTCCATAAGCCTTAATCGATAGGCATACGGGCGAGATAGATGCCTGCCCTGGAACGGCCGTCAGGGAAAGTGAGTTCGTGGGAGGAATAGTACACCACCTTGAGTTCCCGTCCCTCGACAAGGAATCCGGGATAGCTGTTGTCACCGCCCGAAGGAAGAGTCTTCCATAACTCGAAGTCTCCTTCCGCATTCCCTCTCCAAAGGTGGGTTTTAGGCTCTCCTTCCAAATATCCGCGTCCTCCGATGATCAGCGATCCGTCGGGAAGAACCGCCATTTCGGGGCCCCCGACATGGAATCCGAGAGGGGTAAGCTTCCAGTCGGTGAAAGGAGGCTCGCTCACTCCCAAATATGCCACTTGGTCATCTTGCTCGCGACGGATCAGCAGGGCCATCCTCCCATCCGGAAGGAACCGCACGGTGGTCTCGTTGGGAAATCCTCCCAACTCGATATCCGTGATCTTCTCAAAATGCCGACCATCAGTTGTTTTTATCAATTCGAGACGGTTATCACCTGACTCACCATAAGATACTGTATAACCAGTACCCTCATGCCAGGTCATTCTCCAGAACCAGGCGAAGCCGTCCGGAATCGGATAATCAACTGGTTCAGGATCGCTGAAAGTGTGGCCGTCTGAACTGAAGGACACCTGTGGAACCCTCTTTTTCAACTCCTTGTCCACATACATCGAGCCCCCTTGGATCACCATCAGCCGGCCATCGGCTGTGACAGAGAGTTTGGGATCGCGCAGGTCATATCCCTCTTTTGAGAGCAAGGCAACGCTCTCCCATTGTTCGCAGTCGGTAGAGCGCAGGATGCGGGTCTTGCCAGCCGCTATACCGTTCTCGTCAAAAACGTGGCCAGCGCCTTCACGGAAGCTCACGTAATATGCGTCCTGAAAGCGAACGATGGAAGGGAAAGCGCTGTAACCCTGGTCCCAGATACACTTCACGGTGAGTTCTTCTTTCGGGGAGCATAGTCCAAGAATTTTTTTGCATTCTGGAGTCAAAAACGGAGCGGCATCAGAGAAAGACACAGTGAAAGAGGGCATTCCCGCAGCGTAACTGGCGATCTCATATTGCTGGTAAGTGAACACAAGTCCTTTCTCCGAAGGATACGGTTCCCATTTAGGAAGGGGTATGAGGTCACCATCAAGCGAAATGTACTCACCAATCTTTTCTTCCTCAACCTCGAAACCGGCATCAGCGAAATAGCTAATAACCCCTTTGACCAGAAGTGGTTGAATGTCAGCCTCTTTATCCCTGTCGATAAGATGCTCGACTCTTTCGCCATTCTTCTTGTTGAAAGTCAGGCCGCCTTTCCCGATCACACCGCCGTGGGCGCCTCCCATATTGATATAATCCTGGGATTGGAAGACAACATAACAATCGCCCTCGCCAATCTTCTTCAAGGAGAAATCGTACACCCAAGTCGGAGTGTGGGCCAATAATTCCGCCTT
>JAEEGI010014602.1_pt1 | contig 16486 bp, 9 predicted proteins | sample 8958751 | NCBI WGS metagenome assembly JAEEGI01 (sample SAMN16246545, study PRJNA631951) | gut metagenome | biome: gut microbiome; feature: rumen; material: KS-attached | host: Bos | place: Iran: Karaj | collected 2018-10
AAAGCTAAAATAAATAGGTAAAAGATTATTTGATTTGGGATTAAAGAATTTTTTAAGAACTATATTGAAATAAATAATTAATTATAGATTAAATTTGTTTAATTTTATAAAAATTGAGATTACATAATTTTTTAATTTATTTATGAACACTTTATTAAAAATATAAAATATTTTAATTGAATAATTATTATTTTATTATATTTATTTTTAAAAGTTTATTTGTTTTTTAAAATAGTTAAAGATGAATGATGCTCCAAGTTGTGATTCTTCAACTTATAAAATTGAAAATATCAAAAGATGTTTAGAATGTAATAAAATTCCTTTGATTGAAATTAATGAAAAAGACAATATTTTTTATATAAATTATTTTTGTGAAAATGGGCATAAAGGAGAAATTACTTTAGATAAATTTTTAAAAAATCAAAAAAATACATTAAATAAAATACCTTGTGCTGGTTGTAATAAAAAACAAGAAAATAATTTTTTAATTTTTTATTATTGTATTACATGTAAACAAATTTTATGTAATAATTGCTTTATTAAACATTCTTTAAATCAAGACCAAATTATTTTATTATCAAGATATGATTCAACATGTTTTGAACATAATCAATCTTTTTCTTATTATTGTAAAATTTGTAAAAAAAATATTTGTATGTTATGTTTAAATAATCATAAAAATCATAATGTTATATTATTATCTGATGAAATTCTTTCTGATGATTATTTAGAAAAACTAAAAAACAAAATAAAAAATTTAGATTCTCTGAAAAAATATAAAAATGAAATAATTGAAGAATTACAAAAAAAAATTAAATTAATAGAAGAGGTTTATTCTAAATATGAAAAGAATTATAATCTTCAGAATTCATTGGTTAATAATTTGATTGATTCCTATATTTTTGAAAAAAAACTTAATAATTATAATTTTGAAGTTGTTCAAAATTTAAAAAATATTGAAAAAATCAGACTTCCTTTTCCTGATTTCTCATTGTGTAAAAATATATTTGAAAAAACAGAAACTTTTATTTCATTTTATAAAAAAGATGAAAATAATGTTAAAAAACAAGAAAATAAAATCTCATTTTCAAAAGACAACTTCCAAAACAAAAACAAATTCCAAATTTTAGAATCAAAAATTTTAAATAAATTGGTTAAACATAAATCTGCTGTAAATCATATAATTTTATTAGAAGATGGAAGAATAGCCTCTTCTTCAAATGATAATACTATTTTAATATATAATAAAGATAATAATAAAATAGAACTGAAAATTGAAAATAAAGAATATATATTTTATATAATACAAGCAGTTAATGGTTATATTATTGCAAGTGAGACTACAGGTTCAATTTTAATTTATAAATTAACTTCATTAACTTCATATGAATTAATTCAAAAAATAAAAGCACATAATGGATATGTGAGAAAAACAATAGAAATAGAAGATAGAAGATTAATTAGTTGTTCAGATGATAAAACAATTAAAATTTGGAAATTTAATAATAATCAATATATATTGGAAAATACTCTTAATCAATATAATAAAACCGAAATTAATAGTGTTATTGAAATAAATGATGATACTATTGTTTCAACTCCTTTTGGAATTGGTTCTGTTGTTTTTTGGAATATTAAAGAATTAAAAATTGTAAGTGAAATTAAGCAAATTGACTGTATATGGTGTTGGAATATACTTAAAAAAATATCAAATGACTTTTTTCTTGTTGGTGGGAAAAGTTATATATATTTATTTTCAATTATCAATTATAATTTAATAAATAAATTTGAAATAGACTCTATTTGTTATAGTATCTGTTATCTTTTGGATGGAAGTATTTTAACAGGACATCAAAATGGAAATATTAAACAATATAATTTAATTAATAATGAATTAAAATTAATCGGAGAAAAAAAATACCATCAGAACGAAATAAGAGTAATTACTCAATTAAAAAATAATTTAATATTATCTGGTTCTTCTGATAGCACTATTAATATATATAAAATTGAATAAAAAGAACATTTGTTATTTGATAATTATTTTTCCTTAATTAAAATAATAGTATTTAATAAAAAAAAAATAAATATTTCCAAGGATTAAAAGATGATGAAAATTAAAGTAAAAAGAACAAAAATAATTGTTCAATATTTAATCCTCATCATAAAAAACAAGATTTATGAAACATATAAAAAAATAGAAATACCAACAGAATTAGATAAATATTATATTATACAAAAAAAGATTTAATCAATGAAATTGATAAAAGAATAATAATAAAAAATTTAGGGTTTTTAATGATTTTATAAACTAAATAAAATATCAAATAATGTTATTAAGTAGTAGATTTTATTGATACTAGAATAAATTATAAAATTAAAAATAAATAAAAAAGATAATTTTAAAAATAAATAAAAAGGATAATTAAATTATTATTTTTTATAAATGACATTAATTTCATAAAAACATAAAATTAATTTATTTAAATATATTATTTATTATTATTAATTTCAACATTAACAGTTGTTTTAAAAAATTTTCTTTGATGAGATTTTAAAATAACTTTTTGACAATTTTCACAAATCATATTTTTAATAATATTATTTTTAATATCAAAAATAGTTTCAAATATTGTAATAACATCATAAGGACTTCTATGCATAAAATAATTTTCAGCTCCAGAACTTAAAATTAAGTTTTTTCCTTTTAAAATTTCATTAAATAATATAAAATTAGAAATAAATAATCCTCTAGATTCATTATCAATGACAAATTTACCATAGTTTATTTCAAAAAAAACTGAATATTTCTCAATTGAACTTAATAATAATTTTTTTTTTGAAATAAAAGAAAATTTTTCATTTAAATCAATTACTATAATATCACAATTTACTTCTCCTGATAAAATTCCTTCAAGTATTTTATCATTTAAAGGTTTTATTGCAATTATATCAAAAAATTTAATATAATTGTTTGGATTTGTAAATATAAAAATATCTTTTGGTTCATTTATTTCTAAAGTTAATCTTTTTAATATTTTTATTTTTGACCAATTTATTAATTTTATATTTTCTCCATTTAAAAATTTTATTGCATATTGAGGATATATTTTTTCTATTTCTTCTATTTTTAAAAAATCAAAATTTGGAATTTCTTCATTTTTATTTATTCCTTTTTTTATTATAGAAACTGAAATAATATTATAACCATCAATAATTGCACTAACAATTAATTCATATAAATTTATTTTTGAATATGAATTTTCAGGAAAATAAATGATATCAAGATCACAATACATATTAAAAAATATTTATTTAATCAAATAAATAAAAAAAAATAAAAAATATAAATTAAAACAATTTATAAACAAAAAAAAAATATTCATCTTAAAAATTAAATAATATTTATTCAAAGCTCATTATTATCAAGTTTAGGTTTAATTAAAATCCAAATCAAAACAATAGCAATAATAATAATAAATAAATAAACAATAATTACCCAAGTAAATGCTTTGGCCTTTAAAATGCAATAACCATCTTTAAGTTGATAAGGATGAATACATTCAATACATATTAATTTATTTCCTGTAATAATACATTCATTACAATAATCCATATCTCTACAATAATGTCTACATGCTTTTCCATTTGAATCTAATTGATAATTATCATTACATTCTATACAAGTTTTTTCGTCTTCAGAATACTTAAAACAATTGTCAATTTGTTTTAAATATCTTAATATTTTCTCATTTTCATTTAAAAAATGTATTGATAATGTTATTGGAAAAATAAAAAGAAAAAAAGGGGTTTTCATGTTTTTTTATATTATTTTTTAATTTATGAGTTTTCTTTATAAAAAAGATTATTTTAAAAATATAAAAAAATTAAAGAGATTGTTAGTGAAATGACGATATTAAATTAATTTTGCTTTTGAAATTTTTTTAAAAAGTATCTTTAAACAAAAAAACAAAAATATCTATTCATAAAAAATCAAAAAATTAATTCAAAAAAATAAAACAAAAAAATTTATTTATTAATATAAATTTAATAATTTAAAGCCAAATTTCCTTCAACATAGAATGAACAAAAGGTTCAAATTCTTTATATAAATTAAATTATTCAGCAATAATTCTAATTCTTTTAAAGTACTACAAATTGTATTATCGAATTAGTTTTTTTCTTGTTCTTCTAAAAATCTTTAGCCTTAAATTCCCAGTTTAATTTTTATGATTAGCTTGAATAATTTATTTAATTTTCTTAAAAGAAAAATCTATTGAATACTCCTTTCAATTTTATCATTTGCTTATGAATTTAAATTTCTTGAGATTAAATTTAATGTTGGAACTTGTTTTAATTTTTCAAATTAAAGATATTTATAATTATAAAATACTACTTTCTTCTTCTTTTTTTCCTATTCCTTTTCTTGATTTCATTTTAATTTTTTTTATATTTTAATTATTTTAAACATTTGTTCAATTTAATGAATGAATTGAATAAAATTAATTTCAGATATTATAAAAATTATATGTTAAGTAATAAAACTAAATAATCAAATTTAAAAAAATATAAATATTTTGAGTAAAAAGACTCAAATAAAAATAGAAATCTCAAAATAATTCTTAAAAAAAATATAACTTCTATTTTTTAAACCCAAATAGTAATATTTTTTTTTGAATATGGATATGAAAGCTATTCTTTTGAAAAAATTTTAGATATTCTTTTATTGATATCAAATAAATAGATGTACAAACAATTTTATTTTAAGAATTTTTAAAATGTAATATTTAAATTTAATTTAAAGTGAATTTTATGGTGTAATTGATTTCCCAAATTTCATATAAAGATGTATTTTTAAGAGGAAATTCTGAATATAAATTATTCTTAATATTTATTCATCCTTGGTATTATATTTTACTCATTATTATTTATATAGTAAAGCCAATGTAGATTACTATAATTAATGATTCTTTTGTTTTCTAAATTCATATTTATTATATAATACAAATATATTATTTTTAGAATAAATTGAATAAAACTTTCATTTTTTAAATAAATTATAATGGAATATTTTTTATTAATGAAAAAATTTATAAAATCAATTCATATTATTTAACAATCAATTAATTAATAAATATTAATAATTTTAAAAAAATATTTATTTAAAATGTTAGAAGAATTTTATGAACAAATTTTTAAAACTCAGGATATATTCAATTACTTTTTATTATTTATAATATCAACAAATTTTCTTTTAATAATATCTCTTCTTCTCCAAATCAAAAAAGGAACAAAATTAAAAGCAATGTTTAACTTAAAAAAATTAGAATCAGATGTATCAAAAATAAAATCAATATTATTAATAATAGCACATCCAGATGATGAAATAATGTTTTACACTCCAACAATAAAAGTATTATTAAGTTATAATATCAAATTAAAAATATTATGTTTATCAAACGGAAATTACGATAAAATAGGTCATATAAGAACAGAAGAATTTAAACAAGTTTCTAAATACTTAAAATTAGAAGATAATGAATTAATTGATGATCCTGATTTACAAGATAATATAACAAAATTTTGGGATGAAAAAATAGTTTCACAAAAAATTTCTGATTTTTTAAAAAAAAATAATGACATTGAAACTATTTTAACTTTTGATGAATATGGAATTACAAAACATCCTAATCATATTTCTTGTTATAATGGTTTAGTTTATTATTTAAAAAACAATAGAGAAGAAATTAAAAATAAAGGAATTAATATATTTTTATTAGATTCTTTTAATCCTATTTTACAATATACTTGTTTTATTCCTTTTTTAGCTTATTATTTTCGAGAATTTGGTTATTGTACTTATAATTTTTTTACTTCTTATAAAATAATGAAAATTTATGATAGTCAATTTAATTGGAGAAGAAAATTACATATTGTTTTTAGTTCTTATTCTTATTGTAATTCTTTTATAAAAGTAGAATTAAAAGATAAATAAATTAATTTAAATTAATATATATAATGAATGTTTTTTATAATTAATTTTTAAATATTAAATGAAAAATGAAAAAGGAGTTTCTGGAAAATATCTTTTTAATTTAAAAGAAAAAAAGAAAAGCAATTCAATTTCAGGAATGAATGATATTAAAAAAAAAGAAATGGAATTTTATGATGATATAGAAAAAACCAATATAAAAATAAGTGATATAAAAAAACAATTAAATAGAATAAAATCAGCAACAATAAAAGAATGTGTTTATACAAATCATTTCATCCCTTCTCAATGGAAAACTAAACTGGATTATCAAAATCATATTTTAAAATTATTTTCAAAAGATGAAAATTTTTTAACTTATGTTGGAAAAGGAAATTCATCTGATAATAATAATAATAATAATAATTTTGATTTTAATAATATTAATAATAATAATAATGATAATGAAATTAATGAATTTTATGAAACTAAAAGTACTATGTATAAAACAGATAATTCTTTTTATAATAAAAAGAAAATAAATGAAGATCAAAAAGTGAAAAAAATATTATTTAAAAAAAAAATATTATTACCTGAAGAAGAAAAAGATAATTTAAAAAGTAAATTTATTTATCCAAATCAAAGAAGAAAGTATTATTCATATACAGATAAAGAAGTATTGTCAATATTAGAAGATTATAGAAATTCATATCCATTAAAAGAAAAAATGAATTCTTTAATATCATTAAATAAAGAAAGAGAAAAATTAAAACAAGAAAAACTTTCAAAAACTTATTCAAATAATCTATTTAATACTACTAATAATATTAATATTAATAAGATAAATAATAATAATTTCGAAAATCTGTATAAAATGATAAAATCTCAAAGATTAGAATCATTTAGACAAAATATTTTTAATAAAATAATTCCTAAAAATTTTAAACCTCAATCAACAAGGAATAAAAAAATTAAAAAAAAAATAAAATTTGAAGAAAATAAATTTGGACCTTTTTTAAATTCAAATTCAGAATCATTTAATAAAAAAATAGAAATAAAAAATCCAATTATTAATAAATATTTAGAAAAAGTAAATTTCTATGGTCCTTATTATTCATATTGCCCTCCTTGTAGAAATAATAATATGGAATTTTATAATAAAATGAGTCAAGAAAATGCTATTGATTTACTTCAATTTATTAGGAAAAATAAAGATAGGAAAGAAATTAATTTTAAGAAAATTAAACATAAATTAAATGATAAAATACAAAATAAAAGTCCACAAGCAAAAAATTTTTTTAATTCTTATTCAAATAATATTAATAATAATGATGATGGAAATTCTAATACTTTTATTTCTAATAGTTCTAGAAATAATGAGTTGTTGTTTATATAAAAAATATTATTTTTTTTATGTTTTTTTTTGTTTAAGTTTTATTATAAAATGAGTGAAATAAAAACTATATTTTTATATTTTATTATAATTAAAGTGATGTAGATTTATGATTAAAAAAAAATTTGAGAAAATAATAATAAGGTAAATTAATGATAAATTAAATTCAATAAATAATTAGAATATAAATGAAATAACAAAATTAAATATTTATTATATAAATATCATAAAAATATTCTATATTTAAGAAAAATTCATAAACATTAAAAAATAGTTAAATAACTTTTCTGGAAATTTAAAGAAAATTATATAAATATATTTTTTATTTTATTTGAGTATATTTTTCTTTTTTTCAAACTTAATACAAATAAAAATATTATATGATATTAAAATTAATTTTTTAAAATATATTTTTCTTTTTTAAAAGTAATTTTTTTTATAAAAAAAAAAGATTCCTTTTGTTCTTTGTGTCGATTTTGGAGTTTAAAATATTTTGTTGTCCCCACATAAATATAATGTTTTATTTTATATCATATTTATTATTTATTATTTTTTTATGATTATTTAAATTAATAAAATAATTAATTAAAAAATTAATTATTCTTATTAAGGGATTTTGGAGACTGAAGTGACTGAAGTTTTAATTTGAATATAAATTTTATGCTTTCTAAAATTGTAATAATTAAATTATGAAAAATTGATTAAGTTATAATTTAGATATAAATAGCTTTTATTTATAATCAATTTTTGAGCCTTAATAAGGTTATAAGAAATTAAAAATCTAATTTAAAATATAATTCTAATGATGTTCAAAATTATTATTTAAAAAATTAAAAATTGCTACATTTGAAAAATTATTTTTTTTAAATAAAATAATAATTAAAAATAATTGTTATTAAAAACAAAGAACAAACATAAATACTAATCATTTCATAATACAAAATTAGAATAAATAAATAATATATTATCTTATTTTTAACCTAATTTTAAATAATATTATAAAAAAAATGAATATATCAAAAAATTCAATATCACTTTTTAATATAATAAGACAATCACCTTTTATTAAAAAATCAACAATCACCTCAAAAAAAATAATAACTAAAATACAAAATAAAAACAATGATTTTACTATTTTAACTCAAAAAATATTTTTCCTTCAAAAATTAGTGATAAAAAAAGGAAATAATATAAAAACAGAAATATCAAAAATTTTATTCTATTTGGCTTCCGGAAATAATGATAATTCATTAAAAAATTCTTTTTATTCATCAAAATTATTTATTGATGTAATTCATACTTTTAATATTTCTCTTTCAGAATATTATGAAGATTTAATTGTTTTCATTCATAAAATTATTTCTGATAAGTTAATAACACAATATTTATCAAATCAAGAAAATTTATTTGGTAAATTTTTATTGTTTTTTAACAATCCAAAAATATCTAAAAACGCAATTCAAATATCAGAAAGTTTATTAGTTAATAAAGTAGTTTCTTTAAATAACATTTTTAACACCATTAACTCAATTTATAACACAATGATAAAGAAAAATCAATTAGATTTACTTTGTCGAGTTTTTGGAATTTTATTATATGATAATAATAAAATTGATATTAAAGATTTAATTAGAAAAAAAGAAAATTTAAGAAAAATTCCTATTTCTAAACAAATTGTTGAGAATCAAAGTATTTCAATTAATCTGAAAAATTTTTTAGAAAATCTTGTTCAAAAATTAAAATTTAGTTTTGAAGATGTGGCAAATGTAAATCAAGATAATCCAAATTATTTAAGAATTAATTTATTTACAGAACAAAACATTAACAATAAGAAAACAGAAATTTTAATTTATCCTCAAAATTTAACAGATAATTTAACTATTAATGGAAAAATTTTAAATAAAAAAGAAACTTTATCTCTTTTATATTTAAATATCTTTGAAAAGTTTAATCCTTCTTATAAAAATATACCAAAAAATGAAAGTAATATTTTTAATTCTTATATTCAATTAACAAAAAATATTTCTCAAATGAACAATAATTTTAAAATAAAAGATAATAGAAAGCAATTTATTAATATTTATAAAAATTCTTCTTTTCAAGTTCAAATGTTATTTACTTTATCAACTTTATTATCAAGAGAAAGAAAAACAGAAATTCAAGATAAATTAAGTAATTTAAATATTATGAATTATCTTTCTCCTTATTTAGATTATATTGAATGGGGAAATATTTTTAATTTAAATAATGATAGGCCAATATTTAATAATAATAATAATCAAATTATTAATAATAGGAAATACCATGGACAAGGTTGTTGTTGTGATTGTGATTGTAATTTAAAACTTCAATATTTAAGCTTAATTTATTCTTTTTGTTCAAGAGATAAAAATAATTTTGAAAATAAATTAAATTTACTTTCTGAAAAAGACATTTTAGGATTTTTAAATGAAGGTTATATGGATTTAATAAAAGACTTTTTGAAAGAAAAATTATTTTTTTATCAAAATAAAAATAATAAAATAAGCAATTCATGTAATAATTTATTTTATAGTATAATAGACAAATTAAAGATTGAAAAAATGGAAGAAATAAATATAGAAAAAACATTAATTTTTTTAACAGACCCAAAATTAATAAATCAAAAAATATGTTATTATAATAAATTTGAAAATGAAATTGGATTATTACAAAAATTAATATTTAAATACATTCAAGAATGTTATTTTTCATCAGCTAAAATTTGCTTATTATCAATTTTTGAAACTATTTTAAAAGGAAACAATACTTTCTATCAATCATTTTTTATTTCTTCAGGTTTATTTCCTTGTTTATTATATGATATAATTTATCCTAAAAATGAACAAAGTAAAATTATTAAATCAAGTTTTGATTTATTAGGTGAATTAATTCAATTTAATAAAGGTAATTTTTACATTTTAGATTATTTTCTTTTTGATGAAAGAGAATTAACTGTTTTTTATAATAGAATCATTAATGAGAAATATATTTTTTCATGTAGTAATTTTTTAAGAAGTGTTATTCTATCTAATTATTTTTTTGATAAGAATGATAAAAAAAATAATTTTAAAGAAGAACAATTTTTCACTAAAAAAAATAAAATATGTTCTTTTGTTAAAAGCAAATATGAAAGTATTTTCTTTTTGCTTATTTCAAAAATTGAAATTAAAGATATTAATCAACAAAACTTAAATACAATTAATTTGATTTTATTATTCTTTGTGATTGAATATTTGAATGAAAATATTATTACTTTTTTTAAAGATATTAGAATAAAATATCAAGGACAAATAAAAGGAATTTTTCAAAAATTTATAAATATTATTAAAATATGGAAAGACTATTATAGTTTTAGAACAAAAGAATGTTTATTATTACAAAACACAACAAATATTCCATATCATAATTTCCAAAAAATAACAGATTTATTATTAAAAGAAGATGAAAAGGAAATTTGTTCTTTATATTATAAATAATAAAATTAAAAAAGTATTTTAATAAATTTAATATAATAAATATAAATAAAAATTTTTTTCTATTTTCTATTCAAAAATTTGAAAATATCTAACCGCTATATGAATTAGTTTTCATTTCTAAAGATTTATCTAAAAATCCTCCTATTAAATTTCCTTCTTTAAATCTTAAATCTTCTTGAGATTGAGGTATTTTACTAAGAGCAATTAAAAGAAAATAAGTAGATAAACAAATACATATTGCAATTATATTAAAATAACTTCCTAAATTTCTCATAGTTAAACTAAAGTCATGATCAAAAGCTTCAAAAAATAAATTAAAATCTTTATGTAAAAATTTACAATTTAAAGATGATAATATTCCTTTTCCATGAGTTATTGGTTCAAAAAAATTAAATATTGGATTTATAACATTATATGAATAAGATAAACCTAATTTAATATGATTTAAAAGGTTTTTTGAATGAGAATCAATTGATTCTATTTTATTTTTATAAGAATTATTTTTCATATAATCATCCACTTCTGTAATAAAAGAAAAAAGTGAATTTTTATATTCATTAATTAAGGTATTAAAATCATTATATTCTAAACTTGATATTTTAATATTTTTATCTTTATATCTTGATTCAAAGGAATTACTATTCCATTCTGATATTACAAAACATAATTTATTGTTTTCTGAAGAATCAATTATTGTTTCTTCATATTTTGTATATTTATAACCATTTAAACATTTATTTGAAGAAACTACAAATATTTCATAAGGTTTTATTACACTTTCTTGAAGAATATAATTATTTTGACCATAATTTATATATTTATTAAATTCATTTAAACTATCAATAAGTTCATTTGAATTCATTATAATATAATTTGTATTCATTTCATTTTTACTAAATTCTATTGAATCAAAACTTTTCATATTATAAATACTTTCATTATATTGTTTAAATTCATCAAATTTTTTATAAATATCATCTACAAATTTAGTATTATTTATTTCTTTTTTTAATTGATTTGAAAAATAACTTAAATCTCCATTACCATTATAACAAACATCAATAAAGCTTTTTACATTAGTAAAATTAAAAAATAAAGTTCCATTATTATTCAATTGATCATTAATTAAAGCAAAAACACTTTGAGACACAAATCCTAAAATACTGAATATTATACCAAGAAATAATATAAACATTAAATTACAATGTAAACAACTCCATCCTGTAAAAGCTACGAATTTCATTGGATAAAATTTAATAGATAAAAATGAGGAAATTATGATGATTAAAGAAATTATTATTATAAAAGAAAAAATTGAATCTTGAACTTGACTAATTAAAGTATCTTTTATTAAATAAACAATAACTTCATTTTCACTGAAATTTTTCATTTGATGATTAAAATCATTTGAAAAAGTATTTATTGAAGAAGTTATATTTTTTAATGATTGTTCAACTTTCTCATGAATTTCAGGTAAATTTTCTACTAAAATAGTTAAGGCTTTTATTCCAAGAATACTGGGAGATAATTTTGAAGCTAATTCAAAAGAAATATTTGCTATATCATTTAATAAAACTGAAGATATTACTTTAGTATTATTTTTTGGATTTGGATTTGTAAATAAATTTATTTCTTTAGGTAATTCATTATATTCATTTTTAAGATTATCAAATTCCATTGAAATCTTTGAATTTTCACTTATTAAACTATCTTTATTTGCAACACTTATTTTTAAAGTTTTAGTTAAATTATATAAATTATCAGTGAACTTTTTTATTCCAATCCATCTTGGATTTTCATTTATATTATCATCACCTTCAATAACATTAGTAACAAATTTAGAAATTGAACATAAAGTAGTAAAAAAACCTTCTTTAATGTTTTGTTTATTTCCTAACAATGAAGAAATAATAATAATAACATAAAGAAATATTGATAAAGTAAAAAATATATAAGGACATTTCTTTTCATTTGTTTTATTATCACATAAACAACATCTACCATAAAAACAAGAACAATAATAACAAAAACCTCCAAAAGTAAATGAAACTAAAAGTAGAGAAAACACTAATAATGAATTTCCTAAAATTATAGTTGAAAATGAATTTTTTATTAATTCAAATTTATCATTTAATTCATTCATTTTTTTTATTTCTTCAATATTTATTGTTTTATGTTCATCATTTTTTGGATTATAAGTATAATTTACATTTTCTTTGTAATATTTGTTTAAGAATTCTTTTGGAACTGCTTCATTCTCACATATAGCATTTTTATCTAGTTTTCTTATTTTGAATGAAAAATCTGTTTTTGATATTGAATATATTAATACAGTCATTCCTAAGGTTAATATTAAAATTTTTGGAAAACTTTTATCCATTTTTTGAATATTATTAGTTTTATATAATTAAATCATGAACAATATTTAAATTTATATTCAATAATATAAATGACACACCCAAAGACCCAAATATTTTTTTATTTAAAATTATAAATAATTTACTTCTTTCAAAATAAAAAAAATTTAAACCTTCTCTTTAATTTTGATTGAACCAACATATTTATCATATAATCAATCTGCAAATATTAAAAAATTAGGCGTTCATAAATGTATTTATTTTTCCTTAAAATATTAATATATAACTTTTTTATCATTAATAACAAATTCAGAAAGTAAAAAAATCTTCCTTTTTAATAATTCATATAAGGAAACATTAATTTTATAATATTATTATAATTTCTATCTCAACTCCTAAAAGATAACTCTAAAATTTGGAATACAATCATCTGTTTTATTGTTTAATTGACAATATTTGATATCAAAAGTACCATCAACTTCATTGTTATTTTGTGATCTGTTAATTTTCTCCTTTTACTGATATATTTTATATGTTATTCATTTTTAATAATTTTTTAAATAATTTATTTACTTCTTTATAATTATTTCATAAGTTAATTTGAATTCACATCATGAAATTATCTTTTAAAAATTACTTCCTCTAGTAATTATGTCATTTTTAATTGTTTTTTATTTATTTGATTTTTTATCATTTAAGAAATTTGGCTTTTTATTTTTTATTTAATAATTTTAAAATACAAAAACAATTAAAAAATGCTTCAAGAATTCTTTGTAAAAGACTTAGCAGAAACTATAGAGAATGATGACATATATAATATAATGAATAAAAGAATGTTTTATTGTAAAAACTTAGAAAATTCTTCAGAACCATTAGGACCACCAGATATATGTTATTTAGTAAAAGAAAGCCAATCAAAAAGTTTTTTTGGTTTAAAATCAAAAAAAATAACAAAAATAGGATGTTATCATTATATTTATGGTTTAAATACTTCAAATGTAGCTTTTATAAGTGCTTATATATCAAAATATATTCAAAAAGTTCATTTTCATAATTCAAATTATAAAATAAGTCAAAGTATATTTTGTGTATTTGATTATTTTTTAGAAAAAGATTTAAGAATATTAATTAAATTTCCTGGTGGAATTAGAAAAATATTTTATATTGATGATTCTCAAGCTATTGAAGCTAATCCTGAAGGATTAAGAACTGTTTTTTTAAGTAGTATTTTAAGAAGTTGGAGTTTTAATCAATATCCAATTCCTAATAACAGTATATTTTTAGAAGAAATTAATAATACTGAAACTTTTGATTATTTATTTGATTCAATTAGAATTTTAATCACTGAAAAAAGTGAAAAAATAGAAATTAGTAATACGAATATGAATAATAATAATAATAATGTAATTGATAATTCTAATAATAGTATTGGAAATAATAATAATGGACAAAATAATATTATTCAAACTAAATATATTAATTTCAATTCTAAAATGGAACTTTTATTAAAATATTTTATGAAATTTTTAATGAAAACTCGAAGATTTAATTTTACTATAATGTATTTTTCTAAATTAACAAATTTTGACTTTTCTTATGCAAAATATGCAATTGAGCCTCTGAAATTTTTAAATTTATTTGAAGATGCATTAGCTTACTTAGCAAATATGTTAATAAATCAACAAAATGTAACTTTATTATCATTAGAAATAGATATATTAATTAAATTAAAAAAATATGAAGACGCCCTTCAAATAGCAAAATTTGTAACTAGTATAAATCCTGGTTGTTCTGAAAATTGGTTAAGTTTAGCAGATTTATATTTAAAATTAAAAAAATATGATAATTGTTTAAGAGCTTTAAACAATGTTTATTTTTTAAGAGAATTTTCATCAAGTGATTTAAATAAAATTAAATCAAGAGAAGGAATTATGATTAATGAAATTCCTATTCAAAAAATAAAAAATAATGATTTGAAAAAAAGTTTCAATTTAAAAATGAGTGATATATTAATTACACAAAAAAATTGTATTGATATTTATTTTAATAGTTCTCAATTTTATATAAGTGAAAATTCAGATTTTTTACAAAATACTACAATGAAAATATTAAATTGTCCTTATTATTTATTTGATAATTTACAAAAAAAAGAATATGATATTTTACTAGAATTAATAAAAGAAATAAATTTTGATTCATTTATAGATTTAAAAAGAAAAAACTTTTGTGAAACAAATAATATAATAGGAGACAAAAATTCATATTCTGAAAATCAAATTTCTTTATCAAATGAATTAAAAATGTCAATGAATCCATATTTAGAAATGGTAATAGATAATTTAATAGATGATTTAAAAATATTTTCTATAGTTGTTAGTGAAGATGATTCATATTTAAGTCAATTAAAAAATAAAGATGATTTATCTATAAGTGAAATTAAATTTTGTATTGCATTTGGAGTTTTAAGTGAAAGATTAAAATATAGAAATACGGCAATGACGTTTTATACTAAAAGTTTACAATTTAGTTTCAGTAAATATGTATTTATGAGAAAAATTAATATTAGTATTAAAGAAAAAAATTATAAAGTGGCTATTCAATTATTAGGAAGTTTATTAAGTAGTATTTCAGCAGAACAATTTAAATTAGTTAATAAAACTCCTTTGTGGATTGATAAAATTGTTTTGAAAGTTTTATATGACTTTCAAGCTAATGAAATTATTCAATGGGTTAATGAATATGGGAAAAATATTATTGATTTTATTAAAAAGGTTATTAATAAGTATAAATATTGGATTGAAGCTGGTCATGAAATTCATCTAATAAAGTAGAGTTTTATGTTTATATATATTTTGTAATATTATTTAAAAAGTTTTGGTTTAATTTTTTTGAGTTTTGTTATTATTTTTAAGAATTTTTGAAGAATTTATTTTATGTTTTTTAGTTATAAATTCAAAAAGAACAAATTTTGATAAAGTTATTCTTATTAAATTTTGGTTTTTAATGAAAATAAAAGGAATATTTTCTAACTTTTTGTTCTTATTTATTGAAATTAAGATTAAAATTTGAAATATTTATTTTTATTTTATTTTGATTTGTTTTTTTGTTTTTATAAAGAATAATAAAATTATTGATTATCCATTAATACAACTCTTATAAATAGTTTTTTCAGTTATTGTTTGCTTAATTATATTGTATTTTTTTTTTAAAAACAAAGTTTTTTGTCAAATAATTATAATCATTTTTGGATAATTTTTTTATTTTTTGG
>JAEEGI010014604.1_pt1 | contig 16485 bp, 16 predicted proteins | sample 8958751 | NCBI WGS metagenome assembly JAEEGI01 (sample SAMN16246545, study PRJNA631951) | gut metagenome | biome: gut microbiome; feature: rumen; material: KS-attached | host: Bos | place: Iran: Karaj | collected 2018-10
TCCCCTTCCCGGCGAGACGCCTTGGCGCACCATCACCCTCGGCACCTCACTCAAACCCATCGTCGAGACCACCATCAGCTACGACCTCGTCGAGCCTCTCTATGAGCCTTCAACCGACTACAAACCAGGCCGTTATACCTGGAGCTGGCTTATCTGGCAGGACAAGAGCATCAACTACGACGACCAGGTGAAATTCATCGACCTCGCCTCGGACATGGGCTTTGAATACTGCCTCGTCGACAACTGGTGGGACACGCAGATAGGCCGCGACCGCATCGAGGAACTCTCGAAATATGCCCAGTCGAAGGGCGTACACCTTTTATTATGGTATAACAGCAACGGCTTTTGGAACGACGCCCCTCAGGGCCCACGCGACTGTATGTCGACCGCCATCGCCCGAGAGCGGGAGATGCGTTGGATGCAGTCCATCGGCATCAAGGGCATCAAGGTGGACTTCTTCGGAGGCGACAAGCAGGAGACGATGCGGCTCTATGAGGACATCCTCAGCGATGCCAACCGTTACGGACTGCAGGTCGTATTCCACGGCTGTACCGTACCTCGCGGCTGGGAACGGATGTATCCCAACTTCGTAGCCTCAGAGGCTGTACTGGCCTCAGAGAACGTGTTCTTCAACGAGGGTGCCGCCATCAAACAGCCCTTCGACCTCACGCTCCATCCCTTCTGCCGCAATGCCACAGCCTCGATGGACTGGGGAGGCATCATCATGAACAAACGTCTCTCCCCCGACAACCAGAGCCGTCATCCGCGCCACACGACGGACATCTTCGAGATGGCCTCGGGCATCATCATGCAGACCTCCGTGCAGTGCGTCGCCATCCAGCCGAATAACCTCGACGAGCTGCCTGAGTTTGAACTCGACTTCCTGGGCGGCCTTCCCACCACCTGGGAGGAAACACGTTTCATCGACGGTTATCCCGGCCGCTACGTCGTCCTCGCCCGCAAGAGTACTGACGGCAAATGGTACATCGCAGGCCTCAACGCCCTCAAAGAGCCCTTGACGCTCACCCTCGACCTGCCGATGTTCACCCCCGGCGAATCCCTCCGTTATTACGTCGATGAGCCTTCCGGCGAGCCCACGGTCTACCCCCTCAAGATCGATAAGAAGGGCCGCACGAAGGTTACCATCCAGCCCAACGGCGGCATAATCCTCAAATCCTATTGATCATATTATAAAAAGGTACGCGATAAAAAATATAAATCCCGAAACATTTGGTCGTTTCGGGATTTATTTGTACCTTTGCACCCGAGTTCACGCCGTACGAGCCTTGTGAGGCAGTGAAGGTGTGGGCCATGACATTGTGGAACAGCGTCTTACAACGCTTTGTTTTTGGTCTTTGAACCTAGGAAATTCAAAACCGTAATCAAGAACATTGCAGAGTGGATGCTACGGGTGGTATAACATCTCCCGTTAGTGTGCAGAGAAGTTTCTACTTCTCAGGCACACTTTACGGGTGTACCATATATCACGGCGTGGGCGTCATATTCTGTCTGTTTATTACGGAGGTTTTCCTAGGACCTAAAGACGGACGGGCAGAGTGAGAGTTCACGCTCTTTTTGTATCTATAGGTCAACGCCTGACCACGATTCCATGAGAGCTTTGCTGGTTCACTCTGCCTGCAATTCAGAAATGTTGCTGGGAAGTGCTGAGTATGGATGGCAAAAGTGTTTTTGAACCCTTTTTGAGTCTCGTGTCACAGACGCGGGCACTCTCTTTTATGCCCGATGCGAAAGGCCTCTGACGTCTGCTGGTTCCCTATGTACTGTGCCTATTGCAGCGAGCTCAAGGTCAAAGAAGAACTCGACAAGCTGCATATAGACAACTACCTCCCGATGGTTTACCAACTGGTAGATCACGAGGGCGAACGCCGTCGCGAACTGGTGCCAGCCATCCACAACCTGCTCTTCGTCCACCACTCTCAGGAGGAGATCACCCGTCTGAAGATGTTCAACAAGAACTGCGTGACGATGCAGTACATGGTGCGTCATTCTCCGTTGGAAGAAGGTTTCTCTGAAATCATCATCGTCCCCGAGCCCCAGATGGCTAACTTCATCCACGTCACCTCCAAGACCAGCAGCGACCTGATCTATCTGAAATACGAGGACTTCCTCGACAAGGCCTCCAAGAAGGTCAAGGTCATCGATGGCAACTTCGCCGGTGCCGAGGGCGTCATCAAACGCATCAAGAAAGACCGTGTGGTCGTCGTCCTCCTCAAAGGCGTCGCCGCCGTCGCCATCACCAACATCCGTCCCGAATACCTCCAGTTTATATAATATGGAATTGACTTCCTCTGCTTTGGCAGCTTTCCGCCTCCGTTGCTGGTACGAGCTGGGCGACACCGCCCACGACCACTACATCCAGGACTACGATCAGCTCCTCCACGATGCCTCCGCCATGCGCCACGACATCTACAAGAAGCTTCGTGCCGAATACACCTCCAAGAAACGCCTCGCCCATGACAAGGCCAACACTTTGGCTGAGCTCTTGGTCACCGCCCTCCTGGCCGACTATTATGGCAGACCCTACGACAACCATCCGATGGATCTTGTAGGTCGCTCCTACGACATCCTTCCCAACATCGACAACGACATCCTCCGCTGTTACCTCCTCGTCCTCCTCTTCTGGCTCGATGGCCCGGATCAAGGTTTGAAATCCCAAATAGACAGTTTAATGTCTCTATGGAATATAAATTCTCTTTCTCCCGAGGACAAGTATGTTAGGGATTTATACAACTCCATTACAACACCCTTTCCCAAAAAGAAATAATTCCGTCGTGAGACGCAACCCCGATGGAGGAAGGCTCACACACCCATAAAAACATTTCAATTGAGCCTTCCCTCCTTTTTTTCACCCAATTCCTTGCATTTCTCAATATTTTATCGTATCTTTGCCCCCAAAATAGGAAAGTTATGATCACAACGGTTCAACCTCAGACAAAAGAGATAAGTACAGTCGATGCCCTCTGGGTCCTCATCCAGAGCCAATCTAAGCGTGTTCGTCAGGCCCTTACAAAACGTCTCCTTGCAGAACAAGCCCAGGCGAAGGCCAAAGTGTCCGACATTACTCAGACTGCCGGTTACAAGGAAGCTATGGACGATATTAAGCATGGCCGAGTGACAGAGTATGCTTCATTAAAAGATTTCTATAAGGAAATGGGGCTTTGAATGATGGCTTACAAAGTTAGAATCTCAACACGCTTCAAAAAAGACTTCAAACGCTGTATGAAGCGTGGACTTGATATGAAATTAGTTACAGATGCCATGGATCTTCTTGAGGCTAACGGCTCTCTTCCTGTAGAATATAAGCCCCATCCTCTAAAGGGTGACCGCAAAGGCCAATGGGAGTGTCATATTCAGCCCAATTGGTTGATGACTTGGGAACAAAACGACAATGAACTGACGCTATTATTCCTCCAGACCGGCACTCATGCCGATCTGTTCGGTTGGTAAATCTATACATCTTACATCCTTAGACTCATTTGGTCACATCCTCCGATGTGACCCTTTAAGCAATTTGGGGTTTCACACCCCATACCCCGTGGTGTTAATTCAATGGTATAGATTCTTAAGGTCAAGGTCCATCTCCATGCGCCAGCCGTCAAAAAACTCATCGCGTGTCCCTCTTTGGACTGCCTGTCGCGATAAAAAGACCATGGCTCACCCCGCAGGGGCACAGGCTTGAGAGCCATACCAACGCTCGGCTTTGCCGCTTGCTACCAACGGGACGCAAGAACCCTGACGTAGGACGGCGTATGCCGCCGGAGGCAGTTACATCCCCTCCATATAGGGAGGGGCTTGGGATAGGTGGATGTCTCTTTTCGTTCTTTTCTCTGCGCCAGAGAAAAGAACATACCTTTCAGGGCCTTGCCCTGGAAGAAAGGAACATGAGTTTGAGCAGACAGGCTTGATAGCAGTATGATGGATGATGTTGCAGTATGGAGACTGCCTGAGGTGCTATAGCACTGTCCCAGACTCAGGGACTCACGCTCCTCGAGAGGGAAAGGGCTTGTTCAGCCCCCCTCTAGCTCCCCCTAACTTAGGGGGAGAAGGGCTCAACCTTCGCCACCGCCACCAGAGGTGGTCTCGGTCTGGGAGAGGGCGTAGTCGCTGACAGCGATCTTCTCGAAGTAGACCTTCTTCTTACCATCGACGGTCTTCTCCTTGCGGATGAGGACATCCTTGAACTCGAAGGCACACTCGCCCTTCAGGGCGCGGCTGGTGAGCTTCTCGCCCTTGGCGTTCTCAGGACTGAAACGCAGGTGAATGCCCTCGATGACCACATTGGCTCCCTGGCTGATGGCCGTCTCCACATCGTTGGAGCCCTTGCCCTCAATGGTGGGGCGGAAGGTGCCCAGGCCGTCGAGCTTCACCGACTGGCCCTGCAGGATGAGCTCCTTCATACAGCCGACGATGTTCTGGAGCACCAGCACGAGCATGTCGTAGCTTGCGAGCTTGTCGTGCTCGGCGAGGTGCTTGGCGAAACCCTTGAGCGACATGGGCTCGCTGGATGAAGGTACGGGGAACCACTTGCCGAAGGCAGTGCTGTCGTCATTGGTGTTCTGACGCAGGTTCACAGGAAAGGTAATTCGTTCTCTTGCCATAGTTAAAATTTAGAATTTAGAGTTTAGAATTTAGAGTTGTTGATCTCGTGTCGCGGTGCAGTCGGGAAGAAAGAACGGCTTTTTCTTGGGGAATAAACGGATTATTCTGGCAGAAAGTGGCGTAGTTTCTCGAGGCCTCGTCCGACCTTGCTTTGACAATGCAAAATTACAACATTTTGAAACACCAGCTGTTACCTTTTGTGACGTATCGGGCGCTTTGAGGGAATTAAGGCTCACAAAGGTATTCGACGATAAGTTCCACCTCCCGCTTAGTGTATCGGTGGGCGTTTGGGGGTGAGTTCTGGGCTCGCAGTTTTTCACGCAGTTCGCCGTTGTAGTCGATCCAGTAGTTGAGATTGTTCATCGCACCTTTTTTCGTCTTGGCGTCTGGGAAATAAAGCATAGCCAGTTCCGACTTGCCGTAGGAGCGAATCTCGAAGGGCTTCACCGGTTCTCCCGGCTCGTTAATCAATCGTAATAGTTCTCTGAGTGCTTTTTCTGTCATGTTTTAAGAATTAATAATCTGTGTCATCTGTGAGATCTGGGTGACAAAGAGAAAGTCGGCGAGGTCGATCTTCGCGGCTTTTTGCTCGGGGGTGGCTCGATCCTCGAGCAGACGACTGACCGTGATGTCAATGCCATACTTACGGGCCTCCACCGCTACGGATAGCCACAATAAATACGTATCCCCTGTCGGATCGGTTGCCGGAAAACAGACGATATGATGACCTTTCAACGGTAAGAACAACCGGGCATTAAGGTTCGCCAGATACCCCGTCGCCATCCACAGGTACTTCGGCATCCGCTCCGACAGCACGATGCAAGACCGCACGGATTCGACGATCGCGATTTTTTTTGAGGAATGAGGAAAGAGGAATGAGGAATGAGAAATGTCTGCCGCCGAGTAATCTCCCTCCACCTTCAACCCTCCACCCTCCACCAATAAATGGAGTCCAAACAAACAATGCACCGGACACCACTCCTTGTCAATGAGACCACGCTTTTTAAGCAGCACGGAGGCCCAGGAGTCGCCGACGATGGCATCTCGGGCACGACCCTGTTCATCGATCATCCAGAACACGGTCTCTCCACTACGGCTCTTGCCAAGATGATAGCGTTTTGCTGCCCGTTGCATCCCTTCTTCGGAGATGAGCGCTTGCGCCACTGCCTCCTGGCAGAAACGGGAGTCTGTACTAAGCATCTTCCCGACCATTGGCTGCAGGAGCTGTTCGGTCGTCTGAAAGGATGCTCTGAGTTGTTGGAACGAGTCTGTGAAAAGTTCTTCGAATTTCATTTAATCTGAGTTGAATATTATTTGCCGAATTTGGGATGGGGGAGGCTCCACCGTTCTTGGAGCAGCCTGAGCCCCCCTCTATGGCCCCTATAAGGGGGCCTAAAGAGGAGGGGCTGCTCAGTACGGCGGCGCCTCGTCCGTCGGCATGAGGTCGAGTTCGACCGCTGGCGTGGCCTTCTGCGGCAGTTCCCAGACGCTTTTGCCGTTTTTGTCGCGGTTGTTGACAATCACCCGTTGGTTCTTGGCCTGTGTGAAGAGGTTGTTCCAGTAGCCCGTTTCTTTGCAACCGAGCAGCTCCATGGCTTTCTGCTGCAAGGGGGTATAAAAGAGGGGCCCGTTCTTGAGTACATCACAGAAGAGATTTCTGATGTCGATGGTCATTTTATCGTCGACCCAGCGGACATACTGCTCGTTCATGGGCGGATAGTTTTTCTTCTCTTTTGAACTGTCGCCAGTTGTCTCAGGGCCGTCTGAACGATGCGGCAACCCGTTGTCGTCGACCACGAAATAGAAAAGCCGGTCCATGCGGTACCTGCGGCTGAGCATCTGTTCCACGGCGAAGATCATCTCCGGTTTGAGCAGCTCACAGGCATAGACCTCGAACGACTTGTTGTTGAGCTCCGTACCAATCCATCCCCTGGGGTTGCGGTCTTCCGCTCCCTTGTTCTGGTGGATGGCGCATACGATACAGCAGTCGTGCGCCTGAGCCGTACGCATCAGGTCTTCTACGACGGTCTTCACGGTGGTGCCGTCGTTGATGTCACGGATCAAGTCGCAGATACCATCAATAACCACCAAGTCGGGATGACAATGGTCGATGGCGCTCGCCAAGAGTTCCATACGTTCCGCGAAATCCAGGCTTCGTGAGTTGAATACGTCGAACATCTCTTCCTGGAAACAACCCTGCGCCATCGGCCGGATTCTGTCGGCGATGATCTCACGGGTGCTTTGTTGGCACTGCTCTGTATCATACCACAGGCATTTCAGCGGAGGTGAGTCTGTCGCCCGCCTGATACCTATGACATCCTTGTCGGTTGTGCAGGCGGTCATCAATAGGGAGAGGAAGAAAGTCTTTCCCGATTTCGGCTTACCTGTGACGGTCACCACCTCGCCTCTCGGGAAACACGGTTTGCCGAGCATGTTGAACAGGAATTCCAACGGCGGCAACTTCATGTCTGGTGTAATTCGCAATTTCTGGAGCATGGCTAAGAGTTCAGCTTTGTGTTGCGCCTCTTCCCGTTCCTTCGGCGTCATGGCTGCCATGTCCATCTCCGCTTCTACTAATTGAAGATTTGTTCTGTCCATAGATCTAAATGTTTTTTTGCGTTATCTGTAATCATCTGTGTGAATCGAATCTCCTGTGATTATCTGTGAAATCTGTGGCTACAAAATTCGATGTTTTCGGATAAATGAAAGAATAACTGTCCGTGGTGCGGACACAATATATTTTTATTAACATTTTTCAAATCAATTTCATTCAAACAATGAAGAACAAGTATGTTTTAGACCAGCTGTCAGCGGCTCATGAGTTGGCAGTCGTGACGTTGAAGGAGGCAGACCGTGTCTTCTATCGTCAGCGTCGCACCATCGAGGACCAGATCGGCCTCACACATGGTGTCATCGGGGGCGTCTAAAGCGGAAAAATCGCCCCAGACTTCGAGTTAAGGAATTCCCAGCTGATCGGCCTCTGGCGCGCCATCATCAGTCATTATGACGGGGATCCGGAACGGCAGCAGGAGGCATTCCGGAAGTTAATGGGTGTTCTTAGAAAACTACTATTATAGAGTTTAAAGTTTAGAGTTATAGATATGGACAAGGATTTGATATTGCAGCAGGAGGCTGCGAATGATGGACAGACGATCCATCTGTATTATGACGACATGGTGGGCATGTACGTGGCCTACGGACTGTCGGCCTACTATGTGGACATGGCGACGGACACGATCATCTCCTACTCGGAGGCCATCGGGAAACCTGTGGTGCTGCTGGGGAGGCGACAGGTGTTGTATCTCAGACAGAGTCTGACGAAGGTGGAGCATACGCAGAAAAAGTATTATAAGTTCCGCCTGCGACAGAAGATCGGTGAGGCGGGGTATCAGAGATGGGCGGCTAAATTCGTCAGATATGAGTAATACTGGAATTGCGATACTGGTGTTTGTGGTGGCGATGGTGGTCTCGGCGCTGATGTACCCGAGGGTGCTGTGGTTCGCCAAGACACACAACATCGTGGACAACCCCAACGCACGGAAACTGCAGCGTGTGCCGGTGCCGGTGATGGGGGGACTGGTGGTGTTTGCGGGCATCATCTGCGGCTGCCTCGTGCTCCAGGCTTTTGTGAGTGAACCGCTCGTGGCATGGGGACTTGGAGGCATGGCGGTGATGCTGGTGCTCGGCATGTGGGACGATATCAAGTCGCTGTCGGCGGCGTTCCGCTTCTTGCTGGAGGTGGTGCTGATATCCGTGCTGATCTGGCAGACGGAAATCTATATCGACGACTTCCACGGCCTGTGGGGTATCCATCGGCTGGATCCCTGGGTGGCGTATCTGGTGAGCCTCGTGATCGGCGTGGGTATCATCAACGCGGTGAACCTGATCGACGGTGTGGACGGCTATTCGAGTGGCTATTGCATGCTGGCGAGTGCATGTTTTGCCATCTTGTTCGCGAGTGTGTGGAGTCAGGTGATGGTGTGTATGGCTGTCATCGTGACGGGGGCGCTGCTACCTTTCTTTATGCATAACGTGTTCGGTGTGCGTACGAAGATGTTCATTGGTGACGGGGGTACACTGATGCTGGGCATGCTGATGGTGCTGTTCGCCTTCTACTGTCTCTCGTCGAAGAGCCACTGTGCAGAACTGGAGTCGGAGGGCGTGAGTCTGACGGCACTGGCGCTGGCGGTGATGTGCATACCGGGTTTCGACACGCTGAGGGTGATGTTGATGCGTGTCTTCAGGGGCAACTCGCCGTTCAAGGCGGACAAGACGCACATGCACCATCTGTTCATCGACATGGGTTTCTCGCATCTGGGCGCAGCCGTGTCGATCCTGATTCTGAACCTGATGGTGGTGCTGGCATGGCTGCTGGCATGGCAGCTGGGAGCGTCGATCGACGGGCAGATGTATGTGGTGCTGGTACTGGGCGCGCTGGTGACTTTCGGTTTCTACAAGCTGATGAAGGTGCAGCAGAACGGCGGTCCGCTGGATGACGAGGGTTATCCGCAGGGCACTGCGCTCTGGCACTGGATGTGTAAAATAGGGATGTATAGCCACCGTGAGAAGGGCCGTGTCTGGCGTGCCCTCCGCTGGCTGATGGATAGTGGTATGCTGAGTAGGCGCAAAGAGAATTGACCCTTTAGGTTTTTAGTATATGTTGTTGAGGGATTATCAACAGGAGATGTTGTGCAGGCTGGAGAAGGCTTGGACACGGGTGAGGAGTGTGATGGTACAGATGCCGACGGGGACGGGAAAGACGGTCGTCCTCGCAGAGGTAATTAAGAATGAAGAAGTTAGAATTGAGAGTTCTTCTGTAATTCTCGTCGTGGCGCATAGGAGGGAGTTGATTGAACAGATTAAAGAGATGATCGACTCGTTTGGCATTGACCGGGAGAAAGCGCAGGTTCGGGTGGAGAGTATTCAGACGCTGGCGAGGAAGTTTGGCGCTGGGGCGCCAGACGCACACAGGGGAAGTTCTTGCGCCCCTTCGGTAGCAAGCGGCAAAGCCGAGCGCCTCTGTAATTCGCTGCGCTGCTCACAGGAGGGACAGTCCCCGTGTGCGCCGGGGCTGGTGATTGTGGATGAGGCGCACCATGCGCTGGCGAAGAGTTACCGCTGGATGTGGGAACAATGGCCGGAGGCGAAGTTCCTGGGATTGACGGCTACGCCGTGCCGACTGAACGGAGCTGGGTTTACCGACCTGTTTGATACGCTGCTACAGGCTGACAGCATCCGGACGTTTATCGAGAAAGGCTGGCTGAGCGACTTTGAGTATGTGAGTGCCAGTCCGGAGAGCGTGGTGTTGCAACAGGTGAGGAGTCTGAAGAAACGTGGTGCCGATGGGGACTATCAGACGAAGGAGATGGTGGCTGTGATGGATGTGCCGGAATCGACGGAACATCTGTACAGGACCTATCAGAAATTTGCCGGGGGGAAGAAGGGCATTGTGTATGCCATCGACCGTCAGCATGCGCAGCATATCGCTGCGTGCTATAGGCAGCATGGGGTGAACTGTGAGGTGATTGATAGTAAGACGCCGAGGGAGGAGAGGGAGAAGATTGTTGAAGCGTACAGGAGTACGCTGACCGCACACAGGGGACAGTCCCTCTGTAATTCGGTGGCTGACGCGACCTGCTCACAGCAGGGACAGTCCCCGTGTGCGGTGGATGTGCTGGTGAATGTGGATATATTCGGCGAGGGATTTGACGTGCCGGAGGTGGAATTTATCCAACTGGCACGACCGACACTGAGTCTGAGCAAGTACCTGCAACAGGTGGGACGTGGCATGCGCATCTCGAAAGGGAAGGAGGCGGTGACCATCATCGACCAGGTGGGACTGTACCAGACCTTCGGACTGCCTACCGACGAACGCAACTGGCGACAGATGTTCCTCGGAAAGGCATCCGGGAAGGGGGATACCGGGCATCACCGACTGGTGCTGAAGGATGAAGACCTGGACGATAAGATGCTGGTAAACCTGCAGATGGTGCGGATCAGACGACGGGGAGAACCTCACCGACGGGTGGAGGTGTTTATGGAGAATGGTATGTTCGGCATCCTGAAAGATGGTCAGGTGTCGTGTCCGCCTATGTTCGTGCATATCAAACGGATGGAGGCCCCATACTTCGCCGTGGCTACCTATCCCTACGAGATCTATAGAAGCCGAAGGACCGTGATCGACGATGATGGCAGGGACTGTAACCTGAAGCTGTTCGGTCAGGTAGACCAGCGTGAGGAGTGGCTCGTGTATGACGATGAGAAAGGTCGCAGGATGTGGTGGGACGGCAAGGGTGGACGCTGCTATCCGCAGAAGCCGGGATTCGAGCAGATGGGGGGTATCGACGTGGTGAACGTGGACAACCGCTATATGCTCCGCAAGGAGATTCCCAACCTGAACCTGACCTTCTCGAAGGACGAGGTGCTGGTGGGACCGGTGTTCTGCATCTTCAAGGACATGCTGGTGTTCAAGGACTTCAAGAAGGTGTTCCGCGTGATTGGCTATCAGAACGACTGTATCATCGTGCATGGTGGCAGACACGTGTGGAAGGAGATGAAGGTCAGGGCTGACGGAACCATCGACGACAGTGACCAGACACCCTACTGGGCCAACCGGGAGAAATGGCCATCGACCACCTCGGCACTGGGTCTCAGGAGGCTTCCACACTAAGAAACACAAAAATCCCCGCTCATGGCAGAGCGGGGATTTTTGTTGTCCGACGCTAAAAATCGGACAAATACTTGGCGGAATCGAAATATTTTCGTAATTTTGCGCCATTAATGACCAAAAAGGCAATATGGCAGACTATCTCTTGAATGAGCATAACAAGGAAGAATTTCCACCTGCGCATACGGCGGAGCATCTTTTGAACCAGACGATGATCAGGCTTTTCGGCTGTGAACGCTCGTATAATGCCCATATCGAGCGGAAAAAGAGCAAGATGAGCTTCCGTCTCGACCATAAGCCCTCGCGGCAGGAGGAGAAGGAAATCGAGCGCAGGATGCAGGAGTTGATCGATGAGGATATGCCCGTGACCTTTGAGTTTGTGACTCGCGATGAACTGCCTGAGAGCATCGACCCCAGCCGTCTGCCTGAAGATGTCTCAGAGACTATCCGGCTGGTGCGCATTGGTGACTATGATGTCTGCCCGTGTATCGGCAAACACGTCCGCAGTACCTCACAGATAGGCCGATTTGAGATGCTCGGCACTAACTGGGACGAACATGAACGCTCGTTCCGAGTCCGATTCAAGATTGTCTGATATGAAATAATTTCAAGCTTCGCTTGCTTTTTGGAGATAGAGGAAGATAGAAGGAGATAAAAGGAGATAAAAGACAATTGTTTTACTGCAGAATAACTGCCACAGAGTAATGTCCTCTATCTTCCGCCGCTGAAAAGCGACTATCTTCTTTTATCTTCTTCTATCTTCTTTATTGCTTGGTGGCTATTCGCATGAAGACCGGGTAGTGGTCGGAATAGCTTAATTCCTTCTTGTAGTAGGAGAGGCCCTCGAGACCTTTGTCGTGGAAGATGTAGTCGATACGCACTTTCTTGTCGCCTCGGAAGGTGTACATGAAGCCGCTGCCACACTCCTTGAAACCGTCGATCTTGTCGCCCAGCATCGTGTTGTAGACATAGGAATAGGGCACATCGTTGAAGTCACCGCAGACGATGACGGGGGCTTCCGACTCCCGCATATCCATCGCCAGCATGTTGGCCTGACCTGAGCGGGCTATCATACCCAGCGTGTAACCGCCGTAGATGGCATTAATGAGGGCGTTGCCCTGCACATCGACACCATTCTTGGCCATCTTCGCTGCCTGATGCAGGGCACTATTGATACCCGTCGTCTCCAGGTGGACGTTATAGATGCGGTAGATGTTGTCGTTGACGTTCACTTCCACCCACATCGCGCTGTTGTTCGTCTGCTCGAAGTCGATGTTCTTCTTGTTCACGATGGGATAGCGGCTGTAGATCACCATGTCGTTATTGCCAAAGGCAGAGTAGGGGAAGTAGTCCTTATACGAGTCGGAGTTCTTCTTGTCGCCGCTGAAATCGTTGTACTCCTGAAGGCAGGCGATGTCGACCTTCTGTCGTTTCATCTCCGAGAGGATGTCGAGGGCGATAAATCCAGTGGTCTCGCCAGAGAAGCGTGCCACGTTGTATGTGGCAAATTTGATGCCCGTCTTGACATCGGCCTTCTCGTCGGTAGATCCGAACTGGAAGAGGGTGCCAATGTATGGGATGCAGCAGAGCAGGGTGATGAGCGGCATGAGGGCCCAGTGGAAGCGCAACCGGATGAGCCAGTAAATCAAGAATACGACGTTGGCCGCGATGAGCAGGGGCAGGGCGTAGACCAGCATGGCGCGGGCCGTATTGCCTGCCGGCTGGACATCACCTCCGAACAAGCCCACGAGCGTGAAGATCATCAGCAGGAAGGAGATGATGAGCATCATGAACGAAAAGTATTTTTGAACTGCAAGCTTTCCCATACTACTTTGAACTTTGATCTTTGAACTTTATGATTTGTTTAGTCGCCGAGGTATTTTTTGACAATCTCAATGAGATGCTCAACCTTGAACGGCTTGGCCATGAAGTCGTCGCAGCCTGCCTCACGGGCAGCCCGGATATTATCTTCGAAGGCATAGGCACTCAGTGCGATGACGGGGGTTGAAGACACTTCCTTGATGATACGGGTGGCGTCGAGACCATTCATGCCCGGCATACGGATATCCATCAGAATCAGGTCGGGCTTCTCGTCTTCGTTGATGGTCACTGCTTCGATGCCATTATGCGCCCGGAGCAGCTTATAGCGCTTCTGAAGCACGATCTTCACGAGCTCGTAGTTGTGATCCTCGTCTTCTGCCACCAGGATGCTCTTGGCGTCCATATCGTCGGAACGACCACTGATGCGGATGGTGCGTACACTGGTTGTCGTGGTTGTCTTGCCCTGATCTACACCACCGATGCTGCCTTCGAAGGGTAAGGTGAAGGTGAAGGTGGAGCCTTTGCCTACCTCAGATGCCACCCGCAGTGTGCCACCCAACTTCTCGATGATGATCTTGCAGAGGGGCAGGCCCAAGCCATAACCGTTCTTATTGTTTTCTGCATCGCGCGAGACATAGGTCTCGAAGATGTTCTCAAGGTCTTCCTTGGCAATGCCGCTTCCTGTGTCGCTGACAAACATCTCGATCGAATGGCCTTCGTCCAGAACCTTATAACCGTAGGCAATGGTGCCCTGACTGGTGTGTTTCAGCGAGTTGCTGATAAGGTTCGAGAAGACCTGGATCAGACGGTTGGCATCCGTATTCATCGTCACATTCATGGTCGGTTCGTTCCACTCCAGCTTCACGGAGTCAGGGCAGCGGAACTTGAACAGATTCATGATACTGGCGCAGAGCTGGTTGAGGTCGGTAGACGTCTTCTTCATGACGATCTCTCCCGACTCTACACGCGACAAGTCGAGAATCTCATTGACAAGATTCTGCAGACGGTTGTTGTTGCTCTCGATAATCTCGAAATATTTCATACGTTCCTCCTGGGAGTCGGTCTCAATGATGACTCTCGAGAAACCTTCGATGGCGTTGAGGGGTGTGCGGATTTCATGGCTCATATTTGCAAGGAAAAGGGACTTCATCTTGCTGGCATTCTCAGCTTTCTGAGCCTTCTCCTCGTATTCCTTCAGTTTCTTGTTTGCAATCGCGAGCTGTTCGTTGGCTAATAGAAGCTTTCTGTTCGCGTCGGCAAATTTCTGTAACAGTACCTCTCTTTCGTCTCTTTCCATTTCTGTAAAAAACTACTGTAGAAAGTGCAAAGGTACGAATAATTTTTTAAACGACCATAAAATTTTCAGAATTTTTTCAACTCCTTTTCGCTTTTTCCCATGCTCCACTCTTGCCATGGCTCTTTAAATAAGCCATTCCGCGGAATACGTTAAAATTCATAAATACGAAATAATAGGCTGTGTAAAGGAGTTTGTTCTTTTGTCCAAGGCGGTTCATGATCCATCCTGCGAGGGCCATCAGGTAGAAGAGCGTCTGGAGGATGAGCATCACCGTATAGAAGATGCCGGCTCCCATCGCGACGAGGGCGATGTTGACGAGCAGCAGCAGAACCATCGAGACGGGGGTGATGCTCCATCGGAGCACACGGTGGCTGACGTATTGGAAAGTGACCAGCGGCTGTCGCAATGGGTTGAGCATGGAGCGGAGCCACCAGATGCTCTGGAGACCTCCTGCGGCAATGCGACGTTTGCGCTTCGACTCCTCATGGATGTTGGCAGAGCCGTATTCCAGGGCATAGGCATTGGCTGTATAGGCGATGCGCTTGCCAGCCTGGACCACGTACATCGACAGCATGAAATCGTCGAGAAGAGCCTCGTCGGGCACATCCCGACAGAGCTTGGGATCGATGGCATAGAGTTCACCGGCAGCACCCATGGCTGAGTACAGTTCACTGTCCCAACGCTTCAGCGTGCTCTCGTAGCGCCAGTAGAGGGATTCTCCCTCAGCGGCCATCGTGTCATTGGCGCCCTCAGCTGCCATCTCGCCTTCTCTTCTGGCAGCCACCCTTTTCTCGCCTGACACACAGCCTACCATGGGGTCGCAGAACAGTCGGGCTATCTCACGCAGTGCACTGGCATTGATCATGGTGTTGGCATCTGTGAAGGCGACATAGCGCGTCTGCAACTCCTTGAGACCATGTTTGAGGGCTGCAGTCTTGCCTCTGCGTTCAGGACTGAACACAATGTCGACCTCTGGATAGGCTGCCAGCAGTTCGTTGGTGTGGTCGTTGCTGCCGTCAGTGACCCACATGATACGGAGTTTGTCTTTCGGATAGTCGAGCGCGAGGGTGTTCTCCATCTTCTCTCTCACCACGTCTTCCTCGTTGTAAGCGCAGATCATCAGGGTCATGGTGGGCAAGTCTTCATCCGCCGGCATGGCTGCCTGAAGGGGAGAGCCCTTCAGCAGCCGTTCCAGCCGGATGATGATGTATAGGAGCATTCCATAACCGATGTAGGTATAGAACACGATGAGCAGCGTTGCCCAGAACAGGATTTTCAGTGTCAACATCAGCCTCTAAATTCTTAATTCTCAATTGTCACTCTCTTCTTGCATGTCGATGAACTGCTTGTTGTCATCGTAGAACTCGTACTGCAAGAACGCTAATTTCTGCGAGGGGATCACACGGACACCAAGTCCGTATTTCATTTGCCATTGCAACTTCAGGCTGAAGACGCCCTTGTTGATGTAGGCCGCCACGTAGGGATGTACGTGGAGATAGAACTTGCGGATGCCTATCTTGTTGACCAGGTTGTCAATTTTATTCTCCAGTGTGTCTGTAAAGAGGAAACTCGACTTGATGGTTCCTTTTCCGAAACAGGTGGGACAGACCTCTTCTACGTTCACGCTCATGGCCGGACGCACCCTCTGACGGGTGATCTGCATCAAACCAAACTTCGACAGCGGCAGGATGTTGTGCTTGGCACGGTCTTTCTGCATGTTCTTGCACATCCGCTCATAGAGCATCTGACGGTCCTCGGGTAACTTCATGTCGATGAAGTCAACGATGATGATGCCGCCCATATCGCGAAGTCGCAACTGGCGGGCCAGTTCGTCGGCAGCACCGAGATTGGTCTCCAGGGCGTTGGCCTCCTGGTCGTTCTCCTTCTTAATGCGGGTGCCGCTGTTCACATCGACGACGTGCATCGCCTCGGTGTGCTCGATGATGAGATAAGCGCCGTGCTTGTAGTTGACGGTCTTTCCAAAACCGGATTTCAGCTGTTTGGTGACGTTGAAATTGTCGAAGATGGGCACTGTGCCCTTGTAAAGCTTGACAATTTCCTTTTTCTCTGGGGCAGTGAT
>JAEEGI010014605.1_pt1 | contig 16483 bp, 13 predicted proteins | sample 8958751 | NCBI WGS metagenome assembly JAEEGI01 (sample SAMN16246545, study PRJNA631951) | gut metagenome | biome: gut microbiome; feature: rumen; material: KS-attached | host: Bos | place: Iran: Karaj | collected 2018-10
TTGTTTTCAATCGCACCCGTAAACGAGCCCTTCGCATGCCCGAACATCAGCGATTCCATCAAGTGTTCGGGAATCGCGCCGCAGTTCACCGCAATAAACGGCTTTTCGGCACGGGGGCTATGCTTGTGGATGTAACGCGCCATCACTTCCTTGCCAGTCCCCGTCTCGCCACGGATAATCACCGGGAGCGGAAGTGGCGAGAGCTTATCCGCCATCGCAATCACATCAACCATGGACTTGGAGGAATAAACAATACCGTCTTTACGGACAACATTTTTCAAGGTATCCAGCGATTCCTTGTCGCGCAAACGGTCGTATGCGGCAAAAGCGAACTTTTCGCAGACAGCGACAAAGGAATCAAAAAGTTCGCTATCTTCTTCGGTAAAAGGCTCCTTGCGGGCCGCACGCTGCAAATAAAGATACCCGGCCTCGGATTCCGGCGTACGGAACGGAGAAACCATGATACTCGTCAGCTGGTTCTGCACAATCGACTTGGACAAATCCGCCGATTCATCATCGAGCTGGTTCCATACGACGGCGCTTTTTTCGCTTTTAGCCAGCTTGACGGCCGAAATCGAAATGGAAACTTTTTCTGGATTTGAAAAATGGAGCGGATTCTCGCCACCGATGTCCAAGACAGCGGCATCCGCATGCAAAACACCCTTCGCTACTTCAAGGATTTTCGGAAAAAGCGCCTCTGGCTGTTCTTCGTCCAAAAGCGTCTTGACCACATCAAGCATCTGTTCCGTGGCAAGCATTGATTCCGATTTCATAACTAAGCCCTTTAAGCGATTACACCGTTATTCAGCAGAAGGCACTGGGAGTTCCGAAAGCAAGCTATCGACCTTCAAATTCGGGGCGTTCTCGCTTTCCACAGAAGACTCAATATTCCTCGACCGTTTTAACAGTTGGTCCCCCGTCGCATCGATACCGAAACTCATTGTTCCACTCGAAAGCAACAGCATTATCAAAGCTAATATAAGAATGAAAACGCCCAAAACGGCCCATTTTAGCCCATTTTTTTTCTTACAGACCATAAAGGGAAGGTCTTTTTCAAGGGCGTTTGGAACTTTTCGTGCCACATTTGAAATATTTTCCGGGCATTTCAAATAGGACTCTACAAACTGCGCCTCGGAAGACGAAAGCGCTATTTCGCCGTGCCCTACCTTGTCGAGCGCAATTTCCAAAAGTTCGTCCAATTCGTCAAAATCTTCAACACGTTCAGCAGCATCCGAACGGAGCAACCCCGCCCATAGCGGCTCGAGAGCCGAAAGCAGCAACGCCCCCTCGGGAGTATTGAACGCGCCTGTCGAATAGAGCTTTTCCGTGACATCCACGTTCTCTACATTCGCCATCTGCTCGGCAAAACGCTCATATCCATCTGCCTGAACCAAGTCTTCGCCTGCAATCCAGCGGTACAGCAAAAGTCCAAGGCTGAACAAGTCACTTTTTTCGTCCGCCTTTTTGCCCTGGAATCGCTCCGGAGCTGCATACGCAAGCGCCCCAGGGCCAACAATCCCGCAGTCGATGACAACCGTCCGCAAGCCACTCGCCGTTTTTGCAACTTTTGCACGTTCAACATTCGATCCGTCAGCCGAAAATATCACGTTCGCCGGATTCAAGTCCCCATGCGACACGCCCTGCTTGCGCAATGATGCAAGCGTACTTGTCACCTGGCGTAAAGCCAAAAGGGCAACAGCCACCGGGATTTGCCCCAATTTATCCGAAACGACACCTTCGACAAATTCATAAATCAGGTAAGGAGTCCCATCACGGCGCCCCCATTCCTCAATACGGTACAAGCCGGACTCATGTACTTTATATACATTCTCAACAACATTTTCGTCAAACGAGAAACCGTCGTTGTACCACTTCAGCACATACGGAGCACCGCCAATATTCAAAAGGTAAATCGATGATTCGCCGCCCACATGCAACAAGGCGCCACCGGCCACAGAATCTAACATTGAATTTCCGGACGTTTTCATTGCTTACCCGCTCACAGCTTACCCGAATAGACCATAGCCTTCAGTGAATCTTCCGCCACATGCGTCCACTTGGCAAGCACAGGATCTTGCGGTAAAGCCTCATGCCCCATCGACCAGATGTCCCACGCCGATTCGTAATCGTGCGCATTCCAGTAGAGGTTTCCGAGATTCACGTAAGCTGATGCAAATTTCGGTTCGCGGGTCACGATGTACGCATAAATTTTCTTTGCGCCGTCGATATCGCCTTGACCGCCGAGAATCAGGGCCTTCAAGTTATAGCTAAAGTAATTTAGAGGATCCAACTGGATAGACTCGTCCAACAGCCGCATGACCTTGGCTTGTTCGTTTTCGGCAAGCATCGCACGGGCAAGGTAGAATAGCGATGTCGAATACAAGGGTTTCACCTTTTCGCTGCTATCGACTGCGGACAAAATTCTGAATTCACGGACAGTACGTTCCCACAGTGCAAGCGTATTCCCCCTCACGCGTTCCTTGTCTTCGGCGATGGCATAATAGGCAATCGCAAGACCGTAGCGGGCATCCCGGTTCGCGGGTTCGCAATCCAGGACTTTTGAAAAATTCGCAATAGCACGGTCGTAATCGCCAATGCGGAGAGCCGCGTCGCCACGATTCATGTCGTTTCCGTTGCATGCACAAAGAAGTAACACGAAAAAAATTGCGACAACCGCCCCAACAGCGCTACGCAAACGATTATAAAGAACCCGTCCTAACATGGTAGTAAGTATATATAAAATTTGAGACGAAAGATGTGGAAAAGTAGGAAGTAGGCAGTGGTTAGTGGCTAGTAAGCAGTGGTCAGGGGGCATCAGCATTCGTTCCGAACTCCGACTTTCCCCCTAGTAACTAGGAACTCAGAACTAGTAACTTCAAGCACCTAACTCCTAATTAAAAAAAACTCTCCGGATATCCAGAGAGCGTTCTAAAAACAAAATTTATTTTCGATTACTTTTCGATTTCGTACTGAGCAACGACTTCGCCGTTAGCGTCAAGAGCACGGACGACGTTTTCATCGCGCTGGAGAGTGAGATTCGTGGTTTCACCCTTGGATGTCGTGTACTGCACAGAGAGGGAGCCGTCTTCGTTCTTCACAGCAGCAACGGAGTTGCCCTGAGCATCCTTTTCGAAGTAAGAGTCTCCAGAAGCCATCGGATTAGAACCCGTCCAGAATTCAATGGAGTTAAAAAGGAGGGCGTCGCCAAGCAAGCTAAGTTCGTAGACCGGCACGATCCAGAGCAACACGTGCATGCAGAAATTTGCCCACTTATTGCCGAAGGTTCCATTCCACTTATGGACCTTGTTGAATACGGCGTAGCTACCATAGCAGCCGGTCAGCGCAATTGCACCAGCACAGAGAAGGGCCAGGATTCCTTTTTTCATAGTTATAAACTCCTTATATTTAGGTGTCTTTTTGTCTTTGACAGAAAAAAATATAAGAAACATTGCTGTTCTTTGCTAGAATTTTACGGTTCGTAACTCATAAATTTACAAAGTTCCGGCAATTTCCGTGAGAAGCATCACATGAGGTTCAAAAAAACTCATTTTTTTAAGGTTCCAGGGTTTCACCCAGCGAAAACCGTCATATCCGTTTAATTGGATGTAGTTTTTCTCTAGTTCCACATCGTAACCCAAAAGGCGAACGGTCTCGCCCGAAACTAGCCCGCACACGCTGTTTTCAGCCATAAAATCAACAGCACCAACGACATGCATGTTCTTGGGGCGTACCGTCAATCGTTCGAAAAATCCCCGCTCCAAAGCTTCCTCAAACGTCTCGTTTTCATCCAAAACCTCAGTCGGGAACTCCCAAAGACCGGAATACGCTCCCCCCAAAGGCCTTTTGCACACCAAAATTTTCCCCTTTCGACAGACTATTCCGCAAACAGCCAGCATTTTTCTCCTCCCCCTGAGATTTTCATCATATCTTTTCTTTTAAAAATCTTTTATCTTTCCGCTAAATCTACAAAAAACATATATATTAGATATAATTTGTCGGTTTGGAAAAGGAGAAAAATTTATGAAAACGCTAACTAGACTTGCATGCATTATCACGTCTATTGCGATTTCTTCGGCTTTTGCAGCAAAGGCGCCCGCGACAAAGCAAGCACCAAAACAGCAAGAACCGCTCGTCGTCTGGATCATGCCGAACGGAGCATCTCCACAAGAAACGCTTGAACAGAGACTCAATCTTTTTACCAAGAAAACAGGCTTAAAGACAAAAATTGTCGTTCTGGACTGGGGAGAAGCCTGGAACCGCATTTCCACGACACTTTCTTCTGGCGTTGACGCACCGGATGTACTGCAACTCGGCACCACCTGGATTCCGTATTTTGCCTCCCGTGGTGAAATCAAGCCCCTGAACGAATGGCTCCCGAAGATAGACTCCACGAGATTCGTACCCGTCAGCTGGAATACAACCCGCATCGACGCCGACACGACCATCTATTCCGTTCCGTGGTTCATCGACATCCGCCCGATTCTCGCCAACAAGCGCGTTCTAAAGAAAAACAACATCAAGCCCGAAGATGTGGCGACATTCGACGGTTTCGTGAATGCTATCCGCAAGGTGAACGATAGCCACGAGACTCTCGAAGACGGCACCAAAATTCGTGCGTTTGCGTTCCCGGGCAAGAGCGACTGGAACATTCCGCATAACTTTGCGCCTTGGGTCTGGAGCAACGGCGGCGATTTCATTTCCAAAGACAAAGAGGGCAAATGGAAAGCGAGCATCCTCACTCCAAAGAGCATTTACGGCATAGCCAAGTACTTGAGTTTCGTACTGGATTCCCTCGTGAGCACGGACGCTTTGCAGATGAACACGGCTCAAATCGTGCAGCACTTTAACGCAGGCGAACTCGCCTTTATCGTGAACACGTCCGAAGTCATCATGCAGACGCGAATCGAAGGCGCCAAGGGCGGTCTCATCAACACGGGAATCGGCAAGGACAGCGTCATGGCACTCCCCATCCCGACCGGTACGGAGGGCTCTGTCTGCTTTATCGGCGGCAGCAACCTCGCCATCCCGGCAAAGAACGACAGGAAAGAAGCATTGGACCTCCTGCTGTACCTCACGAATGACGAAAACCTGGATGCCTATACCAAGCAGATTGGCATGCTCCCCGCCTCGAAGAAGGTGCTCAAGAACTGGTCCAAGGACAACGATTACAAGACTATCGTCACGATGCTCGATTTCGGAAAGACCTACACGGCCATTCCCGAATGGGGCGACATCGAACAAATTCTCGTCTCGATGTTTAGTGCCATCTGGGACCATCTCGAAATCCCGGCGCTCTACTCCGAAGAAAAGATTTACGAAATTCTCATGGGCTATTCGAACGAAATCAACAAGAGACTGAACCACAGGACTACAGACGACTTGACGTTCGCCGAATTCCGCGACATCTGGCATAAGGCGCTTAACATCAATGACGACAAGGAAAAAACGAACCTCAGCAGCGAACAACAGAAAAAAAACGAAGAGATCAGCAAAGGAATCAACCCGACGCCCTGGGTTTTTGCCATCGCAGTACTCGTAGGATTTATATTTGCATTCAGCCGTCGAAAAAAAAGCTAGTCCGACACCAAAACACCAGCCGTAACCATCATGAGTAGCCTAAAGTTATCTAGCCTTACGAACAGCATCATCATCAAGAGCTTACTGCTTTTGATTATTTCGATGCTTCTCATCGTAACGATAGGAACTTACATCTTCACGCAAAAGCAGATGAAGACAACGCTACAGCTGAGTTACGACACCAACGAGACCCAGTTACAACAGCTTGCAAACACCGTCAACAATGAAATGGAACAGTTCGCAAGCCGTCTTACGCTACTCGCCAAGACTTCCGAAATCCAGAGCATGGACAAGTTTACCGCGGCGGGTTACCTCAAGAGCTACAACATATCGTCGCTCTTTATTTCTGGTGAATCCATTTCGCTATTCGACAGGAATTACAACCTTATCTGCAATAATGCTATGTTGGGGTCCGAAAAAATCAGTTACCCCATCGAGTTCAACCGGATTTCGCCACACCGTCCCACGATTTCTCCATGGTACCGCGATACGGACGGAACCCCAAAACGCGCCTTCGGTGTTGTCGTTTCGGACCGGGCCATGGGCGACGGGCGACTTATCTCGAACTTTTCCATTCGCCGTCTTTGGAAATATTTTTCCGAATATCGGGTGGGCCAAAACGGCATCCTTATCGCCTGCAACAGCCAAGGAGAAATCCTCTACCATCCGGACATGAGGACATGGCTCAACGGAGTCCATAAAATATCCGAACTTGGACTCGACGACATGAACATCAAGCAGAACAACGACAAAAGCATCCGTTTCTTGACTCTTGAAAACGGTTCGGCTTATCTCATCAACAAGACATTCAACCCGAGCTATGATTTAGCCCTTATAGCCCTCCAGCCCAAGAGCGAAATCGATGCGATGGTCGCCTCGGTCAAACACATCAGCCGAATTATTCTCTACTGTTCCATCATCGCCATTTTGCTCGTGTCGCTCTGGCAGATTTTAATCGTATGTAAGCCGCTCAACAACCTGATCGACCACATTTCACAAATTACCGAAGGCAACCTCGACATCGAAGAATTCAAGGCCAAGAGCAGCCAAGACGAAATCGGCAGACTTGCAAAGGTTTTCAACCAAATGCATGCCACAATCAAGCGGCAAATTCAGGAATTGAACAAGCACAGGGATATTCTCGAAATAGAAGTCAAGGAACGCACTTACGAACTTGAACAAGCGAACCGGAAACTGGATATTATTTCACGAACAGATGAACTGACACAGTTGCCAAACCGACGCGACATGCACAGGACCATCGAAAGGGAAGTCGATCGAGCCATCCGTATGTCGCGCCCCTTCAGCATCATCTTCATCGACATCGACCATTTCAAGGATGTCAACGACACCTACGGACACGCCGCAGGCGATGCGGTGCTCAAGTCTGTCGCAAGCACTATCCGCAGCCTCCTCCGCAAATACGATGTACTGGCCCGCTATGGCGGCGAAGAATTCCTGACGCTTTTACCCGAGACGGAGCTGAAAGACGCCGCCCATGTTGCCGAACGATTCCGCAAACATATCCAAAACCAGACCATATTCTTTGGAGACCAGGAAATCAAGGTCACAATTACACTGGGCGTTTCCCAGTTCGACAGCAAACTTGGAGCAGAACGTTGCATCCAGCTTGCCGACAAGGCGCTGTACGAAGGCAAAGAAAACGGACGAAACAGGGTTGTCCTCTGGAAAGACGATAAAGCCGTAGAAAACAAACACGCGTAAAAAAGCCGCGCAAAATTTCTATTTTTGCGTTCATGAATATTGACTTCAACCGACGACTATCCATTGCGCCGATGCTAGACTGCACCGACCGCCATGAACGCTACTTTTTGCGCCTGCTTTCGAAGCACGTTTTGCTCTACAGTGAAATGGTCGTCGCTACGGGACTTTTGCACTGCGAAAACACCGACATGTTCCTCGGGCACGAAACGTTTGAGCACCCAGCCGTATTGCAACTGGGCGGAAACGACCCGACAAGCCTCGCCCGCGCATCGAAACTCGTGGAAGCGGCAGGATTCAGCGAAGTCAACCTGAATTGTGGCTGCCCCTCGGACCGTGTACAGAACGGGAATTTCGGCGCATGCCTCATGAAAGAGAAGAACACTGTTGCCGACTGCTTCAAAGCCATGCAAGACGCAGTCTCAATCCCCGTTTCCATCAAATGCCGCATCGGCGTCGATGACCTGGACAGCTGGGAATTCTTCACGGACTTCATCCAGACCGTGCGCGATGCCGGCTGTAAAATCTTTATCGTTCACGCACGCAAGGCCTGGCTCAAGGGACTCTCGCCCAAAGAGAACCGCGAAGTACCACCCCTCCACTACGAGTTCGTCCACCGCCTCAAGGCCGAAATGCCGGACTTGAACATCAGCATCAACGGCGGCATCAAGACCCTCGACCAAATCGAAGAGCAACTGCAGGACCTCGACGGCGTCATGGTCGGCCGAGAAGCCTACGAGAACCCGTGGTTTCTGCGTGATGCCGATGAACGCATCTTTGGGGACAAACGCCCGACAAGCGACAACCCCGCCGACGTTATCGCCGGAAAAGCCCGCCCCGCCACCCGCAAGACACTCCTCGAAGCATACCTCCCCTACGTTGAAAAACAGACGGTCGAGGGTTGCCCAGCCACAATTCTCGTGAAGCACCTCTACGGCCTGTTTACAGGACTCCCCGGAGCCCGCAAATACCGAGCCATGCTCAGCAACGAAAGCCCCCGCGCTAAAGATTACGGCGGAGCAGTCGCTCTCATTCGCCAGGCGATGGATTTAGTTACGGAATAACAACATTTCGCACAAAAAGCCTCAATCGAGCATTGTCATGCCCCACTTGATGGGGCATCTCCTTTTTTAAAACAAGAAGGAGAAACTTCACCCCCCACCCCTTGACAAAGGAGCATTTTTTTTCTCTATTTGGTGTCGTATTTTTTTAATTAACCTTTAACGGAGATACAATATGCCTTGCGGAAAGAAAAGAAAGCGCAGGAAGATTGCGACTCACAAGCGTAAGAAACGCCGTCGTCGTGACCGTCACAAAAAGAAACTTCGCTAATATCCGTTAGCATTTTCTTGTGATTTCCTGTAAAAGACGGAGTGTAAAAGCTCCGTTTTTTCGTTTTTCATTTAGGAAAGTGCACGTTTTTAGCGCAAAAAAGACATCTATTGATTAAAAATCATACGATAAATAGGGCTCGCCCAAAGGAATAGAAATGATAGATCGCAACAAACACTTCCTCCGCTTGACCGACTGGAGCGAAGAAAAAGTTCTCGAAACCATCGAGATAGCCTCGCGTCTCAAGGCCGAAGTTCACGCCGGCAAGGTATCTGACCGTCTCCACGGCCAGAACATCGCCATGTTCTTCGAAAAACCGTCGCTGCGAACTATTACGACTTTCCAGGTGGGCATGAACCAGCTCGGCGGTCACGCCGTGCTCCTCGCCCCGGATTCTATCGGTCTTGGCAAACGCGAAAGCGTCAAGGATGTCGCCCGCTGCCTCAGCCGCTGGGTGAACGCCATCGTAGTCCGTTGCTTCAAGCAGCAACTCGTCGAAGAACTTGCTGAATACGGCACCATCCCGGTCGTGAACGCATTGACGGACGATTGCCACCCGTGCCAAGCTATCGCATTCGCCCAGATGATTAACGAAAACCTCGGCGGATTCAAGAACGCTGATGGCAAGCCCAAGACGGTCGCCTTCATCGGTGACGGCAACAACGTCGCGAACTCATTCCTTGCACTCTGCTCCAAAGTCGGCATGAACTTCACGCTCGCCTGTCCGAAGGGTTTTGAACAGCCCGCCAAGTTCGTCGAAGAAGCCGCCGCCGGCCTCAAGAAGCATGGCTGCCAGTACCGCGTGTTCAACGACCCGAAGGAAGCCGTCAAGGACGCAGACATCCTCTATAGCGACGTGTGGGTTTCGATGGGTCAGGAAGGCGAAAAGGCAACAAAGCAGTCTCACTTCTTGCCGTTCCAGATTAACGACGAACTCTTGAAGTTCGCTCCGTCTCATTGCAAGGTCAGCCACTGCCTGCCCGCTCACCGCGGCGAAGAAATCACGGACTCCGTGATGGACAACCTCGACGTGAACATGAGCTACGAAGAAGCAGAAAACAGATTGCATGCGCATAAGGCTGTTCTCTGGCAGGTAATGACTCCTTTTGCTTAATAAACTTCGTATTGCTGCGTTGTTCGCCCCCTCATGTACGACTTAGTACACTTCGGGGGCTCTCGCCTTGCCCTACTCGTTTCTTAAGCAAAATGCATTTTAGAACTTTGTCTAGATCGCTTCTTAGAAAAAACGGAATTTCCTTATTAGAATTTCTTAATTTATAGCCATCCTTATGGATGGCTATTTTCGTACGCTTCGGGCGAGCGACGCCTCGTCTCACTCGTTTCTTAAGCAAAATGCATTTTAGAACTTTGTCTAGATTGCTTCTCAGAAAAAAAAAATTTAAGCCCGGCACACCGCCGGGCTTTTCTTATTTTCTGCTAAAGTATTTTAGATATCGTCTTCATCATCAGGGATTATTCCCGTCCGCTGAATTTCTTCGCAGTATTCAGTCATCTCCGGAGCAATGAAAGGGATCGGGTTAAACGAGCTCGGCGCGGCTATACGTTCTGTAATCGTATTGTCACCACAAGTCACATTCACAACCGCACCCTCTTCCTCCACTTCACGAGGAACATCGACCTTAGCTTCTGCGCAGAACGCATTAATAGAATCCTGAGGCATGGTCGGCAAGAAATCAAGCTGGATGAGAGTCACAAGAGAATCCATTTTATACTCATACAAAGTTGTAATCGACCCCGAATCCGGCTGAGCCATAACCATCTTTAAAGTCGTTGTCGTTTGTTCTGTAATTTGGCAAGCGGCTTTGTCAGAAGTTATAACAGTAGTAGGGTTCGTATCAATCACAGGCTCCTTTATCTCAACGGTACCATCCTCCGTCGCACCAAACTGTTGCGTAATATATTCCTTGGACTGGTCATCAGTTTTCGGCGATGTAGAACTGTCAGAATCGCAAGCGGTAAAAACCAAGGCCACTATAGCAGCGGACAGAAATAGTTTTTTGAGCATATAACCCCCTTTTCGAATTAAAAATTCACCCTCTTAATTTAATATATCTTTTCTATATTTGCATGCGAAAAATGTTCAAGGAGTAAGATATGTCTTTTATCCAGGAACTTAAGGAAAAGGTTTTAGGCGGTTACGAAATCAACCGCGAAGAGGCTATCAAGCTTTTAGGTGAAGACCTCGACGAACTTACGAAAGCAGCCAACGACATCCGTAAAAAATTCCACGGCAACGACTTTGACTTCTGCTCGATCGTGAACGCCCGCAGCGGCCGCTGCTCCGAGAACTGCAAGTACTGCGCCCAGAGCAGCTACTACCACACCGGTGCCCCCGAATACAAGCTCCTCAGCGCCGACGAAATCGTCGAAGACGCGAAGAAGAAAGAAGCCGCAGGCATCCCGCGCTACTCCATAGTCACCTCGGGCCGTACGCTCTCGAACCGTGATGTAGAACAAATTAGTGAAGCCATTCGCCGCCTCAAGAAAGAAACCAAACTTTCTGTATGCCTTTCGGCAGGACTCTTGAACCGCGAACAGTTCGACAAGCTGAAGGAAGCGGGCCTCACCCGCTTTCACAATAACCTGGAAACTTACCGCAGGCATTTCCCCGACGTGTGCACCACGCACACCTACGACGACAAAATCGGTGCACTCCAAAACGCCCTTGCCGCTGGCCTTGAAATCTGCAGCGGCGGCATCATGGGCCTCGGCGAAACCATGGAAGACCGAATCGACATGTGCCTCGATCTCCGCAAACTCGGCGTCAAGTCCACGCCGGTGAACGTACTGAACGCCATCCCGGGTACGCCCTACGAGAATCTTCCGAAGCTCACGAACGACGAATTCTGCCGCATCGTGGCCATTTACCGATTTATCAACCCGAAGGCATTCATCCGCCTCGCGGGCGGCCGCGGCGTCTTGGGCGACGACGGCAAACGCGCCTTCAAGAGCGGCGCAAACGCAGCCATCACCGACGACATGCTCACCACCGCCGGTGTCAACAGCTGCAAGGACTTCGAACTCGTTAAAGGCCTCGGCTTTACCCCGCACGGTTTTTTGGAATAAAAAATTTTCTCGAAAGCCATAATTATGTAAATTTGAATTGATGGCTTTTAAAAGTCGCACCATTATGGGAATTGCAATTGCGTGCAGTTTGATACTCTCGAACTGCGCTTTTCCCGTGCGCCCAGGATACGACCGAAAGAGCGGCTCATACAAGCGATACAGAGTTCCAAGGCAAGCTCCCACAGATATCGACACCACAACCATCAATCCGCAAGAAGAACTGGTGCTGGAAGAAAAACTTGCAGCCGGTTCTAGCATAACGGACACCGCAAGCGCGCCTGACGCGAAAGAGACGGGCTCACAAGATTCTACAGTACAAACTGGCCAATCGCAGCCAAACGTTTTGGCATCGCTCGACTCGACCGCGAACAAAGAACAAAGTCAAAAGCAAGATAGCGTAGCGGCAAAAAAAGCAGACAGCACGGCCATAAAAACCACCGCGAAGAAAACCGACAAAAAAGCATCCACAGCCAAAAAAAGTACAACAGCAAAGCCGACGAATTTGGAAAAATACGCCAAGGAATGGCTCGGAGCCAAGTATGTGTATGGAGCCGCCAGCAAAAAAAAGACAGACTGTTCCGGCTACGTGATGCAAGTCTATAAAGGTTTTTACGGGATTTCATTAGACCACAGTTCCCAACACATGTTTGACGACGGACGTGGCTATTCCATCAAGCGCACAAAGCTCAAGGAAGGAGACCTCGTCTTTTTCGGCAACTTCTGGAAAATCAGTCACGTTGGAATTTATTTGAAAGGGGATCGATTCATCCACGCCAGCACCAGCAGCGGCGTAATCATCACCCCCATGGACGATAAATACTGGGCGTCAAAATACAAAGGCGCAAGACGATTTAAGTAATTACTATCTTTTTTCTCATGAAAAAGATTGCATTTCAGGGCCGTCGCGGGGCCTATAGCGAAAGCGCGGCATACCACCTCTTTGGAAACGATATCGAAGTCGTGCCCATGGACACGTTCGAACAAATTTTCCAGGGCATCGAGACGGGAGCCATTGACGGAGGCGCCATTCCTATAGAGAATTCGACCGCGGGTTCCATTTACGACAACTACGACTTGCTCTACAAGTGGCGTCACCCGATTGTGGCCGAAGTCAAATTGCAAATCGAGCATACGCTTTGCGCATTGCCGGGCACAAAGCTCGAAGACCTTACCGAAGTGTTGAGCCATCCGCAGGGGCTTGCGCAGTGCAGCCGCTTTTTCGGACAACATCCGAATATCAAGAGCACGGCGTTTTACGATACCGCGGGTAGCGCCGAAGAAATTGCAAAGCGTGGAGACAAACATGTGGGCGCCATCGCAAGCGCTTACGCCGCGAAGTTCTACGGTCTTGAAATTTTGAAGCAAGGACTCGAGAATTTGCCGGGCGTGAACTTCACGCGCTTTTACGCGATTCAGAAAACAGCAATCGAATTGCCTGACTTTATCGCAAACAAAAAAGAAAGGCCGCCGATTAAAACGACTTTGCTTTTCATGTTAAGCGATTCCGGCAAGTCCGGAGCGTTGTACGAAGCGCTCGGGTGTTTTGCCAAGCGTAAGCTGAACCTCACGCGCATCGAGAGCCGTCCGCATCCGGACCGTCCGTGGGAATACATTTTCCACCTTTCGTTCGAAGGGAACCCGAAGGACCCGAACGTGGTGGAAGCGCTCAAGGAATTGCAGCAGTACACGGACTTCATCTACCGTCTCGGAAGTTTCCGCGAAGGAACAACGGAGAAGTTGTCGTATTAAAACAACTGTCAAAGGCGACCCCGGCACAGAGGCCGGGGTGACAAAGTAAGGAGAATATATGGCCTATACACGTACAGACAGAAAACCAGAAGAATACCGCAATCTCAAGATGACCACGGGCTTTATTTCGAGCGCCGACGGTTCCGTACTCATTGAAATGGGACGTACCCGCGTCATCTGCAACGCAACGCTCCTCCCGAAAGTCCCGGACTGGCTTGCCGGTCGCGGCACGGGCTGGATTACCGCTGAATACAGCTTGCTCCCGCAGAGCACGGGCAAGCGCGTGGAACGCGAGCGCAAGGGCGCGAGCGGCCGTACGCAGGAAATCCAGCGCTTGGTAGGCCGCTCGCTGCGCGGCGCAGCCGACCTTGCAGCCCTCGGCGAGAACGCCATCGTGGTCGACTGCGACGTGATCGAAGCCGACGGTGGCACACGTACCGCAAGCATCATCGGTGGCTTTGTCGCCCTCGCCATTGCCGTCAAAAAAATCAAGGAACGCCTCGGCATCACGCAGCAGATTTTGAAGCACGGCATTACTGCAATTTCCGTGGGCGTTGTCTCAGGCAAACCGCTTTGCGACCTCTGCTACGTGGAAGATTCAGCCGCCGACGTCGACATGAACGTCGTCATGCAAGACGCGAAGAATTTCATCGAAGTGCAGGGAACAGGCGAACACGCCAGCTTTGACCGCGCCATGCTCAACACGCTCCTCGACCTCGGCGAAAACGCCTGCAAGGACATCTATAAAAAACAGATGGAACTCATCGGCGGCGAACTGCCGTAGTTTAGAGTAGAGACTAGAGCGCAGAGTAAACAAACAGGGCGTGCATTTTTGCACGCCCGTTTTTTTATATTCCCGAAACAAAATGCTCTTCGATCGAACACTTCAAGCTATAATCGTATTCCACATAAGTGGCATACTTGCCCAATCCATGAAGATTGAACTTTTTCCGAGACCCTTTTTCTCCATAAACAATAAAGTTTACGGTCGTCAAATTTTTCGGATCAACGCTTTGACCATCGACTGACTTAAATTCGCTCCACGGCAAGCAGCTAGTCACCACATCAGAACTCTTGGGAAGTGTCACTTTGGGCTGTTTTGGCAGCTGTTGAATATCATGGACTCCGCTACTGTTCATCACGACATCGACATCCGCTTCACAAGCATACATCACGCAAATGCCACCCCATTTTTTGTCCACATCGCCGCTAAGCAAAGAATCAGTTTTAGAATCGAACCCTGCAACATAGAATCCGAGTCCAGCAAAATAATCATCCTTAAATTCAGCAGTTCCACAAACGCCATAATCATGCAAGTCTGAACGTTTAGAACCCGCACAAGAATCCGGGAATCCGACTCCACCATTATAAATTACATTTTGCCCTTCAAATTCTTCTTCAGTCAAAGGCTGTATAAAGTTAGACTTATGCTCATCACTTGTATCTTCAATTTTATACCAACGGCCAGCATATTTATAATCAGCCCAATTAGTATAACCAGTTTCAACATAACCAAAAAAACTCCACAAGTTCGACAGCTCTATACATTGTTCTTCGCTATAGAGCTTTCTATTTTTAGTCGTGTCAATACTAGAACTGCTACGAATCCACACAGAAGACGAACTCTTCGGGGTGATAACAGGCTTTTCGATAGCGCAAGCTCCATTGGCAGAATACTTTCCGATACCCGCTAAGTTAAATTTGAACTTTTCATAATTGACAGAACTTTTTGCTGCAAACTGGATGATTCCAACGGCCTTCCCCATATCAGGATCATTAGGAGCAATCTCGTTCCAGGTAAAGCACCGTTCGACGAGTTCATTAGACTTGGGCAAATCCACCTTGGGAGAACTCTCGTAAGCGACACCTTTTACAACAAAGTTAAGATAAACATCTTTTTCGGAATAGTACGTGACACAAATTCCACCCCAATCTTGAATATTTTCATAATTAGGTTCACCGTCACCATAACCAGCAATACTAAACGAAACTCCGCCAACAGCATATTCGGATCCTTCCAAATTAACATCCATCGTTCCACAAAAACCGGAACATTCCATAATAACGCTTTCATACATATAAGGACTATATTCCATTGACGGATACGCCGGGAAATTGATATGAGCATAAGAATTTCCTGGAGAGGCATCAAAGGGGGCCAACATTCCCGCATATTCATCACGGTCATTAAAGCCCGTATTCACATGAGTTGCATCCCAACCACCCTTCCACAGGCAGGTCAATGTATCATCGACAGGGAATCTTTCGTAAAATTTATCATCAGGTCGCCACCAGTATTGCGTGGCGGAACTTGGATCATAAGTACTAATGCCCCTTATATTAAACACCTTTTTTTCGTCGTCACCACGACTTTGAATTCTAAACATTATGGACTGGATTTCCTTAGCCGCCTCTTCCCCAGTATAGACTTTGCTAATCTGCGAAGAACCGCTATTCTTTGCCCAAGAACTTACATCAAAATCGCTCCATTTTAGGCATTCCGTAACAACATCTTCTGTTTTGAAGAGATTATAAAGCGTAGGCGCATAAGATTCCTCAAGAGTCGTTCTACTTAGATAATTAGCGGGATACGCTTCAAACGGCATCGTAAAGCTGTTGGAATCAAATCCATCAACTTGAACCTTTAAATAAACACTAATTGAATAATCAGATTCGTAAGTGACACAAATACCGCCCCAGGACGAGACATCAGCCGTAGAGCCTTCCTTGGCAAGCTGGATTTCGACACCAGCCCAGGGACCAAGCATTAAATAGTCAGGTTGAATCGAACCGCACAGTCCATCGCAATGTTTAAAGACGGATGCCAACGGCGTCGACGACTTTTCCAGTTCCACAGGGAAAATGACCTTCGATTCGCCTTGAAGGCCAAACAAGTTATCGCCAAAGGTTTGCCAAAAACCAGTGCTATCGTTCCCCGTATTGACCTTGTAGTCGACGGCAGGGTCCCACAAGTTATACCGAGTCGTTTGGGCGCCACTGTTTGATGGAACTCCAA
>JAEEGI010014607.1_pt1 | contig 16482 bp, 16 predicted proteins | sample 8958751 | NCBI WGS metagenome assembly JAEEGI01 (sample SAMN16246545, study PRJNA631951) | gut metagenome | biome: gut microbiome; feature: rumen; material: KS-attached | host: Bos | place: Iran: Karaj | collected 2018-10
CAGCTATCTTCAACGATGCTGTATCCCACCCGCCACCAACTCTAATCTATTAATTATTAACTATTAATTTTTCTCTTGCGTCTCTACATCCCGATCCCGTTCCTGTACTCCATCGGAGTCTTGCCTGTCTCCTTTTTGAAGAAGGTGCCGAACTGTGCGGCGTTGTGGAAACCCAAGGCAGCGGCAATGGTCTCCAGGTTGTCCTGGGAGGCTTTCAGCATCATTTTTGCCTCCCGGACTACAGCGGCCTCTATCCATTCCTTGGCGCTCCGGCAGCCGAACTTCTTTACGACAACAGTCAGATAGTTGACTGTAACGCCCAACATGCCTGCATAATAGGCCACATTCCGTTCCCTTCTCACTTTCAGGTTGACCATGCTCACAAACTCGTTGAAGATTTCCTGCGAACGGGTTGGCAGGCGATGGCCGTAAAGGTTTTTCCTGTGCAGCCGCAGGAGGTATTCCAGCACAAAGGCGACCATCTGTTCCGTCATCTCCCCATTCTCCTCCGGTTGGGAGAAGAGCGTGTGGAGCAGCCGGAACCAATCCTTCAGCAGCTCCGCTTCTGTGTCCGAAACGGCTAAAAGCCTCGGATATGACAGCACCTGCACACACTCCAACCTGCACATGTGCATGGGGAACGTCAGCGCATAGCCGTTGAAATCCTCACTTACCGACAGTATTTCCGCCGTGCCGCACTCAGGCACCACCATAACTGAATTGGCATGGAACTGGAAGCCGATGCCGTTGATTTCCACCTCCGCCTCCCCGGTGGTCGCCAGCAGAAACCGCGGCTCCTTGGCACGGTATGGCTGGCGGGTCATGATGCCCGCATTCCTCCTCAAAAGCGCATAGTTGGTGACAACCATCACACCGTCACGGAAGATGTTTTCCTTCAGTGGTTCCATTTGGGTGACCTTTGTCCGTTGCACATTGGTCAGTTCCTTTACCTTTTTGCTTTTCATGTGCCGAATGTCTTGTTTTTGGTTTCAAAATGCAAAAATAATAAAAAATCAGACACCATCGGACAGATGTGGAAAATATATATGTGTTTTTTGAATATTTTTTGTGTGCATATTGAATACAAGATTTTTGAAAAAGAATGGATTATTTGTGGTATATTTACAAAAAGAAACAGGAGATATGACGGAGTGCATAAACAGATTCAATCACCACCTGAAATACGCGTTTCTATGTTTGCCGGCGCGGGTTTGCGCTTTGTCCGGCCTTTTTGGGGCGATGGGGCACCTTGCATCAAAAACTGCAGTTTTGGTGCGAAAAAATGCCATTTTTGGCAGTGGGAAATGTGTGTTTATTGAGAAGAGGAGGTTTGTGTTTTTTTTCATTCGGACATATCACTTGCTTCTTCCTCCCCATAAAATATAACGGATTAAATAACTTATACATTTAAAAGATAAAAAGATATGTACAGAACAAGTATTTCCTACACAATCATCCTGGCAGCCGCCCTGCTGCTGTCAGGTGCGCTGTCTGCGCAGAACGGTGTTTCCAGACAACCGCTGCCTGCATTCAAATACAGGGCGGACAATTCAGCAGACACCGCCCGCCAGTGCAAGGTTATCCCCAACAGGGAGACAAAGGCTGTGAGCGTATGCGCGGTGTGGAACCTTACGGATACCACAGAAAGGACGTTGTGGAGCATGGCGGACAGCAGCGGGAAGTTTGCGGCGAAGGCCGGTGGAAAAATGGTTCGTGCCGGTGTCCCTGCCGTCAGGACTGACATCGCAGGTCTTCCTCGCAAGGCGCGGAAAAAGCCACTCACCTTCACAATGGGATGTGACAGCGTGAGATTTTTGCAACTTACGGACAATATTTCATATACTTTTGCGTTATAGAAAAGTCATGAACAATCGCAAAGTAATAAATATTAGTCACTACAACTCCTCTCTTCATTTTCTTTGCTGGCTCAAAGAAAGTTTGCGTCAAGCGAGCAAAAAAGAACTCGTTCATTTTTTCGAGCGAGAGCAAACTTCACCGAAGGTAACAGAAGCAAAAAGAAAGGGCGTTTGCGGCGGTGGAAAAAAATCCTTTCCATCACGCAGGCCTGCAGGCGGAACGACGCAATCGACGATGCAGGCGAATGCAGAGGCCAAGCGTGCTTGGACTATGCTGAGCTGCGAGGAGAAAAAGATGCGAAGCATCTTAACTTACAGCATCGTTCTTTCGCCGCAGCCATGCTATGGAAGACGGATTTTTTCCTTTACGCCGCATGTCAGCGATATGACTTTAACAACCTGTGAAATTCAAAGGCTTCAACAGTGGCAGGATGCGACAATGGTTACCGACCAAAACCAAAATGTCACCCAGGATTTCATGAACTTGGTCATTATTTTCCTATTTCAACAAAAACAAAAAGAGAAGTTAGGAAAGAAACAACAACAACAACAACAACAACAACAATTATAAGTATGAAAAGAATAATTTGCCATAAACTATTTTTTTTATTCATGATTTCAATGATTTCATGTAACCAAATCAAATCACAGATTTTCAATAATATTGACTATACTATTGTAAGAAAAATCGATTTATATGTTATTCCTTTAACAACTGAATTTATAAATAAAGTCACTTATCAAAAAGTTAAAAGGTTGTCAACAATTAAAATCACGATAAAAGAATCGAACTATAAACTTGAAAATTACGAATTTTTAGATTCAGTGTTAAATTTAAGCAAAGATTCCATTGTAAACGTGGATCCTGATTATAGAATAAAATGTGTAATCAGAAAATTCATTGGGAGAAAGCAAGTTCTATATTTTGATCGATTTGGATATTTTTATTATAAAGGGGATGTTTATAGGAATGAACAAATTAAATCTTTTGTTTTTGCACATCTGCCATGTGAATGAACATTGGTATTCTGATGGTCTTTAAAATCCGAACTGCGGTTATTGTTATGAAACAATACTGTGACATCTTCAAGCCCGACCGCGTGGTCATCTTCCCCGACGCCGGTGTCACCGGAGGGTTCGCCATAGCGAGTATTTTTTTCGCTCCACATTCCGCCGCACGCGTATAATTTATCCCCACAAATGGGGATGGAAAACCGATAATCCCCCATTTCCGGTCATGCGGGGGTTGGCATTTTTTGACTATATTTGCAACTTGCAAACGGAAGCCGCATCGGTCTCCAATAATATTGAAAAACATATATTTATGAACAACATACAGTTAAACCCCTCCATGAAGTTCTCCGATCTGCTGAATTTCAACCCGGAACTCATACTGCTGCTCTCACGCTTCCACATTCCGCTGGGATTCGGGGAGAAGACCGTGGAGGAAATCTGTGCGGAACAAAACCTTTCCGCAAACCTTTTCCTGCTGATATGCAAGGTCTACTCCATCAAAGGGTACAAAATCAGCCGCGAAGAGGCGGAGCGGACCGACATGGGCGACCTGCTGCTTTTCCTCTCCGACTCGCACCGCTATTACCTTGAGGAGCGGCTCCCGCACATCGCACTTCATCTTAAGCACATTGCGGAACAATGCACAGCACCGCAAGGGAGGCTGCTGAAGCAGTTCTATGAGGAATACCGAAACGAGGTGATTGCACATTTTGATTATGAGGAGAAAACAGTTTTCCCCTATATCCGCGTGCTGATGGAAGGAAAACAGGGGGCTACGTTCCGCATACGGGAGTTCGAGAGCAACCACTCCAACATTGAGGAGAAGCTGCAGGACCTGGTAAGCATCCTGCTAAAATATCTGCCTGCGGAATCATCCCCGCAGGAGCGCATCTCCATCACCATGGATATCTACCATCTGACGGAGGACATCAACCGGCATTCGCAACTTGAGGACCACCTGCTGGTCCACTATGCCAACATGAAGGAAAGGGGGAATCATGACCAGACAGAATAAGGTGCTCATTGTGGAGCATTCCCCCGTGGTGACAGAAGGGCTGAAAAGCCTGTTTGAGGAGACGGAATACCGTGTCATTGCCACACTCCCCACATTGGAGAGCGCCTTGGAGCGGCTGCCCGCACTGAACCCCGACATAGTGGTTCTGAACCCGATGCTGATTGATTTTTCCCAGCGGCTGAAGCTGCGCCACATTTTCCAGGAGTATCCGAACCTGCTGCTTGCGGCCATGCAGACCTTCTACTGCGAACAGAGCGTGCTGGCACAGTTCCATACGGTGCTGGACCTTGAGGACAATCCGGCTCGTATCTCAACCAAGCTGAAAAACGCGCTGGAGGCCATTTCACACGAAACGGAGGGGATGCCCGCCGGCAGCGAGCTCTCAATGCGGGAGAAGGAGGTGCTGAAAGCCATTTCGAAAGGCTATACCAACAAGCAGGTGGCTGACATGCTGCACCTTTCGGTACACACTGTAATCACCCACCGGAAAAACATCTCGCACAAGACAGGCATAAAGACACTCTCCGGCCTCACGCTCTACGCACTCATCAACCATCTGATAGACGAGAACGAGATACAGTGATCCGTTAGAAAATTATTTGGAAACAATCCGTATCCTTTTCGGCTGCGCGGCGTCGGTGCGGACAGAATAGCATTCGTTTTCAAACGCAGCTGGAGCTGCCGTCGGGAACAGCGAAACGGCATGCTGCAGATGGCGCGGCGCATCCATGACAAACAGCGTGTCCATCACCGAGAACATCCATCCGTCCTCCCGCTGGTGGCAGCGGTAGCGCGGCGAGCCGGTATACGGGAAGGAAAATGTGGCTATCTCCGTGCCGGTGTACAGCTCGACAATCCGCATCCGGCTGCTGTAGCTGTCATCGTCCTCCGGCCAGCGCGGATTCTCAAGCTTTTTCACCGAATAGTCTGCGATTACAAGGTAGACCTCTTCGCCGTAACGCACCATGTCGAGGAACATCATCTGAGTGGTGTCACGCAGCGTGTAGAGGCGCTGCGGCTTTGCTCCTGCACGCACATGCCTTTTGTACACATGGTTACCCTCCGTGTATATGAAATGCTTCGCATCAGTAAAAAGTGCGCCCCAATAGAACGAGGGGCTGCCGGCCACCAGAACCTCCCTGCCGTTCTTCACATTCAGCAGCAGCAGGTCGGAGCGGAAATAATCCTCCCCTTTCCACTGGTCAGGATTTGTACTGCGGGCCACCAGCGCATGGCGTCCGTTACCGTCTATGAAACGTCCGTCGTAATTCCATTCGCCCTGCGCCTGCAGGCCGCCAATGGAAACTGTCAGCAACAGCAATAACAATCTTACATTGTCCATGTCTTCAACCCTTCATTTACAAATTCATAACGCTTGGCCTTGCCGCCGAACCGCTGCAACGCCTCAACAACAGCATAACGGGTCACGCCCGGGCAATAGAAGAACATGAAGCCGCCGCCGCCTGCGCCGGAGATTTTGCCGCCTGAGGCACCAGCCTCCTTCGCGGCGTTGTATATTCCGTCGATACGCGGATTTGTGATGCTGCTGGCCATCTGCTTCTTGTACCTCCATCCGAAGTCGAGGATCTCCCCTATCCGGTCAATGTTGCCACGGAGCAGCGCCTCCTTCATCTGGACCGCCTGCTCCTTCAGCTTGTGCATCGCCTCGATGGACTGGCTTTTTTTTGCCCGCACATTCTTCTGCTGCTCCTCGATGATTTCCGCCGACACATGGCTGGTGTCGGTATAGTACAGCACCAGATTGTGCGCCAGCTCGTCCTCGTAACGGTTGCGGATGCGCAGCGGATTGACAATCACATTCTCCTTGTTGAACTCCATGAAGTTGAAGCCCCCGAAGGTGGCGGCGTACTGGTCCTGCTTGCCGCCGCTCATGCCCAAATCCACACGCTCAATCTCGTAGGCGAGCCGCGCTATGTCATATTCGCCCAACGGCAGCTTGAGCCACTCCACAAACGCACCCAAAATACTCACAACCAATGTAGAGGATGTTCCCAATCCGGAACCGGGCGGCACATCCACGTAGGAGGCGATTCGGAACGAGAGCGGCTGGTGGGTGAACTGCCGCACAATGCGGTTATAGACCCCCTTGTGCAGCACGAAAAAACCATCCGTGTCCACGCATTCCGCGCTGTCATATTCCTCCCGCAGCTTGCGGTCAGGAGACTCGAAAACCATTTTGCCGTCGTCAGTTGGCTCCAGCGTGGTGTATGCGAACATGTTGATGGTGGCGTTCAGGATTGCGCCCCCGTACAGGTCGGAGTACGGTGAAACGTCGGTGCCACCCCCGGCCAACCCCAAACGCAACGGCGCTTTGCTTCTTATGATCATGATATTTTTATTCTTTAAACTTTCTTATTAACGGGGAAAAAGTGGGAATATTGTGTTCAAGGGAACTTTTTACAACCACCCCTGCTCCATTTCCAAATCACACCCCTATTACATCAACGGAGTCATATACAGCGGGAGGAAAAGAATCCCGTTTTCCTCTTTCAGGTCGGCACCGTGCAGCACTATCGGGGTTGTGAGATACGGCCCGAATTTGTCCATACATTTTCGCAACGAGGACAGCGTGTAGCGTTGGGACGATTTCACCTCGATGGGTGTGATGTTGTGACGCGATGTAAGTTTGCTTTTCGCAGTCAAAAAATCAATCTCCATACGTTCGCTGGCATTCCCACGGCTGGAATTGCTGTAGAAATATAGTTTATGCCCATTGGCGGCAAGCATCTGGGCAACAATATTTTCCACAATCATCCCCTCGTTTACCTCCAATTTATTGAGTATCAACTTTTGGTACAGCTCCACAGGGGTGCGTCCGTGTTCGTCGAAAGCATGGCTGATAAGCAGCCCCGTGTCGGCCATATAACACTTCAGGGTGTTACGTTCCATATTCAGACGCAGGCCCACATTGGGAGCGGTGCAATTATAGCAGATGTTCACTATGCCGGCATCGGAGAGCCAGAAAAAGGCGTCGTCGTAGTCGCGGTAGGCGGCTCCAGGCTCCAAAGCCGACAACCGGAATTTTTTCTCGTGGCGTTGCAGTTGTGCCGGAATCTGCTCGAAAATGCTTTTCACCTTATGCTCAACACCGGCCGCATATTTCGAAATATCGTTTACATAAACTTGCAACACACTCCGTTTCATTTGATCCACCTTGTCGAAATCTTTGTAATCGACAAAAGCTTGTACCGCCTGTGGCATCCCTCCCACTATCATATATGTGCGGAAATACTCAAGGGCCTTGCGGTGAAGTGCGCCGAGGGGTTGGCGCTTTTCGTAGCACATGCTGATAAACGGCATCAGCATTTCGTTGCCCAACGCCCACAGGAACTCCTCAAAATCCATAGGATACATCGGCATTGATTCCTCTTCGGAAGGTATGACAATATTCTGGACATTCTTTTTTATACTTACCAACGAGCCGGTTTCAATATAGTGGAAACGTCCGTCGGCCACAAGGTATTTGATTGCGGCGCGTGCTCGTGGGCACAACTGCACCTCATCGAACACAATGACCGATTTGCCCGGCGTGAGCCGTTTCCCATAGTGGATCTGAAGGTTCATCAGCAGGGTGTCGAGATCTTCCAGCAAATTGTCGAACCAAGTCCATATCACCTTGTCGGCTTTGTTGAAGTCGATGAGCAGGTACGAATCATACTCATTGCGTGCAAACTCCTCCACAATGAAACTTTTGCCTACTCGGCGAGCCCCTTCTATCAACACAGCCGTTGCCCCGTTCCGTTGTTCTTTCCACTCTAATAACTTGTTATAAATCTTTCTTTTCATAAAAGCCATTACATCATTTCAAGATTATTGGATTTGCAAAAATACAACTTTTCAAGATTATTGGAAAGCAAAATTTACATTTTTTCAAGATTATTTTTCCAACAGGTATGACTTTCCCTGAAAAAGGTTGACAGATTTGGGACGGTTAATCACAAACACTCCATTTCCAAAATGGCAGAACATCAATCATACCGGTGTCAGTTCGGATGGTGTCGGTTTGGTTTTCTGTGATAATCATTCCATTATTAATGGAAAACATTCGCATGGCCTCTTCCAGACCTGCTGTTTCACGATGCAGGTTGTCAGGGGTTAGTTCGGCACATACCTGAAACAATTGCGAAGGAACACCGTTTTCCAACACAACAAAATCACATTCTCCTTTTCCTTCAAAGTAACATATTTGAGGAAAATGGTTTCTCAATGCAATGTAAACAAGGTTTTCCAAAAGATGCCCCTCATCTGTCATTGAATGGGTGGAAAAAGAATAGGCGAGCCCGGTGTCAGCGGCATAGATTTTTTTTGGACTTACCATCTGTGAGCGGACAGAGCTGCTGTATTTTTCGACGAATGCAAACAGATAACTGTTCGCCAGATAATTGCACCAGTTCAAAATGGTATTGGTGGCGTTAACGGAGATTACCTGTCTTATTTTTGAAGCGGAAAATTTGTTGCCGACATTCTGCAAAAGAAAATTTGCCAACCGTTGCAGGGAAGACACCTCCTTAATGCCATAGCGCACAATTATATCGCGGTAGAGAATATCCTGAAACAATGTCGAGAGCTGACGAATGTCACCAGTTTTCAGATATTCGGGAAAACCGCCGGAAAAAAGATACTCCCGAAACGATTCGCAGGATGCGGTATGAGATTTCAGTTTCAGAAATTCGGAAAATGAGAACGGAAAAAGTTCTATCGGAATGTGCCTGCCGGTCAGATGGGTACCCAATTCACGACTTAGCAGGGAGGCATTGGAACCGGTAATTACAATCTTGTAATGTTGGTCCAATTTCTGCCGCACATAGACCTCCCAATTTGGCAATGACTGAATCTCATCGAACAGGAGCCATTGCGCATTGTGTTTCCCGATGATATTATCTAGACGGGCATAATCGGCAGTGGAGAAATCCATCAACAGTGGATGTTCAAAGTTGATGAACAGCGCGGGTTCGGAAAGTTGGCGATAAAATTGGGCAAGCAAAGTGCTTTTTCCGCAACGCCTGATACCACTGATGACGGTGGCATGCGAAGCGATGCTATCCAACGGAATGGTCTTTTCCCGAATTATCCCCTCATCTTCTGTAGAAACCCTATCTTGCCATTCCTCAATTACCTGTTCAATTGTACTCTGCAATATCATACTTATCAACTAATTATAAAGTTGTTAATTTTAAATGAACAACTTTGTTCGCTGCAAAAGTACAACTTTTTAATATATGAAATCCAAAAGAAACAATTTTTTTTCTTGCAAGAAAATATATCTTGCTGGTATACTGCTACATCATCAGCCCTTCGATAGCCTCAGTCATGGAGGTCCAGGCGTACTTTTTCTTCTCCTCACGGAGGTTCCGCTCGAACTCCTCCTGCCTGTTCTCACTGAAAAAGCGGAACAGCGCGTCGGCAATCTGCCGCGAATCCGGCTCAACAACAAAGCCCACCTTGCCGTCCGGCACAATCTCGGCCAGGCCGCCCACATTGGTCACCAGCATCGGCTTTTCAAAATGGAAGGCAATCTGGGTCACGCCGCTCTGCGTTGCGGACTTGTAGGGCTGCGCCACGATGTCGGCGGCGCTGAAATGGCGGTTCACCTCGCTGTCGGGGATGAAATCGGTGCAGAGCACCACCTTCTCCCCGATGCCAAGCCGCTTAACCTGTTCCAGATATGGCTCCGGATCGCCGTAGAACTCCCCTGCCACAATCAGCTTGACCGGAAGCTCGCGCAAACGTTTGTCGGCAAAGGCGTCAAACAGCAGGTCAAGCCCCTTGTAGGCGCGGATAAAGCCGAAAAAGAGCACGTAACGGAAACTGCTGTCCAATCCGAGCAGTTTAAGAGCCTCCTCCCTCGGCAGCCGCTCCCCATAATGGTCGTAAAGCGGATGCGGGCAGAAACGCGCCGGCTTGCTTTGGGTGAAAAGGCGCAAATCCTGCAGCACCGACTTCGACATGGCCACAAAGCCGTCGGTCGGGCGGATGAAATAGCGGGCGAACATTTTGTCACCGATGCGGTGCTCGTGCGGAATAACATTGTCCAGGATGGATATGAGCTTTGTGTGACGGTTGCGCCTCACACACCGTGCAATGGTGCCGAAGCAGGGGCCCATGAAGGGCAGCCAGAACTTGGTGATCATCAAATCGGGCTTTTTGCGCCGGATCTCCCGCCCCACCTTTATCCAGTTAAATGGGTTGCAGGAGTTGATTTTCCGGTAAATGCGCAAGTTTTCCGGTGCCGGCTCGTCACTGTACTGGGTTTTGCCCGGGAACAAAAATCCCGGGTACTGCAGGGTGAAGGTGTAGATTTCCACCTCATGACCCTGGTTCTGGAATTCATAGGCTAACCGCTCGTTGAATGCTGAAAGCCCGCCCCGGTACGGATAGGCCGTCCCCAAGATGATGATCTTCATAACTTTTATTTTTTCAGGACTAACGCATCCGCCACAATCTCGGCGATGGTCTTGATCTTTACATTCAATTTATAATGGTGGTTCAGCTGCGTCAGCTGGTCCACACAGTTGTGGCATGGGGTAACCACCACCTTCGCGCCGGTAGCGCGGATCTGGTTCGCCTTGATCTCCCCTATCTTCAGCCGCCGCTCGTTATACTCGCTCATGGCCAGCTGTCCGCCGCCGCCTCCGCAACAGTAGTTGTCGTTGCCGCAGGGGTTCATCTCCACAAAATCGGCGCATGACTGCCTGACCGCGAAACGCAGCTCCTGCAGCAGGCCGCCGTTGCGCACTAAGTTGCAGGGATCGTGCAGCGTCACCTTTTCCGCATTCAGCGCGGGATTCAGTTTGATGCGCCCGCTGCGGATATAGTCGTTGATAAGCTCCACAACCGTCCTCACCTCAAATTCGTAGGCCTGTCCCAGATAGTTGGGCCCTTCCCAGCGCGTGGCGCGTGAGCCGTGGCCGCATTCCCCTAAAATAAGCGTCTCAGCCTTCAGCTTCAGCACCTCGTCGTGCAGATGCTTGGCAATGATGCCGGCCTGCTCGTTGTTTCCGTTGAAAAGTCCGTAATTGGTCACGTCGTACATGGTGGAGGAAAGTGTCCAGCTCTCCTTGGCAGCGTAAAAGACCTTGGCCATGGCCGAGATGGAGAGCGGGAAGAACTTCGGCTCCCTCGGATTAAGGGTATATAGTACATGGCAGCCCTCCTTGTCCAGCGGAATGGTTGCCTTTTCAAACCCCTCTTCCGACTGCATGTCCTCCTCCATCCACTGGATGGTATCGACAAACTCCTCGGTTGGGATGCCCATGTTGTTTCCGGTGTTCAGCGCAGCATCGACCGTAGCCTGCAGCGTGGCCGGAACCAGTCCCATGGCGGCCAGCATCTGCCTGCCCACACGGACGATGTAGGCAATGTCCACACCGATGGAGCAGTGCTTCACGCAGCGTCCGCACATGGTGCAGCCGCCGAAAAGCACATCTATCATCTCCTCGGCCATCTGCTCGTCCAGTTCGCGGGCATGCACCAGATGCGGGAACATCCTGCCGGTCAGGGTGCAGTAGCGGCGGTAGAGCGAGGCCACCATCTCCACCTTCCGCGCCGGCATGTACCGGGGCTCCTTCAAGGTGGTGTAATACATGCAGGAGGTACCGCACAGCCCGCAGTGCACGCAGGCGTTCAGATGTGTCACCAGCTTGCTGTCGGCAGGCATCTTAAGCAGCTTCAGGGCTGCATCTATCTGTGCTTTGGTCAGTTTATTCATGATTCTCTTTTTTTTGTGGTGGCCACACGTTGCGCCATCCGTAGAAAAAGCCCAGATGGAAGCGGGCCGAAAAATAATAGAGCACATGGCGGAGCTTGCCGGCAGGCAGATATACAAAAAGCCATGCGCAAACCAGATAATAGGCCGTGCTCACACAGCGGCTGCCTCCCAAATAACACAAGGCCAGCAGTGTGAACAGCTGGAACATTGTGGTTGAGAGGTTGGAGACGAAGTCGTCCAGATGGGAAAGCTCACGCATCTCCTTTTTGATAATGCGCTTGAAGAAAAGTACAAAACCGCAGGCAGTGCTCACACAGAGGCAGGCCGCCAGCAGCGCACAAAGCCATTCCAGAGAGAAAAGCCACGCCTCCACCGGCGGTATAAGCAGCAGGATAAAGAGCAGAAGGCTCAGGAAAATGCCAAGGTGGAACACAATTCCGGCCGCATAGGTGGGCAGGTGCATAAAGGCCGATTCCTTCTGGTTCGGCATCATGGCGACGGTGTTGGCATAAAGCACCCCCTTCCCCACACTGCCGCTCCGGCGAGACAAATCCTTGGGCGCCCCCTTGCGCACCAGACGCACAAAATGGGCAGCCATCACAAGGGCGCAATAACAGAGCGCCCCCAATGCTATCATTCGGTACCAGTCCATAACTGTCAGGTTCTAAATGGATAATCGTTTAAACGCAACCGTCCGGTTTCGGAAGGCCGGCCACACGGCATGCGCCGCGTGCGGGTCCCAACGGGAAAAGCTCGTAAATGTCCTTCAGTTTCAGTCCGGTCTCCTTGCAGATGACCCTGACCATGGGCGCCATGCCCTTCTCCTCATAGTTCTGCCGGATTACCTTGATCACGGCCCAATGCTGCTCAGTCAGGTTTTCAATTCCGTCGGCTTTGGCGATTTCATCGGCCACCTCCTTCGTCCAGGTTTCAGGATGGATAAGGAACCCATCCCCGTCAAATTCCAGATTGCTCATGATAATGTATTGTTTTACTTCAGATTAACAATATTTTAATACAATAAATTAATTTTACCTTCATGGCCGCGGAAAATCCTCCGGCCAATTTGCAAAGGTAGTCATTTTTCCAATACAAACACCTTTGCCAGCACCATTATAAGGAAACAAATGGATCTGTTACCGCAACAGATTGAAAATTAGCAGATAAATCAAATTAAGCAAGTTATACGATTTTTTTTCTTAAAATACATAATTTTTAAAAAAATATTCGTATATTTGCAATTACATACATGTTCCAATACTCACAGGTTAACGGATTCTCCCTGTTTGGCTTACACAACAATCCCAATGGAATCCGGTTATTAAAAACATAACAGACATGAAAAAACTTTTGTTTTTTATGGTAGCAGGCCTTTTATGGCAATGCACCTGTGCGCAACCATTCATCCGCCACTATTGGCTGGACGATTTCGGAAAAAACTACACGCTAAACCGACGTGTACCGGGCCAACATGCTCCGAACCATGGTTATGTGCTGGCCGCCTCATCACAAGATGCTCAAATACCAAGCAGAGACGGATACACGGATAAGCGCGCTATCGTTATTATGAAACTGCATCTGGACTACTCCATTGAAGACAGCCGTGTTTTCAAATTTGATGAGATCTCCCTTTACAATTTCGAGATTCATGACATTTATCCTTGGGGTGGATATTACTATCTTTGTGGTGACATGTCCTTCCCCAATGGAACCGCAGCCGCTATTGTCGGCATTGTTGACACGAACCTGAACAATATGCGAATTCATGCCTACAGTGATATTAAATCATTTGCATCCATTTATGTGGAACAAGGTTGCTATTATGTGTGTGGGGAAACCAATTCAGGAGAGGGTGTCATTTTGGAAAACGATTATAATCGCACGATGACGTCACGGTATTGGATAGAAAAACCTCTATACAAAATGATTGCAAAGAATGGAGGTAATGATTTATATGCGGTAGGTACAGACGGGAGTGAAATTGTTTATCTGACCATTCAGACAAACTCCACCCCTCCGGGGTTCTCACAACCGAATGTTTACAAATTCCATGCGCCCAGTCCTGAAAATGTAAGCATCACCAATTACCCTGGCAATAGAAATGGCATGATCATCTCCACCGCAATGGGAGATTCCGTATATCTTTATTTTTTTCAAGACCCCAATAACTATTCCCATGGATATGCCTTTGGGGAACCCTACGGATACCCCGTTTTTGTGAAAGATGTCAACTGTGCCTCCAACAAGTTGGCACTAGTTGGCGAATACGATGACAACGGCATCGGCAGCGCATGCTTCTTCAAATGCGATCTTGCAACAGGTGGGCTTATTTCCTCTTCCTGCTATGCGCAATTTCCACCCTTGTTCACTCCTAACACGCTAAACCCTATCTCTTTCAAATTGTATAAAGTTTTCCATGACATCACCGACTCCCTTTTCCATGCTGGCGGGTATTGCGACTACAGGAACAACAGCACCACTTTTGTCGGTACACCTGAGGAAATTTGGACAAATCTTGAAGGGACCTGTGCCAACCCTTTCTATATTGAAGTGAATCCAACAGGGACCATTAATATCACGCCTGACAATTGTTTTCCGTTTGAATGTAGAATTAGAACATACGAACTAGAAGGGCAATACAAGGAATACCAAACACACAATAAATGCGAACAGGAAATACAAAATAACGGCGCAACGAGAAACCATTAAAACATCACAGACATGAAGAAACATTTTATCATTTTACTTTTTTGCGGCCTTACAACAGGCCTTTTTGCCCAGACCTTTGGCGGCGGAAGCGGCACCCAGAGCGACCCCTATAAGATCTCCACCCCGGCACACCTCAAGGAGCTGGCCACGTGGGTGAACCAGAATCCGGTGACAGACAAAGCAAAACTTCAGGTGGAGAATTTCATCTCCTACGGCAAGTATTTCATCCAGACCGGCCCCATCGACATGGCGGAAGTCACCGATTTCGAACCTATCGGAAATAACATCATACTCAATCCAAGCTACAGTGTCAGCGCATTTGCAGGCCATTACGACGGGCAGAATTATCCTATCAAAAACCTTAAAATCAACACATCCACGCAATATTCCGGATTGTTCGGGGTGGCCATCGGAGCCGAATTCAAGCGGATTCGGATGGTTTCCTACCAATACACAATTAAAGCAAAACAGAAAAATTACATTTATTATGGAAGCATCCTCGGATACATGAACACCCAAGTGCCCTCAGGATATGACGAATCAGATATTCTGAAGTGGAAGGTGCGGATTACAGACTGCGAATGCTCCGGCACCATCATCGTACCGGCAGACAGCGTCAAACGCGCAAGATGCGGCGGCATTGCCACCGACGGATACATTGACATCCGGAACTGCAAAAGCTTCTTGAAAATGCAATGCGAAAACCTCGGCTCCTATAAATACGGGCTTGAAGTTGGCGGCATTGCATATATCCTACGGCCATTGGTTACAACGGACAGCACTGTCATAGAGAACTGCCTCTCGCGGCTGGATTTCGTATGCAATGGGAACAACCCCCCGATGCAGATTTTCGGCATTGGCAACGCCCAAAACAGCATCCGAAATTGCTTCTCTTCCGGAAAAATTTATGCGGGTACTGTAGAGGGTATTGGTGCCGCTTGGAACATCAGCTGCTGTGGAAGCGATGCGGAACTGCATGGGGCTATCGCATACGGCATAACAGGCAATAGCAGGCTGGTTTCTGACTGCTATTTCACCGGTTCCATCTATGACTACAATGTGGGAGGATTCGGTAAAGCACCGATAGGCTCTAACATACACCGGACGGATAACTGCTATTCGGCTCCATCCAAACTGGATGCCACGGTAAAGAGTTCCCTCATTGACCAGATAGCGGAATCCACTCCCATAGAGCCATATCCTATCCGCCATTGCTTCATCTCCTCCAACGTCACTGCCAAGGACAGCGCCTATATTTACCGTCCACACAATGACTCCACCCAATACCGTTTCGACATGTTCCGCATGGACGATGAGGCCATGAAGACCCCAGCGTTCGCCGACACCCTGAACAGCTACAGCGGCAAAAAGCTCTGGAAACAGGATGCCGCCTGCAACTTCGGCTACCCCATCCTCGCCGCCTCCCCAATGCCCGCCTCCGCCTTCACGCGCAATGCGGACAGCATCACCGGCAGCAGCGCACGGCTGCACGCCACCTTCAACTACGGCGATGAGGCCGCCAACGTGCTTGAACGTGGCATCGCATGGAAAATGCGTGAGGACAAGGAATGGAGCAAGGACACCAACCTGATTGACAACAAGACATTGAAGCTGAACGGGCTGCAATCGAAAAAGGTCTATATGTTCCGTGCCTACATCGAACGCGGCGTGGGCGGCACGCTCTACGGCGAGACCGTCAGCTTTTCTACCAAACAGGCCGATGCGCTCAACGAGGCGGCTGCGGATGAGCAGATCACCGTCAGCCCCAACCCCGCCACCGACCAGCTGCAGCTGCGCGATGCGCAAGGTTCGCTGCAAAGCCTGCGGCTGTTCAATGCCGTCGGGCAGGAGGTGCTGCGGCAGGAGCTGGCCGGCAGCACCGGCACGGTGAACATCGCCACCCTCTCCAAAGGAATCTATTTCCTGCAAATCCAGACCGGCCACGGCACGGTCATGCGGAAAATCGCGAAAAATTAACCACAACCGGTCGTTTGAAACAACGTTGTAGGGCTGCCGCAATGCGACAGCCCTACTGTTGTCCTAAAATTATGGGAATTTTTTTTTACCAATTAAAAGGATATGTTTTTTATTTGTATATTTGCACCCGTATTTTTACGAAAAAAATAAATAGTATTAACCTAATTTTTAATGACATGAAG
>JAEEGI010014608.1_pt1 | contig 16481 bp, 9 predicted proteins | sample 8958751 | NCBI WGS metagenome assembly JAEEGI01 (sample SAMN16246545, study PRJNA631951) | gut metagenome | biome: gut microbiome; feature: rumen; material: KS-attached | host: Bos | place: Iran: Karaj | collected 2018-10
ATATTATTTATATTGAATTCATCAATTTTTTTTATGGATTTGCAAAAGCCAAAGGAAAAACGCCATGGAATTGACCCACCTCAGGTACTTTCTGGAAGTCGCCCGCACCGAGCACATAACGCAGAGTGCGCGCAACCTGTGCATTGTCCAGCCCGCGCTGACGATGGCGATACACAAGTTGGAAGAAGAAATCGGGGTGCCGCTTTTCAAGTCGAGCGGGCGTAACATCAAGCTGACGGAATACGGGGCGCATTTCCTTTCGCGGGTGCAGCCCCTGTACGAGGAAATTGAGAGACTCCCGCAGGAACTGCGCAGCATGGCGACCGACGATTCGGTAAAGATTCGCTTGAACGTGCTGGCGGCATCTTCGCTGATAACTTCTGCGGTGATTGCCTACAAGCGCCTGCACCCCGAAATAAACTTCGACCTGACGCAGAACGAGTCGTCGAGCCTGTACGACGTGGGCGTGTTCACGTATGCCGATGCGGGCAAGGTCAAGCCGGACGACGACGAGGTTGCCCGCTTTGACGAGGAGATATTCCTTGCCGTGCCGAACATGGAACAGTACAGGAAAGTGGACCGCATATCGCTCCGCCAGATGGAAGGCGAAAAGTTCATCGGACTTGCGGGTACCAAACAGCTACGCAGCATCTGCAACGAGTTCTGCAGGGGGCTCGGGGTGCGTACCGACATCTCGTTCGAGAGCGACAATACATCGGCCATCAAGGATGCGGTTGCCGCGGGAATCGGCGTGTGCTTCTGGCCCGAATTCACGTGGGGCCGTGTCGAGAGGCGCAAGATTCGCCTGCTCAGGATTGTGGATGCCCCGTTTAGGCGCGACCTGCTGGTGACGCTGCGCAGGAACAAGGCGGACAACCGCAATACGGAAAATTTCTACAGGTTCCTTGTGGTGTACCTGCGCAAGCATTTCCGCAGGCACCGGTAAACGGCGCCGTTCCCGTTACAACTCAATTCCCGTGTCGCGCTCGATGACCGTCTCGCAGGCGGCCTTGAATGTTTCGGGGGAGGCGATGATGGTCACGGTCTTCTTGGCGCGGGTAATGCCCGTGTAGAGAATCTGGTTGTTCAAAAGCGGGTGGCCTTCCTGCTTGGGGAGGAACATCGTCACGTGATCGTACTCGGAGCCCTGCGACTTGTGGATAGTAATCGCGAAGGCGGGCTCGATGGCTTCGGTCGGGAACCATGAAAGCGGGTAGAATACAAAACCCGTTTCGTTCTCGCTCGCCTTCTTGAGCATGATGTACGGTGTGGAATCCTTGTACACCACGATACTTGTATCGCCATTGTACAGCTTGTACATTGCCTGGTTCTGGGTAATCATCAGGAGTTCTCCCGGGAAATAGCGGTCGGTGAATTTCTTGGCGCCGTAATCCCGGATGAGTTTACCCGCAGACTTGTTAATTTGTTCTACACCGTAGATTCCGCGGCGTTCTGCCGAGAGGATTCTCTTTTTAAGCGAGAGTTCCCAAATTGCCTCGCACTTGTCCTTGTCCGGATTTTCCGGGTCGATTTTGAGCGCCATCTGCGGAAGTTTATAGAAATCGCCCATCCAGGTCTTGAGAATTTTCTCGAGCGTTTCGGTTTCTTGCTTCTTGGTTTGCGTACCTGCGGGGAGCGAGTAGTAGAATACCGCATCCTTCGGGAGGTTCTCGCTTTGCGCGGGAACTTCTGTGTCGGAGTTTTTCGCGGGAGCGTCCGGCGCTACGGTGCTATCAAGCGCCGGATGCGGAGTGAACCTGTGGACGGGAGCGGTTGCGTTCTTGTCTTCGGCGCATGCCTTGATTTCTTTTGCGAGGTTCCCGATGATAGAATCGTCGGTAAAGCGGTTCGACCTTGTGAGCCTGACGGTGAAATCCTTCTTTGACCTGGGCTTGAGAATTTCACCCAGCACGGCGCCCGCGTCTACGGAAGGCAACTGGTACGGGTCACCGAGAATGAAAATCTTGGCGCCTTCGGGTATTGCCTGCAGGAGCGATGCGAACAGGTTGATATCGATCATGCTCGCTTCGTCAATCACGAAGATGGATTTTTCGGAGAACTGTTCTTTCGCGTTGTACGAGAATCCGTTGTTGCTCCTGGAATACTTGAGCAGGCGATGGATGGTGGAACCTTCGAGATCCTTGAGCTTCTTGTAGACTCTTGATTCCTTCTTCTCGGCGGTGTTGCCCGAACCGGCCTCGTACTTGAATTCATCCCTTATGCCCTTGAGCCCGTTTTGCAGGCTTTCTTGCATACGGTCGGCCGCCTTGCCGCTGGGTGCCGCGAGGTAGATGGAACAGCAGCATGTTTCGTCGTTGGGAGTCTTCAGGTCGCCCTGGGTCAGGAGGCTCCACAGGATGTAAAGCACGACAGTTGTCTTGCCGGTGCCGGGACCGCCCGTGATGATGAGGTTTTCGCGCTGCCCGCGGATTACGGCCTGCGCCTGTTCTGCGTTCAGTTCGAGCGGATGGACTTGCCCGCCCTTCTTGTACGTGGCGATGCCCGCAATCTTTTTCTGGATGCTTTCGATATCCGCCTCGCTCGGCAATTTGTCGCTGCCGTCCTTGAAGAGCGTGCCGGCGTATTTCTCGATGAGGATTTTTGCCCGGAAAAGCCTGTCGAGGTACAGGTAGGGAAGTTCGCCCGCGACGCGTGTCAGTATGAGCGGGGTGGATATGGCGCCTTCGCTGACTTCGCTTGTCTCGAGAGTAGAAATGATGCTTGTAAATTTGCTGGCGCAGTTGTGGAGAATGTCCTCTACACCCGTACCGATAATTTGTTCAAAACCGTCAATTCCGTCTGTGGAAGTGGCCGCATTGCCGGCAGTTTCCTTCAGGAGGAGCAATCCGTTCCACTTGCGCGTCCAGCGTTTTGAAAATTCGCCTGCATCTAGCGGCACACGCGTGTTGCCGTCGTCCCAGAGCGAAAAGCAGAGGCACAGGAATTTTTGTGTGGATTCACTGATGTCGGGCTGCATCCGGAACAGTGCGTGAAGGAGGTGCTTGTCGAGCTCGGCGATGCCGCGCATATCCTTGAGCGTGCCAAAGAACGTATCTATCATCTTCGTGTCCATATTAGTTTTCTCCCTCGTCCTTCTTTTTCTTGCTCATCAGCTTCTTGACTTCTCCGTATGCCTTTTCAAGGGATGCGTAATCCTTCCAGGTGTGCGCGTAGATTCCCTTGCCCGTGGCACCGTCCGTACCGCGGAGGAACGCGTAGTAAATACCGCCGAAGTGCTGCTCGAAAATCTGCTGTTCGTCGAGGCCTTCGCCCGATCCGTCGGCGCGCTTGCCGTAGAACTGCTTGAGCCACTGGATAAGGCAGTAACTGTAGAGCACCCGCTGGACGGAATAGTCCTCGTCCACCTTTTTCTTGATTTCCGCGTCGCCGTAGTTTTCGAGCGAGTCCGATTTCCAGTCAAGGATGGAGTAACGTTTTTGCTTGTTGACTTCGCGCACGAAAAGCAGATCGATGAAACCCTTGCACACGCGGTGTAGAATCGTAAGCGCCTCGGTTTCTGCAGGGGGCGCGTCCGTGCCGCTATCCTCCGGGTTCCCGGCATAGGCGTTCATGCCGAACTGCACTTCGGGCTTGTGGTCGTTTAGGGGGAGTTCTACCAGCCTGAAGGTTGCGTCGCGGTGGATTTCTGCACCCTCGATTACGGGGAGGCTTGCGTGCAGCGTGTTCCACACGAGGCGCGCGGTGATTTCGGTCCATTCCTTCTTGTGGGCGGCTATCGGGAGCGACTGCGCCTTGAATTCTTCCTCGATGACGTTCTCGAGTTCTGATGTTTCGATATTCGGGGTGTGCCCGAGCGCATCTTCGAGGGACTTGAACCTTTCCCCGAATGCCATAAAGCGCATGCGTTCGAGGATGTTGTGGAGCGCGTCGCCCACCTTTGTCCCGCGCGGGTAGTTTTCCATACCCGGTACGGGGATTTCTTCTGCCGTAGATTCGCCTTCCTTTTCGGTACGGCTGTCGTCGGCTTCGGCAATGGGCGTCTCGGCTCGGCCGGAAAGCGAGGAGTATGAATACTGCATTATGCTTGCGCTTGCGACCTTCCCCTGCAGGGAAGCGATTTCCACCTTCTGTTCCGTGATGGCCTTGTCGAGGTCGACCATATTACTGTTTGCCTCGTTTGTCCTGGCGAGAATGTCCTTGACGAGGTTCGCCTTTTCGGCGATGCCTTCCTGTGCGGTGACCCACTGGTCTTTTTTCAGCAGGCTGTCGTACAGGTCCGTGCTGTTTTCGGCAAAGTTCTCGAGAGCGTCCATCAGGAAGTGGACATGCTTGAAGTGTCCGCTTTTTTCACCACCGGATTTGTACCACACGTCGTAACGCGGGATAAGCAACAGCGAAGAAGCGCGCGTGAAGTCCACGTAGAACAGGCGTTTCCATTCTTCCATCTCTTCGCGCTGGCGGCATTCCTTCGCCGTGTCGCCAAAGCCGAGGTGCAGCGAGTCGTCTTTGCCGTGGGTGATGTAGGGCGGCTTGGAATTAGGCAACTGCTTGAAGCCCGCGACCGAAATGACTACCGGGAATTCGAGCCCCTTGGACGCGTGGATGGTCATTACCTGCACGGCGTTGAAGTCGCTGCCCTTTTCGACCAGGTCGCCGTTCTCGTCGTCGGCAGATTCCTCGTAGCGGGCGAGCCCCTGCAGGTGGCGGATAAGGTCGTCGAGCGAGCACCTGTGATTGTACAGATAGTCGATGGCGTAGTTGCCGATTTGGCGCAGGCGGGCCATGCTCTGCAACCGGGAAACATCCATCAGGCGGTATTCTATTTGCGTGTCGTCGTAGATGCGTTCCAGCATTTCGGCGTAACGGCGTTTCAGCGCGAGGGTCCTCCAGGAGGCAATCTGCAGGCGTTCCGGGTTGTTCGGGTCGTCAAATTCCTTGCTTTCGGCGTAGTGCAGTTCCTCGAGGCCGCTGGACTGTTCCGAGCCGCGGGTGGCGCGTTCCCTTTCGGCGACGACATCCTTGAAGAAGTCGGTAATGAGCACTTCGCTGAGCAGCTGCCTGTTCCATGAAGAAAAATCGGGGGCGTTTATCGCACGGAAGAGCGAAATCCATTCGGCGCATTCCCTGCTGCGGAACAGGTTCGTCTCCTTGTATTGCGTGTAGGGTACGCCCACGCTCCGCATGATGCTTTCGATGTTTTCCATCTCGCTGCGGGATTTTGCGAGAATGGCGAAATCCTTGAACGTCACGTTCTTGAGTACCGAATCGTGACCGGGCTTGCCGTAATCCTTGTCGAACACCTGGAGGCGCGTCGTCTTGCCGTCTTCGCGGAAGGAACACCAGTCGATAATATGCGCGACTGCCGTTGCGGCGAAGCTGTCTGCCGAGATGTCCTTCTCGCTGAGCCAGATGGAGCGGACTTCGTTGCCGTCGATTTCGGGCGCCTTCTTCTTCTGGCCTGCGTTCTCGCCTTCGGGAGGGTATGAATCCGTAAACTTCACGAGTTCGGGCATCCCTTCTGCGGGTGCGAAATAATTGCCGGAAAATAGCGCGTTGCAGCCGTTGATAATCCCGTCCGTGGAGCGGAAGTTGTGCACGAGGTCAATTTTCTTGCCGATTTCGCCTGTCGCCTTCTTGTACACGTTCACGTCGGCGCCCTGGAAACTGTAGATGGACTGCTTGGGGTCGCCTACCACGAAGTTCTGGAACACATTGCTGAAGATATCCCACTGCAGCTGGTTCGTGTCCTGGAATTCGTCGATGATGGCGTAGGTGTATTGCGCGCTGAGTCGTTCCTTGAGCGCACTGCCGGGCTCCATGACAGCCTTGTGGACCGAAAGAATCATGTCGTTGAACGACTGCAACTTGTTTTCGGCCTTGTATGCCTGCCATGCGTCGAAAAGTTGCGGCGTATGGGCGATAAGGAACTTGTGGAGCTTGACCTTTTCAACCTTCTTGTCGATGTCGGAAAGGAATCCCTTGAGTTCCTTTAGGTAGCAAAAAGACGCATACATGTCCTTGGGCCAGTCTTCTTGCGGGCATTTCCCATCTTTGAACGAACCATCGTATAACGGAGAACCCTTTTTCCATTTCTTTAGACTGCTAAGAAATTCAGGAATCGGCCCCGTGTTTTTCTTTGTGAAGAATTTGTCCGTGTTTGCTTCAAAAATTTCAAGATGGCCTTCCAGATGAAGGGTAGACACGAGTTCTTCGAAATTCTTCGCCTGCGCAATCTTTTGCAGTTCTTCCAGCGACAGCGCTTTTTCGCCCAGCTTGGGCATTTCGACTTCGTCAATCGTGACGATTTCCTTGCCGCTTGCATCGACTCCCTTGTACATGTCGACAGCCTTGATGAAATAGCTTTTCAGGTTCTCGATAAGGCTGGAAGCGCTTTCGGCTTCTCTCAGCAGGGCGATGAATTCGTCATCCTCGATCCACTTGTCGCGAATGTACTGGTCCACCATGTCCTCGACGGCGGAATCGTCGACCATCGCCATGTCGAACGGTCTGCCTGCATCGTAGGCGTACTCCTTGAGCGCCTTCTGGCAGAAGGAATGGATGGTAAATATCGCCGCGTTGTCCACGTCCTGATAGGCCTTGCGGAAATTCGACATCTGTTCGGGCGAAAGTTCGGGCTCGCTCTTGTCGATTCTGCCCTTTTGCAGGACCTCGTCGATTTTCTTGCGGATACGGTCCTTCAGTTCGCCCGCCGCCTTTTCGGTGTAGGTCACGATCAGGATTTTCTTGAGCGGAGTGCCCTCGGCAAGCATGCGCGCGACTATCAGCTGGATAGTGTATGTCTTGCCGGTGCCTGCGGAAGCCTCGATGTAGATGCTCTTGGAAGGAGTGAACTTGTTTATCTTGAATTCATTGATATCTTCGGACATACTCGCCTCTACTCCTTTGCCTTGCCTTTCTTTGCCGTAGTCTTCTTGGCAGCGGTTTTAGTCGTAGCCGCCTTGCCTGTTTCAGCCTTCTTTGTTGTCGCCGCGCTGTTCGGCTCTTTAGGCTTTGCGTACTTCTTGATGGCGATGAGCCTGTTCATTTTATCGGTCGCCTCGTCCCATTCGCTTGCGAAATTATCGGGAGAGAATCCGACATCGGTCAAGGGGTTGAAAAGACTCTTCTTGTCGAAAAATGCCCATGAATCGCTCAGAAGCTTTTCGGCGTAGCTGAAGATATTCTTTTCCTTGAGTTCGCCGATGAGGTCGGCAGGGACCGCCTTGCTGAACGGCATGGTTTTTGTCGCCTCGTCACCGAACGCGGTGGCGTATATGGTCTCGATTTTCTTGCGGGCGTCTGCGGGAGTCATGATTACGCTCGTCTTTGCGGGGCCGCTCATCTCCTTGTCGCAGGAATAGATGGAAACGCCGATTGTCTGCGGTGTGTTTTCAAGTTCGGGCTTGGCGGTGCCCTTGTACGCAATGACGGCGAGCGCCTTGATATAGGGGGACATGTACTTGTCGAAGGAAATTTTTTCGTTCTTGCTGCTAGTCGAGCTGACCTCGATTATTTCCGTCACGTCTTCGATTTTCTTTGCGTTGCTCCAGTCCAGCTTGCCGGAGAGGAGCCACTGGGAACCGTCGGTACGTGCGAATTGCAAATCCTGGATTTTCTGGCCGTACGACCAGTTTGCCTGAATGTCCTGCACGAGGCCGGGTGCCTCGGGAGTGCCACCCATCTGGGTGAGAATCAGTTTTTTCTTGGCGTCGATGGTTTGCCACTGGATTGCCCCAAATTCGCCGTTAGGCGTCTTTCCCTTCAGTTCGAGGTCTTTCTTGAAGTTTTCGAGTTCTTCCGATTCTCCCGAAAGTTCGGCGGCCAGCGCCTTCTTCAGCACGATACTTGTATCCAGATGGTCAAAATAGACGGGCTCGAAAAGTTCCTTCTCGACATCCTCGTCATCTTCGTCAATCAGCATGAGCGAGATGCGGAACTGGAACGGGTCTTTCAGGAAGCTTGCGAGCGTGTAGAAACCCACACGTTCCGGAATGCGCACCAGGTATTCCTTCTGCTTGCTTCTGTCCAACTTTCCGAGCCTTTCCCTGCGGCGTTTCCTGATTTTTTCTTGGTGTTCCTCTTCGGAGAGGCGCATCCATTCGTACGCTTCCTTGTTGCGCAGGCTCTTGGGCGTGAACAGCTCGGTTACATCGCGCGTCTCGTCGAGCTTAATCTCGTTTTCCTTCCATTCCACGGCGATGAATTTCCGCAGGTCGTTTACCACCGACGATGGGTACAGTTCCGCATCCTTCTTGATATCCTTGTTCACGTAGCTCAGGTGGAAACCTTCCCCCGTGCTCATGAGCTGGCACAGGAACGCATAGCGGTTCTTGAGTACGGGCGAATCGTCACCGGGCCAGGGCCTGCAGGATTTGCGCAGGTCGAGCGTATTGTGCTGTTTTGCCCCCGGGAACGACATCGCGTCGGCGCCGATAAAGAACAGGTGTTTTACGGGGAGAGTGCGGTTCGGGGCGAACTTCATGAAGGTAATCCCGTTCACGAAAATGTTCCCGCAACTGTATTCGGTTCCCTGTGCGGCGGTAAGGAGGGTCTGTTCCACGATTTTCATCGAGATATCGTTCTGGCCGGCCGCATTCTGCCAGCCGAGAAGCGCAATCGCATCGGCGACGCGCCTGTAGACGATGGTTTCACTCTTGAGTGCATCGGGAACGTGCGGCATGGCAATCCACTTGTCGAGATGCTCCGCGAGCTTTTCCAGGTCGTTGCACTTGTTCTTGCCGAAATCCACCCAATCCTCGAGCGTTTCGATGCAGTCGATAAACTTGCAGAGCGACGCCTTGTCGGAACAGGCCATGTCGGAGAATGGCCGGAGCGTATCGCCTTTGAACTTGACGTCGTATGTCGTCATCTGGGCCATCAGCAGGCGGTTCTTGACCTTGTCCCAGTCATCCTGCTTGTCGCGGGGGCGGAACGTATTCGTTTCGGAAACCCAGTTCTGCCAGGCGTCCACCTCCTCGTTGGTAATCTTGCGGACCGCCTGCACAACGGGATTGCGGACCAGCGCAAAGAAGTCGGGCCTGGAAATTCCCTTCTGGTCGAGAACGGTAAACAGGCTCGCGAGTGCATTTTCGGTCAGGGAACTCCTTGCGGGCGAATCGACTATCGAGAACGGGATGCGCATCTTTTCGCTCTGGTCGAACACCATATTGATTGCCGTGCGGTAATCGTCGAGGCAGGGCGATACCACCAGGATATCCTCGACGCGTGCGCCCTTCCTGAGCAGCTTGCAGACTTGGGTGTGCAGGTTCTCGATTTCGCGGATTCGGGTCGGTGCCGCGGTCACGTCGAGGGAACCGTCGCTTACGCAGGATTCGAGACCGTCCATGTTGTTTTCGCGATGTGCGACGGCGTATTGTACCTTGTGCAGGAGGGAGTCTTGCGGCAATTTAATTTCGTTGCCGTGCTCATCGAAAACGCCGTTGAAGTCGAAATCGTAGTTGGTCGCCTGGCACCAGAGTTTTATATTGTCGCGTCCGGAACGGCCCCAGTTTACGAGCAGGTCGTTTTCTGCCGGTTGCGCTGCAGGTTGCGTGCCGTTGCCAGCGTATTCGGAGATATCCTCGATGTCCGTCGTCGGGTCGCCGGATTCGGGATTCCCCGTTTCCATGATTTTCATCTTGTCCTTGATGTGCGCGGCATCGCCGGTACCCGATTTCCATTCACCGGTCTTGGAAACTTCCCAATTCCTACAAATCTTCTCGGGGGCGGTAAACGCGTCTTCCCAGAATTCCATACACGGATTCTGGATGAATGCGTAAACGTCGTGTTCGCTGGCATATTTCTGCAATATGACGCGGTAGAACTGCCCCATACCCGAAAGCCCGAAGATAAAGACGGGAAGTGCCTTGCCGTTGCTACCGTGCGGAAGTTTTTCTTCGTTGAATTTACCGTTTTCAAGAGCCTCGAAGAGGTACGGGATGGTGAGGTAATTCCGATTTTCGTGCAATTTTTGGGACATTTCCTTGAAAGCACGGGTCAACAGCGATTCATTGTCGCCCTGCTTGTGGAAAATGGCCGAATACAGCTTTTGCTGCCATGCCTCGCGCCCCGCGAGCTTGCCGTTGAAATTCGCAAAGAACGGCTGCAGTTTTCCTGCTTTCCAGTGGTCGAGAATGCCATCTACATCGCCATTCGCATTTTTTGCGAAACCGCTCGGGCGGCTCGTCTCGTATTCCAGGAAGAGGGATGCCATCTTCAGGGCAAAATCGAACAGGTGGTTTTCGTCAAGTCCTCCCTCCGGGTCGTTCGCGTTCGTGAGGTAGCGGGTTACTTCGTCGTCGATGCGCTTGTAGTTCGGGATGCCGTCCGTTTCGCTCGTCAGGTAGGCGAGAATCACGTTCATCAGGATATCCGCCGAGAGCTTGCAGAGGCGGGTTGTTTTACCTTCCTTGTCCTTGACTACACCTTCCCCCACCAGAATATCAAACAGGAACCTGTCAATGGTGCTCTTGTTCAGGTTGGCGAGCACACCCTTCTTCTTCATCCAGCGCAGGCGAAACCACTGCTCGAGTTTCGGGTCCGGGAATATCACGACCGGGGCGTTGAACGGGTCGGTCCAGGCGGCAGTGAGCGTGTCGATCATCTCGTCGGCGAGATGTTCCAGATTCAATGCAAATTTAAGATGTAGCATAGGCTTAATATACTCAAAAAAAATGTCAGTAAAATGACAATCCGAAATTTCTTTTATTATATCGTCAATTGGCACGGTTTTGTAAAATGGGGGGCCACGGACCCGCTACAATGCTATATTTTGCGCATGCTCAAGATTATCAAGGCTATCAGCCGTTTCCTTTCTACCTATACATCTCTGGTCGTCATCGGCGCCGCAGTGGTCGCCTTTTTCCTCCCGGTCGCGTTCGGCTGGGTTCACGGCAACACGAGTTCCATCATCCTGGGCATCATCATGCTCAGCATGGGCCTCACCATCACCGTCGACGACGTGAAGAACCTCATGAAGCAGCCGCTCCACATTCTGCTCGGGGCGTGCGCGCAGTACACCATCATGCCGCTGGTGGCCTTCACCCTCACCAAGGTTTTCAGGCTCGACCCGTACCTGGCCGTGGGCATCATTCTCGTGGGTTGCTGCCCGGGTGGCGTCTCGAGCAACGTGATGAGCTTCCTTGCCAAAGGGGACGTGACGTATTCCGTGAGCATGACGATGGTCTCGACGCTCCTTGCCCCCCTCATGACCCCGCTGCTCGTGCTCTGGCTTGCCGATACGAGCATCGACGTGAATGCGAAGGGAATGTTCCTGAATATCCTGTACGTGACGGTCGCGCCGATTCTGGTTGGCTTTGTTTGCAACTATTTCCTGGGCAAGAACCCGGTGTTCAAGGAAGTGCGTGCGAATATGCCTGCGGTTAGCGTGATTGGCCTTGCGCTGATTGTGGGCGGTGTCATCGTGACGGTGCGCCCGCACCTGCTTACGAACGGGCTTTCGCTGTTGTTCCTCGTGCTTGCGGTGGTGTTCTTCCACAACGGGCTCGGCTACGTGCTGGGCTATACCGTCGGGCGCATCTTCAAGTTCAATACCGCAAAGAAGCGCACCATCGCTATCGAGGTGGGCGTGCAGAATGCGGGCATGGCGACCGTGCTTGCGGCTGCCTTCTTCGCGAACCCCGAGAACGTGGCGGCCCACCCGGAGGCTGCGATTTGCGTGGTCCCGTGTGCCATCAGCTGCGCGTACCATTCCATAAGCGGCACGATTGTCGCGGAGTTCTTTGCGCGCCGTGACCGGTAAATTATTTATTATTGTGTTATAATAAGTAGGAGGAAACTTCGGGTTATGAAAAAACAATTGTTCCTGCAGATTCTTGTATTGGCGTTCCTGTTCGTCATGGCTTCCTGTGGTGACGACGATTCTGGCTTTATCGCCCGTGGCGACGGTTCCTCCCTGGAAGACGATTCGAGCGATTCCGAAGGCGATGACGGTTCTAGCAGTTCCAAGAAGGGTTCGAGTTCCAGCAATACGGGGTCCAGTTCTTCTCACAGGGGTCCGCTGTCGTCAAGTTCCCTTTACGACGTTTCTAAGATTGAGACGGGAACGTTTATCGACAAGCGCGATGGGCACGAATACAGAACCGTTACCATCGAGGGGCAAACCTGGATGGCGCAGAACCTGAACTATGCTCCAGCATCGAGCCTCGGTTGCCATAAGGGCGATAACGAGGACTGCACCAAGTATGGAAGAAAATATATTTGGGGCGAGATTCTCGATTCTACTAAATCGTACTGTGGAATCAGAGAGATGTGCAGCCCGCCTCTACAGGGAATCTGCCCGGATGGATGGAGAATCCCGGCTGAATGGGAATGGGAAAAATTGCTCAACAAGCTGTATGGGTCATCGCCCTCTTTTAACGATTGGGATGGCCTGGCTCCGTATCTGTTTTCCAAGGATAACGATTATTATGAGGGAATAGATTTGTATGGCTTGTCAATAGCTGTCCCGGGGCGTTACGATCAGGCCGCATTGGATTTCTATACGACCTCGCAATGGTCGTCAGGTCAGCCTGATATGATTAGGTTCTCTTATTGGGATGTCGATGACTATGGCCCCGCAAAAGATACGATGCACGCTTCGTTGCGATGTATAAAGGGAGATTTGATACCCGATGTAACTAGACCGCAGGCTACATTTGGTGTTCGTGGCGAAGACCGCAAGGCGTGTAACGGCGTTGAAGTACAATCTTTTATTAGCACGCAGGCCTGCAATAAAGGAGGAGAAAATAATTGTGGAAGTAGGTTAAAAGACGACGGCAGTATCTATGTTTCAGGATGGTCTCATAGTTTTGACGGACACACTACTGACTATGGTCCATTTTATTTACTCTTTGGGGAAAATGGCAAGAAGGCGTGCCCCTTCGAATGGCACATTCCCACTAAAAGTGAATGGAATGATTTTTTATATACTGTCGGAGGGGCTTGTTATGCCGGGTACACGCTCAAGGCGCAGGAGGGATGGGGCGACGATTATGCCCTCGATGCGTTTGGTGTCGGCATGAAACCCACGGATGACAAGGGTGCAAGTTTCTTTGTTGGAGGCTCTAAAAAAGGGAAGATTCTAGGTCGAGTCTTATTTGCGAAGGGCTCGAATATGGCTGTATTCGATGACGATACCGCGAATGTGTCAGGGCTGCTTTGTATGAAGGGGCGCTTGATCGACGATACCTTAAGTTTGATGAATCCCGAACTTGAATATGGTACATTTACCGACGCCCGCGACAATAGAACCTACAAGACCATAGATATTGGGCCCACCAGGTGGATGGCGGAAAACCTCAATTTCGAGACGGACAGCAGTGTCTGTTATGAAGGAACCCGCGACATCCATTCGTTCTCGTGTACGCGCTATGGAAGGTTCTACACATACGAAGACGCACAAACGGCGTGCCCTGCGGGTTGGCGCCTCCCCACGAAGCAAGAACTTGATACGTTGGTGTATATAACGCTTCCTTATAAGCGTGCTCGTTATTTGGTGTCTGCGGAGAACACGACCTACGAGGGAAACAACAATTCAGGATTCTCGCTTATAATGATGGGGTATGTGTGGAATGGCAGTGATCGTTTTGATCATGCGGCCACCTACCTGTGGTCAAGTACGAAGGCCACTGATTCTACCATATATACCTTGTCTGCCTATAAAGCTTCTTATAAAGATACTGCGTTTGTTTCTGAAGCGTACGACAATCGAGGCTCTAAGTTTAATGTCCGCTGCGTGAGCGAAGAGAAGGTGGCGTATGGGTACAAGGGCTCGTACGGTACGCTAGTCGATGAACGCGACGGACATGAATACAAGACCGTCGAAATTAACGGCACAACCTGGATGGCGGAAAACCTCAAGTATGAATCGAGTAATAGTATTTGCAAGAAGGATTCCTGTGACATTTACGGGCTGCACTATACGTACCCGTTTACGAAAACGGAGGAGTTGTGCCCCGTTGGCTGGCATGTTTCGACCACCGCGGATTGGGCAAGTCTGCTCGCCTTTGCCAGGGCAAACGATACGGCAACGTACGCCATTGATTTGAGATACACGTTCAGGTGGCCCACATACAACCAGGGTACCGATAAATACGGACTGGGCATTATCCCGAACACATGCTACAATGACAATAGCGGCTATGACGATGTAAATGTCAGGGACGAGGCCGTGGCGTGTATCGGCGCGGAAGATGTCGAGAACAAGAAGGGTTACTACTACATCATGTCTTCGAACGGAGCCCATGACGTTCGCGAGAACGTTTACAAGAGGTCCATAGATAGCGATCGTTACCGCTTTGGAATACGTTGCGTCAAGGACAAGTAACTCTTGCAAAAACTATATTTGTCCGTATGAAATTTGTTTTAGCGTGTCTTTTGTTGTGCGTGTCGCTTCCTTTTGCGCAGCTCGTGCAGAAGAAGGCTTCCGCACAGAATGATGCCGTCGATTCGGTCGTCATTCCGGGGGCGACGAAGAATAGACCGTTAGTTTATTCGGACAGTGCGACGCTGCGTAACGAACGTGCGGCATCTGACGCGAAGGCCGCGATGGACCTGGAATATTCGAACGATTCCCTGACAGGGACTCTGATTGGTATTGGCGCGGAATATGTCGGCCAGATCATGAAGAACACGCTCTCGCCCAATTCCGCCGAAGCAGACGCCGTTGAACTGGAACGCACCAGGCGCTAGCCTACGTAGTTGTAAAAATTACGTTATTTGCAATTTTCTTGTTGCTTGTTAGGCATAAATTGCCTATATTGAGTTGTATGAACAAGAAAAAACTTATCACCATGCTTTTAGTTGTCGTCGGCATCCTCATGATAACATTCTTCGTGATGGACTGGCTTGTGTTCTACCGTTGCGGCGCCGTTGAACAGTGCCTCGTTGAAAGCAGCAACTACCAGAATATCGCCAAGTTCGCGGTTACTGCCATCATGACGGTCATCGTGTTCTTTATCGGCAAAAATTGCCTCTGCCGGAGGGACCGCAATTTCTTGCAGGCCGGTTTCGCTATGGCCCTGTGTGCAGATTTCTGCCTCAAGATTCTGCACAACTATTCCCATTTTCTGGACCACCGCAGCGACTACACGTTGCTTGGCATCTGCTTCTTCATGGTGGTGCAGGCCCTGTTCATTTACCGCCATACGCGTATGAGCGACACGGACAAGAGTTCCCCGTGGATTCTGTGCATCCCGTTCGGGGTGATGTTCGTCGCGAATGCACTGCACCTGTTCCGCATTTTCGAGGGTCCGACTGTCCCGATTGTCGCCACCTACGGCGCCTTCCTCATCTGCTCGCTGATTGTCGCGTGCAAGGTGCCCAAGATGGGGTATTTCCCCGAAAAGAACGCGCGGAATATCAAGCGCGGCATGATTCTGTTCTTCTGCTGCGATGCCTGCGTCGGAATTTCCCTTGCTACGGGCGATGACCATAGCGTCCAAGAAATTGTCGCTACGGTTGCAAATAACTTTGTGTGGTACTTCTACACGCCGGCCCTGATTCTGCTGGGTCTGAGCGGGTATAAGAGGAAAGAGTAAATCTTATCCCAAATATTTTTCGCCGCTTTCCACGCTCTGGTAGATGAGCGTGTTGATGGTCATGGGGCCCACGCCGCCCGGAACCGGGGTGTATGCGCTCGCCACGTCGTCGAGGCCCTTCTCGATATCGCCCACGCCACCCGGATGGTAGCCGGCGTCGACCACGACCGCACCCTGCTTAATCCATTCCTTCTTGATGAACTCGGGCTTGCCGACCGCACCCACCAGGATGTCGGCCTGCCTCACGAATTCGGGGAGGTTCTGCGTCTTGCTGTGGCAGATGGTCACTGTGCAGTCCGCGTTCAGGAGCATCATGGCCATGGGCTTGCCGAGGATCGCGCTACGGCCCACCACGACGGCGTGCTTGCCCGCGAGCGGGATGTTGTATGCCTTCAGGAGGCGCATGATGCCTGCGGGAGTTGCGCAACCATAAGCGGGTTCGCCCATCGCCATGCGGCCAAAGCCCAGGCAGGTCACGCCATCCACGTCCTTGCGGGCGTCGATGGCCTCGAACGCGGCGCGTTCGTCGATGTGGCGCGGAACCGGGTGCTGCAGCAAAATGCCGTGCACGTCTCGGTTGTCGTTCAGTTCCTGAATCTTGTTGAGCAGTTCCTCGGTGGTGGTGTTCTTCGGGAGCACCACGCGGATGCTTTCCATGCCCACACGGGCGCAGGCGTTGCCCTTCATCTTCACGTAGGTGGCGCTCGCCGGGTCGTCGCCCACCAGGATGGTGGCGAGGATGGGGGTCTTGCCCGTCTTTTCCTTGAGTTTCGCCACGCGGGCGCTGAGTTCTTCTTCAGTGGTCTTGGCGAGTGCCTTGCCGTCGAGGATGAGTGCTGCCATAATGTCTCCGGTGCGCGGTATGCGCGAAAATTACGGAGTAAAGATAGAAATAAAAAGAAAACCCTGCGCTGGATGGCAGGGGTTGCCTTACACGACCACGTCGATTACGGCGGGGATGACCAGGCAGAATATTGCCCA
>JAEEGI010014611.1_pt1 | contig 16478 bp, 15 predicted proteins | sample 8958751 | NCBI WGS metagenome assembly JAEEGI01 (sample SAMN16246545, study PRJNA631951) | gut metagenome | biome: gut microbiome; feature: rumen; material: KS-attached | host: Bos | place: Iran: Karaj | collected 2018-10
ATGTGGTCATGCCAGACCACGTGCACCTCTGCTGCCATCTGGCCGCAGGCCTTGCCGAGCCTCTACAGATATTGGGCAATGCCATCAGGCGGTTCAAGAACTACACGACAAAATTGGCCAAACACAGTTTGGCCATCTCCACTGGAACCCCTAGCGCCCAGGGCAACCACCCCTTATACACCTCGGCCATCTCCACTGCCACCCCCAGTGGAGATGGCCGATCTGAGATCGGCCTACTCTGGCAGCAGGGCTACCACGACCTCCTCTGCCTCTCGCGCGAGGCCATCGATGCGGTGGAGCACTACATCGCCAACAACCCGCTCAAGTGGTGGCTCATGTATTACGACAAGAGCCTCATGAAGGTGCGAGAGCCGCTTGATTCGCCATTACTCAACGGCACCGGCATCTTCTGGCGAGGAGTCGGCAATACCGACCTCATCGATCCCGCTACCATCGGGCCAAATCGCCGCATAGTCTCGATGCGCATCTCGCGCCGCGTTCCGGCCAATCTGCTGCCTCAGGTAGTGGCAGATTCTCTTAAAGGCGCGAACGTCGGCTACATCTACGCCTCGACCTTCTTCTCTCCGGGCGAGCACCAGCTGTACAATGCCCTCTTGGCCGCAGGCGCACCTATGATCAAGCTCCAAACCTCCAAGATCGGCTGGGGCTACAGGCCTGTCGGCTCCGAGCCAGAGCTTTTCGCCAACCGGAAGCTACTAATACTGGCCCCCATGCTTGCGCCCGCTACACCCTCCACCCGCCACGAATTGCTCGATGCAAACTGCCACGCCGCCTGCATCGCCCACGCCTGCAATGGCGGCAAGGCGATTTATGTGGTGCCAGGCGGAAGCGGGGTTGAGTACAGGCAAATATAGGCCAAACTCAGTTTGGCCATCTCAACTATGGCTACACGTCAGCCCAAGTGGAGATGGCCGAGCTGAGCTCGGCCAAACAACATCCGCCACCACTTTTGTGATATCATACTTTCACTGTAAATGAGCACGCAAGCAAAAGTTCTGATAGTCAGGCTTGACGGAATAGGCGACTATGTTCTATTCCGAAATGTTTTGCGTTTCATACGCAATTCCGCCCGTTACAGAGATGCCGACATTACGCTCCTTGGAAATCCATTATGGCGTAATCTGGCAGAATCATTTGACACCGACTGCGCAGACACTTGGATTTGGCTGGAAAATCGTGGCAAGTATTTCAAGAAAAGCATTGAGAACTTGGTTCCCGCTTTTATTTGGCGTAGGCGAGTAGAAGCCGCCCAATCCTCCCTACGCCGCCGTTTACGCGCGATGCGGTTTGACGCAGTAATCTCGCCGCAACCGATTCGTGACCCATTCCTGGATAAACTAGTCTCAGGTATAGCTCCAGAAACAATTGGTGTAAAATCTACTATTCCGCTTGATACCGATGCCCTATACACTCAACTGATAGATGCAGGAGACATACCCTTTGTCTTTGAACGCAATCGAACTTTTGCCGCTAACTTGACAAAGGAACCATGCAATGCGCAACTTGAAATGAGTCTTCCTACGCCAACATCATCTGATAAAGGTGTTTTCCTATGCCTTGGCGCATCTCATTGGACTCGGATTCTTCCGGCGAAACATTATTTGGATGTCTGCAATTTGATTCTTAAGAAAACACAGCATCCAATTTTCATTACAGGAACTAATAAAGACATCAAAGTCGCCAATTACATTGTTGCCAAATGCCACGCACCAAATCGCGTGAAATCTCTGGCGGGAAAGCTTTCACTTTCCGAGTTCGCACAAAAGGTTTCAGGTGCCTTCTGCGCAATCTGCAATGATACCGGCTCTATGCACATTGCGGCGGCAACAGGAGTGCCAGTTGTTTGCATGGCAAATGGCATTTCGGGGAAAGATGCATATTGGCCTTACCCAGACGGCCGCATAGAACTTGTACTTCCTCCTTACAGTCCCAAGTGGTTATCAACATTTTTACCAATTTCTCAACTTCAGACTTACGCAGCTTTCGCATCTATCGATGTGCAGGAAGTTTTCAAAGCAGTTGAGCGTCAGAAGCAAACTTCTACGAGTGAACCCAGCGACTAACCTTTCATGAAAAACATGTTTCAGTATTACTATGAAAAGTATCGCATTTGGGGACTCAAAGGCGTATGGAATTATTTTGCTGGCATAATGGAGTCGGGGCAGCAGCGGAAAACCTTTCTAGATAACGCCACCTACTCGCCTTGCATTCCGTCAAACGAAGGCCTAACCTTAATAGCACCTTTTCATGCCAGCTATTCGCTCAGCAAGGTCATGCGCGACTTCGCCTTCCGCCTCCGCGATGCCGGCATTCCCTTCCAGACCTTCGACACCGGCAAGGCCAGCGACATACCCGATCCCGACATCGATGCTCTAATCACGCCGCGAGAAGAGTTCCGAATCATGAAGTACCGAAATGTAGTGGAGTTGCAATTAGGTTCTGTCCCTGCCGAGGAACTCGGGCTCAAAAAGTCGCATGTGGTTTTCTGGGAGTTCGATTCCGGCCTTCTGGAGACTTTCCCGAAGCTACAATCTTCCGACACCGTAATCGCCATGTCCGACTTCAATGCGGCCTACTTCCGCAAGGTTCTGCCGCCATCCACGCCAGTCGCGAAGATCCTCTACCCATTTCGATTTACCTCCCCTACCCTGCCGACCGTCGAAGAAACGCGCAAGCGCTTCGGAATCGGCAAAGATGACTTCGTGGTCTTCTTCAACTTTGACTATGGCTCCTCCTTCTTCCGCAAGAACCCCGACGGTGCCATGCGCGCCTTTGCCAAAGCTTTTCCGCAGACGCCCGACACCACTCTTGTGTTCAAGACAATCCGGGCAAAAGAACACAAGGTTGAAAAGGCACGACTAGATGCACTGGCTAAAGAACTTGGGATTGCCGCCCGCTTCCGTTCCTTCGACGAGTTCATGCCGAGATGCGATGTCTACGCGCTCACGAATGCATGCGATGTCTATCTCTCCCTCCATCGTGGCGAGGGATTTGGACTTGGAATCGCCGAGGCCATGTCTATGGGCAAGCCTGTTGCAGTCGCGGACTGCGGTGGCTCGACCGAGTTCTGCAACCATGGCAACGCCATTCTAATTCCAACCAAAGCCATCAAGTTGGCCAAGGAACAGATGGACCACCCATGCTACCTGTCCGTGACATCTTGCGCCGAACCCGATATTGGCGCTGCGGCCGAGGCATTGCGACAGCTCCATGACTCGCCGGATCTTCGCCGCCAACTCGGCGAATCCGGCAAAGCCTTCGTCAAGAAGCACTTCGCCGTTGATAACTTCAAAACCTCCGTGAAGGCTTTTCTGGACACCTCCACATAATATGTGATACACTTTTTGGAAAAGGCGGCGGTATGGCTAAACTAACAATAGCGCTTGATGAAACACTACTCAGGGACGCACGGAGAGTCGCCGCTGAGCATGATGCGACCTTAACTGAATTAATCAGAGAATACTTGGCTGAACTTGTGGAAGACTTTGACGCTACCCAAGAGATACGGGCTAGACGCTTGCTGGAAACAATCAAACGCAACTCAGGCCACTTGGGCAAAATCAACTGGACGCGCGATGAACTTCATGAACGCAATTGAGATCAAGACCTCCTTCGGGCTTTCCTACTGGGATTCGCTCATAATTGCCGCCGCCGAACGCGCCTCATGTCCCGTCGTATTCTGCGAAGACTTGAACGACGGACAGCAGTATGGTACGGTAAAGGTTGTAAACCCCTTCAAATGATGCCATGTCTACAACTGACACTCAAAATCAAAAAGCTATCCTTCAAAACTACTTGGATGGGCGTCTCGAATGGCACAGGAACCACCCAGAGATTCCAGCCCAAGGTCCTTCTTCCGTTACTGCCCTTACTTATTTCTTCTCCGCTTCAGAGGTGGAGGCTGAAGCAGGATTTCACAACTTGGAGTGCGCCATATTGGAAACATGGCGACACTGCGGGGCGCTCCACACCGTTATTGTCGCCAACTCATATTTTAAATGCATTTCTCGCTTCGCGGAAGAACATCCGACTCTTGTTGAAGTGCAAATCGAGAAAAGCCTTATCCCTGGATCAGTCGAATCAATGAGCGCGGATTGCAACGGCAAGCTTTACACTCGTTTCTCGACAAAGTATGTCCTAGTGATTCAGGACGACGGATTCCCTTTGCGGTCCGGCCTCCCATACTTTCTTGGACTAGGTGACTTTATTGGCGGACCTAGAAACTATGTTCGCGACTATTGGTGGGTGAATTTGCTACGCCTTCTCATGCGCGAATGCCCATACAATGGCGGATTTTCGCTACGCACCAATAAAGTATGCAGATTGGCCGCAAAGTTCTGGGAAAGGAAATGGAAAAGTAATCATCCATCATGGGACACGATAGAGGATGTTTTCTATACAACGACTTTGCCAAAGGACTCGCTTTACTACAGACTTGTAGTTAGCGCCAACAAAGTCCACTTAGGATACAAATTTTCAATAGAGGGCGAGTATTATCCAGACACCCTGCATGAGATTCCATTCGGCTTCCATTCCGCAAGAGCGTTTTGCAGGATTGTGGAAAAGCATCCCGAAATCTTGGAGATTGAATCGTGAAGTACAATGTGGTTATTGCACATCGCGTGAGTCCATGCCTGTCAAAAACAGCAGTGGGATTTTCATCTAAATTTGAGCTTGTTCGCACTTGTTCAAACACTTTAAAGGCTGCAATTGGAAAAATCAGCGGCATGGTCAAGCTCTATGTCATTCTAGACGGATGCGATAAAGAATATGAAGAATTGTACAACCGCCTGTTTTCACATTTTGAAAATGTTGAGATGGCACTGATTAAAACAGCATCGATTGGAAATTTTGCTACATATGAAAAGCAGATTCAAGTGTTAAAAAACAATCTGGACACAGATTATCTTTACTTCTCTGAAGATGACTATCTGTATCTTGAGAACGCCTTCACCGAAATGATTGAAATGATGCGAACAGGCGCAGATTTTGTTTCCCCCCTTGATCATCCAGACAACTATAACACGCTATACTCAAATGCCCAAGTCGAAAGGCTTGTCCATATCGCCGGAACAACGCATTGGCAAACAGTCGACTCGACTTGCCTGACATTCATGTGCGACCCGAAGACCTTTATGTCAGCACTGCCCATACTTAGATCATACTCTTCTGGCATTCCCGACACCCTCATGTGGTTCGGCCTCACGAAACGCTGTGTTCGGACACCAAGGTTGTTCACATATCTTGTCAAACACCTCTTGCGAATAAAACTGTCAAAACGCGAATTGTTATCTCTTTGGACGCTTAAGGCACTGCGCTCTAAATGCTTTTTTACCAAGCGGTATTTATTGTGGAGCCCAATTCCTACACTTGCGATACATCTCTCTTCTGAATCGTTGCCGCCATTGTCGGACAAGGTTCTTGAAATGATACCCGACGAAGCACGGTTGATTATTCACAATATCGCAAATAGATATTTATCCGAATAATTATTTTCGATTTAATGCTCGTTGCAAAAAAGTAATAGCCTTGCTACGTAAAAACCGTAGGCTTTCCTCAACTTCATTATCATTTGAGGGAACATCAAGCAGGGCTTTTGTTATGCAAGAAGGAGAGACTGGATCAGCAACCAATCTATTAGACATGTTAAAAGTATTCAACAGTGTCGCAATGCGGGCTGAACCTGTCCGATTGTCAATAACAGCAAAGCTATGCCGATAAAGAAGGGAAAATGTCGCTCCATGAAATGAATCTGTAATTACGTATTCTGCGTGTTTAAACGTTGCCACCCAGTCTTGAACTGAAATCATGGGATGCGGTATATGTTGATGATGCAACTGCTCTTCAGTCAATATGACGCGCAAGGGCAATCCCAATTGTTGGGCGACATGTTCGGCAATTTGCATGTACCTTTGTCCGGATGTTAGAAAATACCCAAGAATGTATTTCCCTTGGGGAGCGACCGCCTTACTTGACAGGTTATCGTATTCGTGAATTGGCAATAGCATTGTAGGATCTGGCATACACTCAACATCAAGACCAAATAGAGATTTGCAAATGTCGACACCACGTTGTTCTCGAACTGAAATTGAGGCAAAATCGTCCAGCATTGCGCGCAAATAATCAATATTTGCAAAATGTGGATCATCACACCCGAACGACGCTGCATAGGCTATTCGCCTCACATTTGTCGGCTCATTAAGGAATGACGCAAAATATGCCAACCCGGCACCTGGCCGCCACACTTGATCACTTCCAATTACAACTGCATCTATGTGATTTAAAACTATATATTTTGTCAAATCAGCTTCCGTCCCTAGCGGTCGCGAAAGCCCCATATGTTCATTCACAAAAGGTCTGATATTTCTTTCCAGCGCATAATGGTAAATTGGGCCAAGAATTGGCACCTCCATTTTCTTGAAAAAACGCAAATATGCCCTATGCAGCACTACGAGCGGAAAATATAAGTTACACACTCTACCTTCCTTGTAATTCAATACAACAACCTCATGCCCCAAGCGTTTCAATGTTTCTTGCAAGGCCCAAGCTTGAAGAATGCCTCCGTAATTTGAATGAAGGGGCAATGTTAATATGGCAATTTTCATTTTCTAAGCCACTCCATTATATGTTTTCGTATACCAAACATAAACAGAGCATCTCTCAAGTTTCGCAAAACGATTGCTGGATACGCAAAATAGAAGGCTATTCGAAAAGATAGTTTTCTCGAAAGCAGGCATACTATATTACGAAACCAAGAAGATGGACGGTTAAACACTATCGCAGGGTTGTACTCTACTGCCTTATCATAATCTATTACTCTTGAAAAGGCCCGATTCGATATAGCGTTCTCAAACAATGCCCCCCCCTTCGGCGTTCGTACAATTGCAAGTGACAATCCTTGATCATCCTGGATTTCTGGCAACAAACACTCAGCGCCCCACAAATCACCCATTGTCAAATCGGCGCCACTCTTTCCATCGCGGAAATAACAATGGTGACACGAAGGTCTTGAGAGCATTTCCGCCATATATAACCGCTTGTATGGAGAGTTGGGCAATAGCAGATCTTCATTGTCACCTGACAACTTAAAGCGCATTGCCAGATGTGATTGCTTCCACCCCTTTGATTTATCCCGCATACCACACCCAACTATCAATGCTCGTATCGACATTGGAACATATGCAGACCAAAAACTCCTAAAGAGAGAAGCTGATGGTACTCCATGGCACACAATTTCAGCACAAAAGAGATTCCCACTGTCTGTTTTGAGGAATGATTTGATTGCAGCTATTTGACAAGGTGTTCCAGAAAACAGAACCTTTTTCTTGAGTATTTTCAAATCATTGCTTATCATGTGATAAGCATCTTGCATGTCGCTTTGAAGATATTTTGCCCCTCGCAACCGCTTCAGCCCGTCTATATCATCCACTCGCACATGTTTAACATCACACGAAGGGAACTCGAAGGATGCCCCATAAACGACACCTCCATGCGCAATTATCTCCTCTGCCAAAAGCGTGAAGAGTCCCCCAGAAGACGATTCAAAGAGAATGTTGTCTCTTTTAATTCTAATACCGTATGCGGCGATGTTAGTTTGTTTACATTCATTTTTACGCACCACGGGACATACTGCCTCACATAAGCCACATCCGATACAATGCGATGGATCAACCGTATAGACCGTTTCCCCCGTATTTGCCTCTTTGATACGCAGTGCACCGATTCTACATGCTGCGACACAAGCCCCACACCCCGTACAGTCATCCTTAATGGGCAAATTCGGTTTTCGGACATCAGGTTTGCGACTTACAAAGAACATGTTATTCCCCTTTTTCCAATGCTGTGACAATAGTGTTTATTGGAATGGAAAAATTGCTCCCATCGCTTTCCAGCTCAAAATAAGAATAGTTAAGCCCTAATTGTAGAGCGAGCCGTGCGTAACATAGTTCAAACCAACCTTCCTGTAGAAGTTCGATCCATTTTGTCCCTTTGCGAGCAGCAATCATATTGGCCTCGCCAGAACCATGCGGAGCTATGACAATTGAAGCCGAGTGAATTGTCTTCATCTGCTCATCAAAAGGTAAAACTTCAAAATGGCAAATATCGAATCCTAGCGTTGATAATGCATTCTCAAAGTCAATTTCGTTTTTAATTCTTCGAGCGCCTGTTTTGCTTCGGGAAATGTAAATCTTTCGGCCACTATTTGTCGAATCGATATGCTTCTCAATCTCAAATTTCAGGAAATCAACATCTGCCTGTCTAACATATCCACTTTCGTGGCGCCGTGTGACAAGCAAACCATGCTTTGCACAAACCGGACACGATGATTCAATGAAACGGTCGGTACCGATTCCAAAGAATCTGGACATAACATCAAAATATGTCGGTCGTGAAAAGGGCACTAGGAATTTCACATTCGGAAATAAATGAAGAACCCTAAGAGCAGGAAGTAATCCTTCAAAAATTTGGTGATAATAACAATTATGAAATGAAAGTGGTGCTAATGGGGCCTCCGATTGCAATTTTACTGCTGGAAGAAGAGTTTCAAATACGCCACCAAATGAATAGAAATGTGGAATACTGATTACGCTCTCTTGAAGCAATCTCCCATCAGAAAACCACATCGTCCCATGAGCAGGCGCAATTACAACATCCGATAAGAGATAGACAAAGCAATCTCCAAAAGCTCTTTTAAGGCGGAAAAAAGGCGGGAAAGAGGCAGCAAAATCATAATGCTGAACATAAGCCCCATCAATCTTGATTTGACTTTCGACCCGACTGCGAACAGCAATGTTGGCCATTTTTTCACCAATATCGCGTATTACCCCACTCCCAAGATAAGAACATCCCCCTAATTTGCTCATCGTGACTACCGAGATCAATCTAAAGATTTTCCATCTAAGCGCTGCCAGGGCGCTGTAAACTACCATCTCAATTCTTGACGGAAAATGAGAAAAAACTCTCTGATGGGCATTATAGGTTAACGCACGATGCATGAAACTCTTTAGCTGTGAAACATGACTCATCCCATGCCTCAATACTTATTACAAAAAAACATTTAGCATCATGTGCTCCCTAGCGATGTGCAATTTGGCGAGCAGTTCTCTGAAGATGTTCATGGTTGGTTCCGAAAAGGGTGTGTGGTGCGCGCCCGGTGGGCCCTACGCCTCCACAAGGGTGGCCAGAGGTGTGCGCGTCCGGTGGGCGCGCACCTCCACTCGCGCGCACCTACTAGCCCGCATCTCCACTAGCCGTGCAGCACCCGCTGCATGGCCGGCGGAGGGCCGCCACTTGCGACTATAGGATTATACCAAGATTCGGCAGAGGGTGCAATGTGGCCGCGATTGTGCGCGCAAATGTGCGCGCTCAGTGAGCGCGCACCTCCACTGCCCGCACCTCCACTGCCCCCAGCGCCACCAGTGGAGGTACGGGCGCACTGCGCACGCACACTATTCCGCAACGGTGGCCTCAGTAGCCGGGGCGGCTCCCGCAGGGGCTGCCGTAGCGGGAGCGGCGGCAGCCTCAGCGGGTGCGGCCGCAGGCGCGGTGGCCGCAGGCTGCGCGACGGGCTGAGCGTATGGCGCCATGGTCGAGTTGTAGGGCGTTGGCTGCACGTAGACCGGCTGCTGTACGTAGACCGGTTGTTGCACGTAGACCGGGGCGGGTTGCTGCACGACCACAGGGGCGGGCTGCTGGTAGACTACTGGTGCCGGTTGCTGCACATAGACCGGCGCGGGCTGCTGCACATAAACCGGAGCAGGCTGCTGAACGTAGACTGGAGCAGGCGGAGCATAGACCACAGACGGCCGGTAATAGACGGGGGCGGGTTCGGAGGCAATGGCCGCCCCGACCGCCATGCCGAGAATGCCAGCGGCAAAGAAACCGGCAGGACCGGGACCATGGTGATGATGGTGGAACCTTGGCGGCGGCCCATACGGACGGGCGGCGGCCTCGAATGGCACGAGCAGCGTCGCGCCAAGGGCGAGAACGACTGCGGCGGTGGTGAGTTTTTTGTTCATTTTCGCTTCCTTTCTCCTTGTGAGGTTGTCTGAAACAACACATCAAACAACGCGCGACTATTCGCGAAATTGTACGAAATCGTACTATTTCATGATTTTTTTCGCGGCATTGGCCACGTTGACGAGGTGGTCGGCCACACGCTCGGCGTTCGAGGCGAGCGAGAGGTACTGCGCCCCGACGTCCGGCGTGCAGACGCCGGCGTCGAGCCGTGCGATGTGGTTAGCGGCCATTTCGTCAGTGACGTCGTCGATGCGGTCCTCGATTGCGTACGCCTCCTCGAGGGCCTTGCGATCAAGATTGATATAGGTCTCCATGACCTTGCCGAAGAGGTCGCCTATGAGCGACTTCACGCCGCCGACTTCGCCAACGGCCTTCTCGGAAAAACGGTGGTGCGAGGAATTGAGGTTTTCGGCGTATTCGATGATGTTTTCGGCGTAGTCGCCGATGCGCTCCAAGTCCGAGACAGAGTGAAACGCCGTGGCGAGAAACATGTGGTCCTCCCCGCTCATCGGGAGCTTGGAGAGCTGCACCACGAACTTGGTGATTTCGGCGTTCAGGAAGTTGAGTTCGCGCTCGTTGCTGCGGAAAAGCTCCAGCTTGGAGAAATCGAGCGAGCAGATGATGTCGCAGGAGAGGTTGAAGTTGCGGATGGCGATGTCAGCCATGTTGACGATCTCGTTCTTCGTCTGCTGGACTGCGATTGGAGGCGTCTTGAGCAGGTGCTCGTCGATGTAGTAGAGGCGGTTCTCCTCCTCGCGCTTCGCCTCCTCGGCCTCGATTTGCTCGATTGGCGTCGCGGGACGGACGCCCGGTACGAAGCGAATCGAGAGCTTAACGAAGTAACCCATGAAGGGGAGGAGCATGAGCACCGTCACGACGTTGAAGACCGTGTGGAACATGGAGAGCTGGAATGGCACGGCATGCGGGAAGAGGCGAGCGAATGGAGCCCCGACGGAGAAGGCCCCGCCGCTGGCGGCGGAGAGAATTTCGGCCACAGCCAGAAACGCCACAACGCGGACGATGTTTGTGACGAGGTGGAACGATGCCACGCACTTGGCCTTGCGGGAGGCGCCCATGCAGGCGAGCAGAGCCACTACGCAGGCGCCGACGTTCGAGCCTAGGATGAGAAATACGCCCTGGTCGAGCGAGATGAGGCCCGAAACAAGCATCGTGATCGCGATGGAGGATGTCACGGACGACGACTGGATGACCGCCGTCAGGATTACGCCTACGACGACCAGCACCACGGACGAGCCGGGGAAGGTGATGGAGGCAATAAAGGTCTGGACGGACTTGACGTGGGCGAAAACTTCCATGGAACCGCTCATCATGGAGAGGCCGACAAAGAGGAGTCCAAGGCCGGCGATGAGGCCGCCGATTGTGCGAATCCGGTCGCCTTTGGCGAAGTACATCATGAGCGCGCCGACGCCGGCGAGGCCGGCAAGGACAACGGAGGCGGAAAGCGTCGTGCCGCCGCCGAGAAAGCCTAGGGCGACAATCTGGCCGGTCACGGTCGTTCCGATATTGGCGCCGAGGACAATCGCGCAGGCCTGGACGAGCGACATGATCCCCGCGCTGACGAAGCCAATGGCCATGACGCTCGTGGCGCCGGAACTCTGAACGAGCGCCGTCGCCGCCGTGCCGATGCCGACACCCAGGAGCGTGTTGCGGGCCGATTTGGCGAAGAGGGCCTTCAGTTTGTTGCCGCCGACCGATTCCAGATTGGCGCTGATGATCTTTATGGCGATCAAAAAGACGCCGATCCCGGCCAAAAGGCCGAGGAGCTGTCTGATAATCTCAGCGGTGGTCATTGTGGCGGACAGGGGTTGGCAGCTCTACTCGGCGGCAGGTGCTTCCCGGCCGGAGGGAAGAATAATCCAGACCGCGACGGCGATGGCGAGCAGGGCCTGGTAGTAGAGATGGGAGATGATCTGAAGTGCGCTGACCTCGAACCCGGCGGTCTTCGCAAGGCCGACGGCGATGAGTATCTGCGCGCCGTAGGGGATCAGCCCCTGGACGATGCACGAGCCCGTGTCGAGGATGCTGGCGATGCGAGAGGGCGTGCACCGGAAGCGGCTTGAGAGATCCTTGGCAATGGGGCCGGCGACAACGATGGCGACTGTGTTGTTGGCGGTGATCAGGTTGACGGCCGAAACGAGAAGCCAGACGCCGAACTCGCACCCGCACGTTCCGCGGACGGCCTTCTCAATCTTCTCCATTACCCACTGAATGCCGCCGTTGTGCCGGATTGTGCCGAGGAGGCCGCCGGCGAGAATGGCGACGATCAGCGTCTCGGCCATTCCCAGGGTGCCGTCGCCGACCAGCTTGAGGCCGGCCCAGAAGTCGAACTTGCCGAGGCAATTGCCGATGATTGCTGCCAGAAGAGATCCGGAAAAGAGAAGAAGCATGACGTTCATCCCCACGAATGCCAGAATCAGGATGAGGATGTATGGCGCAACAAGCAGGACGTGGTGCCAAGTGATGCCCGGAGCCACGAAAGTGGCGCCAGACTTCCCGGCCAAGGCGTATACAACAAGGGCGACGAAGGCGGGAGGAATGGCCACGCGGCAGTTCTGGACAAGCTTGTCGCGCATCGGGACTCCCTGCGTGCGTGTGGCGGCGATTGTGGTGTCGGAGATGACGGAGAGGTTGTCGCCGAACATCGCGCCGCCGACAACGGCCGCGATCATGAGGCCGGGCTCAATCTGCATTGCCTCCACCAGGCCAATGGCGATGGGAGTAAGCGCGGCGATTGTGCCGCAGCTCGTCCCGATGGCCAGCGAAATGAAACATGAAATAAGGAAAAAGCCCGCGAGCATGAGGTTTGGCGGAATGAGCGCCTGGGCGATTTCAACCGCTGCGTTGACGGCCCCCATCCCCTTGGCAATTGTCGCGAACGCGCCGGCGAGGATGAAGATGAGGCACATGATCATGATGTTCGCGTCGCCCATGCCGGCGGCGTAGGTGTCGACCTTGTCGGAGAGCGGACGGCGAAGGTTCAGGAAGAGCGCCGCTGCGGAGGCCACCACGAAGGCGATGGGCATCGGCACCTTGTAGAAGTCGTGCGCCCACAGCGAGAGGCCCAGGTAAAAGACCAGAAAGACGAGGAACGGAAGAAGCGCAAGGCCATTAGGTCTGGTATGAGTGTCGGACATGGTAAAACTCCAATTACTGCTATTATAGCACAGCTGGCGCAAGGAAGAGATTGGGAGCGGGGGGCCGCAGCCCCCCGCTCCCAATCTCTTCCTTGCGTTTAGGCGAAATTATTGAGATAATAGATTCATGAGATACTGGTGGGCCAACCAAAACCAAAACACTTACCGATCGGAATTGTCGGGCGGCTATCTGTGGAGTCCGCGACACCGCTCCGACGGTTCCCGCAACCCCTTCTACGACAACCTCCGCCTCGCCCAGCCGAGCGACATGGTCTTCGCATTCCACGAGTCCGCCATAAGGGCCGTCGGGATAGTCATTGAAGCGGCCATCGAGGCGGCGAACCCGGAGGTGCTGCCTCCGCCCAAAACGGACGAAAAGGCCTCCGACCCCGAGGCGCCGGGATGGCTCCTCAACATAGCCTGGCTGGAGCTGCAGACCCCCTTCTTCCCGGCGCAGCACATGGCCATACTCGAGCCTCTCCTGCCGTCAGCCCACTCGCCGCTCACTCCAACTGGGCGCGGCCTCCAGGGCGGGAGGCTCCTCGAGCTCCGCACCACGCTCGCCCTCCCCCTTCTCCAGCTCGTCAGCGGACGCAACCCCGACAAGCTTATCCGCCAATCCTGGCGTCCAAGCCAGCTCAAGTTCCAGTTCTAAGAGGAAAAAGCCGACATGACCAGAATCACAGTCCCCTTTCTCGATGCAAACATCGTAGACGTCACAGTCGTGAAATGGCGCAAGGCCGTTGGCGAAACCGTCGCCGCCGGAGAAGTCGCCGTGGAAATCTCCACAGACAAGGCCGCCTACGAAATCGAGGCCCCCGCATCCGGCACACTGCTTGCGGTCTTCGCCCCCGAAAAAAGCATTGTCCCGATCAAGTTCGTCCTCGGCCTCATCGGCAACGCCGGCGAAGAAGATTTGTCCGCCACCGCCGACAATGCCGCGCTCATGGCGGCATATCGCGCTTCGCTGGCGGCACCGGCCGTCTCCGCCGCCGGGCCTAAGCTTGCGGCCGCAGTCGCCCCCGCCGCGTCGGCGGCAGCACCTGCAGCAGGAGCCTCCCCTGCCCTGCGGGCCACGCCAAAGGCGCGACGCTATGCGCAGTCAAAGAGCATCGACCTCGCTGAAGTCGCCCGCGCCACAGGCGCGTCGATGATCACCGAGGCGATCATCATGCAGTATGAGGAAGGGCTCAAGAAGTGACGGGACCTCGTGCGGCATGGATCGGCGGTGCATCCCGCGGCATCGGCCGCGCCATCGCCCTGAGGCTCGCGGACGAAGGCTACGGCGTCGCCCTTTGCGCCGGCCATGCCTCGGCGGAGCTTGACGCCGTCCGCGACGCCTGCGCCGCCAAGGGCGTACCCGCGCACACATTCGTGGCCGATCTCGCCGAGGCCGCCGCCGCGGCAGAGGCGATGAAAGCGGCCTCGGCCGCGCTTGGCGACATATCGGCCTTCGTCATCTGCGCCGGCATCAACCTTTCGCAACCGGTCTTCATGACCTCGCCCGACGCCTGGCGCAAGGTGCTCGCGACGAACCTCGATTCTGCCTTTTGGCAGACAAAGGCCGCGGCACGCGCCCTCATGCGTCGGCGTGGCGGATCAATTGTCTACCTTTCCTCTGGCGCGGCCCTGACCGGAGACGCGCTCCATTCCGCCTACAGCGCCTCGAAGGCGGGCATCCTTGGCCTCATGCGCTCGACGGCGCGCGAAATCGCGCCTTTTGGCGCGACAGCCAACGCCATTGCCCCCGGACCAATCGACACGGACATGACTGCAGGCTTGGCGGATGCCGCGCGCCAGCGCCAGACCGAACTCATTCCCATGCACCGCTTCGGCCGGCCGGAGGAAGTCGCAGCGGCCGCCGCCTTCCTGCTCTCACCTGAGGCCTCCTACATCAACGGACAGACGCTGTGTGTTGATGGTGGCCTGAACTGAGTAGGCTATGCCGTTACTGACTAAAGCCGCGAGGCCATGAACTTCGTGAAGGCGAGCGGGTTGCGGGGCTGCGAGCCTTCGGCGACAAGCGCGAGGTCGTAGATCGCGCCGACGGTCTCGACAAGACCGGCGTTGTCGCCGTCTTTGGAGAACTGCTTGGCGAGGTTCTTCACGAGCGGGTGCTCCGGGTTGAGCTCCAGTGTGCGGAGTTGCTTCGGAACCTCCTGTCCCATCGCCTTCATCATGCGCATCATCGTCGCGTTCATCGCGCCTTCGTCCGCGACGAGGCAGCCGATGGAATCCGTCAGTCGCGGACTTAGCCGGACTTCCTTGACGTCGTCCTTGAGCGTCTCCTTGATGAAGTCGAGAAGCGGGCGGAGCTCCTTGTCGGCGGCCTCAAGCGCCTTCTTCGCCTCGGCCTTTTCGTCGTCGCTGCCGAGTTCGAGGTCGCCCTTGGCGATGTCGCGGAGCTTGCACTTGTCATACTCGTCGAAGACCTCGAGCATCCACTCGTCGACAGGGTCTGTCATGAAGAGGACGTCGATGCCGCGCTTGCGGAATGTCTCGAGAATCGGGGAGTTGCGGGCGTTCTCAATCGACTCGGCGGTGAGGTAGTAGATCTCCTTCTGGTCCTGCTTCATCGCGTCGCGGTAGTCCTTGAGCGAGATGTACTTGCCGGCCTCGGTCTTGTCGGACTCGAAGAGTAGCAGCTCCTTGAGCTTGTCGGCGTTCTCGTAGTCGGAGTGGAGCCCCTCCTTGAGAATCCGTCCGAAGCCGCGGAAGAACTTGACGTACTCCTCGGCCTTGTCCTTCTTCATGGACTCGAGTTCCTTGAGGATGCGCCCGACGAGGCTGGAGCGGATCTTGCGGATGATGGCGTCGTCCTGGAGCATTTCGCGCGAGACGTTGAGGGGCAGGTCGCTGGAGTCGACGACGCCCTTCACGAAGCGCAGGTACTCGGGGAGCAGCGCCTCGAAGTCGTTCCCGATAAAGACGTTGCGGACGTAGAGCTGGAGGCCGTGCTTGCGGTCTGGGAGGAAGAGGTCGTAGCCGGGCTTCGGCGGGAGGAAGAGAAGCGCGCGGTATTCGACCTGCCCCTCGGCGACAATGTGGATCGTGCGGAGCGGGTCGTCGTAGTCGTGCGTGATGTGCTTGTAGAACTCCTTGTACTCCTCCTCCTTGATCTCATTCTTCGCGCGGCGCCAGATGGCGCGCATCGTGTTGAGGGGCTTCTGCTCGTCCTCCTCGCGGCGCTTGCGGTCCTCGTCCTTCTCGTCGGCGGCGACGGGAAGCTCGCGGAAGCGGATCGGGTAGGCGATGAAGTCGGAGTACTGCTTGACGAGCGAG